>Ga0335074_10002534_pt1 | contig 24946 bp, 15 predicted proteins | sample Lox_Sample_23_FD_206715 | JGI IMG/M metagenome (GOLD analysis project Ga0335074, IMG submission 206715) | Soil microbial communities from Loxahatchee National Wildlife Refuge, Florida, United States - Lox_Sample_2.3 | ecosystem: Environmental > Terrestrial > Soil > Wetlands | place: USA... | reverse complement strand
CCGCGAGCTGCCGTTGCCAGTAGCCGAGCTGGGCGTCGAGGCGGCCGCTGCCGAGCAGTTCCTGCTGCCAGTACGCCACGTCGAGATAGCTGATCCCGGGTGCGGGCAGCTCGGGCGCGCGGCCCTGCACCTCGGCCTGGTAGAGGCGGCTGATCTCGCCGGCTATCAGAGCCAGGGACCAGCCGTCGGCAATGACATGATGAACGGTCACCCGCAGCAGGTGACGGCCCTCCCCGACGCGCGTCAGGCGGATCCTGATGAGCGGGCCCGCCGCCAGGTCGAGCGGGGCGGCATCGGCGTCCCGGCGCGGTCCTGCCTCCTCGTCGGTCACGGTGAGGACGCCGGGCATGTCATCGAGTACTGTCTGATCGGGCTGGCCGTCGCGGTCCCGGATGACGGTGCGCAGCGCCCCGTGCCGCGCGATCAGCGATGCCACGGCGGCTCGCACCGCGCCGACGTCCAGCGCCCCGGTCAGCTCGAACGCCCCTTCCAGCTCGTAGGCCGCTCCGCCCGGCGCGAGGACGTCGAGGAACCACAGCCGCCGCTGCACGGAGGACAGCGGGCCGGACGTCGCGCTCGGCCGGTGCACGACGGGAGGCAGGGCGGCCTCATCGCGCGGCGACGCCGCGTCGACAACGGCGGCAAGCTGGCGGAGCACGGGAGCATCGAATACCGCGGACAGCGGCAGGTCGACGCCCAGGGTCTCGCGGACGCGGGCCGTCATCTGGTTGGCGAGCACGGAATGGCCGCCTAGCTCGAAAAAGTCATCCGACGCCGCGACCTGGGAGACGCCAAGCAGCACCTGCCACAGCCCGGCCAGGCTGCGCTCGGTCGGTGTCTGCGGCGGCGGACCATGACGGGCGGCGCGGCGTGCCCAATCCGGAGGGGGCAGGAGCTTGCGGTTGAGCTTGCGGTTCGGCGTCAGCGGGAGCTCGTCAAGCACCGTGTACCCGGCGGGGTGCATGGCGGCCGGCAGCCGGGCAGCCACGTGCTGATGCAGCTCCGCCGGCAGCTCACGCAAGGCGGCGGCGCGGGCCGGCCGGCTGGTGGCCAGTTCCCAGGTCGTGGCGGGCGGCGAGCACCACGAGGTGCCGCCGTCCCCGTGGTAGTACGCGTTGAGGGTGCCCGGCCGGTCGGACGGCGCGGGCTCGACCACGACGCGATAGGGCAGCCCGGTCGCGGCGGCGTACAGGGCAGCGGCATCGCAGGCCGGCGCAGTCCCGCCGTCATCACCGGTCCCGCAGTCATCATCGGTCCCGCCGTCCTCAGCGACACGGAGCGCGGCGGCAACGGCCGCGGCGGTCCGCCGGTCCGGGATGTTCTCGACCGCCAGGCCAGCCGCCGGGCCGGAACGCAGGAGGGCGACGAGCCGGTCCGGGGTCAGCGCGTCCGCGACCCAGTCCAGCCGGCGCGCGGGCTCCGCGGCAGCAGCCGGCTCGAAGCGGATGACCGCGTCGTAGCGGAAGCGGCTCAGCTCGTTGTCGAAGGGCAGCGCCTTGGCGAACAGCTCAGCGGAGGCCGCCCGGCGCAGGCGGCTGGGCAGGAGCCGGAAGAAGTCCGGGGAGATGAGCAGTTCCACATCCGACGCCAGCCGTCGTTGCATGACCTGCCGCAGGGCGTCGCCGGGACGCTGCGTGCGGGCCACATCGAGATGGTAGGCATCCAGCAGGTCGAGATTGCGGACATCGCCGATGAACACCCTCCCGCCGGGCGGGAGGCGGCGGGCGGATATCTCCAGGATCTCAGCTAGCGCTTCCGCGGACGGGAGATACTGCACCACCGAGTTCAGCACCACCGTGTCGACCCGGTCCCACAGGTCGTCGCGGTCCAGTTCGGCAGCTGACGCCCGCAGTACCCGCACCCGGTCGGCGTCGGGCCCGAGGCGGCCGAGATGCCGCTCCAGGTAAGCAGTCGCGTTAGCCGAGGTGTCCAACGCCGTATAGGCCTCGAACCGGCCCGCCAGCCGGAACAAGATCGCGCCGGTGCCCGCTCCGATCTCAAGGAACCGCTGGCCGCCTAGGGCGGCGATGCGGCTGGCCGCCTCGTCCGCCCACGCCGTCATTTCCGCGGCCGGGATGGGCTCGCCTGTGTAGCTGTCGTTCCAGCCGGGAAAGCAGGCCAGCGGGTCGTCGTCCGCGATGGTCTCATAGGTCCGGTCCCATAGCTCGCCCCACACGTCGGGCCGGCTGGCGGCATCGGACCTGGCGTCGAGCCGGCCCTGATCGACGGTCACGTAGGCCGCCAGCCGCAGGTCGCCGGTCCCGTCGGGTACGGGCACGACGGCGCTCGACCGGACCAGCGGGTGAGTGGCCAGCGCCGCCTCGATCTCGCCGAGTTCGATCCGGTGACCACGCACCTTGACCTGGTCATCGACCCGGCCGAGATAATCCAGCCGGCCGTCGGAACGGCGGCCCGCGAGATCACCCGTGCGGTACATCCGCGCTCCCGGGACCGGTGCGAACGGATCCGGCAGGAAGGCGACCGCGCTCAGCGCGTGCCGCGCGGCGTAGCCCTCGGCGAGCACGCCGCCCGCGATGTACAGCTCGCCCGGCACGCCGACGGGCACTGGTTCGAGGTTTCGGTCGAGGACGTAGAACCGCGCCCCAGGCAGCGGCCGGCCGCCGATCGGCACCGTCGCGGACGGATCGCCGGGCTGGACCCGCTCCACGGCGCACCAGATCGTCGCCTCGGTGGGGCCGTAGACATTCCACAGCTGCGCGGTGCGTGCCGCTAGCCACCGCGCCAGGTCGCCGGGCAGGGCCTCGCCGCCGGCCCACGCCCGCAGGGTGAGCCGGCCGGCCCATCCGGATGCCTGCAGCAGGCGCCACATGGTGGGGGTCGCCTGGAACACGGTCACGTCGTGCTCGGCAAGCGCCGCGCCGAGCAGCCTGCCCTCACGCACGACCGCGGCGGGTGCGATCGCCAGCCGCGCGCCGGCGACCAAGGGAAGCAGGAGATCCGCGATCGAGACGTCGAATCCGAGCGGGACCGCCGCGAGCATCGTGTCACCCGGCGCGACACCGGGCCGCTGCGCCAGGGCACGCAGCACCCCGGCCAGGGCGGCGTGGCTGACCTCGACGCCCTTCGGCTGGCCGGTTGACCCGGAGGTGTAGATGACGTAGGCGACCGCGGACGCCGACGGCTCGGCTGCATCGCCGGCGGGCGCAGACGGGACCGCGAGGCCTGCCAGGTCGATCAGGCGGGCCGCCGCGGGGCAACGCGTGGCGCCGGCCGCGTCGGCCACCACCGCGGCCGGTGCCGCGTCGGCGAGGATGCGGCCGATCCGCTCGGCCGGCTGCTCCGGGTCAACCGGCAGGTAGACACCGCCCGCGCGCCAGATCGCCAGCATCAGCGCCGGCACTACGACGCTGCGGCCGACGCATACGCCGATCCGGCTGCCGGGCTTTATGCCCATGGCGGTCAGGCCGGCCGCGTACTCGCGAACCAGGTCCTCCAGCGCCCCGTAGGTGATCGCCGTCTCTCGCCAGACGATGGCCTCGGCGCTCGGCTGGCGCGCGCAATGCGCCGCCACCAGCGCGGGAACCGACACTGGCGCGGCGCCCAGCGGGCGGGACCCGCCGTCGCCCGCGGCAAGTGCCGCCTCCCTGTCCGCGCGGCGCATGAGCGAGAGGTCACCCACCGGCCGGGCCGGGGCGGCGACGCCCTCGGCCAGGACAAGCGCAAAGGCGTCGCAGATCCGGCGGACGGTCGCGCCGTCGAACAAGGCCGCCGCGTACTCGACCTCGGCCTCGATCCGTCCGTCGCGTGGCTCAAGGGAAACGGCGAGATCCCACTTCGAGGTGGCTGTGCTCACGGGCACCCGCTCCGCCTGGACGCCGCCGAGCGAGAACGGGGGCAGCGGGGAGTTCTGGAAGACGAACAGCACCTGCACGAGGGGAGCCCAGCCCTGGCCGCGGCTCGGCTGCACATGCTCGACCACCCGCTCGAACGGCACGCTCTGATGGGCGAGTGCCTCCCAGGTCGTCCGCGCGGCAAGCCGGACCGCCTGGTCGTAGGTCTCCGTGCCGGCCAGCTCGGACCGGAGGGCCACGACGTTGGCGAACAGGCCGATGAGCCCTTGCACGTCCGCGGAGGTCCGGCCGGTGGTCGGCGATCCGACGATGATGTCCCGCTGGCCGGAGAACCGGTGCATGACCACCTGGAACGCCGCCAGCAACGGCGCGAAGACCGAGACGCCGCGGCTGCGGGCGAAGTCAGTCACCGTTGCCGCCAGCCGCTCGTCGATGGTGAAACGCTGCGTGCCGCCCTCGACGGACAGCTCTGCTGGCCGGGGGCGGTCGGTGGGCAGCCGCAGCACGCCGTCCGAGCCGGCCAGCCGCTCCTTCCAGTAGTCAAGGTCGCCGGCCCAGCCGCCCGCGGCACCGTCGTCCAGCAGGCACCGGGTGTGATCGGCGTAGCTGAGAGACAGCGGCGGGAGCGTGGGCGTCGCCGTCCGGCGGCAGGCGTCGTAGGCACCCTGCACTTCGGCGACAAAGACCCCGAGCGACCACCCGTCGCCGACTAGGTGGTGGACCACGACTGCCAGGACATGGTCGTCATCAGCCACCGTGATCAGGCTGGCTCGTGCCAGCGGCGCCCGTGCCGGGTCGAACGGCCTGCGCACGAACTCGCTCACGGCCGCCGTGACGTGCGCAGGGCCGGCGGCCTGTCCGTCCTCCCGCAGGTCGGTACGTTCCAGCACTGGGCGCGCGTCACCGTCGACCGCCTGCATGGGCTGGCCGTCTTGTTCCACGATCCGGCTGCGCAGTGCCTCGTGGCGGCCGAAGACGAGGGCCAGAGCCCGCTGCAGCACCTCAGCATCGACGGGCCCGGCTAGCCGGAATGCCGCGGGCAGGTTGTACAGCGCGGTTCCGGGCCGGAGCTTCTCGGCCAGCCACATGCCGTGCTGCGGCGGGGATAGCGGCACGGACTCGGCCGGACGTCGCGGCGCGGCCGCGGGCGCGACGGGCGACGCGATCGGTTCGGCCCGCCGCAGGCGCGCCAGCAGTTCCTGTTTCGCAGCTGACAGCGTGGCCGTGGGTGCCTCACGCCCCCGGTCAGGGTCGTTCAATGTCCGCAGCCTCCGTTTCGCATCTCTCGCAGACGTCTGGTTTGCCGAGCTCCCGCAGATGCCGTGCCGCCTCCTCTTCGGTCATCGCCTCGACCCGTGCGATGAGCTCGGCGTTGACGAGTTCGGCGAGGCGGCCGACGGTGAAGTCACCGAACGCCTGCTCGGCGTTAATCCGCACGTCAAATGTCCGGTTGACCTGGATCAGGATCTGGTTGCCGAGCACCGAGTCGCCGCCCAGCGCGAAGAACCCGTCCGCAGTGCCCACCGGCCCGCCGCCGAGGGCGCTTTGCAGGATTGCCGCGATGCGGGACTCGATCTCCGTGCCGGGTTGCACGTAGCTGCCGAGGTGGCTGGCGCGGGTCATGATCTGCGGCGCTGCGCCGGCGCTGCGCAAGTGGTCCACGGCCTCGCTGGTCAGGGCCTCGAAGAAGGGCAGCCCCAGTCCGGACGGGTAGTACTGCACCAGGTTGAGCAGGTCGAAAGACATCACCAGCGCCTGGCGGCGATCCCCGGACACCAGGAGTTCGAACGCCTCCAGTGCGGCCTCCGGTTCTAGCATGTTGACCGCGGTGCGCAGCGCCCGGTCGGAACTCCCGCGTGCCCCCATGCCGTCCCGGGCCCAGGGACCCCAGTTGATGCTGATCGCGGGGAGCCCGCGACCGCGCCGGTAGTGTGCGAGCCCATCGAGGAAGGCATTCGCGGCACAGTAGTTCGCCTGGCCGGGCGAGCCGAGAAGCGCGGCGGCGCTGCTGAACAGCACGAGCCAGTCAAGCCGGTCGCCGCCCAGCGCGTGATGGAGGTTCCACGCGCCGGTCACCTTCGGTCCCGCAGCGGCCGCCAGGTCCGCTTCCGACATGTCCAGGAGGGGACCGTCCGCGAGGACGCCGGCCGCGTGCACCACGCCGCGCAAGCTGCCGAACCGCTGCCGCGCCGTGTCAACGGCGTCAGCCAGCGCATCGGCATCCTGCACGTCTGCCGTGAGGACCGCCACCTCGGCTCCGGCGGCGCGCAGCCGGTCCAGGGCTGGCGCGGCGGCATCGTGCGCCCCGCGGCGGCCGACCAGGGCAATCCGCCGCGCTCCCCTGGCGACGAGGAGTTCCGCCACCGCTAGCCCGAGCACGCCCATCCCGCCGGTGATGAGATAGCCGCCCTCCGCGCTGACCGTCGCCCGTGGCGAGCCGGCCGCCGGGAAGGCAGGCACGAGCCGCCGGACGTACCGGACGCCGGAGCGGAAACCGATTTCTGTCTCCATCGACGGACGCAGGAGCTCCGCCGCCAGCCCGGCCACGTCCGGCCCGTCGTCACCATGCGGGCCAGACGGCGGCCCGAGGTCAACGCACCTGGACGCGAGGACCGGATTCTCGAAGGGCACCGCTTTCGCGAGCCCCCACAGCACGGCGCCGAACGGGTCGGTGGCATCGGCCAGCGAGACGGGCTGGGCCCCGCGGGTCACGAGCCACAGCCCGGGAACTTCCTTGACGGGCAGGAAGGACAGGATCCGAGCAAGCCGCACCGCCACGGCAAGCGCTGCCTGAGCCGCAGCGGGAGTGCCCGGCTTCCCGGCACCGCGGACGCTGTCAAGGAAGACGACGCCGCGCAGCGGCCGGCTCGCCCCGGCCAGGTCCGTGAGCAGGGACGTCAGGTCGGCCGTGTCCGGGTCGGTCCGCAGCACGGCCTGCTCGCCGGCATCGGTGAGGTGCCTGGCGAGCCGTGAGCCGGTACCGTCCGGGTCGCCCAGCAGCAGCCACGTCCCGGCCGCTACCCGGTCAGCGGACGCGGCGGCCCGCGGCTCCCAGGCCGGCTCATAGAGCCACAGGTCCTGGCGGGGGGACGGCGCGGACGGCGGGATGGCGAGCGGCGCGAAGCGCAGCCCTCTGATGGAGGCCAGGGGCTGCCCGCCGTCGACGAGGTCGATAGCCACGTCGGTCAGCCCCTCATCCGACGCGCCCACCGCGAGCACCTGCGCCTGTCCCTGCGCGGCCGTCGAGATAGCGGGCGCCACCGTCAGCTCGGCGATCCCGCTGGGCACGAGCAGGCCGCTCAGCCGCTCCGCGACCGCGCCGGCTACCGCGGCAGCGACAAGCTGGAAGCATCCGTCGATCAGCTGCGGATCGCAGATGCGGCCGGCGGCAGCGGCCCGGTCCGCTCCCCCGACGCTGGCGACGGCCGTGCCGTCGCCCTTCCGGATCTCGGAGAGGGTCATGAAATCCGGCCCGTAGTGGAGTCCTCGCTGCGCGAATCCCGCGTACAGTTCCTCCCGAGACAGCTCCCCCGGACAGGATGCGACGGTGTCCGGTGGCGTCAGGTCGCCGCCGGCGGCCTCGGCGATTCCCCGGGCGTGCTCCCGCCACCCGCCCGTGCCGTCGGCGCTTCGTGCGTACACGGCGAAGGCGTGCGATTGCCGGTCCAGGACCGTCTGGACGCGATGGGGGACGTCGAGGCGGAGCGGAGCGGTGAAGCGCACGTCACGCAACCGGACCGCACCCTCCGCGCCGGCCTGCCGGGCAGCGGCCACGGCCAGCTCGACATATCCGGCCGCGGGGAACACGACGGTGCCGGCGACGCGGTGGTCACGGAAATAAGCGTCCGGCTCAACGACGGACGTCCACACCATGGGCGCGGTGGCGTCCGCCAAGTCCGTGGGTTCGCCGAGCGGCCCGCTGCGGCCGCCCGGCGTGGCCGCCGCCGTGGAGACTCCCCGCTCTGGCCGCCCCAGCCAGTGCCGCCCGCCCTGCCAGGGGTACAGCGGCGCATCTGCGAAGGGCGTGGCGCCTGGCAGCAGGCGACGCCACCGCAGGCTGCATCCGGTCTCGAACAGCCCGGCCAGCGCCTGGCGCACGCCGTGCAGGTCGTCCTGGTGCCGGGTCAGCGTGCCCAGGACCCGTACCTGGTCATGACCCGAGGCCTCAAGGTGACGCCGGATGGGGGAGACGAGCCCGCCGTGCGGCCCTATCTCGACGATGGCGTCGACTCCGTCTGCCAGCAGGGCGTCGAGCGCGTCGGCCAGCAACACGGGGCGGCGGACGTTCTCGGCCCAGTACGCGGCGTCCGGGCTGACCTGGTCAGCGCGGTCGCCGTGCACGCTCGAGTACCAGGGCACCCGCGCGGCGCCAGGATGGAGGCCGCTCAGGTCGGCAGCCAGCCGGGCAGCGGCTTCCTCCATGGCAGGGCTATGGAACGGATAGCTGCCTGGAACCCACGATGCCGGGTGGCCGGCGCTCTGGCAGGCGTCGGCGATCTCAGCGAGATCCTCCTCCGGCCCGGCGAACACCACATCGCGGACGCTGTTAACGGCGGCGATGACGACCCGGGATGCGCGGGAGCAGTGGCCGGCCGCCTCGGCAGGGGCCAGCCTGGCCGCGAGCATGCGTCCGCTGCCTGCCGTCGGTGCCATGGCCCGCCCGCGCGCGATCGCGATGCGCATCGCCGCCTCAACGGAAAGCCGCCCGCAGGCCCAGGTCGCGGCGATCTCCCCGGCACTGTGGCCGAGCGTAGCGGTCGCCTCGATGCCGTAGGCGCGCAAGCTCGTGACGAGGGCCATCTGCAGCGCGACGAGTACCGGCTGGGCGACCTCGGTGCGGGCGAGTTCCTCATCCGAGGCGTTCTCGAGCAGCGCGGTGATGTTCTCGCCAAGCGGCGCCGTCGCCTCGTCGCAGCGCCGCAGCGCTGAGGCGAACAGCGGGTCACGCCGGATGAGCGCACGTCCCATGCCGGCCCACTGGCCGCCCTGGCCCGAGAAGACGAACGCTACCCGCGGCGCGTGCCGGGCTGGCCGCGCGCCCGTCCCGCGGTCGTCCGCGGCAGCCGCGAGGCGGTCGGCGAGCTCGCCGCCTGTTGCCCCCGTGACCGCCAGCCGGAAGCCGCGATGGGATCGCCCGGTCGCGGCCGTCCGCAGCAACGCGGGCAGCTCGCCGGTACCCGCTTCCCGCAGCCGGCCGGCCCAGCGCCGGCCCGCCTCGGCAAGGGCCGGCGCGGTGCGCGCGGCGATCGGGAGCACGAACGGCCCGGCGTCCGCAGGCTGCGGCTGAGGCTGAGGCTGCGCGGACTCGACCGGATCCGCTGCGGCCATGACCACGTGCGCGTTCGTGCCGCCGAAGCCGAACCCGCTGACCCCGGCAATCCTCCGCGCCCCGCCACCAGGCCATGACGCGCCGGGGCCGGCGATCATGACCGGCAGCCGGGCGAACGCTATAGCGGGATTCGGCGTCTGGACCTTGTTCGGGAAGATCTCGCCGTGATGCAGTGACAGTGCCACCTTGATCAGCGACGCGATTCCTGCGGCGGACTCCAGGTGGCCGATGGAAGCCTTGACCGATCCGATGGCACAGGGGCCGCGCTTGTCCCGGTCTCCGACGACCCGGGCCAGCGCCTCCACTTCCAGCGGGTCACCCAGCGCGGTCCCGGTCCCATGGCATTCCACGTACCCGACCTCTGCCGGATCGACCCGCGCGTCGCCATACGCCGCCCGCAGGACGGCGGCCTGGGCAGCGGGATTAGGCGCGGTGAGCCCGTTGCTGCGGCCGTCTTGATTCACCGCGCTGCCGAGCACTACGGCATAGACGCGGTCTCCGTGGGCGAGGGCGTCGGACAGCCGTTTCAGCGCGACGACGCCGCAGCCCTCCCCGCGCACGTAGCCGTCGGCCGCCGCGTCGAAGGGCTTGCAGAGCCCGTCCGGCGCGAGCATTCCCGCCTTGCTCAGGGCGATGGTCAGCTCCGGGTCGAGGAGTGCGTTGACCCCGCCCGCCAGCGCCATATCGCACTGCCCGGAACGGACGGCCTGCACCGCGAGGTGGGTGGCGACCAGGGAGGACGAGCACGCGGTATCCACCGCCATGCTCGGGCCGCGCAGGTCCAGGGCGTAGGAAATGCGGTTGGCCGCGGTGGACAGGGCGCTGCCGGTCGGGACGAGGCCGTCGAGAGCCTCAAGGTCGGCAAGCGCGCGAGTGCCGTACTCGCTCACCGAGATGCCGACGAAGACCCCGGTAGCCGATCCGGACAGGCGGTCGGGATCTGCTCCGGCGTCCTCCAGCGCTTCCCATGACGTCTCAAGCAGCATCCGCTGCTGCGGATCCATGCGGGCCGCCTCGTACGCGGAGATGCCGAAGAACTGGGCGTCGAAACGGTCGATCCCATCGACGAACCCGCCCCACTTGCTGATGGTGCGGCCCGCCGCGCCTGCGTCCGGGTCCCAGAACACCGATGCCGGCCAGCGGTCTTCCGGGACCTCGCGCACTGCGCTTCTGCCGTCCCGTAGCAGCCTCAGGTACTCGTCTTTACCCGGCGCGCCCGGGAACCTGCAGGCCAGTCCCACGATCGCGACCGGCTCGGCCCCGGCCTCGCCGGCAAGCCGCGGCGGCGGACTACCAGCCCCGGCCGCGGCCAGCCCGCCCGCGAGCGCGCGGGCGAGCTGGCCAACGGTCGGGTACTCGAACACCGCGGTCACCGGGACCTGCTGCCCGAGCCGGCTGCTGAGGTCCGCGGTCATCGCCGCGAGGGCGGCCGAGTCCAGGCCGTACAAGGCGAACGGCTCATCCGGCGCGACGTCCGTCACGGCGATACCCGCGCGGTCGGCCACCTGCCCGGCGAGCCAGGCGGCCAATTCCCCCTCCCGGATGGGCGCCATGCTCATTACTCCTGCCCCCTCGCTGACGAGGGCTCCGCGCGCCACTCATGCAACGGGTTCAGCGTTCCGGCCAGATACGCGGAACGGCAGCTGAGGCGCTGAACCTTCCCGCTCGATGTCTTGGTGAGAGTACGGGGCGCCACTAGCAGCAGCGCCTCCAGCAGCGCTCCGCGCGAGACCAATACGGCCCGGCGGGCGCGCTCGGACAGTTCGGTAAGCTCCTGCGGGTCCTCCGCCTTGGTCTCCTGGACGACGATGAGCCCCTCGGTCCCCTCGACCGTGACGCCGAAGGCCGCGCCGCATCCTGACCGGAACCTCGGGTCAGCCTCCTGGATGGCGTCCTCGATGTCCTGCGGATACACGTTCTGGCCACGCAGGATGATGACCTCCTTCATCCGGCCGGTGACGAATAGCTCACCGTCAAGCAGGAAACCCAGGTCACCAGTGCGCAGGTAAGGCAGTCCGCCGCCGCCCTCGAACGTCGCCCCGAACGTCACGGCCGTCTCCGCTGCCCGTCCCCAGTACCCCGCGGCGATACTCGGCCCCCGCAGCCAGATCTCGCCCACCCGTCCCGGATCTGCGGGCCTGCGCGTTACCGGATCGGTGATGGCGACGTCGTGGCCGGCGATCACCCGTCCCACGGAGGCCACGTCGACCTCCCGCCCGGCAGCCTCGTCCGGAGAATGCCCGGCCCGCAGCACCCGGCCTTCGCTCAGTGCGCCGGCGTCCAGCCGGGCCGTGAGCGGACCGCCGGCCCACGAGCCCCCGGCCACCAGCAAAGACGCCTCCGCCATGCCGTAGCAGGGGAACAGCGCGGCAGGAGACAGGCCCGCGGCGGCGAATCGCCGCGCGAACCGCCGCATCGTTTCCGGCCGCACCGGCTCGGAGCCGACGAACGCGACCTCCCATGACGTCAGGTCGATGTGCCCCAGTTCCTCGTCGCTGATCCTGCGCGCGCAGAGCTCGTACGCGAAATTCGGCCCTCCGCTGACGGTGGCGCCGAACCGGCTGATCGCCTCCAGCCAGCGAGCCGGGCGCGCCAGGAAGTGCAGGGGCGACAGGAAGTAGCTCGTGATCCCGACCGCCATCGGCACAATCACGAAGCCGATCAGGCCCATGTCATGGTAGGTGGGCAGCCAGCTGAGCCCGATCGTGGCGGAGCTCAGGCGGAAGGCGTCCGTGATCGCTCGCTGGTTGGCCATGACGTGGCGGTGGCGCAGGATCACGCCGCGCGGGGCGGAGGTCGAGCCGGATGTGTACTGGATGAAGGCGACCGAGTCGCCGTCCAGCGACAGATCGTGCCAGTCGTCCGGGCAGATGTCCGCGGTGGAATCCGTGGCCAGCCAGCCGACCCCGATGGCATGGCCGTCGTCTAGATGCTCGCGCAGCCCCAGCAGGTCCGAGGTGCACAGGACGGCCTCGGCGCCGACATCCGCGATCACCCGGCGCAGGTGCTCCGCCCCAGCCTCGAAGCGCGGAGGCATCGGCGGGAAGACCGGCACGGCGGCTACTCCGGCGTACAGGCAGCCGAAGAACGCCACGACGAAGGCCGGCCCCGGCGGGTAGACCAGTACGGCACGCCCACCCGGCGCGACCCGGTCACCGACCGCGACGGCCACCCTGCGCGCCTCGCGGTCGAGGTCGGCGTAGGTCAGCGAGACGAGGTCGGCCTCACCGTCAGTCAGGAAGCTGTAGGCCACCTGACCACCCCGCTGGTCGCACTGGCTACGGAGCAGCCCGGCCAGGGTCTGCGTGGTCATGCCGCCGATCCGCCCTTCCCCGATCCCGCCACGTGCATCCGCCACAGCGAGCCTGCGTCGACGGCGCGCTTGACCCCGATCGCGGAGGCGTCCAGGCCCTGGCCAGCCATCGCGACCGGATACGCCTCGACCGGCTCGGGATCCGGCTCGGCGGGCCGCTCGACACGCTCCATAGCGGCCGCGATGAACGGCTCCAGGTCTGCCGCCTTGCGCCGCGATCGCTCGGCATGGCGCGCGCGGAACTCCGGGATCACCTCACGCCCGAGCAACTCGAGTGACTCGCAGACATGCTCGTGCTCGTAGTTGCCGGCCTGCTGCAGGAGGATAACCTGATCTACCCCTGCCTCCTCAAGGTCGGCAAAGTGCTGCCGAGCCTGGGCGGGCGAGCCTACGGCGCTGAGCCCGGCCATCGGCTCCGGGTCTGATTTCCCGAACTCGGCCCACAGGTCGGTGCGGCCAGGGACGTGCGTGCCGAAGCGGTAATACCAGGCCAGCGCCCACTTGAAGAACCGCTGGCCATCGGCGCCTCGCGCAAGGGCCACGTCAGCGTCGCGATGCACGGCCACTCCGGCGAGCATCGCGATGTTGGGGTTTACCGTCTGGCCGATCGGATGGCACTCGTTCCGGAAGGTGGCGTAGTAGTCATCCACCCAGAATTTCGCCTCGGCGGCGTCCATGAAGGAGAACGTCAGCGCGCCCATGCCCAGCCTGGCCGCCAGCTTCATCGTCTCCCGGCTGGTGCACGCGACCCAGAGCGGCGGATGAGGCCGCTGCACCGGCTTCGGCACGATGTTCCTGCAGGGCATCGAGAAATACTTACCGTGGAAGCCGGGATACGGCGTCGCGGCAAGCATCTTGGCCGTCTCCCGCACGGCCTCAGCCCACATCTGGCGTTTCTCGATATAGCTGACCCGGAAGCCCTCCAGTTCCAGGCGGGAACTCGATTCGCCAGTCCCCCATTCCACCCGCCCATTGCTTACCAGGTCCAACGTCGCGATGCGTTCCGCGATGCGGGCGGGATGATTGAAGGCGGGCGGCATCAGGTTCACCCCGTGGCCGATCCGCATGCGACTGGTTCGCTGGCTGACCGCCGACAGGAAGACCTCGGGCGCGCTGGAGTGTGAATATTCCTCCAGGAAGTGGTGTTCCTGAGCCCAGGCATAGTCAATGCCTGCCTGCTCGCCGAGTTCCGCCCACTCGAGGCCGTGCTGGAAGAGAAGCCTTTCCCGGTCCTCATCCTTCCACGGCCGCGGAAGCTGGTGTTCAAAAAACATCCCGAACTGCATGGCTTTCCTCACGGGTGCTACGGGGACGGCAGCCGGCGGTGGGCGGGCACGGCCGGATGCGCGCTTGCATCGTTGACGCGCGAATGCCGATAGCCAATGGATCACGATGTGCTTGCACATTCACTGGATTGGCTAATCCATTTGGCTCGGCGGCCGTAATTCGTAATGACAGTATTTCATAGCGCCATTTCATACAGCGCCTAATTAGTGACCCACTTAATCAGCAGGCCAACCATGCCGTCAAGGCCCGGTGCTCCTTGAAGCTGTACATGGCCGCAGACCAATCCCAGGGGTGCTCGACTGCGGGTATTCCGCTGTTGAACAGCGAAATATAATGCCCCGTGAATATCAGCTGGGTGAGCTGCCGGACCGGTCGCCGTGTAGGAGAATGTACTGATGATTGACAACATCGCCCGGGTGGAGCGGCCTGCGCGCGAGGAATTCTACGAGGAATACATCCGGCGGCAGGAGCCTGTCGTGATCACCGGGCTGTTCGACGGGCAGCCGCTCGCGGAGATCAGGGACCTGGACCGGCTCGACGCCGAACTCGGTGCCATGCCGGTCATGATCTCCGAGTCGTTCGAGGACACCTATCTGCGGTTCGTGGAGGGCTTCGTCGCCGGCGATCCTCGGTATGAGCGCCGCGGCACCCCTGCGCACCTCGGCGAGTACATCGCCGGTCTGCGGGCGGACCCCGCCACGAGCACGATCTGCTCCGAGATACCGACCGTGCAGTGGCCCGCGCTCGACACCCTTTACTCGGCGCCCGACCTCGCGCGCGACGCCGACAACCTGCTGTCCAACTACGTCGGCGAACTGTGGTTCGCGAACCGCGGCAGCTACACGCACCTGCACTACGACGCGGACAACCGGAACAACCTGCTCTATCAGTTCTTCGGCGCCAAGCGAGCGCTGCTGGTGGAGCCTAGGTACGGGCGGCGTCTCATGACGATGCAGAACAACTCGTTTATAAGCCCCGAATCCGTGACTGAGGAGGAGTCAGACGACTTCGTCTCCTACGTGCACGGACGGCAGACCATGGTCGGCCCGGGAGAGACGCTGTTCATCCCGGCGATGATGTGGCATTCGTTCTACTACGCGGAGCCGACTATCGCCATGTCAATGCGATTCTTCCGGCATCCCGACACGGCCCCGCTCGCCTCCGAGCATGTCCTTCCCTCCTACTATGCGCAGTGCATCTCGTGGGAGCTGGCGGGTCCACGGGCAGATCAGGCGCTGCGCGACTCCCTCGGCGCGCTGTCCGCCGTCTGCGCGAGGACCTACGAGAACGGCATCGAGCGGGGCCGGGCCATCGAGTCGGTTCTGGGCGGAATCTACGAAAGGCACCTGACGGGCTACCCGCGGGGGTTCTGGATCCGCCCGTTCGCCCGCGCCATCGGTGAGCTCATCGCCGACCTGACACAGGCCGACTACTCTGGGCAGCCGGCGGCGGAGCCGACCGGGCCCCGCCGCCACGCAGAACAGGTGGCGATGGCGGCAGACGGCGCCGGTTCGTGAACGCAATCCTGGAGGAGGCCACCCGCGTTGAGTTTCTCGACGATGAGAGGTTCTCCGCCTCGCTGAGCGAGGAGTGGGAGATCCGGGGGCCGCTCGGCGGCTACGTGCTGGGCGTCGCGTTGCGCGCGGCCGGTGCGGCGGGTGCTTACCCGCAGCCGGTGAGCGCGTCCTGCTCGTTCGTCCGCCGCGTCGTCGCCGGACCGGTGAGCGGCTCCGTTCGCGCCCTGCGCCGTGGCCGCAGCGCCTGCGCCCAGCGGGTGTCACTGGAGCAGGACGGAGCCCTGGTCATGGACGTCGTCGTCTGGAGCACACCCACCCCAGACGACGACGGCGGCGAACTCGATCATGACGATGCGTGCTGCCCGGTGACGGGCGGGCCGACCGAGGCGGCGGCGCGCGGGCCCGATGACGCCCTGCCGTCTTTCTGGCGGAACGTCGAGACGATCCCGGTCACGCTGGCACCCGTGTGGCCGCCGGAGTCCGCGCTGGACCCGCTGTGGCGGGAGTGGATCAGGCTCCGGCAGCCGATCGGCAAGCACGATGCCTGGCTTGGGGCGGCCTACATCGCCACGCTAATGGACCTGCACAGCTGGATACCGGCCTGGCGCCGGCACGCCTGGCGGAATCTGCCGTTCGTCGCGGCAAGCCTGGCCCTGCACGTCACCTTCAGCGGCATGGGACGCGCCACCGACTGGCTGCTGACCGACGGTCATGCGCCCCTGGTCGTCGACGGCGTGATCGGCTGGACAGGCCGCCTCTGGTCTGACTCGGGACAGCTGGTGGCGTCCGGAACCGGGGAGACCCTATGGCGGAAGGTCTGATTGGGGAGCCCGCGGACACCTGCCGCTATCCGGTGACCTCGCCGTCAGACCGTAAACCGCTGAACCGGACCCTCCCCGGTGACGGTTTCCTGATAACCGCCCGGCACCACGGTGCGCCAGAACGCGGTGGCCGCGTCGTTGCCATGAAGCTGCCGCACCTGCCAGGGACCCGGGAACATCGCGAATATCTGCCGCGCGGCCGCGCGGCCGACACCTCCCCTGCGGTACTTCCGCATGATGAAGAACTCGGACATGTCGTTGACACCCGCGGTGCGCACCAGGGCGAACCCGGCCCACCGGCCCGCGCGGCGGATGAGGAACGGATGGCTGTCCGGGTCAGTCCAGTAATGGTCGAGGTAGGAGTGGGCGAACTCCCCGTGCTCGTCCACGTCATCACCGTTCCATTCGGAGAAGTCGTAGTGGTAGAGCTGCAGCAACCGCCGGAGCACAGCCTTGTCGCTCACCGGCGCCCGTATTACCTCGACGGTCATCCAGCGCGTTCCTCTCTCGACCCTTCCCGCCGCCACGCCCGGCACGGCTGCGGCCCGGACGCAGCGCGGCCCGGACGCCCGGCGGCCGCATCGGGCTGCGGCGCTGAAGCCCAGCATCCCACTGCCGACGGCTACCGGACCCCGCACGCGATGGCCGGCGCGGGCAGCTCGGGCGGCGGCGTCCATGCGCCTGGCGGGCCGACCCTGCTCACGTCCCGGAACCGGACGTGAGCAGGGCTCCACGTCCGTTCCGGGAAAGAAACGGGTTTAACGGGCTCTGGCTCACTTTATGGGACGTCGTCTCCGATGACACGGACACCGCGAGCCCGGATACCACGGGCCCGGTGAGCGGCCAGAACCGGACATAACACCCGCATGGCCAGCGACCCCGGCTATCGTGTGTAGTTGTACCCCCTATAGGGGGTACAACTACACACACTCATTCGATTAACCGGCCTCAGCCAGCGAGATGGCGCATATGCACCCTTCGGGCGGCCAGGGTTGGCAACCGGTCTCCCCGTGAAGTGTGCCAGAGCCATTTAACGGGCTCTGATGCACTTTATGGGACGGTTTGCGTTCGGCGGCGGCGCGACCCGGTGCGACCCGGTGCGGCTCGTGCTGGCCCAGGGTGGCGCAGCGTGAAAACAACGTGGAACACCGGGCCCATCCCGTAAGTCACAAAGGCACCTTGCGGAACGCGAGAAACTTCCTTGCCTGTACGTACCCAGCCAGGAGCGCACAGCTGGTCAGCAGCTTCCCATGAAGTGCATCAGAACCATTTAACGTGGTGTTCTGCCGCTTCGTGGAAGGTTACCCGTCGTATACGTATGACAGACAGGCACGAAGCGGTAATCCTCCACGTTGTTTCAGCGGATTGAGCGCTATCATCGCGCCATAACGGCCTGATACCGAGGACTGCGCAGAATATCTCAACGCCGGTCAGACACGTGCCTGCCGTTCAACTGCGCCAGCCACTGCAATTGAGCCATGCCGGCACGCGTGCGTATGCCGGCACGTATGTCCGCATGCGTGCGTATGCCGGCACGCGTGCGTATGCCGGCCCAGGCAGCCCCGGTCAAGGGCCAGCGATCCGCTCGGCGCGAGCTCGCCGACGTGAAGTAGATGCTCATCGGCGGGCTGTTCTCCACAGAAATTAGTCCTTACAGTGGGCCTGAAGCATACATAAACTTTTGTATTGTTTAGGAGAACCAGCTCCGGAGACGTGATGCACGAGCAGGGAAACGTGAAAGCCCATAATCTCCCTAAATTGATTAGCCGCAAGGCCCGCTTACTGATATGAATAGTCTGATATCTAGAGTTATTTATCCTGGAGCCAGGCGGACAGTCGATGTCGAGCATGTCAAGAGGACCCTGGCGCCCGGAGAAGAACTGGTATGGCAAAAGACCACTCACGGTGAAAGAATCGCCATGATCATCCGGCCGCCGTCAGGCGGCCAAGGATGGGTCATATTCTTCTACGGGAACGGCACGACTGTTGTCCAGACCTCGAATATCCGACAATTGCTTGGCCACGCGGGTTACGGCGTCGCTTGTGTCGAATACGCCGGATACGGTATCAGTTCTGGGTCACCATCAGAATACGGTTGCTATCGCTCGGCGGACGCGGCTATGGCATACCTGCGGCGAGAAATGCTCACGACTTCTGATCAGGTTGCAATCCTCGGCTGGTCTCTGGGAAGCGCTGTGGCAATTGACCTTGCCAGTCGCAGCGACGTAAGGGCGCAGGTCCTGCTGAGCCCCTTGGCTAGCCTGTTCGCTGCCGCACTGGATCTAGCCCGTCTCGGCAAGGCCGCGCCCAGGATCGGGCCATTTAATGCTCTCTCCAGAGCTAGCGGCGTCGACTGCCCTACGCTGGTCGTGAGCGGGGCAGAGGATGCACTCACCCGGCCTTGGATGGCAAACAAATTGACGAAGGCTATGGGAAGTCACGCTCGGCAGCTAAGCCTTTCTGGGGTCGGTCACAACGACATGCTCAGTTCTGGTGACAAACTATGGAATGTCGTGATTGACTTCCTGGAGTCCCAGAAGGGCAAGTCGGACGATGTTCCCGTGGCAGACAGACCGCCTTTGGACGGGCAGTACGCTTTGCTTGCCGTGACCCGGCGGCCCCACTGACAGCACCACGTTCATGGCGTGGCGTATCCGAGGCGACAAGCAAGCGTTCCAGGTAAGGGAGTCTGGAGTCTGACGCGCAGCCAGTTGCCGCATATGATAGGCACCTCCAATCCTTCGCGTGTCCAACTAGGTGCGTTACCTGTTCGCGGCAGGGTTCGTCGCCCTCGCCATTGTCCTCATGATCGGTGACGGCTGATGTACCTCCAGCACGATGACGAAATCTGGCGCGACTTCCCCGGGCTGGTGGCCGGTGCGCTGTACTGCGAGGCGGTCACCCCAGACGCTGACGTCAGCGAGCCGACCGGCCGCTTTTACGCTGTCGCCGGCTCCCGGCTTGAGGCGGGCACCGAGTCGGAGTTGCCCGAGATCCAGGCTTGGCGGCGGGCGTTTTCGGCGATGGGCCTCAAGCCCACGCAGTACCGGTGCGCCGCGGAGTCCCTGCTGCGGCGCTTCCGGAAAGAGAAGTCGCTTCCCGCGATCCACCCACTGGTCGATCTGTGCAACGCGGTCTCGGTGGCTTTCGCCATCCCGATCGCTGTGTACGACACGGCAAACGTAGACCAGTTTCTCCGGGTCCGCCGCGCCGACGGCGACGAGGCGTACCTGACCTTTTCCGGCGATACCGAGCACCCGGAGCCGGGCGAGGTGATCTTCGCCGACGCGGTCCGCCGGGCGCATGCCCGGCGGTGGACCAACCGGCAGAGCGGCCTGTCGGCGATCCGGCCACAAACGAAGGAGGTTATGATCGTCGCGGAGGGACTGCACGACTTCGCGGCGGCGGACATATCGCGACTCATTAGCGATCTTACCGCCGAACTGGATAAGGTCTGCTCGGTAACCGTGCCGCCGGCAATCCTGAGCCGGTCCTCGCCGAGGTTCTCGTTCGCCGGATAGACCCGCCTGATCACGCTGCCGCCCGGATCGCCTCGGCTAGCGGCTGCCGCCGGATCACCTAGCCTGGCGGGTGGTCGAGCTAGCCGGGAAGCGCGCTCTCAGCAACCACCCGGATTTCAGCACTGCTCGAACTCATCGAGCAGCCTGGTCACCGCGTCCTGGATGACGGCAAGCCGCCAGGAGAAAACCGACGCCCACCACGGCCCTGCCAGCTTGCGGGCGAGCACGCCGACCTGACGGCGACCGCCGTCAGGGCATCCGATCGGCAGCATGTCGATCGCGGCATCCCGGCCCAGCCCGCCTTTCACGCACCAGCACCCGGCAGCCCACCGCCCATGATCCCCGCAGCCGGAATCCGGCATGGCCGAGAACGGATACCCTGCGCGCAACGGGTCGCAAAAGCCGGAACTGGAGGTGTGGCGGCGCGGGTTGGTGCCGTCGCCAGCGGGTGAGCCGGTTGTCGAAGACCCCGCAGTCCGCACCGAGCAGCATCAGGTCCGCTGCCTTGCTGCGGGGCAGCCAGCGGATCTCCTCGCCGACCTCGAGGTTGCGGCAGGTGCACGCGTGCTCCCAGCGGACGGACTCCGAGACGGGTTCGGGGCACTCTGTGGAGTTCGACTCGGGGTCGCGGCCGATGAGCCGGACCGATCCTTCTTGCTGGAGGAAGAACTACCGTGCTGGTCACACTAATGAAGCGCTTCAGTTAGGGCAGATTCCTCGCTATCTGTGTTTTTATTGAGCAATAGATTTTGGTGGCTGCATAGTGGGGGGATCGCATGGCTGCGGAGCCGGCAGGACGCGGCAGTGTCCTGCAGCGCACGTTTAGATCGACTGTCGGCGTGATTGTTCTTTCTGTCGCTTTTGTCCTTACTGGCGCGGCGATAGCGTTTCCGCCGTCGCTATCTTTTGCCAGTCCCGCGGCAGCGGTGGGCAAAACGACGTCGGTGCCGATCCCGCTGGGCAAGGCGTGCGAGTGGGCCTATCCGGGACTTGCGAGCGGAAACGTCTCCGGTACCGGATACTCCCTCGTGTGCCTCGGCAAGAAGAGACAGGTGCTCGGCGGGTTCTCGAAGTCGCACAGCCTCAGCGCGTGGTGCGCCAACTCCAGGCATACCGGCGGCAGGCATCTGCCGATTCCGGCGCTGGTCAAGCACGTGTGGGAATGCACGGCTCAGGCGGCGAGCCGACCGGGGCCCAGCAATGGGCCGGTGCCGATTCCGCTGGGCAAGGCGTGCGAGTGGGCCTATCCGGGCCAGTCCAACGGCGCGTACTCCGGAAACGCGTACTCGATCGTCTGCCTGGGCACGAACGGCCAGGTACTCGGCGGCTTCGGCGGCGCGCACAGCCTCACCGCGTGGTGCGCTGATTCCAGTCACACCGACGGCAGGCGCCTGCCCGATGCCACGCTGCTGAAGGGGATATGGGTATGCGCTGCCTGATGCCAGCGTTCAGCTCAGGTTGAGGTTGACCCGAGCCAGGATGGTTCCTAGCGCGGTAACGCTGGGATAACCCTGGCTCTGGTAGCTGTATTCGCTGTTCATGAGCCGCACGGACGCCGGTGACAGTTCGACGAGGTAAAGGTAGACGGTGCAGGGCCCTCGGGAACCGACAAAGATCTGGCCGGACCACATGCCGCCGGCGATCGTCAGCGTGCCGTTCGGGTCACCTGCCGCGTAATACACCGTCAGATACGAAACCTTGAGGAACAGGTCGAGCCGGTATCCGGGCGGGAGATGCAGCACGGTTCCCGAGCTGCTCAGGAACCCGTCGCCGATGTCGGAGCCGGCGGTTGGCGTCGTGAAGGTTCCGCTGGCGCCCGCCGTTACTGGAGGACTCGATGACGGACCAACCGATGACTGACCCGGCGACGGGCTCGACGGCAGAGGGCTGGACGGCGGCAGGGTCGTCAGCTGCTTTGTCCTGGCAGTGACCGTCGTCGTGGGTGCCGATAGCGGGACGTGCGCCGGGCTCTCCGTGACGTGCCTGATGAGGACCCCGATGCCGACTCCTGCGAGCACCGCGACGAGCCCTCCGCCGACCATGACACCGACCCGGAGCTTGACGGTGTGGGAGATCGCACGGCGGATGAGGACCACAGCTGTCGGCACGGCGATGGCGAGCCCGGCGGACAATGGCAGCTCGACCGTCACTTGGTGCACGAACAGCTGGACCAGCGCCAGCGCCACAGTGAGAGCGGTGAACGCCGCAGAAAGCAGTGCCAGGTCTCTGTGTTCCTGTTCCGTGAGCTTCCACCGGGGATTGCCGTGGTGTGGCTGTTCACCTTCCGGCGAGGTCGGCGGATCCTGTCCTGGACTCATCGCGCACGCCCGGTCACGCGGTGCATAGCCACTCCCCGTCGACCAGCGCCGGGCTGGGCAGGTCCTTGCCGTCGGTGTGCTGAGGTTCGGCGCACCAGGCGTTGAGGCTGTGCGTGCCGCTGAACCCGCCCAGGATCTGCCCGCCGGTACCCAGGCAGACAATCGAATAGTCACCGCCAGAGAACTTGCCGCTGGACTGACCCGGATACGCCCACTTACACGCCGCGCTCATCAGGATGTTTACGCTGGTCGCACTCGTCACGCTGGGTTCTGGCAAGCTGGGCGGAGCGGACGGCGTCGTCGGCTGGCTCATGGGTGAGGCAGATGCCGAGGGCTTGCCGGTCGATGTCGGGCCCGCGGCCACCGGCCGCGTTTGGCCATGCCCGACGAAATAGCCGATGACTATACCGCCCGCAGCGGCGGCGGCGGCAACGAGAACGATCACGATGACGCGGACGGAGATGGCATGCCGGAGCGGGCTTGTTCGCTGCGGAAGTCCTGGGGCACCCGTCCCGGTATTGCCGTCGTTTTGTGGTTCCTCTGCCATGCTCTTCCCCCCCGGGATAACGTCACGGTTTGAGCAGATAATTAGACACGCAGATCCGCACGGACACGGCGCGGAAGCGTTACGAAATGAAATCTAACCACTAGGGTAGATCTCCCTTACTACGTACAGATCGGATACGAGGCGGCCAACGCGAAATCACGATCGCCTCATGTCTTGCCGCATCCATTATGTGCCGATTTGCACCGACGCCCCGCCCTCGTTCCACGCGAGGCATGCCGCAGTTACCAGTGAGTCGCCTCTAGCCTCAAGCGTTCAACGTTCCTGAGCTGCCACTGCGCGAACCGGTCATCGACCTGCCGCAGCCGGGAGCCGTCCCGGCGCGATGAGGGCTACTACCGAGACACTGCTGGAACAATCCCGCGACTACTCGATCGCGGACCTGCTCGACGGGGCGGGCAAATCCGAAACCAACGACGGCAGCACCACCGTCTCCTTCTCCGCCGAGGGCATCGAGATCCTGGACGTGACTGCCGCCCAGGCCGATGAAGGGCAGCGGCCAGTCGTCCTGCACGTCCGCACCGAGAAGATCACGCCCGACCTAGCCACCGAACTCAAGCAGATCCTCAAGGCCCACCCAGGCAAGACACCAGTCCACATGCGGATGGCCAGCCCCGGCGACAAAGGCCTGGTCGTCAATCTCACTTACGTCTAGGTAGACCCAACCCTCGCGTTCGCCAGCGAGATCAAATCCCTGCTCGGCCCGGCAGCACTCCATTGAACCCGCCGCCAGGCTCCCGCCCGGTAACAGTTCAGCTCACCCAGGACCAGGCATCCTGCCCGCGCTGCGGCACGCCAGCCCTGCTGACCGCCGACGTGCCGCACGGATGGGAAAGCCCGGACGGCAGCACCACCAGAGGTACGATCCCCGTCCTGCTATGCCAGCCTGTGACGCCGGCAAGCCAGGTGCCGCCCCGCTGATCACGTACTTCCACGTCCACGGCCTGGTCGACGCCGGAACCGTCAGCGAATGCGCCGCGCTCATCCAGGCATGGGCCGACAGCATCACCATCCCTGGGCTCGACCAAACCCAGCTCGACAAAGAGATCCACGCGTGGGAACGAGGCGATCTGTTAACCAGGTAACCGAGCCCTCCCGGGCCGACTCGCACCCGGGCCGAGGCAATCCGGCTGCCTCGCGGCGCCCACGCTCCGCGGGTCGGCACAGGCACGGACGCTGGGCGAGCAGATCGAGGAGTTCGGGCGGGAGACCATTGTCGCCGGGCTGCACAGCCTGCCCAGACCAGCGGACCAGGCTGCCCCGCTATAGCGCTTACAGTTAGTAGAGCTGCGGCATGTTCTGCTGGCAGCCTGGTCCTCCCTGGCCAGCGGTGATGGTGTTGTATGTGATCATCCGGATGCCTGGGGAGAAAGCCTCGGGCAAAAGCGGGAATCCGTTCTGCACGTAGCTGGCGGGCGCCTGCTCAAGCGCGCGGAGCCCGACTGAAGAAAGGTCAGCGACCCAGACTCTCACGCTGCCGGGGAATCCCAGGCACGCTGTCCCGGTCCAAGTGCCGTTGGGGGTGACTCTGATATCCAGATCGCCTGCCCAGTATCTGTCCTGGCCATTCCATTGCAGGAAAAGGACGAGGTGATGTCCCTGCGGGAGGTTATGCACGGTTCCGGTGGCATGGAGGGTCTTAGGGGTTGAGATGATCGCGTGGTTCGCTGGATAGGTGATCGTCATGGCCAGGTTCTGGTTTGGCAGAGTCTGACCCGCCACGGCGCGCGCGGAGACTGATGGGGCCACCGACGTCATTAACGTAGGCGAGGAAACGGAACTGGCCGCTGACCCTGCCGACTGGTTAAGAAGCCCAAAGATGCCTGTCACCGCGGCGGCAAGGACAAGAAATACCCCGCTGATAACCGCCGCGATGATGACCGCCTTCTCAGCCGGACCCCACTTCTTCCCAGGTTCCGCTGGCTGTGATGTTTTCGGTCTGTCATCGTCCCCCACTGCGATCCCTCCCGGATGGACAACCGTTGCGTCGATCGTACCGACTAACTCACCGAAACGTCCGCTTAAATGGCTGCTGCCCCTCGTAGGGGCGATGACGACACGCCAAGTGTCGACGCAAGCTGAATACTGGATCTGGCCCGTATTTCGTGACGGTCACGGCGGATCCGCACGCGTTGCCCCGGGATCATGGGCCGCCGCCGGCGGATCTGGGCACCTCCTGCTGCCAGAAGGCAGTAACCGAATTATTGCGTGTACTCTTACCCCCTCCCAGGGGTGTAAGTACACACGATAATCGAGATCAGCCGCCGGGCGGTCGTTTTGACCATGTATGAGGCAGCTGCCTCGCAGCACTGCGTGATCGTCCTGTGGCGAGAGTGACACCATCACGAAATGCGAGCCAGAACCAGTTTTCAGATGCCGTTGAGTGCGCCATGAGGCGCTGTTGATTCGAGTGGAGGTGAGAGACCTTCACCGCCTGGCCTGTCGCAGCAGGCGGGTGGAGCT
>Ga0335074_10002533_pt1 | contig 24947 bp, 21 predicted proteins | sample Lox_Sample_23_FD_206715 | JGI IMG/M metagenome (GOLD analysis project Ga0335074, IMG submission 206715) | Soil microbial communities from Loxahatchee National Wildlife Refuge, Florida, United States - Lox_Sample_2.3 | ecosystem: Environmental > Terrestrial > Soil > Wetlands | place: USA... | reverse complement strand
ATCACGTCTGGCAGGCCGCATGGGCACCGGTGCGCGACGGCTGTCATGCCACGTGGCTCCCGGCCAAGCTGCTTCGCGACCGCCGCCGCATCACGCGGATCGACGCTCATCAAGCGTGCGTCCGCCTATTCCTGTGCCTGCTCGCGTGCGACCGAGGGACGGCCTTTGCGTGCCCGGGATGGCTCGCCGACCGTTGCCCCGTGCTTTGCGGCTGAGAATTGGCTTCTTGAACTGACGACCAGACCTTGGCGTACCAGGGCATCGCGACCGCACGGACCTTGGTGCTCTTGCGCGGCGCGGCGTCGCCGATGATCTCGTAGCAAACCTGGGTCGGCAAGCACATGTGCAGCCGGTCTCGCGCCTGCTGCTCAATGTAAGCGGGCTCGTGCAATTGCCTGCTCTCGCGCTGCAACTGCTTGCGCTTGGCCTGGATCTGAGTGTTCTGAGCCTCAAGCTGGTCGACTTGCTTGCGCTGCGAGATGTACTCCCGCACTGGGTAGGCCAAGCTCAGCGCGATGCCGCACAGCACGATCGCGACCAGGGCCGCCCGCCCGGTGAACTGCGTCTTGGGCGACCGGCCAACGGACGACGGGCGACGAGGCGCAGGCCGCCGGCCCTGTGGTGGCTCTGTCATAGCACCGCCAGGTTACTGGCCGCCTGCGGTAAACCTCGGGAAGGCCGCGCGGCCGGCATACGCGGCGCCGTCATCCAGGCGCTCTTCGATCCGCAGAAGCTGGTTGTACTTGGCGACTCGCTCGGACCGCGCCGGAGCGCCGGTCTTGATCTGGCCGAGGTTCATCGCGACGACGAGGTCGGCGATCGTGGTGTCCTCGGTCTCGCCTGACCGGTGACTCATCATGCAGGAGAAGCCGTTCCTCGTCGCCAGGTCGACTGCGCTGAACGTCTCGGTCAGCGTGCCGATCTGGTTCACCTTGACCAGCAGGGCGTTCGCCGCCTTGGTCTCGATGCCGCGCCGTATACGCCCGGGGTTCGTCACAAAGATGTCGTCGCCAACGATCTGCACCTGGTTCCCGAGTGCCGCGGTGAGATCCTGCCAGCCGTCCCAGTCTTCCTCGTCGAGCGGATCCTCGAGCGACACGATCGGGTAAGCGTCAAGCCAGCTCGCGTATATGCTGGTCATCTCGCTGGCGGTCTTGATGCTGCCTTCGAACTGGTAGCCGTCGGCGACGTGGAAGCTGTTCGCGGCGGCGTCGAACGCGAGCGCGACGTCACGACCTGGCTCGAGGCCGGCCTTACCGATCGCCTCAATGATCAGGTCAAGAGCGGCCCTGTTGTGCTCAAGATCGGGCGCGAAGCCGCCTTCGTCGCCGACGCCTGTGTTCAGCCCATGCTGCTTGAGCACGGACTTCAGCGCGTGATAAGTCTCGGCTCCCCACCGGACCGCGTCAGAGAAGGTACTCGCGCCGATCGGGGCGATCATGAATTCCTGGATGTCGACATTGGTGTCGGCGTGCGCGCCGCCATTCAGGATGTTCATCATCGGCACGGGGAGCAGGTGCGCGTTTGGCCCGCCAAGATAACGGAACAACGGCAATTGCGCCGACTCCGCCGCCGCCTTCGCCGCTGCCAGGCTGACCCCGACAATGGCGTTCGCGCCCAGCCTTGACTTGTCTGGCGTCCCGTCCAAGTCGATCATGGCGAAGTCAATGAGCCGCTGCTCATCGGCATTCTCGCCGAGCAACTCAGGCTGGATCTCGTCGATGACGGCAAGTATCGCCCTCTCCACGCCCTTTCCGCCGTATTCCGCGCCACCATCGCGCAGCTCAACAGCCTCAAAGGCACCAGTTGACGCTCCGCTGGGAACGGCGGCCCGAGCATGCGTGTCATCATCGAGCACGATCTCGACCTCGATGGTCGGATTGCCGCGTGAGTCCAGGATCTGCCTGGCGTGGATGGCTTCGATAGAAGGCAAGAGATTCTCCCCGGCGCTAGACGAATGCACCAGTAGGCGAGCCTAACGGAACCGGGTGAGCCACCGTACCCCGGCACGCCGACTTCGTCGCAAACGACCGGGCCGATTTGCGAGATTTGAGTAAGTCCGAAAAGTGAACCCGTACAGGGTCGCGTCCGCCACGCGACCCTGTACGGATTACCCGTCGGCCCGGTGCCGGTATGAGGCAAATGTCGGGTCGCCGCGTCGCGGCGACCCTGTACGGGTTCACTTTCTGGACCCACTACGAGCCCTCGATGCCTTGGCATTTCGGGCAACCCGAGCATCGCGCCGAAGCGGGCAGCATCGGTGGCCCCGCGTTGCTGCTCGCGACGCCGATCCAACCACAACGATGGCTACTTGATGTTGTCCCCGCGACATCGCTGGGACTCTGATGCTGTAGCCGGGGCCGGGCTAACAGCATCGGTGGACATCTGATGCTGCTGGGCGGGGCCCTAGCACTGCGGGGCTGGCGCGGGCTGCGGGGCTGGCGCGGGCTGCGGGGCTGGCGCGGGCTGCGGGGCTGGCGCGGGCTGCGGGGCTGGCGGGGGTGAGCGGCGGGGGCCGGGGCCTAGTAGCCGCGGGCGGCTTGGTCTACGGCGTTTTTGGCTTCCCTGAGACCCATGCCGGTGGCCAGGCGCAGTTCCTTGATGGCTTCGATCTTCTTGCCCATCCTGGCCATCTGAACGATGTAGTCCGGCATGCCCATTGACTGAGGATTCTGGTTGCCGCCCATCGGCGGGCCTTGCGGCACCCCGAAGGAGCCAGGCACGGCGTCGGTGAACTCACCCGGCTGAGTGGAGGCCGGGCCCTCGAATCCCGAGGAAGCGAGAAACTGCTCGATACGGGCGATGCGGTCGGTCAGGTCCTGCAGAATCGGGCGCAGGGTTGCCCATTGAACGTCTGTCATCGCGAGCACGCTTCCTATCTGGCCTATCTGCCGGGATCTGATCCGTGCTGACCATTATGCCGGCAGGATGAGCTCACGCCGACTCCCAGGCACGCACCTTGCCGGCGAAGGCCAGCGCGGCGTGCCGCAGCTCAAGCTCGGGGTTCAGTCCGGCCTCACGCGCCTTCTTGACGAGGGCGAAAAGCTCGGCACCGAGTTCGCTGGCCGGCAGGCCCGCAGGATCGGCGATGTCATCGGGAACCCCGGCAGACTCGGCCCGGCGCAGCAATTGCGCGGCGAGCGCTAGCGCTGGCTGAGCCAGCGGCACGCCGTCCAGGGAGGAAGAGCGAGAGCGTTCGGTCGCCTTGATCTGATCCCAGTTGCGCCTGACCTCGTCGGCGTCGGCGACCTCGACGTCGGCGAAGACGTGCGGGTGCCTGCGGATCAGCTTGGTCGCGACGCCACGTGCGACGTCGTCGATGTCGAACCCGGTGCCATCCGTGCGCTCGGCTGCGACCCGGGCGTGGAAGAACACCTGCAACAGCAGGTCACCGAGTTCGTCCCGCAGTTCGGCCAGGTCACCCCGATCGAGCGCGTCGAGCGTCTCGTAGGTCTCTTCGAGCAGGTAAGGACGCAAGGACAGGTGCGTCTGCTTCGCGTCCCACGGGCATTCGCGCCGCAGCCTGTCCATGACCGCGACGAGCTCGGTGAGCGCCGCGCCCGGTTCAGTCACTTAGCACTTCGGCGTCGTCTGGATCTTCGGGCTTGCCGAAGCACTGGCCGAAGGGGTCGCGGCGGGGGAGGTCGCGGACAACCGCGTTGGCGCGGACACGACCACGAGCTGGCCGTAGTCGAAGACGCCGTACTGCGGGTTGACCTTGACGTTGAGGCTCTTGGTAGCCAGGCACTGCAGGTGAGTGACCCTGGCGTCGAGCTTGTCAGACCCCGTGGTGCTCTTCGGCGTGACTCCGTTGTCGAGCTGGTCACGCAGCTTGGTCTCGATCGCGAACCAGGTACCGAGCTCGTTGATCAGGTTCGGCGGAAGGCCGGCACCGACGGCGGCTTCAGGCAGCGTGTCACCGTTCTGCGAGACCTCCGAGTTCAGCGCACTTAGCTGGCTCTGGACTTCGGCGGGGGTAACGTGAATGTCGTGACTGGCGGCGATCTGATTGAACGCCGCGAAACGCAGCAGCCAGGTCAGCACCTCCTGCGGCATGTCAGCCTTGGTATAGGTGAGCTGCACCTTGCCTCGGTACTTCTCGTAGCCCGCGTTCAGGTTCGCGACCTCAGAGGCCAGCTTTGAACTTGAGATGCGCTGGCTGCCGTAGAGAGCGGCGGCGCCTAGCCTGGTCTGCCCGCATCCGCTGATCACGGCCGCGCCGACCAGCCCGGCCACTGCCACGGCCGCGTACCGCGAAGCGGTCCACTTTCCGATCCGCCGCACCACGTTCTCCTTCTCGACTACTTCTCAGCAACCGGTTGATCAGCGAGGATCGACTCAACCAGCTCCTCGCACCAGGCAAGCAACTCGCCGTCGCGCAGCGCGGGCGCCCCTAGCGGCGAAGCCGACCCGGCACTGGTGCTCAGCCTGCCAGGCCCGGCCGAACGGGATCCAGGGCGGCTGCCGACCTTTGGCACCGGCACAAGCATCGTACGCACCGCCGGCTTAAGCAGTGTCTTCGGGTACAGCCGCTGCACTCGCATCTGCTTCGACTCAGGCAACTCTACGGGCGCGAACCTGATGTGATTGCCCTGCTGCCCGATGTCGGTGAGGCCGGCCCGCCTGGCCTTGAACCGCAACTTGGCTACCTCGAGCAGGTTGAGCACGGCGTTGGGCGGCGGCCCGAACCTGTCGGTCAGTTCCTCGAGCACGGACTTGATGTCGGCGTCCGAATCGATCGCCGCGATCGCCGTATAAGCCTCGAGCCTGAGCCGCTCGCCTGGTACGTAGTCATGCGGGATGTGCGCGTCGACGGGGAGCTCGACCCGCACCTCTGGCCGCTCGGCGGCGCCATCGCCGCGCATCTCCTGCACGGCCTCCCCGATCATGCGCACGTAGAGGTCAAAGCCGACCCCGGCGATGTGCCCTGACTGCTCGCCGCCGAGCAAGTTGCCGGCGCCCCTGATCTCGAGGTCCTTCATCGCGACGAACATGCCCGCGCCCATCTCGGTGTGCTGAGCCACCGTCGCGAGCCGCTCGTGCGCGGTCTCGGTCATCGGCTTTTCCGGCGGGAAGAGGAAGTACGCGTACCCGCGCTCCCTGCTGCGCCCGACCCGGCCCCTGAGCTGGTGAAGCTGAGAAAGCCCGTACATGTCGGCGCGGTCCACGATCAGGGTGTTCGCGTTCGGTATGTCAAGACCGGATTCCACGATCGTGGTGCTGACGAGGACGTCGGACTCGCGGTTCCAGAAGTCGACCATGATCTTTTCTAGCTGATGCTCGTTCATCTGCCCGTGCGCGACCGCGATCCGCGCCTCAGGTACCAGCTCGGCTATCCTCGCCGCGACCTTGCCGATCGAAGAGACCCGGTTATGCACGAAGAAGGTCTGGCCATCGCGCAGCAGCTCACGCCGGATAGCGGCCGCTATCTGCTTTTCTTCATACGGTCCGACAAAAGTCAGCACCGGGTGACGCTCCTCGGGCGGCGTCAAGATGGTAGACATTTCCCTGATTCCCGCTACGCCCATTTCCAAGGTTCGAGGGATCGGGGTAGCTGACATCGAGAGCACGTCCACCTGAGTCCGCATCGACTTCAGGTACTCCTTGTGCTCGACGCCGAACCTCTGCTCCTCATCGATGATGATCAGGCCGAGATCTTTGAACCTGACCTCCGGCGAGAGCAGCCGGTGCGTGCCGATCACGATGTCGACTGTCCCTTCGGACAGCCCGGCCTGGGTCGCCGTGACCTCGGAGTCTGACTGGAACCGCGACATCGCCTTGAGCACCACGGGGAAAGGCCCGTACCGCTCGCCGAACGTCGCCATGTGCTGCTGCACGAGCAGCGTGGTCGGGCAGAGGACAGCGACCTGCTTGCCGTCCTGCACGGCCTTGAACGCCGCGCGCACGGCAAGTTCGGTCTTCCCGTACCCGACATCGCCGCAGACCAGCCGGTCCATCGGAATCGGCTTTTCCATGTCCTGCTTGATCTCATCGATCGCGGCAAGCTGGTCAGGTGTCTCGGCGTAGGGGAACGCGTCCTCAAGCTCGCGCTGCCAGGGCGAATCCTGACCGAACGCGTGCCCAGGCGAAGCCACGCGAGCCGAATACAGCCTGATGAGCTGGGCGGCGATCTCTCTTACAGCCTTGCGGGCACGGCCCTTGGTCTTCGCCCAGTCCGCGCCCCCGAGCCTGTGCAAGCTCGGGGCTTCTCCGCCCGAATACCTGGTGACCTCGTCAAGCTGGTCGGTGGGAAGGTAGAGACGGTCGGGCGGCTGGCCGCGCTTGCTGGGGGCGTACTCGATGACCAGGTACTCGCGGGTCGCGCCCTGGATCGTGCGGCTCGTCATCTCCAGGTAGCGGCCGACGCCGTGCTGGCTGTGCACGATGTAGTCGCCCGGCGTGAGCTGCAGCGGGTCGATACCGCCACGGCGACGGCTCGGCATCCTGGTGCGGTCCCTTGATCCCTGCCGCTGGCCGGCCAGGTCGGCCTCGGAAAGCACGGCCAGCTTGAGTCCGTCCCACACGAACCCAGACTCAAGCTCGCCCGTCGCGACCACGGCCACGCTCGGCTCAGGCGGCGTGTCCAGGTCGGCGGTCCTGGCGCCAAGCTCGGCGTTGCGCAGCATCTCGGCCAGACGCTGAGCCGGGCCATGTCCCTCGGTCACGAGCACGACCCGCCAGCCGCCCTTGAGCCAGCCGCGGACGTCGGAAAGCACCTTGGCCGTGTCGCCGTGGTAGGCGGTCGCGGGCAGTGCCCGCATGACGAAAGGCTCGCGGTGATGCGCGTCCGTGGTGTTCGTTGCCGGAACAGAAGGCGGGGCCTCGGGAGGAGCGATTGCCTCCTGCGCTGGCGGTGACGATGACGCTGACCGGCGCGCGGCGGCGGCCTGGCCGAGCCAGCCAGGCACGGCGAGCGGGTCGGCAGGGTCGAGCGGGTCGGCCAGGCGAGGCGGGCTCGGCTGCTCCGTGGTCGAGCCCGGTGCGGGCGGCAGTGGCGGGGTGCTTACTGAAAGCTCAAGATCTTGACCTTCCGCGGCGAACGGGGAAAGCGTCCACCATTTAATGCCGAGATCGGCGGCCGCCAGGCGCACGTCGGTGACCGGGCGGAAGGCCGCGCCGCCAAGATCGATCGGCACCTGGCCGCCGACGGAGGCGTTGACCCAGGAGGCCTCGAGGAATTCCTGGCTGGTGCGGACGAGGTCGGCGGCCCTCGTCCTGATGCGCTCTGGGTCGCACGCGACGGCGATCGCGCCCTGCGGCAGGGAATCGAGCAGCAGTTCCATCCGGTCAGCAAGCAGCGGCGCGAAGGCCTCCATGCCCTCGACCGTGATGCCGTCGGCGAGCTTGCCGAGCACGTCGCCGAGGCCAGGGTATTCAGCGGCGAGTTGCTTGGCACGGTGCCGCACGGTTGGTGTCAGCAGCAGCTCACGGCAGGGCGGCGCCCACAGGTACTCGGTATTGTTGCCGAGCGAGCGCTGGTCGGCGGCCTTGAAGGGGCGGATCTCCTCGATCTCAGAGCCGAAGAACTCGATGCGCAGCGGGTGTTCCTCTGTCGGCGGGAACACGTCGACGATGCCGCCGCGCACGGCGATCTCGCCTCTGTTCTGTACCAGGTCGACGCGGGCATAGCCGATCTCGACGAGCCTGGTCACCGTATCTTCCAGGTCGGCCTGGTCGCCGACGTCAAGCCTGACAGGCTCTAGCTGGCCGAGACCGCCGACGAGAGGCTGCAGGACGCTGCGTATCGGAGTGGCGACGACCTTGAGCGGGCCGGACTTGGGGTCGCCCTGGTCGGGGCTGACCAGCCTGCGCAGCACGGCAAGGCGCCTGCCAGAGGTATCTGACCTGGGCGAGAGGCGCTCGTGCGGCAGCGTTTCCCAGGCAGGGAAGTAGGCGGCCGCGTGCGGATCTGGCAGCAGCGAGCCGAGTGAGTCTGCGAGGTCTTCTGCCTCCCTCGCGGTCGCCGTGACCGCGAGAACGAAGGGCGCACTCACCGGGAGGCTGGCGAGCGCGGCCACGAGGACGGGGCGCAGCGGTGCCGGCGCGATCAGGTCGGCGTCGCCGGCTCCTGGCTGGCTGAGATAGTCGATGGCGCTTCTTAGCTGCGGGTCTTCGGCAACGGCGCCGATGAGACCGGTCAGGCTCATAGCGAAAGTCCCCTGGAGTCCATGCGGACAGCACGACAAGCCCGCGTTCAGGCTTGAACGCGGGATACGACTAGTGTACGGGGTGCCCGGAGGAAGGCTGGACGGAGGAAACCGTGACCGCTAGCGCGACGGTGCCGCAAAGCGAGGCCTCGCTGACCTTGGACGCCGGGCAGCTCGGCGACCTCGAGCTGCTCTTGTCCGGCGCGTTCGCGCCGTTGCGCGGCTTCATGAGCTCGGCCGATGTCGCGTCGGTGACGGCGGAGGGGAAACTGGCCGACGGGACGCCATGGCCGGTTCCTGTAACGCTTGACGTGCCCGCAGGCGCCGTACCTGACTCGGCCGCCCGGGTAATGCTGAGCGACCCTGAGGGGACGCCGCTCGCGGCTCTTCGCGTTGAGTCGCGCACTGCGCTGCCCGAGGAGCGACTCGTGCGGCTGGCTGGTCCAGTCACCTTGAACCGGCCGGTCGAGCACGGCTCGTTCCGCCGGCTGATGATCTCGCCAGAGCAGGCCAGGGCTTCGCTCGGGGAGGGTCCTGTCCTGGCGTTTGCCACCAGGGCGCCGCTGGGACGACGGCAGATCGGGCAGCTCAGGCACCTGGCCGGGCAGCTTAAGGCGCGAGTGCTGCTGCTGCCGCTCGTGGCTGGCCAGGCGGAGGTGGTGCGGCAGCCAGAATCGCTCGTCCGTTCCGTGCTGGCGGCGGCCAGGAGCTTGCCCGCCGGGACCCTGGTCGTCCCTGTGCCGCTCGCCGCACGGCCGGTACCTCCTGAGCGCATGGTCGCGGCCGAGGCGATCGTCGCGGCGGCATACGGTGCTACGCATCTGATGTCGCCGGTCGGATCTGACGTCGCTGAGCTGCCGATACCTGTCGTCAGCGCCGGGGACTGGGCCTATGACCAGCGGGCGGAGGTCTGGCGGCCGCACGCGCTGATCGAGGCGGGCACGGAGATCGCTGATCTGACGCCCGACCAGCTCGCCGACATGCTGGACACCGGCGCCCAGGTTCCTGACTGGTTCGCGCCTCCGCCGGTCGTCGATGAGTTGCGGCACGCGCGGCCGCCGCGGTCTGAGCGGGGTTTCGTGCTGTTCCTGACCGGACTATCCGGTTCGGGCAAGTCAACGATCGCCAGGGACCTGCGGGACCAGCTCGCTGAATATGGCGGCCGGCAGGTCTCGCTGCTCGACGGCGATCTGGTTCGCTCGCTGCTCTCTGCCGGGCTCGGCTTCAGCCGGGCCGACCGCGACCTCAACATCGCCAGGATCGGCTACGTGGCCGCCGAGGTCGCCAAGCACGGCGGCATCGCGATCTGCGCACCGGTCGCGCCTTTTGCTGAAGCCAGGGAGCGTGCCAGGCGCATGGTCTCAGAAGTAGGCGACTTCCTGCTGATCCACGTGGCTACGCCGGTCGAAGTTTGCGAGGCCAGGGACCGCAAGGGCCTGTACGCGAAGGCGCGGGCCGGGCTCATCGAGCAATTCACGGGGATATCTGACCCTTACGAGGAGCCAGCCGACGCGATGCTGGTCATCGATACCTCGGTCATCAGCCGTGAGCAGGCGACAGCAGCGATCATGAAGATGCTGACCGATGGCGGCTGGCTGAAGGAGAGCTAGATGCCGCGGGCGGCTAGTCGTCGTCTTCCGCGCGGGTTCCGGCGTCCAGGCGCTCGCGGAAGTCGGTAATACGGCGGCTGATCGCACCTGACATTGCCGCGCGCTGGTTGTTCAGCACGAAATAGCTGAGTATTCCGCTGATCAAGATGGCCAGCGCGAGCAGCAGGACGCTGCGGACCCCGGCCAGCCAGAGCAGCCCGAATACCGCGATGAACAGCCCGAACCGCAGGACCGTGTAGAAAAGGGTGGCACGCATAACGTCATTAACCTTATCCGCTGACCGGGGCGAGCGCGTCGCTCGCCTCCCGTGATCCCAGAATGCCTGCCAGCATCTCAGGGTCGACGTTGCCGCCAGACAAGATCGCGACCGGGTGGGCGGCCGCGGGCAACTGGTCAGCCCTGAACATGCAGGCCGCGGCCGCGACGGCGCCGGCCGGCTCGGCGACTAGCCGGGCACCGGTCGCCAGCTTGCGCATAGCGGCCATGATCTCCTCGTCAGAAACCGTGACGATGTCATCGACCAACGCAAGGAAATGCTCCATCGGCAACTCGCCTATCTGCTCAACCCTGAGCGCGTCGGCGATGGTACGGACGGTCTTCGACGCCTGCCAGGCGACCCGCTCCCCGGCCTTAAATGAGTCCCTGGCGTCGGCGGCAAGTTCTGGCTCGGCTCCGATCACTTTCGCGGCCGGGTTCCTTGCCTTGATCGCCGCCGCGACGCCGGAAAGCAGGCCGCCGCCGCCTACTGGCACCACGATCAGGTCAGCTTCCGGGTAGTCGGCCATTATCTCAAGTCCCAAAGTGCCCTGCCCGGCGATCACGTGCCGGTCGTCGAACGGCGGAACCAGCGTGTAACCGTACTCGGCGGTGAGCTCAGCCACGGCCTCGGTGCGAGCGGCCAGGCTGGGTTCGCAGGTCACTATCGTCGCTCCGTAAGAGCGAATCGCCTCAACCTTGACGGCCGGAGCGTTGCTTGGGACCACCACGGTCGCCGGCACGCCGAGCCTTGATGCCGCAAATGCGACGGCATGTCCGTGATTGCCGCTAGAGTGGGTGACCACCCCACGGCTGGCCTGCTCAGAAGGCAGCGCGCTAATCGCGGCATAAGCACCACGAAGCTTGAACGCACCAGTTGGCTGTAGTGACTCAGCTTTCACCAGCACGGCCCCGGCGCTTACTCCAGCAGAGCCAATACGGAGTGGCACCAAGGGAGTGCGCAGAGCGACGTCGCTGAGCCGATTCGCTGCGGCTTGGATCTCATCGAGCGACACAAGGTTAGACATGGCACCAGGTTACGTGGACGTAGCGTGGTAGACAGGTCTCAGTCAAAGTGTACGTAGCAGGTTTGTGAGCAAATTTTTACGGAATCTAACGAGAATAGTGATCTTTGTAATTAAGACTATGATGTGGGGAGGCACGAGGCGAACGAGTTGTGGGGGGCCAAGGCGAGCAACAAGGAGAATCGAATGGATGGGCACAGTGATCGCCTGCTTACTCCAGGAGAGGTCGCGGCACTCTTCCGTGTTGATCCAAAGACGGTCACCCGGTGGGCGGCTTCCGGTCGCATCAGCAGTATCCGCACGCCAGGCGGGCACCGCAGGTACCGCGAAGTGGAGATAAGGGCACTGCTAGGGATCAACGACGGACCAGCCCAGAACTCAGAATCAACTAGCTGACTCCGGCCGGGTAACTGCCGACCGCGCGAGTCCCGCCAGCGTCGCGGGACCCGCGCGATGGTTCCCAGCCGAAGACCCAGTGCCAGGAAAGGTACTGCGCAAGGAAGACCTACAGCGACCTGTGCGAAGGTCACGTGCGAAGGCACATGCGAACGTCTCGTGCGATTGCCAATTTCCTACGGTTAACTGGGTTCGGGCAGCCGCCCGCTAGCCGTGCAATGGCGCCGGCTAATGACCTGTATTCGCGTCGGTACCTCTTGCTTGCGTTTTGGCAGGCAACCATCACCGGAAAAGCGAGCGGTCAGGCACTGTCGCCTGATTGCCCGCCGCGCGCGAGATAGTCAAGGAACTGACGGCGGAGCCGGTCATCTCCCTCGCGCCAGCTTTTCCGCCGCTCATCCATCTCTTCCTCGGTCAGCGCGGCTACGGCGAATCGTTCATAGTCAGCGTCGGCAGGCCCGATCTCGACGTAGGCGTCGCTCACCACCCGGCCGCCGTGCGCAGTTGCTGACTCAGGAACAAGCAGGTTGCCGTTGGGCAGCCGTATTACGTACATTGCCGCATCACCACCAACCCACTAGATGCCGTACCGCACGTTGAAGTAGAGCATGACTGACAGAGCCGCCCGCGTGTTGCCGCCTACCATCTCTACCAGCGCCGGACGCTGGCTCGATGCGATCGCGGCGAACGCGTCGGCGAAGAACTCCCTGCGGCCAAGCTGCCCTGGCTGCCGGTGAAAGTCGCTGACCATCGAAGGCAGGCACTTGTCGTACAGGCCCATGAACTCATCGCAGTCAGACAGCCAGCTACCGGCGGCACCATCGAGGTCGTCTAGAGCGTGGCCGATCTCGTGACACATCACGTCAGGGGTAGGAGAAGGCCGTGAGCCTACGACGACCTTCCGCTCACCATACGCACCAGCACAGACATCCCAGGTCGCCCGGCCTGAGGGAAGCGGCATCCCGGCCAGTGCACCCATGTCGTCAAGGTCAGGCACGCCGCCAGGGCCGATATAGATCGCGTCGAGCCCGGCCACGAGCCGCTCCTTGATGAGCTGAGGCAACTCGGCCAGCCGGTCGACGGCCTGAACGACCTGGGGCGGTGGTTCATCACCTACCGCCCACTCACGGTGCAGTATGCGCTCAAGGTGACCGCAGTGCCTGCGGCCCGCGCTGACCCGGTTGGTGCGGGCGCGCTCGTACCAGGGCACCGGCTCGGTGGCCGCCTTCGCCGCGGCGGCCCTGGCGGCACGCGCCGTGGCGGCCGCGCTGGCCGAAGCGGCGGCAACGACCTCGGCCACGGCCGCGCGCGCCGTGTTGGCCTGCGCCGTGTTGGCCTGCGCCGAGTCGGCCGGAGCGCGCTTAGGGAGCGGGCCCGCTGGCTGTGCTCTCGGTGGCTGTGCTCTCGGTGGCTGTGCTCTCGGTGGCTGTGCTCTCGGTGGCTGGGCCCCCGGTGGCTGGGCTCTCGGTGACTGTGCTCTCGGTGACTGGGCCGCTGGCCTGGTGCGGAGCGGCTGATTGGCCGCAGGAGCGGCGGTGTCCGCGCGTGGGCTAGGCCGGGGGGCCGGCTTCGCGTCGTTGCCTGCCTGCGGGCGGGCAGCGACGCTCCTGGCCTGGCTCGGCCTGGTCCTGATCGCGGCGCGGGCGGCACCGCCCGCGCTCACCAGGCCGGTCACGTCCGATCCGGTACCTGACGGCCAGCGTTCACGCCGGTTCGCCCCGCCAGCATTGTCTGAGGGGCCTGAGACGGCCGCTCCGCTGTCTGGCAGGAGCGGGAAGAGCCCACGCTGGTCGGGCTGGCCGTCCGGACTCGGCCTGGTTGCCTGGGCAAGCTGAGCTGACCAGCCGGGCTGATTCTGCCAGTCAGGCGCGGCCTGCCGCCGTCGCACCGGCAGCCCTGCTGGTTGCTGCCGCGCGCTGCCGAAGCCTGCACCGCCGAAGCCCGCGTTGCCGAAGCCCGAAGCACCGGCCTGGCCCGATGCGGGGCCGCCGTATCCAGGCTGGTCGGGGCGGATCAGCGGCGCCTGGCCGCGTCGCCTGGCCGCCACGTCGGCATCGGCCATCCGCCTCGCCTTGGATGCTGACTGAATCCAGGCCTGGCCGGCTCGTGACCCGCCGGTCCTGCCTCCCCGGCGGCGATGACTGCCTGGCTGGCCGACGGCGACGCCCTCCGTCAGTGATCGCGGCTGAGCTCTCGCCCGTCGCCTGCCCGGCAACAGACGCAATAACCGTCGAATCACAGTCACTCCCCTGACGAGGTTAAGTCGCCAAGTTATGACGGTAAGCGTTCCGAGCGCAGTGTGCACCGCGAACCGCACCACTCCGTCCGTGAGCAGGGCTGATCGCACACCAACTGGCCTGGTCAGCGGCTACGCTGTGTCCATGTTGATACTTTGTGCGGTCTTTGCCCTTCTTACGATCGGTTTCGTAGCGCCATGCCTCATCGACATAGCCATGACCCCTAGCGAGCACTTCGAGCTTCCCAGCAAGCAGACGTGGTTGATCGTGGCTACCGCCTTCTGGGCTTTCGGTGCGGCCGCCTGGCTGATCATCGGCAGGAGGGACGTCAGGATGCGCGCGGTCTGCAACGAGGTGACCGGCGATTTCATGTTCGGCCCGCAGGCCAGCCTGTGGTCAGCACCGCACCGCGGTTCCCTGCCCGGCTACCTGGCGAGGGGCAGGGGGCCGGAACCGCAGCCAGTCGCTGGCCTCACCGAGTTCATCGCACCTGACGACAATCCTGAGTTCCTGCTCGAACTGGGCCGCCGGATCAAGGGCACGGGCGAAAACGCCTGACTGCTGCCCGCCCTACATGTTCGCGTAAGAATGCAGGCCGCTGATCCACAGGTTGACGCCGACCAGGTTGAACATCAGGCAAGCGAAACCGAGTAGCTGTATGTAAGCCGCACGGCGCCCGCGCCAGCCGGCCGTCGCACGAGCGTGCAGGTAGGCCGCGTACACGAGCCAGGTGATGAACGACCACGTTTCCTTGGGATCCCATCCCCAGTACCTTCCCCAGGCGTGGTCAGCCCAGATAGCGCCGGCGATAACGGCGAAGGTCCAGGCAGGAAACGCGAACAAGATCGCGCGGTAAGCGAGTTGGTCAAGCTTGGCCGCGCCGGGAAGCTGCGCCATGATCCCCGCCAGGCCTGACTCCTTGCCTGCTGCCACTCGCCGCTCGTGCCGGTCCGCCATCAGGTAAAGCACCGTGGTTACCGCGCCGAAGATATACATGCCGATCGCGATGATCATGCCGGTCACGTGGATGGCGATCCAGTACGAGTTCAGCGCCGGTGCGACCGCGCCTTCCGGCGTATAGATCACGACCTCGTCGATGACGAGCGTGATCACGACCGGCAGCAGGACGAACAGGCCCATGTAGTAGGCGCGGAACTTGACCGCGGCGAGGGTGAGGATCAGCACGGCCGCGCAAGTGATAGCCGAGAGGAACTCGTACATGTTGCCCCAGGGCACGCGATGCTCGGCCAGGCCACGCGTGGCGATCGTGGCGATATGCACGACCAGCCCAAGGCACGTCAGCGCGAACGCGGTGCGCAGCCAGGCACCCTCAGGCCACCTGGCGCGGCTAACCGTGCCGCTGCCCGAGCCACCGTTCTGGCTTGACAAGTCGGCGAGCTGAGACGAAGCGTCAACCGGATCGGCACCGAAGTTGCGGTCGGCCTCAGAGCCCTCCTCGGCCTCAGCACCAGCGCCCGCTCCGACGAGGACAGGTACCTTTTCGTGCGCAGGCACCGCCTGCGCGGTCACGAAGCTGCGGCGGTTGTAGAGAAAGTCCAGCGCATACGCCAGCATGGCGAAGCCGTAAAGCATGATCACCAGGACCAGCCCGGCATTGCTGACCTGATCCAACGCGGGATTAGGCACGCTCACTCACTCTCCTTTGGACTGTGCGGGTACCAACTCCGGCTCGGCAGGAGCGGGCTGGCCAAGCTCCCGCTCGAACTCCGCGGTCAGCTCGGTGAATTCCGCCTCGAAGCCTCCGGCGGCATCAGACCTGGTCAGGCCGCCAAGCTCGACGTTCGTGCCGTTTTCGCCATCACTGACTCGGACGAAGATCCGGCGGCGGCGCACCAGGAACGACAAGATCAGTCCGGCCAGCGCCCCGAGCGCGGAGATCAGCGCGGGATACTGACCAGGGTCGTAAGTGATCGCCAGGCTGGCCCATTGCTTGTAACCCGTAAACGTGAGCTTGCCCAGACCGTGCGGCAGGACGATGGACTGGCCGGGTGCGAGAAGCTTGATCGGGTAGTCGATCCTGTGCATCAGCGAGGTGTTGAGGCTGTACACAGACTGGGGCTGACCATTGTTGAGCTGCAGGTTGCCCTCATAGCCGACCAGGATCACCCTGGGCAGGCCAGCGGCGGGGAACTCGGACCCCACAGTGCCGGTGATCGTCTCGTACGCCGTGGGCAGGAACTCGCCGGTGAAGCCAAGCGGCTCTGGCTTGGCATCGGGCACCTTGATGACGCCGTCCGAGCTGAGCCCGGATTCCTCGAAGGGTATGAAGGGCACCGCCTGGTTCAGCACCACATGACCGGTGCCGTCGGTGACCTTGAACGTCGGCGCGTAGCCGTGCCCGATCAGGAAGACCTGCGCACCATCGACGTTGAGCGGGTGGTTGACCTGAAGGTCATAGCGATGCTGCGGGCCGCCGTATTGCGAGCTGTACCGAAGCTCGGCGCTGAAGCTGGCCGGCTCGCCCCGCTGGGTTCCCGAGGTGATGTACGACGCCTTGAAGTTCGTCATCGTAATGCTGAAGGGCTGCAAGTCGGTCGCCGTCACCAGCCGCCCGGGATGGAACACGTCGAGCGCGGTGGGCGTGTTGGCGAAACTGTCGCCTGTTACGAGCAGCTTGTCTGCCTTGTAGCCGAATAGCCCGCCGAGCGCCACCGAGGCGAGCAGCCCGAGCAGCGACAGGTGAAACAGCAGGTTCCCGACCTCGTGCAGGTAGCCCTTCTCCGCCGACACCCAGCCGTCACCGGTACGCAGCCGGAACCGGCGGGCGCGGAGCAGGCTGGTCGCGGAGCCGAGCGCCTCGTCAGGCGTCCCTGCGGCAGCGAAGCTCGTCGCCTGCGGCAGCCTGCTCAGGTGGCGCGGGGCCTTGGGCGGTGGCTGCCTCGACGACTTGGCGAGCCGGTAGGCGCGCGGGATGACGCAGCCAGCGAGCGACAGGAAGAGCAGCAGGTAGATCGCCGCGAACCAGGGGGCGCCGAAAACATCGAAGCCGGAAAGCTTCGCCAGGATCGGCGCGAGCGCCGGGTGCGCCGCGTAATAGTCCGTGACCGCTCCAGGGTCGATGCCTTGCTGCGGCAGTACGGAACCTGGAATGCTGGCGAGCGCGAGAAGGAACAAAAGGACAAGCGCGGTCCGCATGGACGTGAGCTGGCGCCAGGTCCACCGCAGCCAGGCGACGGGGCCGAACTTCGCCTTTCCGTTGCCCGTTGTTCCCGCGGCAGCGACGCCCGCGACGCCGGCCGTCACGACTTGCCAGCTAGTACGTCGCCGATCAGCGCCTTGAGCCCGTCGTACGAGACCTCGCCGACGACTCGGGCCGCGATGTGACCTGTGCGGTCGATGACCAGGGTTGTCGGGATCGCCGATGGCGGCACCGAGTTGTGGAAGGCCAGCGCCACCTGTTCGCCTGGGTCGTTGATGCTCGGGTAGCTGATATTGAAAGTACGCTCGAACGCCTCGGCCGTAGCGGGCTCGTCAAGCACGTTGTCGCCGATGAAGCGCACGTCCTTGCCTTGAAAATGCGTCGCCAGCGAGCCGAGCACCGGAGCTTCCTGCCGGCAGGGCGCGCACCAGGACCCCCAGAAGTTCATTACCACGACGTAGCCACGCTCGGCCTTCAGGCTGAAGTGCTGCCCGGTGAGCAGCGTCCCTGTGACGGCCGGCGCCAGCTCACGGGAGCCTGGAGCAAAGAACTTGCTGTTGTAGCTCGCGCTGACGAAGCTCTGCCCCGACGTGTTGCCAGGGTCGTTGGCCGCCCCGATCGCACCGCCATCGCACGCCGCGAGAAGCAGGATGCCCGCACCGGCAAGGGCCGTGGTAGCCGTTGCTACCCAGGCTGTACGTGCGAATCTCGGCAGACGGGTCACAAAGAGATCTCCTACAAGCAGTAGTACCGCAACCCTATTGTGCAGGATACGACCGGAGGACGTCGCTCCGGGCTGGCTTTTAGGCTCCGGCCTTCTTCGACCCCGACGAACCTGACGGCTCGCCGTAGCTGAGGCCGGTGAACTCATCACCAGTGAACTCCAGGCTGGTCACGCTGCCGAGCGAGCACTGCCTGCGCCTCGGGTCATGCCAAAGGCGCTTGCCTTCCACGAACCGCCTGGTCACCCAGATCGGAAGCTGGTGACTGACCAGGACAGCCTCGTGCCCGCGCGCGGCCCTTGCCGCGTCCTTCGCGGCGGCCAGCACCCGCGCAGAGACCTCCGCGTACGGCTCGCCCCACGAAGGCCTGAACGGATTCCGCAGGTGAATCCAGTGCCTAGGGGCCCGCAGCGAACCGTCGCCTACCCCGACGTTCAGTCCCTCGAAGTGGTTCCATGGCTCGATCAGCCGGTCGTCGGTCTCGATCGGCAGGCCGAACTGCGCGGCGATCGGCTCCGCGGTCTGCTGCGCCCGCTCGAGCGGCGATGACCTGAGCACGGTGACGTCCCGCCCCGTCAGGTAATTCGCCGCGGCCTTGGCCATGAGCTGGCCGTCCTCAGAGAGCCTGAACCCCGGAATTCGGCCGTAGAGAATGCCGCGGGGGTTGGCGACCTCTCCGTGCCGCACCAAGTGAACGATGGTTTGCTCGCCCGCAGCCTGCCCGCTGCCTGTGCCTGTCAAGTCTTCGCTCATAACGCGCTCAGCCTACCGGCACGACCGCGCCCCGGCGGGCAGACGATGCGGGCCAAAACGCGGGAAAAACGGAGCGATTGCAACTCTGGCATTTTTAGGGAAGCGCAGGAAATGCCATGCCAGTGCACCACCTGGCAGGTCACGAAAACAACACGGCGGCAGGGGAGGATGCCTTTCTGCTGTTAGCGTGCCGGTGAACGCGTCGCCCCACGGGGGTAAAAAGAGAAAAGGTGATGCTTAATGCTACGTCAGCATAAAAGACTGGCAGCAGCCATAGCGGCCGCTGCCACGGTATTCGGCACGCTTGCCGTGGTTCCCGCCACCACAGCGACCGCCGCTCCGGCCTGGTCAACCGTGGTGTGCCAGGGCACAGTCAAGCACCCAGGCGTTCTTATCGGCACGTACTGGAATGTCATTGTGCGGGGCGTATGCGTCGTTAACAGAGGCCCCGCGCTCGTCGAGCGGAATATCTGGGTCGGCAAGGGCAGTTCGCTTCTTGCCGCTTACGGAAGGCACCATTCACACCTCATCGTCGATCGGGACATCTTCGTGAAGGCAAACGGCGCGCTGCTGCTGGGATGCGAGGCTAAGCACTTTCCGTGCCTCGATGACCAGCATCCGAAGCACCCGAGCCTGAACAGCCATTCCACGATCTACGGCAGCCTGCTCGGTGACCATGCGCTTGGCATCGTCGTGCACAACTCATGGATCGGCCATCAGGTCAGCCAGCTAGGCGGTGGCGGCGGGAAGAGCTGCAAGCCACGGGGGATCTTCGCGACCGTGCACAGCCCGGTCTACTCCGACTACGAGGACAACTTCATCAGGGGCGACCTGAAGGTGAAGCACGTCCGCTCGTGCTGGATGGGCGTGATCAGGGACTTCGTCGCCAGCAACGCCACGATCAGCAGCAACTCGATGGCCGACCCTGACGCGATGGAGGTCGTGACCAATACTGTCCTGCTCAACCTGGTGTGCTGGCGTGACTCGCCAAGGGTGCAGTTCGGCGACTCCCATGGCAAGCCGAACAAGGTCGGCAGGCACGCGAGGTTCCAGTGCGGCTTCCACGTGCTCAAGCCGAATCCGGCGGGCCAGAACGTGCACTTCGAGCACATCTCGGTTCCGCTGCACTGAGGCCGGCGTCGTACGGGGCCGGGCCGGAAACACCGGCCCCGTACGGCCGTCACGCGATCTCGGTGCCAGCGTGCTGATCACGTTGCGGATGCCATCGGTCAGCTAAGGGCGGCTGCGGCCGCAGCCGCGGCCGCAGGCAAAGCTTCCGCGATTCTCGCGATCGCTTCCTCGTCGTGCGCTGAGGAGACGAACCAGGCCTCGAAGGGCGAAGGCGGAAGGTAAACCCCGCCGTCAAGCATGGCGTGGAAGAACGCCGCATACGCCTGGCCTGACTGCGCCTTCGCCTCGGCGAAGTCACGCACCGGCTCGGAAAGCCCGAGGAAGAATGAGAACAAGTTTCCCGCCTGTGAGTGCCAGAATGGCACCCCGGCGGCGGTCAGCTCGGTCTTGGTCAGGTCGGCTATCAAGGCGGCGGCCTCGTCGACCCGCTTGTAGACGTCCGGGGTGCACTCACGCAGCGTGGCCAGCCCTGCGGTGGTCGCCAGCGGATTCCCAGACAACGTGCCTGCCTGGTATACAGGTCCGGCCGGCGCCATAAGCTCCATGATCTCGGCCCGGCCGCCGAACGCCGCGGCAGGCAGCCCGCCGCCCATGACCTTGCCGAACGTCATCAGGTCCCCGGCCACGCCCTCCCTGCCGTACCAGCCAGACCTCGTCACGCGGAAACCGGTGAGTACTTCGTCCATGATCAGCAGCGATCCGTACTCGCCGCACAACGCCGCGAGCAGTTCGTTGAACCCGACGGAGGGCGGAACTACCCCCATGTTCGCCGGGCAGGCCTCGGTGATCACGCAAGCGATATCGGCTCCGCTGGTCGCGAAGGCCTGCCGCACGGCCTCGCCGTCGTTGTAGGGAAGCACGATCGTGTCGGCCGTCACCGCGCCGGTCACGCCAGGCGTATCGGGCAGTCCGAACGTCGCTACCCCTGAGCCCGCGGCGGCGAGCAGCGCGTCCACGTGCCCGTGATAGCAGCCAGCGAACTTCACCACAAGCCGCCTGCCGGTGAAGGCCCTGGCCAGCCGCAAAGCCGACATCGTCGCCTCGGTACCCGAATTGACCAGCCTGATCTTCTCGGCCGGCGTCCTGGCAACGATCTCCTCGGCCAGCTCAACTTCGCCCGCGGTCACGGTGCCGAACGAGGTGCCGCGCCCGATCGCCTCGCGCAGCGCGGCGGTCACGGCCGGATGAGCGTGCCCCAGGATCATCGGACCCCAGGAGCAGACCAGGTCTACATAGGTGTTGCCGAAGACGTCGGTCAGGTAAGGACCGCGGCCCGACGCCATGAAGACGGGAGTGCCGCCCACGGCGCCGAAGGCACGCACCGGAGAGTTGACCCCTCCTGGCAAGACCGCGCAGGCGCGCGTGAACAAGTCGGCCTCGATGAGTTCTCCGGCAGTCAATTAAGCGATCTCCTCGCATGCGTCGGCAAGCACTTCAAGCAACCGCAACGCATCTGGCAGCGGGTTCGCGCCAGGTTCGGTCAGCCAGCAGGCAGCCGACCCGTCGCTCAGCCGTGACGGCGGTGCCACGACATAGCTGTCACGGCAATGCCAGCGCAGGCCGGTCACCTCGGGAAGTACCTCTGGCTCGCAGTCTAGGTGGCAGGACCAGAACTCGTCGTCATCGGCCACCGCCGCGCGGCTTGTGACGAAAAACACCACTCTGTCCCCTGCGCTTATTGCCACAGGACCGCATGGAACCCTCGATTCCGCGAGCCTGGCCAGCGCGAGTTGCCCGGCCGCGAGCGGAACGTCGAGCACGTCGAAGGTACGCCCGGTGACGAGGATGACGTTGGCGTTCGGGCGCTCGTCCCACCAGTGCCCGATCACGGCCAGGTCAGCGGTCGCCTGAAGCTTCCAGGCCGGCGACAGCGGGTGAGCACCAGGAGCAGGACAGCCAATCCGATCGCAGGAACAGGCACGGCCAGATCCTGAGCCCTGCCTGGTCATCCGGAGCTGACGGTCACGCGGCTGGCTCTCACGCGGCCGGGCACCTTGACAGACCGGCCAGCCAAGTGCCGCATACCGGCTCGCGGCGACCACGAGCTGATCGGCTGCCCGGCGGGCATTTGCCCTGCCCCGCCGTGTCCTTGACCCCGCCTCGAGCATAGGCCGTCCTCCCGCCCTGGCCCGCACGTCGCTTCGCTTGATGATCTCCCTGGCGTTTGAACCAGCCGATTCGATGACCGGCCCGTCCCATGAGCGCGCTGAATAGCGACGGGATTCCTGGGTGCCTATGTTGACCCTACCTCTCCTCGCCGCGCCGACGGCCTTAGTCTGGTCACAGTTCGGTGCACCATCGGCCATGGCCGCGCCAGTAAGGCATCCTTATGCCGTGCAGCACCAAGACGTGCGGGTAGCAGGCACAGACCCGGAGTTCAAGGCGGACGCTCCTGCCGAGCCGAGAGCGCCTTCCAGGTTGCGGCTTCCCGAGGCCGACAGCCTGTGGTGGCTAGCGGCAGTCGCCGCCGCCTTTACCTGCGCGCAATTGCTGTTCGTGCGTCTGCACGGGCTGAGCTGGGACGAGGTCGTCTACGTCAGCCAGGTCAGCGCGCACGTGCCTGCCGCACCCTTCGACCCGGCCAGGGCACGGGGTATCCCGCTGCTCGTCGCCCCTGTCGCGCTGCTCACCTCCTCGATCACGGTGCTGCGGGTATACCTGGCGATCGCGTCAGGCGCGGCACTGTTCTGCTCGCTGCTGGCCTGGCGCCGGCTGCGGCCAGGCTGGATGCTGGCGCTGGCCGGGCTGTTCTTCGCCGGGCTCTGGGTGGTGCAGTACTACGGACCTCAGGCCATGCCCGATGAGTGGCTCGCGTTCTGCGCGCTGGCCGCGACGGGGTTGTTCCTGCGCAGCGCAGGCGAAACCGGGCACGGTCGTGCGGCGAACGTACGGCTGGCTGGGCTCGCCGCCGTCGTAGCGGCGGCCGCACTGATCCGCCCGGGCGACGCGGTCTTCCTGGTGGGCGTGCTGGTCGTCGCCGCGCTTGCGGTACCGTCCTGGCGCAGGTGGCCGGTGATCGTCGCGGTCATCGCCGGCGCGATCGCCGGCGCCGCCGAGTGGATCGCCGAGGCGTACGTCAGGTTCGGCGGCCCGCTAGAACGGCTGCACCTCGCGAGCGCCGAGCAGGGCGGCTTCGGCCTGCGCCTCGGCGTCTGGGCAGAACTGCGCGCCGTGAACGGGCCCACGCTTTGCCGTCCGTGCACGATCGGCTGGCGTTACCCGGTGCTGAGCCTGTGGTGGCTGGCCCTGCCCGTGCTGATCGTGCTCGGCATCCTCGCGGCCAGGCAGGCGGGCCGCGGCAGGCTCGGCTCGGCCGTTCTGGCCACCGCCTGCGCACTCGGTCTGGCCTCGCAGTACCTTTTCGGCATCTGGTACGCGGCGCCGAGATTCATGATTCCGGCGTACGCACTTGCTGCCATTCCGATCACCGATCTCATCGCCTGGATCATCGCCAAGACCAGGCCGGCCGAGCGCACCGCGATGAAGGTGCTCATCGGAGTGGTCATCGCCGGTCAGCTCATCACGCAGCACGCCGTGCTGGAACGCCAGGTCGCCGACACGGTCGCGCTGCACGACGACTACGCCAGGATCGCCGCCGACCTGCACAAACTAGGCGTGCGAGGTCGGTGCCTGATCAACGGCTCCCAGCGCATCCCCGTTGCCTTCTACGCCCGCTGCGCCTCGGCCCCCGAGCCGCTCAAGATCGAGCCCCTGCAAGCGACGGCCAGGAATCCGGGCGGCGCCTGGAAGTTCGCGATACTCGAATGGCAGAGTTCCAAGCCGCCCGCGTACGCCAAAAACTGGCCGCACCACTTCCTGCCAGGCGCCGGCTACCTCAAGCTAACCGCCTACTTGCCGCCGCACGGCTGACCAGGCCACGAGCCGTGCCGCTGCTCAGCCCACCAAACCCCGGTTTGATGTTGGCCGAGGTCGGCCGCACGGGGCTATGCCAGGCGGGCGGCGACCTCGGTGGCCCAGTACGTCAGGATGATCCCGGCACCGGCGCGCTTGATCGCGGTCAGGGTTTCCATGATTACCCGGTCCCTGTCCACCCAGCCGTTCGCGGCCGCGGCCTCGACCATGGAGTACTCGCCACTCACCTGGTACGCCGCGACCGGCAGGCGCACCGACTGAGCTACCAGGCTGATGATGTCCAGGTATGCCAGCGCCGGCTTGATCATGATGATGTCGGCGCCCTCGTCGATATCAAGCTGAACCTCACGAAGCGCCTCGGCGGAACTGCCGTGATCTTGCTGGTAAGAGGCACGGTCACCAAATTGCGGAGCGCATTCTGCGGCGTCGCGGAAAGGACCGTAGAACGCGGAAGCGTACTTCGCCGCGTACGCGCAGATCGCCACCTCGGGGAATCCGCCGGCGTCGAGCGCGGCCCTGATCGCTCCGACCTGGCCGTCCATCATGCCGCTTGGCGCGACGACATGCGCACCGGACCGCGCTTGCGCGATCGCGATCGCGGCGTACCTTTCCAGCGTCAGGTCGTTGTCGACTTCGCCTGCGTCGGTCAGGATCCCGCAGTGACCGTGATCGGTGTACTCATCGAGGCACAAGTCGGCCATGATCACCGTGTCGGTGCCAAGATCAGCCGCCAGGTCCGCCAGGGAGAGCTGCACTACTCCCGCCGGATCGTCGGCGGCCGAACCACGGTGATCCTTGGCGGAAGGAATGCCGAACAAAATGAGCCCGCCGACGCCCGCTGCGACTGCCTCAGCCGCTGCTTTCCTGAGACTGTCGCGGGTGTGCTGTACGACGCCAGGCATTGAAGGGACGGGCTGGGGCTCGGCGATGCCTTCCTTGACGAACATGGGCTGAACCAGGTCGGCCGGGCGGACGCTGGTCTGCGTGACAAGCCTGCGCATCGCCGCGGTCGTGCGCAGGCGGCGCGGACGCGCTACCGGGAACTCCGCGGCCATTACCGCACCCTCCTCCTGGCGCCGCGCCGCCGCTCGCTCGGGCGCCTGACCGGCTCTCCTGCCTTCACCGCGGCGTCCCTGATCCCCGCGCCGAACTCGGCCAGTGCCTCGACGAGAGCCTCGGCCGACGGTCTCGGCGCGATCACGTCGACTCTCAGCCCGAACTCGGCCGCGGTCTTCGCCGTCTCCGGGCCGATCACCGCGATCACGGTGACCGAGTGCGGCTTGCCTGCGATGCCGATCAGGTTCCGCACCGTTGATGAGGAGGTGAACAGCACCGCGTCGAACCCGCCGCCCTTGATCGCCTCGCGGATGGGGGCAGGCGGCGGTGCGGCGCGAACCGTACGGTAGGCCGTAACATCCTCAGCTTCCCAGCCAAGCTCGGTCAGCCTGGCAAGCAGCCCTTCCGTTGCGATGTCGGCGCGCGGCAGCAAGACCCGGTTGATCGGGTCGAGCACGTCGTCGTAGGGCGGCCAGACGCTGGCCAGGCCCTCGGCCGATTGCTGGTGCTCGGGCGGCATCAGGTCGGGCGCGATGCCGAACGCGCGCAGGGAAGCGGCGGTCTGCTCCCCGACCGCGGCGA
>Ga0335074_10002532_pt1 | contig 24948 bp, 30 predicted proteins | sample Lox_Sample_23_FD_206715 | JGI IMG/M metagenome (GOLD analysis project Ga0335074, IMG submission 206715) | Soil microbial communities from Loxahatchee National Wildlife Refuge, Florida, United States - Lox_Sample_2.3 | ecosystem: Environmental > Terrestrial > Soil > Wetlands | place: USA... | reverse complement strand
CTGGTCGGGGCGGAGTGCACGATCTCCGGCATCCGGCCGCAAGTCGCTCAGACGATCGTGTCGCTCGGCATCGAGTTCGGCGACATCGCTACCAAGGCGACGCTCGCCGACGCGCTCGCGGGCGCGTTGAAGCACGCCGGACTGAAAGTTGTCCCTGCCTTATGGATCGGGTGCCGATCGCCAAGATCGGGCAGACGTTGTTCGTGTCCATCCAGATCGAGCTGGAGGACGAGAGCGTCCTGCAACTCCAGGAAGACCTGGCGGACGAGATTTCCTCCACCGGCGCACGCGGTGTGATCATCGATATCACTGCCGTTGAGATCGTCGACTCCTTCATCGGGCGGATGCTGACCATGATCGGGTCGATATCACGGCTGTTCGATGCCGAGACGGTCATCGTCGGCATGCGGCCGGCGGTGGCGATCACGCTGACTGAACTCGGGCTCTCCATGAAGGGTGTCCGCACCGCGCTCAACGCCGAGAAAGGCCTGGAGATCCTGAACGGAAGATCCTGATGGATGAGTTTCCCATCCAGTCGGGAGACGATGTGGTCCGCGTCCGCCAGCATGTCCGGACCAAGGCGGCGGGAAACGGGCTGTCGCTAGTAGATCAGACCAAGCTTGTGACGGCCGCGAGCGAGCTGGCCCGCAACACCTTGGTGCACGGCGGCGGCGGCGTCGTCCAGGTCGAGGTGGTCAAGTCCCTCAACGGGCGAACGGGTATCAAGCTGCACTTCACCGACTCCGGACCTGGCATCGCCGACATCGAGCTGGCGCTGCGGGACGGCTGGAGCTCGGGCACCGGGCTGGGACTGGGGCTGTCCGGTTCCCGGCGGCTGGTGGATGAGTTCGAGCTGGACACGAAACCAGGAGTCGGGACCACGGTCGTGGTGGTCAAGTGGTCGCGTTGAACGGCCTGCTGATCGCCCAGGCCCCGGGGGACATGCGCTGGGTGCGGGTCGAGGATCCCAGCGCTGCCACTGCCTGCCGGGGAGCTGCCCTGGCGTTGGCAGGCCGGCTTGGCTTCCCCGCGGCCCGCGCCGACCAGGTCGCGCTCGCGATCACCGAAGCCGCGTCCAACCTGCACAAGCATGCCAGCCAGGGGGCGATGCTGCTGCGCATTGGCCGGGACAGCGGCAAGCCGGGGATCGAGATGGTGACGATCGACGCCGGGCCCGGGATACGGGATACCAGCGCGGCGCTGCGGGACGGCCATTCCACCAGCGGCACCCTGGGCATCGGGCTCGGCGCCATCCGCCGGCTGGCCGATTTCTGCGACCTGTACTCGGCGCCGGGCCACGGCACGGTGGTAGTGGCCAGGTTCTGGCCACAGTCCGGCCCGGGCGCTCCCCGATACGCCGGCCTGGTCAGGCCGATCACTGGTGAAACCGAGTGCGGCGACGCCTTCGGCGCGGCCGAGACGGACAACTGCGTCACCGGCGTGCTGTGCGACGGCCTTGGGCACGGCCCGCTCGCCGCGACCGCCTCGATAGAGGCGGTGATGACGGTCCTGGAGGAGCCGACGGCCGAGCCGGCCGTACTGGTCGAACGCGCGCACCGCCGGATGAACCATACTCGCGGCGGGGCCCTCGGCGTGGTGCAGGTGGCCGGCTCCGTCATCCGGTTCGCGGGCCTGGGCAATATCGCGGCGACGATCCTGGCCGATAGCGCCCGGAGGGGCATGCTCTCGGTGCCGGGGATCGCGGGTCACCAGGCGCGCGCGATCCGGCAGTTCGAATACGAGGCACCGCCGGGCGCGGCGATCGTCCTGCACTCCGATGGCATCAGCAACCGCTGGGATCCCCGGGTCCTGCCGGGTCTGTACGCCAGGGACCCGCTGGTCGTCGCGGCCGGGCTGCTGGCCGTGGCCGGCACCCGCCGTGACGACGCCGGCGTGCTGGTGCTGAAACCATGACGAACGAGCTCGCCAGCCTGCATGTCCAGGACCTGCCCGGGGTGTTCGCGGCGCGGCGGCTTGGCCGCGAGCTGGCTGCCGGGCTCGGCCTGGAACGCCAGGATCAGGTACGGGTCGCCACCGCGCTCAGCGAGATCAGCCGAAGCGTGATCACCGCCGGCCACAGTGCCGTCATCGCGTTCGGAGCGGACGAGAATCACCTGGTGCTGACCGTCACGGCCGGCGGTCCGGCGCCGGCGGACGGGATCGCCGCAGCGACTCGCCTGATGGACACCGTGACGTCGTCCGGGCAGGTAATCCGGATGGCGAAACGGCGCCCGCTCCATGCCCAGCCCGATCTGCGTGCCGTCGGCGAGCAGCTCGCGGCCATGCTTCCCGGGTCGAGCCTGGACGAACTGCGACGTAACAACCAGGATCTCATCACGGCACTTGACGACCTCACCGACCAGAAGGAACAGCTCCTGCTGCTCAATGGCGAGCTGCAGGAGACCAACCGCGGGGTGATGGCCCTGTACACCGAGCTGTCGGAAGAGCTCGAGCAGACCAACCGGGGCGTGGTCGCGCTGTACCGGGAATTGGATGAGAAGTCAGAGCAGCTGCGCGCGGCATCGGAATCCAAGAACAGGTTCTGGGCCAACATCAGTCACGAGCTGCGCACACCGCTGAACTCGATCATCGGGCTGACCCGGCTGCTCGCCGACCCGGCGGGCGGCCTGGACTCCGAGCAGCTCTACCAGGTGGAACTGATCAGGAAGGCATCGGGGTCACTGCTCACCCTGGTAAACGACCTTCTCGATGTCGCCAAGGCCGAGTCGGGGAGGTTCGTCATCGACCCGACGGAGGTCCTCCTGCCCGCATTGCTGGCCACGCTACGCGGGCTCACCCGGCCGATGGCCGAAGGCAAGCTGGTAGACGTGGCGATCAGCGCCGACGACGCTCCGGCGGCGATCCTGACCGACGAGGCGGCGCTGACCGCTATCCTGCGTAATCTGCTCTCCAACGCCATCAAGTACACCGACGAGGGCGAGGTGCGGCTCACCGTGGCAACCGTCCCCGGCCGGGTCGAGATCCGGGTTTCCGATACCGGCGCCGGGATCCCCGAGGGTCAGCTTGAGCGAGTCTTCGAGGAGTTCTATCAGGTACCAGGCGTCAAGCGGGGCGGGACCGGCCTGGGGCTGCCCTACGCTCGCCGGCTGGCTAGCCTGCTGGACGGCGAGCTGACCCTGACCAGCGTGGTCGGCGGCGGGACCACCGCCGTGCTGAGCCTGCCGCACGGGGCCCCGTCCGTCGGCACGATCGTGCTGGCAGACGACGACCCGGGCTTCCGCCAGATGCTCAAGTCGATGCTCAGCGGCATCGCCGACCGGGTCATCGAGGCGGAGGACGGCGTCCAGGCGCTCGCCGCCGTCAGCGCCAACCATGTCGACCTGGTACTCGCCGACCTGGGGATGCCCCGCATCGACGGCGGCACGCTACTTGACCAGCTGCCCCCCGCCTTGCCAGCGATCGTCATCACCGGCCGTGACGTGCCGGCGCCGCCGCGCGCCTCCAGCCTGTTGCAGAAGGATCAGCTCACCAGGGAACGGCTGGCGTTCGCCATCCGGCGGGCCAGCCGGGTCGCGCCATGACCGAATCCGCCGCTGACCTGCTACTGGTGGATGACGACGAGGCGAAGCGCTACGTCCTCGCGACCTGGCTGCGGCGGGCAGGTCACACCGTGACCGAGGTCGGCACCGGGCAGGAGGCGCTCAGCGAGGCCGGTACGGCCGAGCTGGTCCTGCTTGACGTGAACCTGCCCGACATGAGCGGCTTCGAGGTCTGCCGCCAGATCAAGGCCGACCCGCGGACGGCCTCGATCCCGGTGATCCAGGTGTCTGCCACCGCCGTTGCGGTGGCCGACCGTGCCCACGGCCTGACCCAGGGAGCCGACGCCTACCTGACCGATCCGACCGAGCCCGAGGAACTGCTCGCCACGGTGACGGCGGTGCTGCGTTATTCGCGGGCCAGGCAGCGGGCGGAGCGGACCGCCGCCATGCTGGCCGCGCTGGCCGACGTGACCCTGCATATGAACACCGCAGAGACCTTTGACGGGCTGGCGGCGGCGGCCGCAGCCGGTGCCGCCCGGATCTTCTCCGTCCCCGCCGTGCTGGTCCTGGAGATGCCCGACGGCCAGGCCCGCCGGATGTCAGCAGCCCCGGGCAGCTCGGAAACGATCCGCCGCGGCGGTCCTCCCGGCCTCGCGGACCGGATCGCGGACCGCGTGCTCAGCACCCGCGTGACCGTTGGGACCGGTACCGTCAGCCGGGACGACTGGCTGAGCATCGTGCCCGACAGCACCCTGCGGATGGACGTCTTCGTGGCCGCCGCGCGGACCAAGCCCGGCAAGCCACCGGTGGCCATCGTGGCCAGCTGCGAGGGCATCTCCGCCGACGAGGACCGGCAGATCCTCCGGCAGCTCGCGCAGGCGGTCGCGCTGGGTGTCGAGGTGCTGCGCGCATCTGCGGAAGAACACCTGATGGCCCTGACCCTCCAGCGAAGCTTTCTGCCGGCGCGTCTGCCCGCAATACCGGGCGTCAGGATGGCGGTCCGCTACCTGCCCGCGAGTGACCAGGCCGAGGTAGGCGGCGACTTCTACGAGGCGCTGCCCTGGCGGGACGGGGTCCTGGTCGCGATCGGCGACGTGCAGGGGCACTCGCTGCACGCCGCGACAGTGATGGGGGAGCTGCGGCACGCGCTGCACGCCTTCGTCAGCGAGGGCCACCCGCCACTGGCGATCACCGGCCTGATCAACGCGGTCCTGCGGCGTTACCATCCAGGCATCATCGCCACCTTGTGCCTGGTCCTGCTCGACCCGGAGACCGGCCAGCTCTCCATCGTGAACTGCGGGCACATGCCGCTGCTGGTGCTGGACGGCACCGACGGGGCCTACGTGGGCGAAGGCGGGCTGATGCTCGGCCTGCACCGGCACGAGCCGTACACGGAGACGGCCTTCCTGCCTGCGGGCGGGACCGCCCTGCTCTTCACGGACGGCCTCGTCGAGGACCGCCGGGTGGTTATCGATCACAACCTGGAGAAGTTGCGCGCCGCAGCGCTGCAGGCTGCCGATACGGACGTGGAGGCATTCGCCAATCATGTGCTGGCCCTGTTCGGCTCCCGCGAGGATGACGTCGCGATAGTCGTGCTGCGCAGGACCGGCTAAGCCTCCTGAATCGCTTCCTGAACGCTTGCGAATACCGGCATGACGTGATCGGCGCCGGTCAGCTGCAGCACACGGCGAACCGAACCGCCCGGTGAAACGGCCAGCCGCAGCCCGATGTCCCGGGCGGCCGCCCGCTCATGAGCGTGCATGATCGCGTGCACTCCCGAGGAGTCGCAGAAGGACGTCGAGGTCAGGTCCGCGATCACCGTGCCCACGCCGGGAGACAGGGCCGCCGCCGTCAGCTGCTGGTAAACCTCGTCGGAATTGGTGACATCGATCTCGGCTGGCAGCACCACGACGGACGGCAGGATCTGCGCCGCCTGGTCACTCATGACTTGGTCACTCCCGACACCCGCAAACTCTCCGCCAGCGCCATCTAGCGCAGCATGTTCTTTTCGATCACCGGCCCAAGGACGATGCGATCATACCTTTCAAGTGGGCGCCGATAACGCGCAGCAGATTGTTTTGCGGTAGCCGGCCAGCTCGGTATCCCGGGGATGTGGTCAGCCACGGTCGCCTCGGGTAAGCGGCCGTCCCGTCCCGCCGCACCGGGCGCCGCCGATTTCGCCCGGCTGGCCGTTGCGCGGGATCGACCACGTGCCGATCCGGTGCGGCGATTCCGGCGGCCCGTCGTTGGAGATCCGCGGCTGCGGCCGGACGTGCGACCAGGGACCTGCCAGTGCCAGCGACCACTACGGGCCGGCAGCCGAGTTCGGCCCGCCCTAGCCCCCAGGGCTGGCGCCGAAGTGGTTAGCCGCCGTCGCCTGGGGTAACCGGCTCGGGTCACCGGAACCGAACGCGAAGGAAACAGGCATGACGCACAGCCAGACATCCGCCGGGACCGACACCGTGGCGGTCCTCGGCGCCGGCGGGACCATGGGCTTCGCGATGGCACGGAACATCGCCCGGGCCGGCATCCCGGTCCGGGCGTGGAACCGCTCCCGCGACAGGGCCGAACCGCTCATCAAAGAGGGCGCCCTGGTGACCGACACGCCCGCCGAAGCGGCGCAAGAGGCCACCATCGTGCTGACCATGCTGGCCGACGCGGAAGCGGTCATCTCGGCCATGGACGGTGACAACAACGCCGCGTTGCCGGCCCTGGCTCGCCGGGACGATCCCGACCACCCCCTCTGGCTGCAGATGAGCACCATCGGCGAGGAGGCCACCGAGCGGTGCATCGGCCTGGCGAACAGCTACGGCGTGGGCTTCGTGGACGCGCCGGTCCTCGGCGCGAGGGAGCCGGCCGAGCAGGGCGAGCTGGTCATCCTCGAGTCGGGCCCGGAGGAGGCCAGGCCCCGGGCCCAGCCGGTCTTCGACGCGATCGGGCACCGGATCATCCGGGCCGGGCAGGCCGGGGCCGGCACCAGGCTGAAGCTGGTCGCCAACAGCTGGGTACTGGCCGTGGTCGAGGCGGGCGCCGAGACGATCGCGCTGGCCGAGGGCCTCGGCCTCGACCCGGCGCTGTTCTTCCAGGCCATCGAGGGCGGCGCGCTCGACCTGCCCTACCTGCGGACGAAGGGCCAGGCCATCGCGGACCGCGACTTCGCCCCCGCGTTCCGCCTGACCCTGGCCGCCAAAGATGCCAGCCTGGTCCGCGAATCGGCCAGGCAGCACGGGCTGGACCTGCCGCTGCTGGACCTGATCGCCCGGCGGCTGCACGAAGGCGCCGCCGAACACGGCGACAAGGACTTCAGCGCCACCTACCTCACGAGCACCCCGGTATGAACGAGGTCACCATCGGTGTCAACGGCGTCCTGCACCGGCTGACCGTCGATCCGCGGACGTCCCTGCTCGACCTGCTCCGCGAGCGGCTCGGCCTGACCGGGACCAAGAAGGGGTGCGATCACGGCCAGTGCGGCGCATGCACGGTCCTGATCGACGGGCGGCGGGCCAACGCGTGCCTGGCCCTGGCCGTGGCCCACGACGGCGCCGCCGTCACCACCGTCGAGGGCCTGGCCGCGAACGGTGATCTGCACCCGCTGCAGGACGCCTTCATCCGCCACGACGCGTTCCAGTGCGGCTACTGCACGCCGGGCCAGCTGTGCTCGGCGGCCGGGATGCTCGGCGAGTCCGGGCCCAGCGCTATCACCGCCGACCTGGAAACCGAGCCGGCCCTGACGCCCGGGGAGATCCGCGAGCGGATGAGCGGCAACCTGTGCCGGTGCGGCGCGTACGTGAACATCGTCCGGGCGATCGGCGAGATCACAGAAACGGCGAGACCATGAGGACCTTCACCTACACCAGGGCGCGGCACGCGTCGGACGCCGTCGCGCGGTTCCGGACCGGCACCGCTTACCTCGGCGGCGGCACGAACCTGGTCGACCTGATGCGCCTGGGAGTCGCCACTCCCGACCAGCTGGTGGACGTCAGCCGCCTGCCCCACGACCAGGTGGAGCCAACCCCGGGCGGCGGCTTGCGGATCGGCGCGGCGGTACGCAACAGCGACCTGGCGGCCCATCCGCTGGTCCGCGCGGACTACCCGATGCTGGCCCGCGCCCTGCTCAGCGGCGCCTCCGGGCAGATCCGCAACATGGCCACGGTCGGCGGGAACCTGCTGCAGCGCACCCGCTGCGCCTATTTCCAGGACACCTTGATGCCGTGCAACAAGCGGCTGCCCGGCTCCGGGTGCCCCGCCGTCGACGGCGACCACGAGAACCTGGCCATCCTCGGCCACTCCGCCGGGGACGAACTGGCGTGCGTCGCCACCCACCCCTCGGACCTGGCCGTCGCCCTGACCGCGCTGGACGCGCAGGTCCACGTCACCGGCCCGGGAACGACCCGGGTCATCCCCATGCCCGGCCTGCACCGCCTGCCCGGCGCCGAACCGCACCGCGACACCGTGCTCGCCCCCGGCGAGCTGATCACCGCCATCGAACTGCCGCCCCCGCCGCCGGGCCGTTCGACGTACCGGAAGGTGCGAGAGCGCGCCTCGTTCGCATTCGCCCTGGTGTCGGTGGCCGCGCTGATCGAGGTGGCCGACGACGGCACGGCCGGTACCTGCCGGGTGGCCCTGGGGGGCGTGGCTCACGCGCCGTGGCGGGCATTTTCGGCCGAACGGACGGTGGCCGGAGCCCCCGCCACCGCCGAGACGTTCGCCCGGGCGGCCGCCGCGGAGCTGAGTCAGGCCGCCCCGCTGGCCCGCAACGGCTACAAGGTGACGCTGGCCCGTAACCTCATCGCCGCCACGCTGGAGGAGCTGTCCCGATGAACCGGGTGGAGGCTGTAGACAAGGTCACCGGCCGGGCCATGTACGCCTACGAGCAGCGAGCCGACCAGGCCGCGGCCTACGCGTACCCGGTCCAGTCGGCCACCGCCAGCGGACACGTCCGCACCGTGAACTTCGCTGCCGCGTGGCACATGCCCGGCATGCTCGCCGCGCTGTCCTGCACCGACCCGCCCGAGCTGGGCTCGGCCGAGGACCCCGAGCTGGCCCTGTTCACCACCCGCGAGATCAGCTACCGCGGTCAGCTGGTCGCGGCCGTGGTGGCCGACACCCTGGAGAACGCGCGCGCGGCCGCGGCCGCCGTGCTGGTCACCATCGACCGCCACCAGCACGACGTGCGGCTGCGAGCGGACCATCCCGGCCTGTACACGCCGGACCAGGTCAACCCGGGCCTGCCCGCCGCGACCTCCTACGGTGACGTGGCGGCCGGGCTGGCCGCCGCCGCGGCGCGGGTGGACGTGACGTACACAACCCCGGTGCAGCACAACAACCCGATGGAACCGCATGCCGCGCTGGCCTCGTGGGACGCCGGCGGAAACCTGACCGTCTACGACTCCACGCAGGGGCCGTCCTTCGACCGGGACACGATCGCGCGCGTCCTCGGCCTCCCGCCCGGGCGGGTGCGGGTCATCTCGCCGCACGTGGGCGGGGGATTCGGGTCCAAGGGCACCACCCGGCCGCACGCGATCCTGGCCGCGCTCGCCGCCCGCGCGGCCGGCCGCCCGGTCAAGGTGGCGCTGACCCGCCAGCAGATGTTCGAGCTCACCGGCTACCGGACGCCGACCATCCAGCGCGTCACGCTCGGCGCCGATACCTCCGGCCGGCTGACGGCCGTCGCGCACGACGTGGTCGAGCAGACCGCGATCCGCACCGAGTTCGCCGAGCAGACCGCCGCCTGCACCCGCGTCATGTACGCCTCGCCCGCCATGCGCACCACCCACCGGCTGGCGCGGCTCAACATGCCCGCGCCGTCGTGGATGCGCGCCCCCGGTGAGACCCCCGGGATGTACGCGCTCGAATCGGCCATGGACGAACTCGCCTGCGCGGCCGGACTCGACCCGGTCGAGCTGCGGATCCGGAACGAGCCGGTCACCGAGCCGGACAGCGGCCTGCCGTTCAGCTCCCGCAACCTGGTCGCCTGCCTGCGCGAGGGCGCCCGCCGGTTCGGCTGGGACGGGCGTGACCCGTGCCCTGGCCTGCGCCGTGACGGGCGCTGGCTCACCGGTACCGGCGTGGCGGCCTCCACTTACCCGGCCCGCCGTCAGCCATCCCGCGCGACCGCGCTGGTCCTGGACGGCGGTTTCGTGGTCCGCATCGCCGCCGCGGACGTCGGCACCGGAGCACGCACCGCGCTCACCCAGATCGCGGCGGAGACCCTCGGCACCTCGCCGGACCGGGTCCAGGTCGAGCTGGGCGACAGCGACCTGCCGCGGGCCTGGCTGGCCGGCGGGTCGATGGGTACCGCGAGCTGGGGCTCGGCGGTGGTCAAGGCGTGCGAGGACCTGCTGAAGAACGAAGGTGCCCTGGGCAGCGCGGATACCGCCGAGGACGTGGCCGCCGATTCCAGCTTCGCCCGGCACGCGTTCGGAGCGCAATTTGCGGAGGTCCACGTGGACACCGGCACCGGCGAGGTCCGGGTGCCGCGCCTGCTCGGCGTGTTCGCCGCCGGGCGGATCATCGACGCCACGCTGGCCAGGTCACAGTTCATCGGCGGCATGACCATGGGGCTGGGTATGGCGCTGATGGAAGGGACATTCGTCGATGAAGCCCAAGGCGGGTTTGTCCGCAAGGACCTGGCCCAGTACCACATCGCGACCTGCGCCGACGTCCAGGACGTCGACGCGGTGTGGCTGGAGGAGACCGACTCGCACCTGAACCCGATGGGCAGCAAGGGCATCGGTGAGATAGGCATCACCGGCACCGCGGCCGCGATCGGCAACGCCGTCTACCACGCCACCGGCCGCCGGATCCGGGATCTGCCGATCACCCCCGCCAAGCTGCTGGCCTGACTCTGCCGGCGTGCGAGGTTTCGGATCGTCTGATGGGGTAGAGGTGGCGCTAACGGTTGATGAGCCAGCCGGTCCTGGGGGTGCCGCCTGCGCCAATCTGCTCGCTGACCCACCGGTTCCCCGGGACGGGTATGTCCTGCGCGGGAGGTGGCTGCGGTCATGACGTCACTGCATTCTGAGCTGGCGGAACTGTCGGATAACGCCCTGCTGGCGCAGCTACGCCAGACGCCGGGCGCCAGCGCCGAGCGCGAGGCGATCTGCGAGATCCTGGTCACCCGGTACGCCGGGCTGGTCCGCTCCTGCGCGCGGCCGTACCAGCGCAGCCCCGAACCGGTCGAAGACCTGCTGCAGGTCGGCTACGTGGGCCTGCTCAAGGCCATCAACAACTTCGACCCCAGTTACGGCGACAGCCTGGGCGCCTACGCCCTGCCGTGCATCAGCGGGGAGATCAAACGGCACTTCCGCGACCGGCGCTGGCAGCTGCGGGTCCGCCGCCAGGCTCAGGAACTGCTGCTGGAGATGCGCACCGCCGAGGAAGTCATGACCCAGCAACTCGGCCGCGCGCCAACCGACGGCGAACTGGCCGGCCACCTCGGCGTCACCGAGGACGACGTGCTCGAAGCCCGCCAGGCCCATCTGGTCTTCACCACCCACTCCCTGGACGCACCGCTGTCCAGCCAGGACGACCCCGCCCTGCTCGGCGACATCCTCGGCCAGGACGACCCGGCCGTCACCAACGCTATCGACATTGAAGCCGTCCACACCCACCTGGACGAACTGCCCGAACGCGAACAGCGCATCTTGATGCTGCGGTTCTATGGCAACCTCACTCAGGAACAGATCGGCGACCGTCTCGGCATCTCCCAGATGCATGTATCCCGCCTACTGGACCGGGCGCTCAGCTACCTCCGCACCCAGATCACCAAGCCAGCCTGAACCATAGCTTCGCGGCGAGGGGCTGGACGGTCACCGCTCGCCGCGCTCATTGAAGCGGCTCGCCGCGGCTCGACCCAGCGCGGTCAGGCGTTCGAAGGCCCGCTCGGGCAGGGCCGGGTTCAGTTCATGTCCCGGGGTGCCCTCGTCACGACCGCGGCCGCTTGGCGCCGGAAGGGCCAGTCGCTGCGTCAGGTGCAGGATCTGGGCGGTCAGCCCGGGCGCGACGCCGGCCAGGCGGGAGACGAGCTGACCGGACGGGGTCAAGATGATTTCCGGCCGGCGTCGGCGGACCGCCTCGATGATCTGGCGGGCGGCCCGCTCCGCGTCCATCGAGAGCAGCGGCAGGCTCGCGCCGAGCGCGAACCAGGTGAACTCCTTCCCGGCCTGCCCGGTGAAACGGGCCTGCTCCTGGGATCCGGTCCGCATCAGTCCGGGTACGACCGTGGTGACGGTCACCGGTCCGGAGCCGAGCTCGGCGCGGAGTCCTTCGGAAAACCCGACGGCAGCGAACTTGGCCGTGCTGTACGGCAGCAGATGCGGGACGCTCAGCTTGCCGCCGATCGAGGTGATCGTGACGATCCGGCCATGACCCTGACTTTGCATCACCGGCAGCGCTGTGAGCGCCAGGCGGACGGGTGCCAGCGCCATGGTATTCAGCGCGGTTTCGTAGTGCGCCACCTTCGCCGCTTGCACCGGCCCGACCTGGATGACCCCGGCGTTGCTGATGAGGATGTCCAGCCGGCCGTGGCGCTCGAGCGCGGTGTCGACCATTAGCTGCGCCGCGGCCTCGTCGGTCACGTCGCAAGCGACCGCGGTGACCTCGGCGCCCGCCGCGCGCAGCTGATCGGCGGCGCGCTCCAGCTCGGCTTGGTCACGGGCGCAGATGACCAGCGGGCAGGAATGGCGGGCGAGCTCACGGGCTAGCAGCAGGCCGAGCCCCCGAGACGCGCCGGTGATCAGCGCCACCTCGCCGCGGATATCGTCTGGTGCCTTCATGTGCGAGCACGCTTCCCGGACGTTCGGCCGGGAAACAGAAACTCCGGGCGGCACTGAGGTGGATTCGGGGCCTGGCTGGGCAGGGGGCGGATTCTCTTCAGATCGGAGTGACTCGATGAAGGCACTGACCTGGCAGGGCAACCTCGACGTGCGGGTCACGGAGGTACCCGATCCGCGCGTCCAGGAGCCGAACGACGCGATCATCGAGGTCACGTCCACCGCGATCTGCGGCTCTGACCTGCACCTGTACGGCGTACTGGGGCCCTACCTGTCCCCGGGCGATGTCCTCGGCCACGAGGCCATGGGCGTGGTGACCGAGGTGGGCTCGGACATTACCAGCCTGGCGCCCGGCGACCGGGTGGTCATCCCGTTCAACATCTCCTGCGGGCACTGCTGGATGTGCGCCCGGGGGCTGTACGCGCAGTGCGAGACCACGCAGGTCCGTGAGCAGGGCAAGGGGGCGGCGCTATTCGGCTACACGTCGCTGTACGGGTCGGTGCCGGGCGGCCAGGCGCAGTTCTTGCGGGTCCCGCAGGCGCAGTTCGGCCCGGTCAAGGTCCCGGCGGACGGCCCGGACGAGCAGTACCTGTTCCTGTCCGACGTGCTGCCCACCGCCTACCAGGCGGTGGCCTACGCCGACACGCCCCAGGACGGCACGCTGGCCGTGCTGGGCCTCGGGCCCGTCGGGCAGTTCTGCGCGCGGATCGCTAAGCATCTCGGCGTCGAGCGGGTGATCGGCGTGGAACCGGTGCCGGAGCGCCGGGCCGCCGCGGCCCGGTTCGGCGTGGAGACCGTGGACCTGGACGACACGGCGGACACCGCGGGCGTGCTGATCGAGATGACCGCAGGCCGCGGGCCCGACTCGGTCATCGACGCGGTCGGCATGGAAGCGCACGGCCACGACGAGGCCGCGTTCGGCAAGGTGGCCGAGATCGCGCAGCGGGCGACCGGCCTGCTGCCGGATCGCGCGGCGCAGAAGGTCACCGACGTGGCGGCGGTGGACCGCCTCGATGCGCTGCACGTGGCGGTCAAGGCGGTACGCCGCGGCGGCACCGTCTCGGTCAGCGGTGTCTACGGCGGCGAGGTCGATCCCATGCCGATGATGGAGATGTTCGACCGCGGGGTACAGCTGCGCATGGGCCAGGCCCACGTCAAGCGCTGGATCGATGACCTCATGCCGATGGTCACCGACGGCCGCGATCCGCTGGGTGTGGTCGGATTCGCCACCCACCACCTGTCCCTGGACCAGGCCCCGCATGGATACGACATGTTCAGGAACAAGTCCGACGGCTGCATCAAGGTCGTCCTGCAGCCCTAGCCCGAGCTGGCCTGAGCTGATGGTCAGGCCGCGTCGGCGGGGCGCTTATTGTCGCCCGGCCAGGTGCCGGTGAACCTGCGGACGCCCTCGGCGGCGCCGCGGTCCACGGCCGTCTTGACCAGCGCGAAGATGGCGCCTTGCAGGGCAGCGGCCAGCAGGACTTCGCGCCAGCCTCGCTGCGCGTCGGTGGCCTTCGGCGCCTCGTCTTCGCCCGCGGCGAGCTTCCAGACTCTCTTGAAGATTGCTCCGGCCAGTACTCCGCCGAGCACGCTGACCAGCATGCTGAACGGCTTATAAATCAGTTTGATCATCGCCGTTTCCAGACCCTGACCACCACGGAGACCGCTACCAGCACGCCGACGGCGATGATCAGTTGTGTGCGGTACTTTCTGGCCCCTTCAATTCCCTTGGTCGTAGCCTGCTTCAGTGCATCGGGCGTCTGAGACTGCAGCTGATCCCGGCCCGTAACCAGCTGACTGCGCGCGTTGCCGGCCTGGGCCGCAGCCTGCCGCCGCACCCGGCTCGTCGTGTCTTTCGCGTGCTGCGTCAGATCGGTCACCTTGGCCTGCGCTCTCGCCTTGACGTCCGTCTTCGCGACGAGCTGTTCAGCGGTCTGGCCGAGTTCCTCTCGGGTCTGTTCGATCTGCGCCCTCAGCTGTTCGGGGTCATCCGGCGAAGCTGGCCCGCTGCTCATCGGTGTGTCCTTTCCTTGATTTCGTCGACGTCGGCCTTGACGCTCTGGACCGCCTCCTGCGGGACCGGCGGCGTGGCCTTCTGCAGCCTGCTCTTGCCGATCAGGGCGGCGATCCCGGCCACGGCCAGCAGGGCGGCGCCCACGACCAGCGCCGAGAGCCATGGGGCCAGCTCCCTGCTGATGGCGATGATGGCGCACGCGATGAGGCATCCGATGCCGTACAAGGCGATCACGCCGCCTCCGCCCAGCATTCCCGCGCCGACTCCGGCCTGCTTGCCTTTACGGGTCATCTCCAGCTGGGCCAGCTTCAGCTCGTCGCGCACCAGCGTCGATACCTGCTCGGACATCTGCTTGATCAGCTCGCCCGTCGATCGCTCTGCTCCGTCGGATCGCTGGCTGACGCCGGAAGTCTGTTCCACCATCTCGCCCCTCCACTAGGTAAGCCGCACGCCTACCCGGCCGCCCGCGTATCTAACGCCGGCCGCCCAGGTTTGCACTGATCAAATCCGGCAAGAGAAGGGCGGCAAGGAGGCAGCACCATGCCCAGGGCACAGATCAAAGACGAGAAGACGTACCAGAAGCTCCGCGACCAGGGCGAGAGCAAGGAAAAGTCGGCCAGGATCGCCAACGCCGCGGCCGGAAGTTCACGAAGCAAGGTCGGCCGCAAAGGCGGCAAGAGCGGCTCCTACGACGACTGGAGCAAGCAGGACCTGCTCCAGCGGGCCAAGGAGATCGGCATAAGGGGCCGTTCCACCATGACCAAGGCCGAGCTGATCAAGGCGCTGCGAGACCACTGAGGCCGGGCGACGTGCCCTGGCCGGGCACACCCGCGGGAGCGCGAGGATACCCGGCCGTGATGCCGGCCCGCAGTCGTTACGAAGTGCCGAGCAGGCGCGCAAACGGCCCCTTGTCCTCCTCGGCGGCGTCCCCGGCCCGCAGGGCCCAGCCGTCGACTGCCTCGAGGCTGATCCGCCACGGACCCTCGGTTACCTCGTTACCGCCCCGGATGCCCGCGGCCAGGAGATGCAGATGATGGTCGGACTCGGCTTCCGCCTCCCTGGCGTACTCCTTGCCCAGCAGACCCGAGCTTGGCTCCAGCGCGCTCATCAGGGGGTTCCCGCCGACCAGCTCGCTGAAGTACCTGCTCTGGGCGATGAGCGTCCCGGTCAGGGTCGTGCCACGAACGGACACGACGACCGGCACCGCGGCCTGCCCGGACTCGTTGACCGCCCGCACCAGCTGCCGGAGTACGGGGTCGACGTCGTGCTTAGCCATGTGCTGACTCCTTAGCGTGTCGGGAACATCCGCCCTACCCACGCCAGACCTGCGAAACCCTGCCGCGATGTGCTCCCGGGCCGGGTCAGCGTCGGCGCGCGAGCGGGAACGCGAACCACACGATGCCGAACACGCAGAAGACAAAGGCGGTGATCAGCGCGGCGGGCACCGCGCTGGCGACAAAACCGGCGACCAGCAGGACGGCGGCTGACACGGCCAGGCCGACGACACCCAGCCCGCCGATGGCCATCACGCTGGCCGCTCGCACCAGGCCTTCCTTCTGGCCGCGGCGGAACACCAGCCGATGATAGGCAACCGGTCCCAGCAGCAGCGCCGTGGCAAGGGCGGACAGTACCAGGGTGGCCAGGTACAGGTCCCGCTGGCCGTGGCTGAGGCGGGCGAACCGGTTAGTGAACGGCAGTGAGAGCAGGAATCCGAACAAGACCTGCACGCCCAGTCCGGCCACGCGCAGTTCCTGCAGCAACTCGGCAAGATTACGGTCGTCTCGCTCCGCTTCGGATTCGTTCCGCGGATCCGGAGATCCCGCCGCTGTCATCGCGCCAGGCTACCCGGCCGGCCGATCTCAAACCTGCGCCAGGTGTGGACTTGTCCCGTCCGGGCAGGGGGCATTGGTCCAGCTCGCGGCGATCCCGCCGCGCGGAAGGAGAAGATCGTGGCGATCGCGACCATCAACCCCGCGACCGGGGAGACAGTGAAGACCTTCGACGAGATGAGCGAGGCGGACGTCGAGCGCTGCCTGGCCGCGGCCGCGACGGCGCACGCAAGCTACCGCCTGACCAGCTTCGCCGGACGGTCCGGGTGGATGGCGGCGGCAGCCGGCATCCTGGACGACGAGCAGGACCAGATCGCGGCCATGATGACCATCGAGATGGGCAAGACGCTGGCCGCGGCCCGGCAGGAGGTCGCCAAATGCGCCAACGCCTGCCGGTATTACGCCGAGCACGCGGCCGGCTTCCTGGCCGATGAGCCCGCTGACGCCGGCGCCGTCGGCGCGCAGCGCGCCTACGTCAGCTATCAGCCGCTGGGACCGGTCCTGGCCATCATGCCGTGGAACTTCCCGCTGTGGCAGGCGATGCGCTTCGCCGCTCCCGCCTTGATGGCCGGCAACGTCGGGCTGCTCAAGCACGCCTCGAACGTGCCGCAGACCGCGCTGTTCATGCAGGACCTGTTCGCCCGGGCCGGGTTCCCCGAGGGAACCTTCCAGACCCTGCTCGTCGGGTCCGGCCGGATCGAGGCCATCCTGCGTGATCCCCGGGTGATGGCCGCGACCTTGACCGGATCCGGGCCCGCGGGATCATCGGTGGCCGCCATCGCCGGAAGCGAGATCAAGAAGGTCGTGCTCGAACTGGGCGGCAGCGACCCGTTCGTGGTCATGCCGTCCGCGGACCTGGCCCAGGCGGCCCAGGTCGCCGCCGTGGCCCGCTGCCTGAACAACGGCCAGTCCTGTATCGCGGCCAAGCGCTTCATCGTGCACGACGCGGTCTACGACACCTTCGAGCGGCTGTTCGCCGAGCAGATGTCGGCTAAGGCGGTCGGGGACCCGATGGCCGAGGGTACGGACGTGGGCCCGCTGGCTTCCGAACAGCAGCGCGACGACGTCGAGCGTCTGGTCGCCGACGCCGCGGCCAAGGGAGCCAAGGTGCTGTGCGGCGGCGCGGCACCTGAGGGACCCGGCTTCTACTACCCGCCGACCGTGCTGGCCGGCATCACCGCGGACATGCGCGTGCACCGCGAGGAGGTTTTCGGCCCGGTGGCCACCTTGTACCGGGTCCCTGACATCGACGCGGCGATCCGGCTCGCCAACGACACCGAGTTCGGGCTCGGCGCCAACGCGTGGACCAACGACCAGGCCGAACGCAGCCGTTTCATCCGCGACCTCGCCGCCGGGATGGTGTTCATCAACGGCAATGTCACCTCATACCCCGAGCTGCCGTTCGGCGGGATCAAGACCTCGGGCCACGGCCGGGAGCTTTCCTACCAGGGCATCCGCGAGTTCTGCAACATCAAGTCGGTCTGGATCGGCGCGTGAGAAAGCGAGAGGATGAGGCGGGCATCATGAGCGGATCGGTAAGGGCGGCGCTGTTTGACGTGGATGGCACCCTGGTCGACACCAACTACCTGCACGCGGTGACGTGGTGGGAGGCGTTCGCCCAGGCCGGTTACCAGCCGCCGATGGCGGACATCCACCGGGCCATCGGGATGGGCTCGGACCAGCTGCTCGACAAGCTGCTGCCGGCCGACCGGGACAAGGACGCCGACGCGGAACTGCGCGCAGCGCACAGCACCCTGTACGCCACGTACTGGTGCCGGCTACGGCCGCTGCCTGGCGCCGCCGACCTGCTGCGGGCGTGTAAGCACCGCGGGCTGACCGTGGTGCTGGCCAGCTCGGCCGATGAGCCCGAGTTCAATGCGCTGCGTACCGCCCTGGATGCCGAGGATGCGATCGACGCGGCCACCTTCGCCGGAGACGTCGAGTCGAGCAAGCCCGCTCCGGACCTGATCGAGGCGGCACTGGACCGCGCCGGCGTGCCGGCGCACGAGGCGGTATTCACCGGCGACACAGTGTGGGACGTTGAGGCCTGCCGGAAGGCGGGGGTCCCGTGCATCGGCCTGCTGAGCGGCGGCATCAGCCGTGACGAGCTCACCGCGGCCGGGGCCGCCGAGGTCTACCCCGGCCCGGCTGACCTGCTCGCGGCCCTCCGCGGCAGCCTGCTCGACGGCGCCAGCGGCCAATGACAGAGAGCACGCCCGCCAACTGGGATGACTGGCAACGTTGGGTGGAAGGTGTCGACTGGTCGGACTGGCGCTCCTGGCTGCAGCGCCTCGCCACGACCGACTGGCCCACGACCGACTGGGCCGCAGGCCCCTGGCCGCCCAGCCCGTGGGAGCGTACGCCGCAAGAGTATGAGGCCATTCCGCTCACGGTGCGGGCGTTCAAAGAGGACGAGCCGGGTGAGCGGATGGCCGCACAGCTCAGTGCGGCCTGGCCCGCATTCCGCCGGTGGTGGCATGAAGGCGCGAACGCCCGCCCGGACGCCGATGAGGCCCGGCTCCGGCTCGAGCAGCACATGCCCGAACTCGTCCCGACGTGGCAGCGGCTGACCGCCATGCTCGGCGACGACCCTGCCGCCGGGGCCGCGCTGGCGCTATGGAACCCGCCGCCGTTCCTGACCGGCTGCTCCCAGGCCGCCGTGCTGCCCGGCGGCCCGGCCCTGATCAGGAACTACGACTGGGACTACCGGCTGTTCGACGCCACGGTGGCCAGTACGGCCTACGGCGGAGGGCGGGTACTCGGCATGCTCGACTGCCTCTGGGGGCTACTGGACGGGGTCAACGATGCGGGGCTGAGCCTCTCCCTGACGTTCGGAGGACGGCCGCAGGTCGGCGAAGGCTTCGGTATCCCGCTGGTGATCCGGTACGTGCTGCAGGTCTGCGGGACGGTCGAGGAAGCCGTGGGAGCGCTGCGCCGGATCCCGGTGCACATGTCCTACAACGTCACCACCCTGGACAAAGGCGGCAGCCGGGCAACGGTATACCTGGCCCCGGACCGCCCGGCCCACGTAACCAGCCGGGCCGTGGCCACCAACCACCAGGACAAGGTCGAATGGGCGCCCTACGCGGCCGCGATCCGGACGGTCGAGCGGCAGGAGCACCTGGAAGAGCTGCTCAGGGCCGGGGCAGATGTCCCGGCCGTGGTGGCCGCGTGCCTGCGCCCGCCGCTGTACGCCACCAAATTCGGCGCGGGCTTCGGGACCCTCTACACCGCCGAGTACCGGCCCGCCGAGGGCATCGCCCGCTACCACTGGCCCGGCCAGACCTGGACGCACGCGCTAGACCAGATCGGGCCCGACAGCATCCAGGTCCGGCTCAGCCGGTTAGCCCGGTCCGCTAGGGGCCGGTAAGCCCCTTACGGTCGGCGGCGCGATCCAGAGTTGCCGGGCCGGGTGCGGAAGGGTGGCTGATGACACGGCTCGCGGCGTGGGTCCGGAGGTCTTCGAGCTGGTCAGCTTGGCTTCTGGCCCTGGAGATAAGCTCGTCCAGGCGGCCGACGTCGAGCCGCGTATCGATGTCTGCTAGGGCCCGCAGCGTGCGCCAGCCGGCTGCCTTACCCTCGACGCCCAGCCGCAGCAGCTCCAGTTCTTCCAGGTCGCTCAGCGGTGACCGGCCGAGGAGTCGGCCGTTGAGCTTCAGCCGGCCGACCTTCTCGCCAATCCAGGCCACGCCGACCTTGTACGCGCGCACGGTGACGCCGAGCGAAGCCATGATGGCCAGCAGGGCCGAGCGGTCCTGCGCGATCTCGACCGCAAGCCGGCTGAGCGGGTCGCTTTCCTCCCGGCCCCGGTACGACCGGGCCATCCGGTGCGCCAGCTCGCTGCCTGCCGTCGCCCCCGCCAGGTGATCGTTGAGATAGACGCCGAGCATGTCGTGCTGGGTCGGCTCGGTGTTTTTGACGATGGCTGTCCTGGTCATAGTTCCTCCTAAGACCTGGTAGTCCGCGGCTCGATCCTGCAGGCGCGGCCGGGCCGCGTCTCGATGGAAATGCCGCCCTACCCGCGGCCACCGCCACCACACCTATCGGATGCCGCGTTCGGCGCCAGTCCGCGATACGCGGGTCAACGCCGCCGCGTCTGACCCCCGGGGAACGCTGCCGCTATGCTGCCTGGTCCCGCGGCGCCTCCGATGACGGCCAGTGGTCTCCGGCACGAAACGCGCGACGAACACGATGGCCAGCGCCGCGAAGATGGCGTAAATCCAGAACGTCCAGGACTTACCTACCGCATTGATCAGCGACAAGAGCGTGACGGTGATCAGCAGGTTGGCGCTCCAGTTCGCGACGCTGGACGCGCTGGCGACCACCCCGAAGCCCCAGCTCTTTGCGCCGACGCCGAACGCCACCCCGAGCAGCACCAGCATCGATCCCATGCCGGCCAGGCCCAGGTAGAAGAGCATCTTCCGGCCGACCACGTCCACGAATGCGATGGTGGGCAGGACGAATACGAACAGCACCGCCCCGACATAGATTGTGGGGATGAGCGGGTTACCGGTCACGCCCGCGTAGCCGATGATCGTCGGCGTATAGAACAACACCGTGTTCGGACCGACGAACTGCTGGAAGATGGCCAGCCCCACCCCGGCGATCAGCGCACGGCGCATGCCCGGGCGCAGCGGCTCACGCCACGAAGTCCGGCGCTTTCGGTCACGTTGCGCTTCAACAGGTTGAGCTCCTGCTGCTCTTCCTCCGGGTTGATGCGCTCGAGCACCGCGCTGGCGTCGTTCCATCGTCCCTGCATGCCCAGCCAGCGCGGCGCCCAGGCCCTAGTCCGCTACCCAGAGAGCCGTATTTATGTCGTCCACCGATGGAATTGCTGGCTAGGCCGCCGACTTGCGGCCCGATCCTCTTCTCGCTGTCTTCTTGGATCCGGATTTCCTCTGCTCCGGCTTCTTGGCAGGTGCCTTCCCGTCCGGTCTCTTCCTGGCCGCCGCCACGCTCGACTGCAACGCCTCGGCCAGATCGAGGACGTTGGTCGCGGCGGGCGCCTCCTCGGCCGGCTGGAACTCCTTCTTGTGCTTCTTGGCGTCGATCAGGTCGTTGACCCGGTCGGTGTAGGTGTCGCGGTAGTCGGACGGCTTCCACCGCCCGCTCATCGCGTCGATCAGCTGCCGGGCCATGCTTAGCTCTTGCCGCGACAGCTTGACGCGGCCGGGCAGGTCGGGGATCTGCTGCTGCGGGTCCCGGACCTCGTCGGAGAAAAACAAGGTTTCCAGCACCAGCAGGTCGCGGTCGGCGCGCACCGCCGCGAGGTACTCCTTGCCGCGCATGACGAAGCTGGCGATGGCGGCCTTTCCCGAACTTTCCATCGCTTGCCGCAGCAGGGCGTAGAGCTTCCCGGTCTCCTCGCCACCGGGTCCCAGGAAGTAGGCCTTGTTGAAGTAGAGCGGGTCGATGTCATCCAGGTCGACGAACCTGCGGATTTCCATCAGCCGGGACCGGCCCGGGGCTACCGAATCGAGCTCGTCCTGGTCGAGCACCACGTAGTTACCGTCGCCGATGTTGGCGCCCTTGACGATGTCGGAGTATTCGACCTCATCTTCTGTGCGTTCGTTGACCCGCTGGTAGCGGATGCGGTCTGCGGTTCCCTTCTCGAACTGGTGGAACTCCGGCCCGTGTGCCTCGGTCGCCGTGTACAGCTCCACCGGGACCGATACCAGCCCAAATGACAGCACCCCTGACCAGATCGCCCGTGCCATCCCGGCCTCCTTCCGCAACACGACCTTCTAATCGCCCTGTCCAGCCCGCGCCCGATTATTCGGGATCAGCGCTTATCCATGCCGTCAGCTTCGCCTGGCACCGACTGTTTGCTGAGCCGCCGCAGCGCGGGCAGGCTGACCAGGGCGAACGGCATCGGTAGCCAGAGGGTCAGCGCCCGGTAGGCGAACGTCCCGGCCACGGCGATCGCGAGCGGAGCTCCGCAGGTCCAGATGGTGACGGGCAGGATCAGGGTCATCGTTCCCGCCCCGGCGAGCGGCGTGACGCGTCGGGTGAAGACCATCCCGGAGGCCCAGGCCCCGGACCAGCACGACGAGCGACGCCGCGCACCCGAACAGAGCCAGTATCCCTTGCTCCATGCCGCCCAGCGTCGCGGCGCGGACGAAGGATTCGCGCGGGTCCGCGCCCGCCTCCTGCAGGGCCAGGTCGTCCGGCGTGCGACCGCGGTAGGCGAAGAAACCGCTGAACCCGGCCATCACCACGGCCAGCAGCCTGCGGCGGGGAAGTCGGTAGCCGCCCTCGGCGCGGTAGATACCCCGGTAGGCGGCGTGGTATCCGGCGAACGAGACGCATAGGGCGCCGACCATCGCGGCCAGCCAGGGCCAGCTCACCCGGCTCAGCGCCGACCGCACCTCGCCGAAGCCGGCCACGTAAGACAGGCCGGTCCCGGCTGCCACGTCCAGTAGGCCCGCCGCCGCTATCAGCCCGGCCAGTTCCAGGCCGCGCCAGTCTATGAAAGGACGCACGCGCCAGCGCACCGGCCGCGGCTGCCCGGCGGCTTTGGCGACTATCGGCAGCCTATTTCTCGCCGAGCTTGCGGGCGAGTTCGTCCCGTCCCATCTTGGAACGCCCCGGCAGGTCGCGCTGCTTGGCGATCTCGTACAGCTCGGCCCGGGTTTTGGGGGCGTCGCCGCCGGTCCGCTTGCGCTGGGCCACGGCCGCTCCCTGCTGGCCCAGCGCGGTCCGGGTCTTCTTCGGCATGTGCGCGATCGTCTTCTTCGCCGAGGCCGCCTCCTGTGCCTTGGTGACGTTCCGCCGCGCTGCCTTGGTCTGCTTCGCTGTCGCCATCGGTGTCTCCCGATCTGGTTCTGGCGCTTACCTGCTCGACCGCTAACTGCCAGCTGAACCAGGACTCAAACCAGCAGCGGGTAGAAGACGACTGACGCTGGCGGCCCTGGGTAGCCTGCGGGGCCTGAGTGATCGCCGTGGGGCCGCCGTGGCCGAGCTCTCTCCAGATCGTCATGTATTCTCCTCGGCTCGTTCTGCGGCCAGCGTCCTGGGCAGGCCGAATGCGCATAGCCATGCGGCCAGGACGAAGGCCAGGTTCACCGCGGTGGCCGACTGGGCCGTGTGCGTGAGCGACGGCATCAGCTTGGCGCTGCTGCTCTGGGCGCTTCCGCTGCCGAACAGCGCGGTCCCGATCACGGCGACGCCGATGGCCGCGCCGACCCGCTGGGCGGTGATCAGCGCGCCGCCGGCCGTGCCGGCCTGGTCCTTGGGCACCGAGCCGAGCACGAAGTCCTGGTTCGGCGCGATGACCAGGCCGTTCCCCAGCCCGGCCAGGAACAGCGGCCCGATCAGCTCCCAGATGTCCGGCCTCGGCGCGGTCAGGTGCAGGACGAGCAGCATCAGGGCCAGCCCGGCGGACATGGCGGCGATGCCGCCCTGCACGGTCCTGCGGCCGAAGCGGGTGGAGAACCGGTAGCTGTTCGACGCGGTGCCCAGGCTGGCCACCGCGAAGGGCAGCACGAGCAGGCCAGTCTGCAGCGCGCTGCGGCCCAGGCCCTGCTGCCACAGGATCGACAGGTGAAAAACAAGCTGGTGAAGCCCGCAAAGTACAGCAAGGCGAGAGCCTGGCCCATGGCGAAGGAGCGGTGCCGCAGCAGGTGCACCTGCAGGACCGGCTCACCGCCACGGCGAGCCAGCCGGATCTCCCACGCGGCCAGGACCGCGCCGGCCGGGACGCTGGCCGCCAGCACGATCCAGCTCCACAGCGGCCAGCCCGCCACCCGGCCGTCGACGAGCGGGACCAGCACCAGTAGCAGCACGCCGGTCAGCAGCCCGCTGCCCGTGATGTCCAGGTCGTGCTCCTCGCGCTCGTGCCGCCGGGGCACCACCTTGACCGCGACCGGGATCGCCACCACCCCGATGAACAGGTTGACCAGGAACACCCAGCGCCAGCCGTCGGACATGCCGGTGAACTGGATCAGCACGCCGCTGATGAGCGGGCCGAGCGCGGTCGAGATGCCGACCACCCCGCCCAGGTAGCCGAACGCCCGGCTGCGCACGTTACCGGAAACTGCCGCTGGATGGTCGCGCTGATGGCCGGGAAGTAGATGCCCGCCCCCCAGGCCCTGGACCAGCCGGGACGCGATCAGCTCAGCTGGGTTCCGGGATATCCCGCAGGCCACGCTGGCCAGCGTGAACACGGTCACACCGGGTCGTGGACCGTTCTCGAGACGGGATCGTGTATCGCTGCTCATCGGGCGCCGCACTGCCCGGTCCGCATCAGCCCAAACGATTCATACCGCCCGGTTTTGGGCGGCGGGCTCTCGGCGAGCGGGACCCGATGGGCCCTGGAACGACGTCGCGAACTGCCCGCCGATTGGAACCCGCGATCACGGGTAGCCGGGCGAGCCGAAAGGAGGCGTCATGGCCACCGAGAAGCAGAAGGAAGCCGCCCGGCGCAACATCGGCAAGGCCCGGCAGGCGCAAAGCGCCCGGGCCCACGGCGAGAAGGTGCCCCGCAGCGGTGAGGGCATGAGCACCGCGGAGAAGGACAGGCTGGCCAATCAGGAATTCGCGTTTCCGGAGGAACGTAAGGAACCGCTGACCGACGCCCGGCACGTGCGCAACGCGATCGCGCGTTTCGACCAGGTTGAAGGAGTCAGCGACGCCGAGCGGGACAAGGCGTGGAAGCGGATCCTGGCCGCGGCCAAGCGCTACGACGTCGAGGTCTCCGAGTCTGACTGGCGGGACCTGGCCAAGGGCGGCAAGGACCGCAAGCGCTAGGCCGAGGCCAGCAGGTCCAGGACGGCCTGTTCGGCCGGGCCCCTGGTGGCGAGATCGCCGAAATCGCAGTCCTGGCCCAGCTC
>Ga0335074_10002531_pt1 | contig 24974 bp, 24 predicted proteins | sample Lox_Sample_23_FD_206715 | JGI IMG/M metagenome (GOLD analysis project Ga0335074, IMG submission 206715) | Soil microbial communities from Loxahatchee National Wildlife Refuge, Florida, United States - Lox_Sample_2.3 | ecosystem: Environmental > Terrestrial > Soil > Wetlands | place: USA... | reverse complement strand
AATGGCCATCGGCATTTTTGGCGAAGCCGAAGCCGTCGCCTCCGATGACGACGCCGTTCTCGAGAGTGACGTGGTCGCCGAGGATGCAGTTTTCGCGAACGACCGAGTGGGCGTGCGCGAAGAAGTGGCTGCCGGTTTGCACCCCGGCATAGAGGACGACGTGGGGCAGGAGTGTGGCGTGCGGGCCAACGCGAACCTGCGGGCCGATGACGGCGTAGGCGCCGATGTGCGCGCCGGGACCGACTTCCGCGGTGGGATCGATGACAGCGGTGGGATGAATGCCGGGAGAGTAGGAGGGCGGCTGATAAAAGAGACCAAGCGCGCGCGAGAAGGCGTGATAGGGATTCTTGATGCGCAGCGTGGCCGCCGAGATTTCCTGGAACTCGGGCTCGACGATGATGGCGGCGGCGTGCGTGGAGCGGGCGAGCGCGGTGTATTTGGGGTTCGCAACGAAGGTGATGTCCGTAGGTCCGGCCTCTTCGATGCCTTTGACGCCGGTGACTTCGAAATCGGGATCGCCCCGCAGTTCCGCGCCTAGCCAGTTTGCCAGTTCGCCTAACTTCATGGAGGAGATTGTAATGGAACGGCAGGAGCGGGCGTTGTGACGGAAGGCTCCAGGGCTGACGTGGCGGGCGTTGCTGTGGGTGCAGGCGGCGCCTGCAGGGTGTGCGCCGCGGATTGCGCAGCCTGAAGGGTTGGGCCGGGAAGGATGCCGAGGATGAGGGTGGTTGCCACAGCCAAAAAGAGAGACGCAATGACGGCGGGTCCGGTCTGGGGTTTCTGCAGCATGGGCAAGTCTTGAGGAGGCCGTTGGGCGGAGACAACAGCGAGGCGCAGGTAGTATGCAGCAGCTAGGCCGGAGTTGAGCAGGCCAATGATGGCGAGCGCGATAGCACCGCCGCTGATGGCCGCGGTGAAGGAATAGAACTTGGCGAAGAATCCGCCGGTGAAGGGAATACCGATGAGCGAAATGAGAAAAAAGATGAGCAGGCTGCCGAGCATGGGCGAGCGATAGACGAGGCCGCGGAAATCGTCGATGAGGGAGAGGTTTTCGTCGTAGCCGGCGACGAGAGTGATCACCGCGAAGATACCGAGGTTCATGGCGGCGTAGGCGGCAGTATAGAAAACGGCGGCTGCAACGCCGATTTCGCCGGTGCCGGTGAACGCTGCGGCAAATGCGGCGAGCAGATAGCCGGCGTGCGCGATGGAGGAATAAGCCAACATACGCTTGACGTTCTGCTGGCGAAGAGCGGCGAGATTGCCGACGGTCATGGATAAGATGGCAATGGCCCATAGCAACGGCGCCCAGAGAGAGCGAAGCGTGGGAAACATTTCATAGACCACGCGCAGAAGCAGGGCGAATGCGGCGGCTTTGGGCGCGGTGGAGAGCAGGGCGACCACCGGAGTGGGAGCGCCTTCATAAACATCGGGCGTCCAGACGTGGAAGGGCGCGGCAGAGACCTTGAAGAGGATGCCGACGAGCATCAGCGCCAACGAGGCCAGGACGAAGGCGTGATGGGGAACATTGGAAGCGGGCTGAGCGAGCGCATGAGCAATGTCATAAATCTGCGTGGTTCCCGTGGCGCCGAAGATGAGAGCGATGCCGTAGAGGAGAAAAGCAGTGGCAAAGGAGCCGAGCAGGAAGTATTTGATGGCAGCTTCAGGGCTTTGGCCGGTGTGTTTGCGGAAGCCGGCGAGAATGTAGGTGGCGATGGAGGAGATTTCCAGGGCGATGAAGACGACCAGGAGCTCGATGGCGCTGGTGAGCAGGCACATGCCGACTGCGCCAAAAACGACAAGAGCGTAGAACTCGCCCTGGTGATGGCTCTGGGCAGGCAGGGAGTCGAGCGAAAGGAGCAGGGCGGCGAGAACGATGCCGCAAATGAGGACATGAAAGAAGACGGTGAAGGCACTGGTTTCGACGGTGGAGAAAAAGCCGGCGCCTTGCGGCAGGGAAAGCTGCCAGAGGCTGGCCCACAGGGCAATGGTGGTTCCGATGGCAGCGACCCAACCCAGATAACGGCGCGGCCAGGCAGGCGGCAGCGAAGCGTCAATGAGCATGATGGCGACGCCGGTGAGAGTGAGGATGACCTCTGGGAGAATGCGGTAAATGTCAGGGACCGGGGTCATGGGAGGGCCCCCGGAGAATCCGATTGAGTAGATGGCCCGCTGATGGTCTTCAAAAACCATCCCTCAGCGGCTAAAACCGTCTCCACCCGTGCGCGAACTGTGGCACGACTCAAGTCGCGCCACTTCAAAACGTCAGATCCTTTGACTCCGGCATTCCGCCACGCCGGACTGGCTTGGCTCGGGATGAAAGCGCTTTTTGCGGAGGTCTGCGGCGGCTGGGCGGTCATCGCTTTCGTTGCGGGCGGCGGGTGAACTCCGGTCTGTATGGAATCGAGCCAGAGATTGGGGGCAAGTCCCATGACAAGGGTGAGGATGACCAGAGGAGTAAGCGTAGAGATTTCGCCAAGGCGCAGGTCGGGCGCAGGCATGGCGGTAAAGGAGCTTTCGGGGCCGTAGAAAAGTCGCTGCACGAGCGAGAGCATGTAGACTGCGCCGAGAATCACGCCGAGGGCGGCGGCCACTGCCCAGCGGGGGCTGACGTAACTGAAGGTGCTGGAGAGGATAACGAACTCTCCTATGAAGCCGCTGAGCATGGGAAGGCCAATCATGGCCAGCGTGGCGAGGACGAAATAAGTGGCAGCGCGCGGCAGGCGTGCGGCCAGGCCACCGAAGGAATCGATGGTGCTGGAAGCGTAGCGGAGTTCGAGAGCTCCGAGAAGCAAGAAGAGTGCAGCATCGACGACACCATGCGAGAGGATCTGATAAATGGCGCCGGACCAGCCGATCGCGGTGAGGCCGTAGATGGCCAGAACAATCAGGCTGAGATGACTGAGGGCCGCGTAAGCGAGCAGCCGCCAGAAGTCACGCTGGACGAGAGCTAGGCAAGCGCCATAGAGGATGCCGATGACCGCCAGCGCGATGAGGAGCGGCGCGATCGCACGGGCCTGGACCGGGAACAGTCCGACGTGGAAACGCAACATGGAGTAAAGGCCGAGCTTTCCGGCGACCACCATGGCGAGGGCAACCGGAGCTTCGTTGTAGGTGTCGGCGAGCCAGCCGTGCAGCGGGAAGACGGGGACTTTGACCGCGAAGGCAAAGAGAAATGCGAGCGCGACCCAGAAGAGAGCGCCGGCGGGAAGCACTCCGCTGGCGGTGTGGTATTGGAGATCGGCGAAGTTGAAGGTTCCGGTCTTTGCATAAAGCCAGAGGATCGCGACAAGCAACGGCGCTGACGGGATGAAAGTAAAAAGGAAGAATTTGAGGGCCGCTTTTGCACCTTCTTTTCGGCCATACATGGCGATGAGGATGGCCATGGGCACGAGCGAGAGCTCCCAGAAGCCGTAGTAAAGCATGAGATCGAGGGAGAGAAAGACGCCGTACATTGCGGTCTGCTGTACGAGGAAAAGCGAATAGAAGATCTTGCGGCGAGTCTGGATCGCGTTCCAGCTGGCGATGATGCCCACGGGGGCGAGCAGGCCAACGAGGACGACGAGCCAAAGGCTGAGACTGTCGACTCCGACGTGGTAGGAAATAGCGGGCTCGGCGATCCAGGGAATGTTGATTTCAAACTGGAAGCCTGGCTGGCCCGCAATAAAGTGCGCGGGAAGATGAAGCGTAAGGGCGAATGTGACAAGGGAAGTGAGCAGCGCGATCCAATTGGGAAGCTTGGCGCGACCGGGTAAAAGCGCAATGAGGATTGCGCCGGCAATCGGAGCCAGAAGGATGAGGGTGAGGATCGATTGGTCGATGGCGATCATCTTCCTAGTGCCTCACGATCGTGGCAAAGCTGAAGCCGGTTCCGTAGAAAAGAACAAAGAGCAGAACGGCGGCGGCTCCGAGTGCGAGCCAGGCCGCGTAGGAGCGCAGGTTTCCGGATTGCCAGCGCTGGAGGATGGCTCCGACGAGGCTGGCGAGTCCGGCCAGGAGCCAGGCGGCACCGCCCAGGATCGCGGCGTCAACCACCCAGCCCAGAACATACTTCGAAAAGGCAAACAGGGGTTTCACGATGACCGCGCCATAGATTTCGTCGACGTAGAATTTGTTGGCGACGAGCTTGTAGGCAGCAGGATAAGCGGCAGCAAATTGCGCGGCGCGCTCGGATTTCCTCGCATAAAACGAATGAGCGATATACCAACCGAGGAAGGCGACGGCGATCGCGGCCAGGGTAAGGGGGATTTCCGGGGTGGCGGTGGAGTGAATTGCAGGGCGTCGCGTAACGCTGGTTACGGGCGCGAGAAACGCGGAAAAGCGATCGATGCCGATCCACCCGCCACACACGGAAAGGGCGGCGAGAATCACCAGAGGAACGAGCATGGATAACGGCGTCGAGTGGTTGTGGCTCGGCTTGGAGCGGGGCTCGCCGAGAAATGTGAGATACCACAGGCGAAACATGTAACACGATGTCAGAAGTGCCGTCACGAGGCCGACGAACCAGAGGAGTTTGCCGAGGGGGCCATGCGCGAAGGCGGCTGCGAGGATCGCGTCTTTGGAAAAGAAGGCTGCCAGCGGCGGGAAGCCGGCGATGGTGAAGACAGCGATGGTCATGGTTGCGAAGGTGACGGGAAGCTTGTTGCGCAGGCCGCCCATCCTGCGCATATCCTGCTCCCCGCCCATGGCGTGAATGACGGAGCCGGCAGCAAGGAAGAGCAAAGCTTTGAAGAAAGCATGCGTGACGAGGTGGAAAATGCCGGAAGCATAGGATGCGACGCCGCAGGCAAGGAACATATAGCCGAGCTGCGAGATGGTGGAATAGGCAAGAACACGCTTGATGTCGTTTTGGGCGAGGGCGATGGTAGCGGCAAAGAGAGCCGTGGCGGCGCCGACGATGGCGACGATGGCGAGCGCGACGGGAGCGTGGTCAAAGAGGACATGAGTGCGGGCGATGAGGTAGACGCCTGCTGTGACCATGGTAGCCGCGTGAATGAGGGCGGAAACCGGCGTGGGGCCTTCCATGGCGTCGGGCAGCCAGACGTAAAGCGGCAACTGGGCGCTTTTGCCTGCGGCGCCGAGCAACAGGCAGAGACAGATGGCGGTGATGATAGCCGCGTTGGGAAGAGCAGGGCCCCGGGCCAGTGAAGCCGTTCCGTTCTCAAAGACGAGGTGGATGGGCGCCGCCGAGAACCGCGCAGAAATTTCGCCGAAGGTGAGAGTGCCGAAGTTGGTGAGAAGCAGGAAGATGCCGATGAGGAAACCGAAGTCGCCGATGCGGTTGACGATGAAGGCTTTCTTGCCGGCGTTGGCCGCGGAGGTTCTATCGAAGTAGAAGCCGATGAGCAGATAGGACGCAAGACCGACGCCTTCCCAACCAACAAACATGAGAAGGACATTGCCAGCGAGGACCAGGACGGTCATGAAAAACAGAAAGAGGTTGAGGTAGCTGAAGAAACGGGCGTAACCCTCTTCATGGCCCATATAGCCGACGGAATAGATGTGAATGAGGAAGCCGACGCCGGTAACGACGAGGAGCATCACGAGGGAAAGCTGATCGAGGACGAGACTGAAATCGACGTGCCATACGCCGAGGTTGATCCATGGTCGAGCAAAGGTCTCGACGTAGGGTAGCGAGACTGAAGCCGTCGAGGCGCCGCACTGCGCGCAGGTCTGGGCTGCCGAGATCATGGATGCAGCTGTGACGTTGACGACCATCAGAAATGATCCCAGCGGCGCGAGAATTCCGATCGCGGTCACCAGTTTTTTGGGCATCCGGGCCCCGAGCACTCCATTGAGCAGAAAGCCCAGGAAGGGCAGGATGGGAACCAGCCAGAGATGGAGCGACTCGTTCATAGTTTCATCAGGTCAATGCGATCGACGGACAACGTGGCGCGAGCCCGGAAGACGGCGATGATGATGGCCAGGCCTACGGCGGCTTCAGCGGCGGCGACCATCATGACAAAGAAGACGAAAATTTGGCCTTTGACCATGTTCCATTCGCGGGCGAACGTGACAAAAGAGAGATTGACGGCATTGAGCATGAGCTCAATGGACATAAAGACTGTGATCAGGTTCCGTTTGATGAGGAATCCGATCACGCCGAGCGAAAAAAGCGCAGCGCTCAAGAGCAAGTACCAGGAAAGCGGAACGTCGTGCTGGAGGAGGGTCACTTGGCGGCGGTCCCTTCTCCGTGGCCGGCACGGGCCAAGGCAACTGCGCCGAGAATGGCGATGAGAATGAGAACCGAAGTGATTTCAAAAGGCAGAAGCAGCTCGTGGAAGAGAACGGTGCTGAGGAGGGTGAGGTTGGTGCTGTCGACGGATGCATTGGGGGTACTGAGTCCGGCGCCAAGATGTGCTGAGCCAAGGTTGTGCGACTGAAGGATCACGGTGGCGAAAACGGCAAACAAGGCAACGACAGCGGGAAAGCCGATGCGGCTTGCGGCGCGGCTGCCCAGGGTGCGTTCTTCGCGGCCGGCGTTGAGAAGCATGACCACGAAGGTGAAGAGCACCATGACGGCGCCGGCGTAAACGATGATTTGAGCCGCAGCGAGGAACTCGGCGCCGAGCAGTAGGTAGAGGACGGCGAGCGACGTCATGACGACAATGAGCGAGAGCGCGCTATTGATGGGATGGGTCTGGAGCAGGAGATTGATCGCTCCCGCGAGGCAGAATCCGGCAAAAAGAAAGAATAAGATCAGGTGCATCGATTTTCCGGAAAAAATCCCCTCCCGATTGTAAATGAGCCCGACTGCTCGCCTGGATCGAAGGTTCGTCGTGGACGATCGATCCAAACCGAAATGCAATCGCAGATCCTTCGGCTCCGCTCGCGATGGCAGTGGAGGTTTGCTGGCTCTGCTAGCGCCAGGCAAGCCAGAGGCTCGTTCCCACGATGTTGAGGATGGCGAGCGGCAGCAGAAAACGCCATCCGAAGTTCATGAGCTGGTCATAGCGGAAGCGAGGCAGCGTGCCGCGCACCCAGACGTATAGACAGAGAAACAGGAAGACCTTGAGCACGAACCAAAAGATTGGAAGCAACGCGTTGGCGAAATTGTTCTCGAACGGCCCGATCAGATCGCCGAGAGGGCTGGTCCAGCCGCCGAGAAAGAGCAGTGTGGCGATGCAGCCGACGTTGATCATATTGCCGTACTCGGCCATGAAGAACATGGCGAACTTCATGGAGGAATACTCGGTGTGATAACCGCCGGTAAGTTCGCTCTCAGCCTCAGGCAGATCGAAAGGAGAGCGGTTGGTTTCAGCGAAGGCCGCCATGAGGTAAATGAAGAAGGCGACGAACTGAAAGCCGCCGAAAAGATTCCAGGAGACGATGCCCTGCCGGGCTTGCTGATCGACGATGACGCGAAGATTGAGAGAACCCGCGCGCAGGACCACGCCGACGAGCGACAGGCCGAGGGCAAGCTCATAGCTGATGAGCTGGGCGGAGGAACGGAGAGAACCAAGCAGAGAATATTTGTTGTTGGATGACCAGCCAGCAAGGGCGATGCCGTAGACGCCCATAGAAGTAATGCCAAGGACGACGAGCAGGCCGATGTTGACGTTGGAGATTTCAAAAAGGTCGAGGCCTTTGGGGCCGATGGGCGCACCGAAGGGGATGACGGCGATGGAGATGAGCGCGCAGCCCAGCGAGATGATGGGCGCAAGAAGATAGAGCGGCCGATAGACCGCGGTGGGAATCAGGTCCTCTTTGAGGAAGGATTTGGCGCCATCGACGAGCGGTTGCAGGAGTCCGAAAGGGCCGACGCGGCTGGGTCCCCAACGGTTTTGGATGCGGCCTACCAGCTTACGCTCGAGCAGCACGGTGTAGGCGATGCCCATGAGCATGGCCACCGTGACAACGGCAACTTTGAGCAAGTTCCAGAGAAAGAATTGAAGAATGGTCACGTGCGTTCCACAAGTCAGCAAGTTAGCCCCGCCGCGCGGGGAAGCGAGTTAGCAAGTCGGTGCCGTGGCGTTGGTCGTAACTCAGTGCGGCCCGGCCAGGAGCTTGCGCAAAAAGTCGTTCGAGTCTGAAAAAATCCCGCCGCGGCTCAAGCCGCGTTTGTGTTGCCACGTTGACGGCACGACTGAAGTCGTGCCCCTTCAAAAACTGCTCATTCTTCGGCAGGCTCTATGGCCTTACCCGTTCAAAACATTCAGTCGGCTGCGGATTCGGCCAATTCTTTTGCCTGATGTTGGGTGAGTTGCTTGAGCGCTGAGCTGTAATTGCCCAGCGTTCCCGAGGTGAAGAGGTTGTCGTGTGCGGGCATGACGAGGCCTGTGGCTTCGCCGGGCGCGGCTGAACCATCTGATGCTGCCGGTTCGGTGTGGACATCGTTGCCTGCGAAAAGATTGATGCGATCGAGAGTGTAGCCCGGGACGAGGCGCGCGATCTCGTCGAGAGTTGCAAGAGGATCGAAGGGGCTGAGACGAGGCTCGAGACCATTGGCCTGGAGCCAAACTGAGTGGCGGTCGGCTTCGCCGGCCTGCGCACCCCGGGACTGGCCAAGATCGGAGGTCATGCCCGCACGGGCGAAAGGGACGAGGGATTTGACGTTGGCGCCCATGGCGTCGGCGAGGCGGACGAGAATCTCAAAGTCTGGCTTGACACCGGGGCGGTCGACGGCTTTGCGAATCATCTGCACATCGCCAAAGGTGTTGGTGACGGTCCCCGATTTTTCGTAGAGGCTGGCGGCGGGGAAGACGACATCGGCGAGGGATGCGGTCTGGGTGAGGAACAGATCCTGTACCACGAGAAAGGTGTTTTTGAATGGACTTGCGTTGATCAGGTCTGGCGCTGGATTGGCGCCTACGACGAGCAATGCGCCCATTCTTCCCATACCGGCCGCATCGCACATCTGGCGCTGATCGAGGCCGGGGACAGCAGAAAGATTCGGGTACTCAGTGAAAGCGCCGGGGGTGGTGATGGGAACGTAGCCGGGCAACAGATCAGGGAAAAGGCCCATGTCGGCAGCGCCGCGTGAGTTGGAGTGGTCGCCGAGATAGGCGAAGCGGACGCCTTCGCGCTTGAGGCCCCAGGCGATGAGATCGTTGACAGCACTGCCGCGAAATTCCTGGCCGAAGATGACGATGAGTGATGATTCGGCGGCGATGGCTTTGGCGAATTCAGATTGGCCGGACGCGAGGGTGGAGGCGAGGCCATCGTAGCCATTGGGAAGATCAAGCGAGGCCTTGGCCTGGCGGTAGAGCTTGATGGCTCTGCTGTTCGCGACGTAGAGGCGGGCGCGATTGAGGCGGACGTTTGTGCGCAGGACCCAGGCGAGAAGCGGATGCTCGACGGTGGGATCCCCCCCGATGAGCAAGATAGCGCAGGCGGAGACGATGTCGCGCAGGCTGGCGGTTTTGCGGGTTTGGCCGGCGAGCCACCCCGCGGACGTGGACCTGTCCGCCGGGGCCCCGGCGAGGGCGCGGGCGAAGGCCGGATAGTCCGTGGTGCGCAGGTGATCGATGTTGTTGGTGCGAAGAACTGTCCGCGCAAACTTTTGCAGCAGGTAGTTTTCTTCGTTGGTGGTGCGGTTGGAGCCGATGACGCCGGTGGCGCTGCCCCCGCGAGATTCGCGAATCTCGTTTAATTTGCTGCCGGCGAAGCGGATGGCATGTTCCCATGTCGCGGGCTCAAGCTTGCCCTGGGAATTGCGAACGAGAGGCTGGGTAAGGCGTTCCGAGCTGTCAACGAAATCGAATCCGAAGCGGCCTTTGGCGCAGAGGAAGTCGCCATTGATGCCGCTCTTGTCGCGATTGTCGGCGCGGATGATTTCGGAACCGTCGCTGGAGGAGCGAACGCCCAGGGTGACTTTGCAGCCGTCGGCGCAGTGGGTGCAAACGGTGGAGACGTGGCTCATCTCCCATGGCCGCGTCTTGTAACGATAGCTGCCGCTGGTGAGCGCGCCCACGGGACACACATCGATGCACATGCCGCACTGCTCGCAGTCAAGTTGGTTACCCAGGTTGGGGACGATGACCGAGTTAGCGCCACGATTCTGCGTACCGAGCGCCCAGACATCCATGCCTTCGCCGCACATGCGCGTGCAGCGATAGCAAAGGATGCAGCGGGGGCGGTCGTAGAAGACGGCGGGCGACCACTGCTGTTCGTCGCGATGATGCTTGGCTTCGGCGTAGAGGCTTTCGCCGGCGCCGTACTTGAAGGTCATGTCCTGCAGCTCGCACTCACCGCCGGCGTCGCAGACGGGGCAGTCGAGCGGATGATTGCCGAGGAGAAGCTGGATGGTGGCCTTACGGGCCTGCGCGATTTCAGGCGATTCGGTGGTGAAGACCTGGCCTTCGGCAACGGTGGTGGTGCAGGCGGTTTGCAGCTTGGGAACTTTTTCCTGGCGCACGACGCACATGCGGCATGCGGCCTGCAGCGAAAGGCCGGGATAGTAACAAAAGGCAGGAATCTCGATGCCGGCTTTGCGGCAAGCTTCAATGAGCAGCGTGCCGGCTGGGGCCGTGAGCTTCTTTCCGTCGACAGTGAAAGTTACGTCGGGCATTAGTCCTCAGGGGCTCAAGCCCCTTATGTTCTGCTCATCTCAAGTACGGGCTAAAGCCCGCACCCTTCAAACTCCTGCGAAGCAAAGGCCGCTGCTGGAATCCTCTCCGGAGTTTCAGGGCCTAAAAGCCCCGGCTCCTCCCGTTAAACGACTGTCAATTGCGGCACTCCCTCTTTCGCGAACGGGCAAGGCTTGCCGTTCAGGTGATCTTCAAATTCCTTGCGAAACTTCTTCACAAAAGCGATCGTAGGCATGGCGGCGGCGTCTCCGAGCGGGCAGAACGTGCGGCCCAGCATGTTCTCGGCGAGGTATTGCATGTTGTCGATATCGCTGGTGGCGCCGAAGCCGGCGTGGAAACGGATGAGCGATTTTTTGAGCCAGTCAGTGCCTTCGCGGCAGGGAATGCACCAGCCGCAGCTCTCGTGCGCGTAGAAACTGATGGTGCGGAGGGCGAATTCGACGATGCAGGTCTGGTCGTCGATGACGACGACGCCGCCGGAGCCGAGCATGGAACCGGCTTTGCCGACCTGGTCGAAGTCCATGCCGAGGTTTTCGATCTCTTCGGGCAGCAGGACGGGAGTGGATGAACCGCCGGGAACGACTGCCTTCAGCTTGCGGCCTCCGCGGACGCCTCCGCCCACCTCGTAGATCATTTTCTTGAGGTTGTAGCCCATGGGGAGTTCATAGACGCCGGGCTTTTCGACGTGCCCGCTGAGACCAAAGAGACGCGTGCCGCCGTTGCGCGGGGTGCCGACGGCAGCGTAGGCGGCGGCGCCCATGGTGATGACGTGGGGAACGGTGGCGATGGTTTCGGCGTTGTTGATGACGGTGGGCCCGCCGTAGAGGCCAACGACGGCAGGGAACGGCGGCTTGATGCGCGGCACACCGCGCTTGCCCTCAAGCGATTCCATAAGCGCCGATTCTTCGCCGACTTCGTAGGCGCCTGCGCCGGTTTGCGTGATGATCTCGAACTCAGCGCCGGAACCGAAGATGTTCTTGCCCAGAAAGCCGCGATCGTAAGCGTCGGCGACGGCGCGCTCCATAATCTCGAGGAGGTAGCGATACTCACCGCGCAGGTAGATGAAGCCCGTCTTCGCGCCAACGGCGAGGCCGGCGATGACAGTGCCTTCAATGACGGAATGGGGATCGTGGAGGAAGATGAGATGGTCTTTGCAAGTCCCCGGCTCGCTCTCGTCGCCGTTGACGAGGATGTACTTGGGCTTGCCGGATTGCTTGGGCACGAAAGACCACTTCATGCCGGCGGAAAAACCCGCGCCGCCGCGGCCGCGGAGGTTGGAGGCTTTCATTTCCTCGATGATCCAGTCCGGCCCCTGGGCCAGGCACTTTTTCACGGCCTGATAGCCGCCGAGCTCAAGATAACGATCGATCTTTTCGGCTCCCATGCCGAAGCGGCGGGAGACGATTCTGACTTCATCGGGATGGGAGACGAGTCTGGGCATGTTTCGTGGTTCGTGAGTCGTGTTTTGTCGTTCGTGATTCGTGCTTGGTATCGCGGGAGCTTGGGCTCCCTTCACTCCTTCACTTCCTTCACTTTCTCACTCCCTTCCGATATCGATCGAGGAGTTCGGGAACCTGATCGGGTGTCAAGTCGTCGTGGAAGTCGTAGTTGACCTGAACGGCGGGCGCCCAACAACAGGCACCGATGCATTCCACTTCCTCAATGGAGAAGAGACCATCAGAAGTAACGCCTTTGGGGCCGACGCCGAGCTCTTCCTGGAAGCGCTCGTAGACTTCGTATGCGCCGCGCAGCATGCAACTGATGTTGGTGCAGACCTGGATGTTGAACTTGCCGGCCGGCTTGAAGCGGAGCATGGAGTAATACGTGGCGACATTGCGCACTTCCAGCTCGGTGATGCCGATGCGCTGGGCAACTTCGGCGACGACGGCGTCGGTGAGCGAGCCTACCTCATCCTGGGCGTAGAGCAGCATGGGAACGAGGGCGGATCGCCTGGCGGGGTACTTCTGGACGAGCGCGTCGAATCGGGCGGCAAGCTCGGGCGAGAAGATGGATTGCGATTTGGGTTTGCCGTTGATTTCGCTCATTGCATCAGCTCCCGCGCCCATTGTTCCGCCACCAGGTCCATTGCTTCGTTGTTTGCGGGACCACGCAAAGTTCCTGATTCAGTCAGCTCAAGTGTCCCGCTCTCTCCATTTTCTCGCGTCCACGTGACGATTTCATGATTACGCGCGAGAATCATCCATTTTTCGTCGACTCGCACGATGATTTTTTCGCTGCTGAGATCGACGATGGCCTGGTGAATGGAAGCGAGACCATACATCGCGGTGTAGCTGCGAAGCAGGGAGGCAAGGGAGGTCCAAAGCTCATTGCGGAGCTCTTCGAGCGATGAAAGAGACGTGGCCGTCAACGGTCGATCTCCCCGAGGACGATGTCGATGGAGCCAATGACGGCGACAAGGTCGGCGATTAGCCGGCCCTTGCACATGACCTCGAGGGCCTGGAGGGTGGGGAACGAGGGATAACGCATGTGGACGCGGTAAGGCTTTGCGGTGCCGTCGGAGACGACGTAGTAACCCATCTGGCCGTGACCGCATTCTATGCCCTGATAAACCTCACCTGCAGGTACCGGGAAGCCCTCGGTAACAATTTTGAAGTGATGGATCAGGGCTTCCATCTGGGTTTTCATTTTTTCGCGATCGGGCAGGACAATTTTTGGGGCGTCCGCTTTTACGGGACCCTCGGGCATCCCGTCGAGGGTCTGTTGAATGATCTTGACGCTCTCACGCATCTCGACAAGGCGCACCTCGTACCGGGCCCAGGTATCGCCGACGGTAGAGATGGGGACGTGAAACTGGAACTTCTCGTAACTGGAGTAGGGCATGTCGCGGCGGAGGTCGATATCGACGCCGGAGGCGCGTAGCGGAGGGCCGGTGACGCCGAGCGCAATTGCATCTGCTGGAGAGAGATAGCCGACCCCCTTCAAGCGATTGATAAAGATTGGATTGCCCGTAAGGAGGTTGGAATATTCGTCGATTTTTTCCGGAAGAATGCGGATAAAGGTCTGAACGCGATCGAAGAAGCCGAGCGGCGGTTCCATGGCGAGGCCGCCGATGCGGAAGTAGCTGGTCATCATGCGCTGACCGGCGACGGCTTCAAAGAGTCTGAGGATTTCCTCACGCTCACGGAAGGTATAGAGAAAGACGGTGAGAGCGCCGATGTCCATGGCGTGGGTGCCGAGCCAGATGAGGTGCGAATTGAGGCGGCTGAGCTCGGTGAGCATGACGCGGATCCACTGCGCGCGCTCGGGGATTTCGAGGTTAAGGAGTTTTTCGACGGCAAGACAATAGCAGAGGTTGTTGGAAAGCGGATCGAGGTAGTTGATGCGGTCAGTGAGGGGGATGACCTGCTGATAAAACTTAGCTTCGCAGGTTTTTTCGATTCCGGTGTGGAGATAGCCGATTTCAGGGCGGATGCTGGTGATGACTTCACCGTCGATTTCGACGACAAGGCGCAGGACGCCGTGGGTAGCGGGATGTTGCGGACCCATGTTGAGGATCATGCGCCGAGCGTCGGAGGATTCGGCGACGGGGAGCTCGAGAACAGGCGCGCCTGGTGGCTGGCTCATCAGCGGTAACCTTCCACGGGGTAATCCTTGCGTAAGGGATAGCCTTTCCAGTCATCGGGCAAAAGGATGCGGCGCAGGTCGGGGTGGTCGGCAAAGCGAATACCGAAGAGATCGAACACCTCTCGCTCGTAGAAGTTGGCTCCCGGCCAGACGGGGACGATGGAATCGATAGACGGATCGGAATCGTCGAGGAAGGTGCGCAGGCGAACGCGCTCTTTGAGAGCGTGTGACAAAAGGTGATAGCTCAACTGGAAGCGCGGCGAAGCGGGGAACCAGTCGACGGCCGTCATGTCTTCAAAGAAGTTGTAGCCGGCATTTTTGAGGGCGATGCAGGCGGCGCGGATTGTGGAAGGCTCGACGGTCAGAGTGAGCTCAGCGAATTCGAACTTGGCATCGGTGAATGCCGCAGGGTTCCAAGCCTGGATTGCATTAAGGGCTGGGTGATCGGGCAGTTCCCTGAGAACGGCCTCTTTGCCAAAGAATACATGCGGCGCGGGCATCCTAGAGGTCCGCCTTGTCCCGGCTCCAGTCAAGGACGCCTTTGCGGACGATGTAGTAGAGACCGACGGCGACAAATCCAAGGTACACAAGCATTTCCCAGAATCCGAAGAAGCGGGAGACGCCGGCCAGGGCCGGCAACCGGCGGTAGATGACGGCCCAGGGCATCATGAAGACTGCCTCGACGTCGAAAAGGATGAAAAGGACCGCGACCAGATAGAAGCGGACGCTGAAGCGGCCGCGGGCATCGCCAACCGCTTGAATGCCACACTCGTAGGCGTCAAGCTTGACCTGGGTGTTGCGATGGCGGCCGACAAACCAGGAGGCCACGATGATCACCACGCCAAGCAAAACGGCGGCGGCAATTTGCATGAGCAGCGGGAGATATTGCCAGTAATAAGGAGTGGTTGTCATCGCCGCCTAGCCCAAGGGATCCGAAGGCGATTCTCCCTTGATGCCTTAGAGAATCGCGATGCCGGACCCGAGGTTGTCCTGATTTGAGATTAGGTTTTCAGGCCATTGACGTCAAGGCGCGGGCCGAGGGGGCGAATGTGCGAGTTTGCCCATGCGAAGAGATCATGCAGGTGGGTTGTCGATTCGAAAGGGAATTGGCGGAGAGTGATGTGCGTCACTGGATTTTCCCTAATTGAATTCCAAGATACCTTTTGCACCGATTCGGGGCACTTCTGAAGGTTTTGTAAAGGACAGAAGTTCTTGCGCCGAAGAAACGGATGAGGATAGAAGGGATGCCGGCAAGAACGAGTGCGATGGAGTTGGTTGGATTGATTTCGGGTTACGCGGCGCACAGGGGGTGTGGCGCGAGGCGGCGGAGAATCTCTCTCGAAGCGGGCCGCGCTCTGGAGATTCTGGGGCACGCAATTGATTATCTGGCAGACGAATACGTTCATTGCGGCGGAACGGCTTCTGCGGGCGATGCGCAGGTTGAAGCGGTGCAACTGTTAATGAAGCTGAACCGGCAGATTTACTTTGCCTGTCCTGAGGCGCCATCCTTCGCCGATCGTTGGCGATCGAGGTTCGGTTTGCGGGCGGCGTGAATCAGGCGGTCCTGAGCGATGAGCCCGTCGCCATGAGCATTTTCTCAATTGTTTAAGACGGCGGTTGCGAACCGGCGCGGGACGCAACAGGCTGCAATTCCCTTAAAAAAAGCGAAACAAGGAAGGCGGGAGCTGAAAGCCGTGTTTATTGGCCGAGGACGAGGACGCCGAAAAGAACCAGCCAGGCAAGGCCCATCGTATGCCAAAACCATGCGCTTGAATCGACAAGCAGCTGCCGAGTTTCGACGCGCTTGACAAGTGAAAGCCCGAAAAGACACCCGACCAGGACGAGAATCCCGAAGAGCAAATGCGCGCCGTGCAGTCCAGTGATCAGATAGAAGAAGTAGCTTGCTGGCGTGGCGGAACGATCGAAGGCAAAACCCTGTGCGGTCAACTGCTGCCACGCGGCCCATTGACCTGCCAGAAAGGCCAGCCCCAAAACCAGGGTGAGGCCCAGCCAGGGGAGGGTGCGGCGAAGAGCGGGCCTTCCCAAGCCCAGCCATTCTTCAAGAACGTCGAACTCACGAAAAATGTGCCAGCGCGCGCGCTCCATGGTGAGGCTGCTGAGCAGCAGGGCTGCGGTATTGAGGAAGAGAATAGGCGGAAGAAGAATAGGGTGCCAGTCGCCGACCTGGCGGAGGGTACGGGGATCCATGTGCGTACCGGCCTGACGCGCATAGAAAAGAGTAACCAGGACAACGAAGAACATCATGTCGCCGGCAAGGGCGCAAAAAACAAAGGCTCGGGTGCGGTGAAGGACCTCGCGTGGGCCGCGGTTTGAATTCTTCCATTCATCGTCGCCACCGCCACCACCGCCGCCGGTGGGGCGGCGATCGACAGGCGGTTTGCCGCCGGTGCCGGGAGCCTTTCGCTCAATCTCAGACGGGATGGGGGTAAAGATGGAGGGCATAGGGAACCCTGTGAGGTAGAGGTTACTCCCACTTTTCCTTGGACGCATCCGAAATCCGAAGAGTGGGCTGAAACCCTTTTTTGAGTTGTTGCAGAGACAACAGGAAATAGAGGAAGAAGTCAATTCCCGGGTCAAAACGCAACAAAAAGTTCGCCGGGGACGGAACTAATTCATCGCTGATCAGCACTTTGGCGTATCGGCAGGGAAAGAAAGATCCAAAAGATCCATTAGACCAGCCCACCGATCGCAGGTTTCGATGACCTGTTTCTTACCAGCCACGGGTTTGCAGCAGCTGCGGTTCTTCAATCGCGGCAGCTGCCAGGCCTTTCATGGTTCCCGTTACCTGTTCACTGGACTCGGCCAGAATCTTGGGGTCATTGTAGTGCGTGGTGGCGATCACAATGGCTTTGGCGCGGGAGACAGCCTCTTCGCGTTCCTTGGCATCGTTCTCCACGTCAAGCGGGGTGGCGCGCTCTTTCATAAAGATTCCCGAGCCGACAAAAATCGCCTCGGCGCCAAGCTGCATCATGAGGGCGGCATCAGCGGGTGTGGCAATGCCCCCGGCTGAGAAGTTGGGTACGGGTAGCCTTCCAGATTTGGCAATCATGCGAACCAGCTCGTAGGGGGCCTGGAGTTCCTTTGCTGCGGCGTAGAGCTCCTGGTCAGCCAGCACAGTGAGTTGGCGCATCTCCTTCGTGATCTGCCGCATGTGCTGTACGGCGTGGACCACATCGCCGGTGCCCGCTTCGCCCTTGGTGCGAATCATGGCCGCCCCCTCGGCGATGCGCCGGAGAGCTTCACCAAGATTGCGGGCGCCGCAAACGAAGGGCGTAGTGAAGGAGTGCTTGTCGATGTGGTGGGCCTCATCGGCGGGAGTCAGCACTTCGCTTTCATCGATGAAGTCGACGCCGATGGCCTCGAGGATTTGCGCCTCGGCGAAGTGGCCGATGCGCGCTTTGGCCATGACCGGGATGGAGACGGCCTGCATGATCTGCTTGATGAGGCTGGGACGCGCCATGCGCGCGACGCCGCCCTCGGCACGAATCATGGCTGGGACGCGTTCGAGAGCCATGACGGAAGCAGCGCCTGCTTCTTCGGCGATGCGCGCTTGCTCGACGGACATGACGTCCATGATGACGCCGCCTTTGAGCATTTCAGCGAAGCCGACCTTCAAGCGGAGGGAAGTACCGGTTACGCCATTGTTTTGGTTGGGTTCAGGCATAATCTAGGACCTCAATCGGCGCTCTCCAATCAACGCGGATGGGAGGCGATTCGAGAATCGATTCAGCTCCAGTGTAGCAGCGATATTGCGCGGCGACCAAGGCGTGGTATGAGGCGGCCGGGCGCAATTCTTAAGCCGATCCAATCTTTTTGCCTTGCCGCTGGACATTTTTCTGCAACGAGGCAAGTGCATGGCAACAGGGCAAACGATGGCGGCGCTGCCGGCCGAAAGGTCTGCCGCAGGGAGCTTGCCGGGTGAAGGCGAGCGGCCGCAGGCTGGGGAGCGGTCGCAGGCGCTGGTACGGGCCGAGATTTCGCGAGAGGAACCGGAGGAATCGCCGTTTGATCCGCTGGTGCTGCGACTGCCGGTGGAGATGGATGTCTCGGTTCCGGTGCGCGAATTTCGCGTGCGTCACCTGCTCGCGCTGGAGCCGGGACAGGTGATCGAGTCGCGATGGAGCCATGGAAATGATCTGCCGCTCGCCGCCGGCGAGGTACGGCTGGCATGGACCGAATTTGAAGTGGTGGATACAAAGCTGTCGGTACGGGTGACGCGGGTGGCGTGAAGCGTGGGTGGAAAAGAGAAAGAAGTGAAAGGCAATGGGTGAAGCGGAGGGAAAAGCCGGTGGTTGGACGGGATGGCTGATGAAGAGGCTTGCGCGCCGGGAATGCGCGGCGCCACGGCTGGAAATCCTGGAGCGGCTCACGCTGGCGCCCCGTCAGTCGCTGGCGCTGATTGAAGCAGATGGCAGGCGCATCCTGGTGGCCATTTCAGGCGAGGGCGGACCGGTGTTTTATCCGCTGGATCCTGACGCGAGAATAGATGCGCGGATCGATGCGATCGCCGATGTTGGGACAAAGGTCCGCAAGTCCGCGGGGCACGCTGCGAGGGTGGCGTGGTAGGCGGCTGGGTAGTGCGGATGGGGATGACGGCGCCGGCAGCGATCCCCTTGCTGCCCGACCTCAATGCGAAGCTGCATGCTTCGGATGCGACGCCGTGGACCATTCTCTTTGTTCTGACGCTGATCACGCTTCTGCCGGCGATCCTAATGGCCATGACGCCGCTGGTGCGCCTGCTGGTCGTCTTCCATTTCCTTCGCCAGGCACTGGGAACGCAGACCGCGCCCTCGAATCCCACACTGATGGGGCTGGCGCTGATGATGGCCTGGTTCCTGATGACGCCGGTGCTCAATCAGGTGGACCAGCTGGCCGTTGAACCGTTTCGCTCCGGACAGATTACGGGGATGGAAGCGATCGACCGGGGCGTCGAGCCGGTGAAGCATTTTCTTTTGCACTACGCACGGCAAAAAGACCTGGCGCTGTTTACGGCAGCGGGCCAGGTCCCGCGGCCCAACTCTCCGGACGACTTGCCCTTGCGCGTCGTCGCTCCGGCGTACATTCTTTCGGAACTGAAGGCCGGCTTCGCCATCGGCGCGGTGCTTTATCTGCCCTTTCTTCTGGTCGACATGGTCACGGCATCGATTACCACGTCAATCGGCATGTTCCAACTGCCGCCGGTAGTGGTTTCGACGCCTCTCAAGATCCTGCTGTTCGTGATGGTGGACGGCTGGAACCTGCTGGCCAGTTCGCTGTTGAGAAGTTTCTAAGGAAGCGAAGATGACTCCCGATATGGTTGCCGAGCTGATGCGCCAGTTGATGCGCGAAGCGATGATCCTGGCGGCGCCGCTGCTCATCGCCGCAGTGGCGCTGAGTTTTGTGTTGAGCCTGGTGCAGACGCTGACCAGTTTGCAGGAGCAGTCGTTGACCAGCGTGCCGCGCCTGGCGGCCATCGCCGTCATTCTGCTGGCGGGCATGCCGTGGTTTCTGGAGCGGCTGGCGACGTACACCAAATCGTTGCTGGGAGATTTTTCGAGGTACGTGGGATGAGGTTGTGCTCTCAGGCCTCGACTTTCAGCGTTCAACTCGCGGCATGATACGCAGGATCTCTGCCGGCTGAAAGCTCGAGGCTGGTGACTGGGGACGAATGGTTGACTGGACTCAATTTCTGAGCGCGATGACGCTGCTGGTGGTGCGGGTGAGCGGGATCGTGGCTTTTGCGCCGTTCTTTTCTTCGACTGCCTTGCCCCTGCGCGCCAAAGCGGTATTTACCGGGCTGGTCGCTTTTCTGCTGGCGCCCCTGGCCGCGGTCTGGCCGGGAACGCAGGCTTCCATCACATGTTCGGCGATCGTCGGGGAGCTGGCCGTGGGGCTGGTCTACGGGCTTTCGCTCGCATTGATGAACGAGATGATGATTCTCGCCGGACAGATTGCCGGGATGCAATTCAGCTTTTCGCTGGTGAATCTGATGGACCCCGGCTCGGCAATTCAGACCCCGTTGCTGGGCGACTTGTTTCAGCTGATGGGCACTCTGGTGGTGATCACGGCGGGTCTCGATCGGATTGTGCTTGCCTCGATGGTGCGCAGTTTTCGTGTCGTGCCGCTGGGCACGTATGCCTTTCAGGCTCCGGCTGCCTCAGCCATTGTGCGCGCTGCCGGCGGTGTGTTTCTGGCGGCTCTCGAACTGGCTGCTCCGGTGCTGGGGGCGACGCTGCTGGTCGAGACGGCGGGGGCCCTGCTGGGCAAGCTGAGCCCGCAGCTGCCGGTGATTTCACTGTCGGTGCCGCTGAAGACCTTGACCGGGTACCTGGTTCTGGCCGGTTCGTTTGCACTTTGGCCGCGATTTATCGAAGCCCGCTTTGAGGGCCTGCTGGATTTTGCCGAGAAGCTGATCGCCATGCCCGCGGCCGCTCACCCACCCGGGTTTGGAGGCTAGCCGATGCCGGGAGACCGCACCGAACAGGCCACGCAACATCGGCGCGAAAAGGCGCGCAGGGAAGGCGACATCCTGCACAGCCGGGAACTGGCCGGCGCCGCCGGAACCCTGGCCGGCGTGATGACGCTTGGCCTGGTGGGCACTGGAGCGGTCGAAGCGTGGCGCAGCGCGTTTGCCGGAGTGCTGCGCCTGAGCGCCCTTGAGCGGTGGGAGCCGGCGATGCTTGGCCCCACGCTGGTCGCAGTGAGGCGGCTCACGATATCGGTGCTGGCGGCGCCGGCGGCAGTGATGACGGCGGTGGCCGCAGCGGCGCTGGCGGCGGGGATGGCCCAGACCGGGGGATTGAGCATATCTGCGGGTGCGATCGGCTTCAGGCTGGAGCGCATCAATCCCGGGACGAATGCGAAGAATCTACTTTCGCTGCGCGCGGCAGCACGGATGGGCAAATCCCTCATACCAGCGTCTTTTCTGGCCGTATTTGCCGTCGAGCGGGTCGCACGCCAGCTGGCGCTGCCGCCGTTCTCGCTGTCGCGGCTTGGTGAGTTGGGCGGGGAAGTGTATGGAATGCTGCTCGCCGCTGCATGGCTTCTCTTCGGCTGGTCGGCGATCGATTACCTGGTGGAGTGGCAGAGCCGCGAGTCGCGCCTGAAGATGAGCCGACAGGATCTGCGCGACGAGTACAGGGAGACGGAAGGCAACCCGCAGATGCGCGGCCGTATTCGTTCATTGCAACGCCAGATGCGCCGGCGCCGGGTAAAGGCGGATGTCGCCAAAGCCGCCGTGGTGGTCACCAATCCCACGCATTACGCGGTTGCACTTGGTTTTGATTTCGTCACCATGGACGCTCCCAAGGTTCTGGCGAAAGGGCGCAATTTGCTGGCCGAGGAGATCAAGGCGGAGGCGCGGTGGGCGGGCGTGCCGATTGTCGAGAATCCGCCGCTGGCGCAGTCGCTTTATCGCACCGTGGAAACGGGCCAGGTCATCCCCGTGGAGCTGTACGCAGCGGTGGCGGCGATTCTCGCTTATCTCTACCGGCAACGCGTGGAAGCCGAGTTGCGGGAGCGGCAGATGCGCGAAGCCCGGCGATCCACGCATGCCGGTTCAAGCGGGGCGATGCGCCCATGAGTCCGGGAGGAGGGTATCGATGAACCGCTTCGTGCCTCTGTGCTTGAGAGGAGCCCGTCGATGAGCACCACGGCTCTGCCGGTCGCTGCCACCCCGCAGCAGTCCTCGATCCTGCACCGGTTGCGCGACTACGTGTTGCCTCTGGCGGCGATCAGCGTGATCTTCGTGATGCTGATTCCGCTGCCGGCTGCCGCCCTCGATCTGCTGCTCGCCCTCTCCATGGCCGCTTCGATCGTGGTTTTTCTCTCCGCTGTGCAGATCCGGCGTGCCGTCGAGCTGTCGGTCTTTCCCACGCTGCTGCTTCTGCTGACGCTTTTCCGCCTTTCGCTCAACATCGCCTCCAGCCGGCGCATCCTGCTGCACGGCCAGGAGGGCACGAGCGCAGCGGGCAAGGTGATCGAGGCCTTTGGGCAGTTTGTGGTCGGCGGCAACTACGTAGTGGGATTCGTGCTCTTTCTGGCTCTGGTCGCGATCCAGTTCCTGGTGGTTTCTCACGGAGCCGTGCGCACCGCCGAAGTGACCGCGCGGTTCACGCTGGACGCTTTGCCGGGCAAGCAGATGGCCATCGACGCCGACATGAACGCCGGCCTGATTGACGAAGGGGAAGCACGAAGGCGGCGCCAGGCGATTGCGCGCGAGGCGGAGTTTTATGGCGCGATGGACGGCGCAGCCCGCTTCAACCAGCGGGACGCTCTGGCAACCATTCTGATCACGGCGATCAACATTGTGGCCGGGTTGTTGATTGGCACGCTGCAGCAGGGGATCGCGCTGGCCGACGCGGCCCGGACCTACACGGTGCTGACGGTGGGTGACGGCCTGGTCACAATTATTCCCTCGCTGCTGGTATCGGTGGCCGGCGGCATCACTCTGACGCGCGCCAATTCGGCTGGCATGCTGGGCGGCGAGATTCGCCAGCAACTGCTGGCGCGGCCTTCCACGCTGTATCTCGCCTCCCTGGTGTCGGCAGGTATGTGTCTGATTCCCGGTTTGCCCAAACTGGCCTTTCTGGGGGTTTCCGCCGGGCTGTTGGTTGCCGCGCGGCGTTTGCCGGAGCACGGGCCGACGTCGGCAATCGCCGAGCCGGCGCCGGCGGAGAGGCAAAAAAAAGAGCAGGCGCAAGGCGCGGAGATGGCTCAGTTATTGCGCCTCGAGGACCTCACACTGGAGATCGGATTTCAGCTGATTCCGCTGGTCGATGAAAAGCAGGGCGGCCAGTTATTGCATCGCGTGCGCGCGTTGCGCCGCCAGCTTTCGGCCGAGATGGGGTTCCTGGTGCCGCCGGTCCATATTTCGGACAATCTGCGCCTGAAGCCCCGCGAGTATGTGGTTTCGCTGCGCGGCATGGAGATCGGCCGCTGGACGACCGAGGGCGGGCAGCTTCTCGCCGTCTCCGGCGAGGCCGGACAGCGTCCGCTGACCGGAAAAGGGACACGGGAACCGGCATTTGGCGCGCCTGCCGTCTGGATTGCGGCGGCACTCGAAGAGCAGGCCATCGCCGCCGGTTACTCGGTCGTGGACGCAACCACGGTTATCACGACACATCTCGGCGAACTGGTGCGCCAGCACGCCGGGGAGCTGCTGGGACGTGCCGAGACCAAGAGGTTGCTGGATGCATTGAACGACAGCCAGCCCAAACTTCTTGAGGAGCTGGTGCCCAAACTGTTGACTCTGGGCGAGGTCGGGCGTGTCCTCGAGCAATTGCTGCGAGAGCGCGTCTCGATCCGCGACATGGCCACCATTCTGGAGACGCTGCTCGAGACAGCGCCGGCCAACAAGAGTCCGGTAGCGCTGGTCGAGGCAGCGCGCCAGGCGCTGGGACGCAGACTGGTGCAGCCGCTGGTCGACCGCGACGGGCAGTTGGCGGTGATGCTTCTCGATCCGGCGCTCGAAGAGGAGATTCTGCGTTCGCTAGCCCCGGAGACGGGCCAGCGCCTTTTGGCGCCGAATACCCAGCCCACCACGCCCGTGCTGCGTCGCCTCATCGATTCTGTGAAGTTGCTTATCGGTTCGGCGTCCCCGGCGGTCCTGCCCGTGCTCCTCTGTCCCAGTCCGGCCCGTTATCACGTCAAACGCTGGCTGGAACCGGTGTGGCCGCGGCTGGCGGTCCTGGCGGCGAACGAGATTCCTGCCGACGTCCGGCTGCGCCCGGTAGGCACAGTCCGGTGACGAGGACCAGCGGTTCGTCGCGGGGGCTGGATCGGGAGCGTTTGAGATCAGGGGTGACTGAGGGAAGGCGGCCATGGGAAGCGAAGCAACAGTCATAGCGCGTGAGCCGAAAGCCAGAGGGCGCGCACCAGGAAACAGTTACCCGCCGCAGGCGCCGGCCGCGGCGTTAACCGCCGAGCAGGAGCGTGTACTGCTGGAGCATCTGCCCATCGTGCGATTTCTGGCCAGGCGCATTCACGAGCGTCTGCCGCAGCATGTGGACATCGAAGACCTGGTTTCGGCCGGCGTGGTCGGGCTGATGGACGCCTTCGCCAAGTTCGATCCCGCCAAGAAGGTTCAGTTTCGCAGTTACGCGCAGTTCCGCATCCGGGGAGCGATTCTCGACAGCCTGCGTACTCTCGACTGGAGTCCGCGGGAACTGAGGCGCAAGGGCCGCGCCGTCGAGGAAGCCATCCGGGTGTTGACGGCGCGCATGGGCCGTGCGCCGGGCGAGGCCGAGATCGCCGCCGAGATGGGAATGGATCTCGAGTCCTATCAGCAACTGCTGGGCGACCTGAAGGGGCTGGAGATCGGCACGCTGCATCTGGACCACAACGAGAACTCGGGCGAGGAGGAACTGGCTTATGTTCCCGGCAGTCCCGAGGACGATCCGCTCTTCCGCTGTCTGAGGGGCGAGCTTGAAGAACGTCTCGCCGAAGCCATTGCGAACCTTCCCGAGAGGGAGCGGCTGGTGATGACGCTCTACTACTACGAAGAGATGACCATGCGCGAGATCGGGCTGGCGCTGGGTGTGGTGGAATCGCGGGTATCGCAGGTGCACGCGGCGGCGGTGGTGCGCCTGCGGGCAGCGCTCCGCGACCTGGCCGGGAAGGGCGCCGCTGCGCCGGGGCGCTCCGGCAAGGCCCAGCAGCGAAGCTGAGGGAGCCCCCATGATGAGTCGCCGCAGCGTGCACCGGCGGCGCAAAGGAGAAAGCTTTGAGTGAGAAGACGCTGAAGCAGGACGAAATCGATGCGCTCTTTGAGGCCGCGCGCAACACGGCGCCCGGGACCGCGCAGCAGGAGGCGAGGCCGCGCGTGGCACCATACAATTTCTCCTCGGCAGGCCAGATTTCCAC
>Ga0335074_10002530_pt1 | contig 24974 bp, 29 predicted proteins | sample Lox_Sample_23_FD_206715 | JGI IMG/M metagenome (GOLD analysis project Ga0335074, IMG submission 206715) | Soil microbial communities from Loxahatchee National Wildlife Refuge, Florida, United States - Lox_Sample_2.3 | ecosystem: Environmental > Terrestrial > Soil > Wetlands | place: USA... | reverse complement strand
ACTGCCTTTCCTCTGAAGAGATCTTCCGCTAGAAATCCCACCATCGTTCGAACTGTCGTGAAAAAAGACAGCGGTCGAGTGCGCAAGCCGCAGGTTCTCGCAGCACGTCCGGGCTTTTTTGAGCTCCCACTTTTTTGACAATCCCGCGAACTCGCTTTAGGGTTCACGCTCTCAGCTTCGCTCTTCGACAGCGCGTGTACGGGCGGAAGTGGCGATCGAGAAAGGAGACTGAACCCAATGAAAGTAAGGGTAGACGACGGATGGAAAAGAGCGCTGGCGATGTGCGCGATCTGTTTCATCCTGGGCGGCCAATTCCTCTGGGCGCAGAATCTCGGCACTCAGCCGGCAACCAACGTGGCTGTTCAAGGGCAGACTGCGGCTCAGCCCGAAGGGGCCTTCCTCAACTTCATCAATTGGATAGGGAACGTCATCGCCCCGGTGGGAGCCGGCGGCGCAGTCGTGGGCGCGGTCGTCTCCTGGCTGCACGGGCGCGGAGTGGGCCGGTGGCTGGCGGCGGCTGCGGGGCTTCTCGCCGTTTCTGGAATCACTCGCTTGATCGAGTTCTGGATCACTAACGGAACCGGGGGCGTGAACTAGAAGTCCACGGCCTCAGTAGGGAAGACGGGCGCTTGCGGAAAGGAGTGAGCACCACGGAAGCGCCCGCCAACTCTGGTGCGCGAACCGTGCCAGAAATGAATTCAACGAAATACACGAGGGGAAAATGGCCGTTCCGCAAATTCTGAACGATATCATTCAGGTTCTTCTCGATCTCGCGCCCGCGGCATCTCTGGTCGCTCTCGTTCTTGCAGGGATCAGCCTGAGGCGCGAAGGCGGAACGACCTTCCTCATAGGCGGTGCCTTCACGAAGTGGATGTTCTGGGCGGTCCTGTTCGTCGCGCTCGTTCCCTTGCTTGGATGGTTTTCTTCCTTCGGAGTTGCCGCGCAGGTGCCATCCGGAGGCGTCACCACGCCTTGGTTGGCTTCGTTCGAGACGGATGTTTCGAGCTTTGTGACGAATTTCGTCGTGGGGCGTGTCGCTACCACCCTCGCAGCCTATTTCATTTTGCGGGCTGTTCTGGATACAGCTTCGGGAGGTCATCCCCTCCCATCCGTGTTGGCGGCGATGTTCTTGCTCGGCCTCGAAGCAACGCACACCTTGATGTCCGGATACAACAGCGGAACCCAGTACGCCTTGGCCGACATTCTCGACGGACTCTGGAACTACTTGGCTGGAACGATCATGCCGATCGCGGCGGGTCTGGCAATCGCTGGAGCCATTCTCAATTTTGCGACAAAACGGCCTGCGATGCGCCTCGTGGCTGTAGCCCTCGCAATGCTATGTGTCTCAGGAATCTGGAAACTGGTTCTCTCGATGGAGGCATAAGGGAAGCCGATGTCTTTCACGAACGGAATTTTGAACCTCACAAACTGGACTGCCAACGTAATCCTCCCGACGCTCACCGGTTTGTTTTTCGCCATCGCCATTCTGCGGTTTGCCCGGTCCGAGTCCTACGCCCCATCCATGTATGGAGGATTTCTGTGCTTGATGGCTTCCGGGCTGTTGCGAGCCATGGAGACGTTTGCTTCGCAGCGAGCCTGGAGCGATCCCGACGTCTACTGGATGTCCTTAGTGACCCTCGTCGATTGGATCTGCAACGTGCTCATGCCCGTGTACGCGGGCATTCAGGTTGCGGCGGGCGCACTGCGCATGGGCATCGTGACGCGAGTCCACCCCACAGAAGGATGGCTAAGGCATTTCGTCGTGGCCGGCCTCTGTTTGCTTCTCTCGGGACTGGTGCGGTTGGCGGAGTTTTTCGTCGCACAAGGAACAGCCGGAATTCGGTAGGAGAAAGAAATGGCGCTCGAAGTGACACCGGTGTACCGCAACCTCCGCACACGCGTCACGTTCTTCGGTCTAGAAGCGGAAGACCTTTTCGCCATTTTGGCACTCGCGGTCGTGGCGAATGTTCTCGGTCGGTTTCTGCACCGCGAGATGTTTGGTCTGCCAATGAACATGATTCTCGAATACGTCGTCCCGGTGCTCAGCATCCCCGCGCTCATGCTCTTTAAGTACGGCAAGCAGCGCGGCTACATCCACGATTGGGTCATGTTTCACGCGAAACCTCATGTCTATTCGGCACTCGAACGGGACCGGGAACTCACGCGGGATTACCTGCGGTCGGGAGGTTTGTGATGCCGCTGACGGCCGAACGCTACAGGCAATCGTTCAGTGACCCGCCTCTCTCTGAACAGTTGCGCATCCGCGACTTGCTCGAAAACGTGGCTGTTCAGATCGACGGATCTCTCGTCGCGGGCTACGAAGTAGGCGGCATCCAGTCGTATTACGCGAGTGACGAAGGACGGAACCGCATCAAGGGGCTGCTCGAAGCTCTTGTGCGATCGCTGCCCGAGCGGTCCATGCGCATGCAGGTGCGGTTTGAAATCTCAGAAGGGACAGGGGACTTGATATCGCGCTATCTCCGCGAACGGCGGAGCGAGAGTCCCGTCCTGCGCGAACTTGATCGTCTCCGTGTCGAACTGTGGCAAGGCCGCGAAGCCGCGGGTTTCTACCTGCAACACTTCTTGCACCTCTACTTCATCTGGAATCCTCGGATTCACCACGAGTCGCCCGACTTTGAATGGAAACGGAAGATGAAATCGACCGGCGGCTCCAGTCTTTCGGCAAAGAAATGCATCGAGCGCTCGCGACAGGAGCACGAAGAACTCCTCGCCGAGTTCAACAGTCTTCTGGCAGGGGTGGAAGCGACGCTCGGCTCGACGGGTATGAGCATGCGGCGCATGAGCCACCAGGATATTTTCCTCGAAATCAAACGGGCCCTACACCCGCTCGGGAATGACATGTTGCCTTACCGTCCCGGCACTGAGTCGCTCTGGCAGGAAAGCGCCCGTAGCCAAATGGCTAATGTGAACATCGAGGACGAACAGGACGAATACCTCAAGGTCGGCGGCCTGCTGTATTCCTGGATCAGCCTAAAAGACCTTCCGGACGCTACCTTCCCCGGAGTTCTCCGTGAGCTTGTCGTGACCGATTTTCCGCTGGTCATCAATGCGGAGGTGACTCTTCCCGACCAGAGTAAATCCATCAAGCAGTACAAGAGCCGGCTGCGGAAGATGATGGCAGCGCAAAAGGATTTTCACGGAGGTTTCCGCATCAACGTGGACGCCCAGGTGGCCGAGCACCAACTCGTGAAAGTGCTGCAGGACCTGATTTCCAGTTCGCTCAAAGCCTGCCAGATGAGCTTGATCGTAACAACCCGAACCTCCTGGCCATCCCGGAACCGAGCGGAACGAGAACAGTCGGAGCGCATCTTGTCAGACCGCCGTCAGCGCTTGCTGCATGCGATCGCGCGCATGAACGGCGGACGCGGGATTCCGGAGACACTGGCGCAAAAGCGTCTCTTCTTCACCGGACTTCCGGCCATGGGAGGGGAGAACCGCCGTGAGCTGGATCTACTCACGCTCAACGCTGCCGACCTTTTGCCAGTCGAGATGCCGTGGCGGGGAACGCCCCACTCCTCAGTCATGGTTCTCGAAACACCGTATCGCCAGCTCCTGCCGTTCTCACCATTTGACTCGAGCTTGGGAGACGCAAACATGTTGATTATGGCCAAGAGCGGCGGCGGAAAAACTTTCATGGCGCAGCTCTTTCTCCTGATGATGGCCCGCGCGAATCCCCAAATCTCGATCATCGAGCGCGGCGATTCCTACCAGCCGCTTGTGCAGCTGATGGGCGGACGTGTCGTCGACGTAAGGCTCGACGGGGCGGAAACACTCAACCCGTGGGATCTGCCAGCGGGAGAGACGATCCCAAGTAAAGAGAAGATCGCCTTTCTCAAGAACCTGACGCGGCACATGATCGGCGACAGCCCCGGATCGGATACATCGCTGGTCGATAACCTGCTGAGCGACGCCATCGGGCGGACCTACAAGCGCTGCGCGATTCGCTACTCGAACCCCATCCCCACCTTCAACGATCTCCGCGAGGAGCTGGCCCAGTGGCGCGACGAGGAGAAAATGCAGCGCACGATCGACGAGGCAAGGCTGGCGGCGATCAAGCTGCGCTCTTGGACCGGAGAGAAAGGCATTTACGCCAAGCTGTTTGACGCTCACACGACGATGCGTCTCGACAGCAACTGGCTCTTCTTCAACGTCGAAGGGTTGAGTTCCGATCCGCGACTCGAAACGGCAATGAGCATGTTAATCGCGAACGCAGTCGCATCACGCGCCGGCGGATACACAGGGCGCCCGAGCATCACGGTTCTCGACGAGTGCTGGTTCCTTTTGGATTCTTCGACGCTGGCCCCGGAAGTCGCTCAGCTCTTTCGGACGGCTCGAAAAAGAAATGCAAGCGTGTGGGGCATCAGTCAGACGGTGGAAGATTTTGTCGGAACCGAACATCAGCCCAAAGAGCACGGGCCGGGAATTCTCAAGAACGTGAGCACGAAAATCGTGGGGCAGCAGCCAGGAGACATGGCGCCGCTCGCCAATCACCTTTTTTTGAATCCGGTTGCCCTCAACGAGGTGAAGCGGTTCAGCGCTCCCCGCAAAGGCGAGAGCGCGGACGCCTTGTTGGTTCTCGGCGAGAAGGCCGAGACGACGCAGACAATCCGCATCGTTCCGACAGCGGTTGACTACTGGATCTGTACCACGTTCCCGCGAGAGCGGCGGTATCGAGCTTGGGTCCTTAGGAAATTGTCGGATCGGCCTCTCTTCGAGGTGTATCTGGATTTGGCGCGGAAATTTCCTGCGGGGTTGTCCGAGATTCCTCCGCTGCCCGAAGAGATTTCAGGGGCAGTCACAGGAGAACCGTCATGACAACCCTTGCCGTTCAACGCTTAACCTCGTGGCGCGTATGGCTGTGCGTCGTGCTATGCACTGTGCTCGCGGTTCTTGTGGTGGCCTTGATGCCATGCCTGTGCGACCTGCTGGGGCGTGTGGTTGATTGGCTTGCGAATTTGATGCCTCATCTGAATCCCTTGTGGAAGGAGTCACCATGGTTGTCCTGACGAATATTTTGTTCGGACTTGTTTTCGTCCTGTTTTCCTACGGAATCGTGGTCGCGAGAACGCGCCGGCAGCTTCTTGCCCTGGCTATAGCAGGGATCTTGGCAGTAGCCGTCGTGGGCCCTCCGCCAGCACAGGCCCAGTCGAGTTTGGTCACCGCGATTCAGTCGGTATTGAACGTGATTAACGGCAAGATCCAGACCGCATTAGCGGCGATCAACAAAGTCCGTACTGCGATCAACAAGTACTACCAGGAAGCCGTCTGGCCGGTCGCGCTCATAAACCAGACGAGGGCGCTCGTAACTCAGATGATCAGCCAGTACCGAAATCTTATGCAGAGCATCCTTAACATTCGTCTCAACAGCGCAACGCTTCCGACCCCTGTCGCGCTGGAAAACGTCATGCGGAATCACCAGACGAATGACTTGGCGGCGCTCACGACATCTTTCGGCAACGCGTTTGGAATGGTTCCAACCGTCACGGCCGCGAGTCCGTCGGATCGCGCCATGATGGATATGGATGACGCATTGGCGATGGACAACCTGAAGACTCTTAAGGAGAGCGACTCCGCAGATGATTTGGTTCTTGAGGCAGCCAACGACATCGAGGATCAGGCGGCCCAGGCAGCGCCGGGCTCTGCGCCCTTTTTGACCGCGACCGCTGTTGTCGCGAGTATTCAGAGTCAGGCTCTTATGCAGAAGATGCTCGCCGCTGAGTTACGCCAAGAGGCTGCGCGATTGGCTCATGAAAATACCCTCCGCAAGCGCGGCGCCTTGCTGACCGGTGATGTAAGCAGTCAGATCCTGAATCTGCTCGAGAAACGATAGCGCTTACGAAAGGAGAAAGCTGGTGAAGAGGTTCATCGAAGCTACAAAGAGTGGAATTGCGTGGTTGTGGCGGCACAAAGTGCGTGCGGTTGCGGTGACCACAATGTTTTTCCTCCTGGCGCCGAAGCCGGTCAGAAGCCAGTTTCTCGACCCTTGCTGCGCCATTATGGCGGCTGGGCTCAACACGATTGGAAGCACTCTGAGTAGCGTGGTGGGAGGCGGCTTAAACGACATCCTGTCGATCGAGCAGGATATTTCGAAATTCGAGCAGACGATCGTGTGGCCTCAGCAACTGATCAATCAAGCCCGTTCACTCGTCGCGAGCATGCAAGGCCTCTTCACGCAAATGGAAGCGCTCATGCGGCTGCCCGTCAAGAGTGCGACGTTACCAGCGACGCAGCAGTTTGAACAAAATCTGCTCTCGCGAGATCCGAACCAGATTGCGCAGACAACCGCTCAATATTTGGCTGTATACGGCGGGATTCCGGACGCTACTGCGGCGGCGCCCGAGACACGAAACGTAGTCGACATGACCGACGCAGCGGCACAGGCGGCGATGAAGAGGGCGATAGAGATTGACGCTCTCGCCGATCTCGAGCTGCAGGCGGCCGATCAGATTAATCAGAGCATTGCCACGGCGGCACCAGGAAGCGCACCGATCATTGAAGCGCAAGCCGATGCGTGGCTGGTCCGAGCAAACGCCTATACACAGTCTGCCACCGCGGATTTGATGCGCGTCCGCGCTGTCGACCTTGCCGACCAGAGCGCAACTGTAAAAGCCGGCGCGGCCAACTCGAGCGCAATCCAGCAGCAGATTTACAACCTCCTGAAGAGGCCATGACCCGTGTTTTACTTTCAGCAGCTTTTCCAGACTGCACTGAATGGCATCGACAGCGCGAACGTAACCGGAGCCGTGCTGAGCATTGCCAGTGTTGTGCTTCTTTTGAGTTTCCTCTACAGCGCCTATCAAGCCTTCGCCGCGGGAGGAGACGTGCGGCTGTTGGCCGTGTCAGGAATTAAATACCTGATCCTCGGCTTAGTATTCGCAAGCTACGGCACCGTGTTTCGCGACGTGAACGGGATGTTCGACTCAGTCGCGAACTTCATCTACGGCTCAACTGGTGTTGGGGACGTTTTCTCCAATTGGATGAGTCAGTTGGCGCAATACTGGCAATCCAACGGGAATACTTCCCTATGGAATCTCGTAACGGGCTTGGCCTCAGGAGTCATTAGTCTCTGGCTCATTCTGGGAGCCTTCGTAATCTTCCCTGTCTGCTATCTGATCTTCACCATCTTCTACGCGATGTATGGTTCGGTGCTGTATGTGACCGGGCCATTCGTTCTTGCTCTGCTCCCGAGTCGAGGACTCGGCCAGTTATCACGAACATATCTTGTGAACCTCATGACCTTCCAGGCGTGGGGTCTAATCTACGCGATCCTTCAGGTCCTCATGTCCGCGGTCAACCTCTCCAGCATCGACGCGGTCCTCAATTCGAACGGGGTGCTCAACAGTTTTGTGGGATCCAGTCAGATGGTCCTTCTGGCTTTGACGGCCAGCATCTTCTCCTTCTCCATTGTACTGATCCCGTTTATTGCCAGCCGGATTGTCCACGGCGATGTAGGCAGCACGATGATGACCCTGGTCAGCGCGATGACGTCAACAGCAAGCGCCGTGGCGGGCATGGCTGCGGCTTCCTTCGTGGGCGCAGGCGAAGGAGCCATGGCCGCTGTTTCTGGCGGCGCCGCACCCGCCGCGGCGCCCGCCGCTGCCGGCTCGCCCGTCGCTGCCCTGCGGGATAACGCAACGAGCACGTCTTCGTCATCTTCGACCCCAGCTTTGGCGGCTTCCTCCACATCGCCCGCGTTGGGATACGGTGGAACACCGGCTCAGACATCTGCTGCTGCTGATTCCTCAGATCGAGGCTCGTCCGCATCGCCATCGCGCGCATCCTCACGGCCCGGCCAGTATCGTGGATTTAATGGGCCGCACGCCGTGGCTTGGTACGTCGGCTACTCCCTCGGTTCAGCCTATCGAGGACTGAAAGGAGCCGCGTAGCGAAATGAGTGGAAGCACTCACGGGAGTTCAGAGATGCAGTCTTACACGAAATATTACGAACACGACGGGATGCTTCGAGCGTATGCCAATCGAAGCATGGTGCTAGCCATGATCTTCGGCGCTCTTGCGATGGCCTCACTCGGATTTGCGATTTACGTCCGAATTCAACCGCCGACGGTGATTCGTGTTGACAGCGATGGCAACGCCTTCACAATTGCCGGCCCGCACATGCGAAAAACGGCGCCTCTCGATCTTTCGTTTGATCCCGCGCCTTCCGACTCAGTCCCGGGGATTGATCCGAGTGACATCGAAGGCAGGGCCGTCGTGCGTCAGTTCCTCACGCGCTACCTCTCGTATACACCCGACTCTGTCGACCGGAACCTCGCCGAAGCGCTGAACATGATGACGGCAAACCTTCGGCTCTACACCATGAACAAACTTCGAGATGAGGATACGGTCGGAAAAATTCGCACCGACCATATGATTTCCGATTTTGAAATTCGGTCCATTGAACGCGTGAAGGGAACTCCGTGGACCTATACGGTTTTCGGTGCGAAAGAGATTCACAGAGTAAAGAACGAAACAGAAGCAACCGATCAAATCGTCGCCAAGTACACCGTTCGCCTCGTCGAGACGAGTCGGTCGGAAACGAATCCGAGCGGGCTTCTCGTGGCTGAATATGGCGAGGAGCAAATGGTGGGCGACCGCGAGACCGGGTTGCAGCAGCGGAGCGATCTGGATGGGGACAGCCATTAAAAGGACGCCGCGCACGCGCGTGTTCCTTGGCCAACAGTCGATCGAAACGACGGAAGGAGATTGAGGGTGACAGCAAGCACAGCAGAGGTTCCAAGCGATGGAAGAAATGCAACGGCGGCCAGCGGCGCGCGCGGAACTCGGAAGGCGCGAGCAAACTTACCGGATGCAGGGGAGACCCGGCGATTCTTTCTCGCAAAACCGGGCAGCTCCAGTGGCGCTCCCGAATTGGGCAGGGAATTCTCCGGTGAGCCAGAGGCAATCGTCGAGTCACTCAAAACAGGTTTGAACTACTTCGTGGTTTCCGAGTGGCGGGGAGTTGCGGATTTCTCGGGCAAGAAACCGCAACTCGGGCGAGAAGCGATGCCCAAGGGGCAAAGACCCGGCTAGCCAATAGATTCTTTACAGACTGAAGTAAGTCTGTCGAGAGCCCTCCACAAGCTCGAACGATTGTGGATCAGTGCTCGATCCGCTCGAAGTGTGTCCAACCGGATTCACAAAAGCGGGTCGGGAAAACTCCCGGTTTGTGTTGCCGAGCAAACCAGGGAGCAGGAAACGCAGCAACGATGAGGTGAAAACGTTGAACTGCCAATGAACAACTGAGCTGGTCCGGTTCTTCGCGAGCCTGACCGGAAACCTTACCTCGTTTTCGGCGCAGGACAGCGAAGAGACCGGCGGCAACGGCCTCCCTCGTCTGTCCTTTGCCGGACGGAAATAAGGAGGAGAAATGTCAGATCAGGAAAGCAATGGAATGCCTGTCATCACGATCGACATCAACGAGTTGGGACAGATGAAGCAGCGGCTGCCGAGGTTGACCCAGCAGGAGCAGCTCGAGAACACGCTCCTCCAGGGTCTTTATCCCGGCATTCGCGTCGCGCGCCTCAACGTCCCGCCCGGAAAGCTCGAAGACCACCAGGAGAACGAAGTTCAGAAATCGATGAGGGCCTTCGTTTTTGACGGTGTGCGCTACAGGCTCGTGGGCGCCAGCGCTTCGGCAAAGAGCGGAAAGTTCTACGCCGTGGACGAGCGCTACGAACCGGCGATCGCCGAGCGATTCCGGAAATGGCCGGAAGCAGCTATCACCTACTTCGGAATTCTGGTCTCGCCGTGCAAACAGCGTGTCCAGTTGCCCGATGCGAAAGTGATGGTCGTGAAAGACCGCACGCTGGGAACCAACGATTGCCGGGGCTGGATCTCACAGTCGGTGTTCGAACACTTTCATCTGCCCGGGCACCGGCTCTATCAGTTCCGCCTGGCTTTCGAGAACACGCAGGCCAAAGGAGGTTGCAAGGTAATGCCCGACGATGTCGCAGAAAAGCTCGGGGCGGACATCATCTTGCCGGAGTCTTGCGTTAAGCCCGAGTACAAGCAAACCGCGCGATTCCTCGACTTCCTCCATTGGCGGAAACCAAAGATCGAGGTTCGGACCTTCCGCGGGCCCGTCGTGTTCGGCATCCGGGAAGTTTCGAGAACCCTCGAACTGCACAGCAGTTACACACTGATCGAGCACGCTCCGTGGGAGTCGATTCAACTCGAAATCGTTCCGCTCGCAATGGAACAAGCACGCAAACTGCGAACGGCGTGTGAGAGCGGGAAGTATGACGAAGTCATCGAACTTCTCGGCGCGTCGCATACGCAGGGTCCAGGGGAGGAAGCGAACGAGTCCGAGTACACCTCCGCCGAGCATACCGTTGTCGAGGCAGTGCTCAAGGTGGACTCGAGCGGCTATCTCATCAAACACCCATACATTAACAACGCACTGAACCGTTTGCTTGCAAAGTGGGCTTTCAAACTTTGCACGGCGGGCGGTTTCAAAATCCCTGGCTTCGCCCTAGTCGATGACGGCTTCCTCTGTCTATACCAAGGTCGCATCGTCGCCGCGTCGGACTGGATGCCTCAGGACACAACCATTGGTTCCATTTCGTGCGCGAAGAGTCTGGTCGTGCGCTACCCCATCCGCATGTTCGAGGACTTGCTTCCCGTCACGCGAATCTCGACCGAAGAGGCCGCCAATCTCGCGACGCAAGCAATCGACGAGCAAAACGGTTGTTCGATCGACCTATCAGCCGCAGTGGATTTGGTGGAGAAGCAGATCAAGCTCGATGGGACACTCACCCTGCACAGTGAAACCGCAGCCAAGAACGGAGGAGACTTTGACTTTGATCTCGTAGCCGTGGTCGAAGGCGATCGTTTTCCTCGCTTCGTCGAAAGCCGTTTCGCTCATCAGGAATGGCACGAGAAAGGAAAAGCAAAACGTGCCAAGAAACAGAGTCCTTGGTGGAACCTCGCGCTGGTGGCAAATCAGGCCAAGGGAAATCAGATCGGCTCAATCACCGACTTAAAAACCTCCTGCTATGCCGCTGGTTTCCGAGGCGAAGCCTACCAACTCGTTGACCAGTTGCAGCATGCCTTGGACAGCCTCAAGTGGGGCACCGAGGTAAACCAGGAACTTATCGCCGAGATCCGCCAGAAAGTTCCGCTCGCGCCTTGGCTGCAGCTCAAGGACAGGGAGCGGGTCAGCGACTTGCCGGTGCACCTCGACGTTCTGGCCACCGACAGGATCGGATACCTCTACAACCTGGCGAGAAAGGAAGTCGAGGATTTCTTCTCCGCAAAGCTGCCCATCGCCGACTTTCATGGGTTGATTTCGGGCGAGGATTTCACGCGCGAAATGTCCCAGGAGTGCCGGTTGGTGAATCGCATCTATGCGGGGGAGATCGGAAAACTACTCGAGGAAAAGCAGGCCTTGGATGAAGCCTTGGCGAAAGCCGCGGCCGAGTACGAGGCACAGCGCAACGACCCAAACACGAGAAACGAAAACCGCGCCCGGCGAAATGCCGCCCGGAACGCGGCGCACGCCTACAAAGAGCGGTCTCGCGAGGACTTTCAGGCCTTGCGGTCCTTAATTCGAGCATGGGGAGACGGAAAGAAACAGAACCGGCGAGGCTGGTGCCAGTGCCTGCACACAATCATCTGCGCGGGCAAAGGAAACGGCTCACTTCTCTTCCATGCATTTCCGCAGGAGATCATCGACAAGATCGCCGAGGAGACTGGCAGCAACCCCGTGCAAGTCTCCGTTCCCGATCTTGTAGACGGTGAGATCGAGTTCGACGACCAAGGCCGCGTCTTTCTCGTCGAGCAATTCCCCAACAGTGATGGCGGCACACACGAGCGCAAGATCTTCCTTCTGCAGATATCCAAGAAGGGAGAGGTGCTCGTGGATGGCAGGGTCGTCCAGCGCGTGCAGCCATTCCCCATGCGCTACGGCTCCGGCGAGGTCCGTGATGGCAAGCTCGTGTTCAACGACATTCGCCAGCGCCCAACCATAAAGCGTTCAACCACAACCTTGGGTAAACCATGTGATCCCGCTCGGAGCGAAGGATCGTCTGCGAGTGAGACGAACAAGGTTAGCGCGCAAGGCCAAACTGCATCTTGAACCCAACCCTGCCTGGGAGGTCCGAGCCTCAGACCTCCTGGGCAGTCCCCATATAAAGGATGGGAAGGAGAAGCAGAAGTGAACAAGACTTGCCTTTCTCTGCTGGCAGTTGCGGCTCTTTCGTGCCGGACGTGGGGACAAAAGGTCGAAGTCCAGAAGCCGAATCGCGACCGAATCGTTCACGTCGAAACAGCACTGAATCACTTGACGGTCCTGGAGATGAGCGAGCCGGTCATCACGGTTGCAGTCGGCAGTTCCGCGTTCAAAGTAGAGTGGCGCGAAAACAAGGTCTTCGTCGAGCCTACCGACGCAAATGTAGCTACGAACCTGTTTGTTTGGACGGCATCGGGTCGATCGAACTACGAACTTGACCCTGCCGGGGCCGTGCCGCAAATGGACTTCGCAATCGACCAGCCAGTGATTGATCCGCCTGCACCTCTGAGAGTCCCGGCGAACTCTGCGGATCCTTCGCCGGCAGACCTGCTCCTCGGAGCAACGCCGGTCCGTCTGTATGGATCGGAGTCTCAAAAGAATCGAGTAGCTGTCTACGTAACCGACCTCCTGGTCCACGGCGGCGAAACCTTCATTCGCTACACGATTCGAAACGGGACCAAGCGAGCCTATCTCGCCCGAGACCCGCAAGTCGTCGTGCTGGTCGCGCCGCGCTATCGCGAGTCCCTTTATCCTCTAGCAAACTCACAACTCAGCCGAGAAGCCGCGTCGCGATTGAAGGCGAGTGGTGAAACTCCGGTCGAGGCGGCCAAGGGCGAGATCCGCTCGCCCCGCATCGAGCCGGGACAGGAAACGACCGGAATCATTGCGATCAAGCTGCCTTCACCGCAAACACCTCCTACCGTCCTTCGGCTGATTTTCCTAGCCGGTCCGGAAGGATCGGTCAGCGCGACTCTGGTGCTCTGAAATGAAAACGCTTATCCCGCCGGAGGAAACGCATGGGTGGCTCAAAGATCACTTCGAGCGGCAGCAGGATATCGGGCTTGGGAAAGCGATCGTGGACATCGCTCTCAATCCAAGAAATCCGTTCGAACCGGAGGCGCGACGTCTGCCAAGACCTGGATTCGTCTTCAGCGCGTGTCTATTCACCTTCGCCGTCAGTTGGTTTTTGTATTTCAACTTCGTGCGATGAGTTAGGTGTCGCCGTGAAAACTATGAACGCAATATCGGAGGTTATCGCGCTATTTGTTCCAGATTCTCTGGCTCTGTGGGTGGGCACTTCCGTTTTCTTCGGTGTGTATTCGGGTGCGACGACACTAACTTTGTTCAAGACCCAAGCCGAGAACTCGAGTCTTCTCGTGTTCTCGTTGCTCCTCGCATATGCGGCCGCGGTTGCTTTCAACGTCGTCTCCTCCTTCGCGTCGCCGCCCGCGACAACTGTTTCTTCTGCGACACCGTGTAGGCCCCGCTCCGGACGCCCTTCCGTCGCCGCACTGGAAGTGAGGCGGTACCGTGCATCCCATTCACAAAGAACTCCCGCCGCCAAAGATGCTGGCCCGAGGTTTTCGGGATGAGATCCGTCTACGCAGAGCCACGCGAACGTCGACCGCTGTTCGAGAGTTACGAAACAGTTCTAGGGCTGCTATTAGCAGCGGCAGGCTGGCTCGGGTCATACGTCGCACGCGTGCGATATCACTTCACGGGTCGCCAGATTATCGAACTTGCCGCGTATGTCTTACTCGGGCTACTTGCTGTCGGCTGGCCCGTCTACCGGATGCTTACGGCCCGTTCGCGCCGCGAAAAAGAGTGGCCTCATCCGCCGCTTACGATCGTTCCCCACAGGGACGAACGCGCGATTCACGAAGCCTGGAGCCAGAGCGCCGTTGTTCTCGGATACGACGTTCACGGGAAGCCATGGCTCTGGCCCGACCGTGTTCGAGTGATGCAGGGAATCGTCCTGGGAATGACTGGCACGGGTAAGACAACTCTGCTGCGGAACATCATCACGCAAGACCTGTGTCGCACGACCGGCCCTGCCAGCAACCGCCATCGCATCCCCATGGTGATCTTCGATGGCAAGGGAGACATGGAATTCTTCTACAGTCTTCTTCCTCACATTCACCGCGCAGGGCGCCTGCGCGATTTGCGAGTGCTCAACCCAGCGCGGCCGGACATTTCCGTGCGCTACAACCCGTTCCACTGCGGCGACGAGGACTACATGCCCGTGGTGAACATGGTGTTCGGCTCCTTCAATCTCCACGACGAATTTTTCGCCAAGCACCAGTTGAACTACCTCGCCGACATTGTCCGCGTGCTGGTGTACACCGGTTTGAAGTTCAATTTCTACGATGTGCTGGTCATGGCCATCGACGAGCAAGTCCTGCGAGAGCAGGTGGCCAAGGCGAGCCGTCGATTGGAACAAGCCGACAATGTTGGCACGCAACGCAGGCTGAATTTTGAAATGTCCGTAAAGAACCTGTACGAGTCGTTCCAGGATCGGGAGCGGGTTCCGAAGATCCAGGGATTGCTCAACGAGTGCATGACCTTTCTCGATGACGAGCTAAGCGTTATCACGGGGCCCTATGAAGAGCTGCTCTCGCTGGACGATGTGATCGAGCACGAGCTCATTCTCTTTGTGACCTTGAATGTGAACAAGAACACCGAGCCAGTGCGCGCGCTCGGCAAGATGTTGCTCCAGAACCTTCAGTTGGTGGTTGGCAAAAGGTACGAAAGCGACGCGCACCGCCGGCGGGTCAACAGGCCGCTCTTCAGCGTCGTCCTCGACGAGTTCGCGCCTTTCGGTTACAGGAACTTCCCGCAAATCCTGCAGACGGCGCGCGGAACAAATACCGCTTTCCTCTTCTCTATGCAGAGTCTTCCTCAGTTGATGCATGTCGGCCGTGGATTCAAAGAGGACGTGACCTCGGCGCCGAACACGACGATCACCATGAGGACGCGCGACGAGGAAACAGCTCACTATTTTCTGCGTGCCTCGGCCGAACACCGCGTCACGCGCCGTAACCTCTCTATGGAGCGATGGAGATTGTTCGGGCTCGAACACTACGAGGAAACGGGTCGAGCGGTCGACATCGAGGCGCGCGAAACCCGCTCCCTCGACGAACACATTAAGAATCTTCCCAAGGGCCAGATGGAAATCCTGATGACGGATGACACGCGCGGCACGCTGCATGCGCATCTGCATGTTCGCGCACCCGCAGACGTCAGGGTCCCTCATTTCGAACCTGAGCTGTATCCACGGCTGCGGCAATCCCGAGCGGCATCCCAGGGTGCGAATCTCCGGTTCAAGAGCTCTGAATTCCACGGGACGCGCTATGCCAGGCGAGGGCGCTGACGTGTGGAAGCTGAGACATGCCTTGGCGAGGGTGCTGTTGGCGATCCCCCTCTGTCTCGCAGCGACGGGCGTTCGAGCGCAATCGCCGCGACGCCCGTATCTCTACCGCGAGACGTGGTACGAGGCTCTCCTCAACAAATGGAACCCAAGCAATTTCGATTACGGCCGCTGGCTTGAGGAACGACGACGGGCATTTCTCGAAGCTACCGTGAATCAACCTCAGTTCTGGTACAGCCTGATCGTCACCGTTTGGTCGGTGTTCCTGATGGTTGCCTACGCCAAGTTGCTGCTGGACAACCGTCGCCGGATGCGTGCCACCGAGGAGATCATGGCTGACGTTTACAGTCACGATCTCTACTCTCGCGAGATTGCCAAAGAAGCGATCGAGAGACACAACCATCACATCGAGCAGTGCAACCGGGTGGTAGAAACGTCGGACGGAATCGATGGCCGGCCCGGCTGGGGAGAGACGCACACCGATCGTCTCAAGACGGAGTTACAGCGCGTCGCAACTCAGCTGGAAGCCACTACACAGGAACGAAACAAGCTCCAGGAAGAACTCCGTCAGAAGTCCCTCATTGTCTCCGATCTCTCCCTACGGCTCGACGCACTGTCCAAGAAGGTGAACGGCGCAGGACACAGCGGCAGAAGTGCGAACCCTGAGCAAACTGCAGGGGAGAACGGCGACGGCGTGCAATTGGTCGGGCACATCAATCGGTTGCAGGAGGAACTGTATGCCGAGCGGCAGAAGAACAAGAGTTTGAAAGGGTCGTGACAGCGATGCTCGTTACACTCACTGGTTTTGGCAGCGTTTGGCGCCGGCGGTTTGGCGCAGACCCCGACGATCCAAAGAGATTCGCGCGCGGCGCCTATTTCAATACAACAGGTGTTCTCGTTCACGGAAAGATCCGCACAAGGCCAAAGGTCGTAGGCCATGCGCGATTCAATGGGGTCGGTGGGTTCGACCCCAACTCTCCCCTACGGATGTTAAACAGTGTCTTTGAGTGCGCCGAACCTTGCACTTGGCAGGGACAGATCAAGGTCCTGTTCAAGCGCCTCCTGCCCACCCCGCAACAACCGGACTACCTGATGGTTGTCGCGAGATCATCCGAGGTTGGATATGTGGACATCGCATCAACAGAGTGGAGATCGGAAGGGACATTGCTGATCTCCTTCAGCGAGTGCGGAAGGCAACAGGAGGCCATGCTGTTGATGCCACCCGGAGGTTGGCTACGCACCGATGTCGGCAGATTCGTCCTCCGTCCGTTCGTCTCCTGGCCTTGGACCGCTCGCCTGCAATTGACGTCTTTGAACGGAGAGCGGTGAGATGCGATATCCGAAGGGATCTCTCCAACTCAGTCCGTCGCGGGATCTGCCACTATTGCGGCAGGTCCTCCACTCGGAGTTCGCCACGCACTCGCAGCTGTTTGAATTTATGAGCTTGAATCACTATGAGCAGAACCGAAAGTCCCTCGACTGGAGGCTCCGACGATTGGTTGACCGTGGACTTCTGAGGCGCGAGGCAACGCGCGGTTGCACGGGCGAATTTGTGTATTCCGTAGGGAGCACCGCCGCAGCTTTGTTGCAAGGAGTGGGCGAATACTGCTTGGTTGGCCGTGATCGGTTCAATGGCAAGGAAGCCGAGCGGAGTCTTCTACACGCGATCGGACTCAACGAGATTCACCTGAGCGCGCTTCGAGCCGGGTTGCTGGTTCGCTGGATCAGTTCGACGGAAATCCGCTCGCAGAATGAGTTGACTGGATTTGGTTTCGCGAAAGACTATGACGCCGTCCTGACCGTTCGCACTGAGGCCGGCGAGCAGCGCTTCGCACTTGAATACGAACGGAGCCCTAAGCCAATGCGCTACTATCGGGACGTCGCGACCTCGCTCGGCCGCGAGGCACATGTGAACCAGGTGCTCTACCTGGTCTGCAATTATGATTTACTGCAGTTCATTTCCAGCTTCTTCCGTGACTACCGGTGCCGGGTGTTCTTCGGTCTAGTAAAGGACTGGCACAGCCAGCTCCTGGAGATGCCGGTTTCTTACAATTCAGCGATCCGCTGCCTTCCATTCCGGGAGACCCTCGATCACACCGCCGCACACAAGGAGGCCGCGATTTCCGGGTGAGTGGGATGTTTGCGCCTGCTGTCGACCTTTCTTTCAGGCGCTATTGCCTGGCCATTGGCTTTCCTCGATGCACCGCAAGTGGCTGAGTGCGTGGCGCTTGGGCATTTACTATCCCCGATCCCGATGATGTTCGCTGAACGAACCTGCCGTCTTGGAGTTGCCTACCAGCGCGATGAGTGGCGGTAACGTGTCGTATAAGCGAGGATTGGTTCCGAGGAGCCCCGTCATCCGCCCACGATCGGGGCGAAGCCCGAGAGCACTTCAACCTTCCTGTCTCACGTCGGAGCAAACGCAAGTCTAATGGCACGGAATCAATCTGGGCGAGCAATTGGAGAAGTGGGACACTTCGGCTACTTCCGCCTCCACCGCGAGCCCGCCGTAAATCACGAGTTGCCCTCCCATCGTTATCCGAGCGGCTCCCCCAATTGCACTTGTTCCTCTACTGATACACTGGCGAGTCATGTCGCTTGTTGATCCGTACCTGAAAACGTCACGGGCCAAGGCGCATCTCGAAGATCTGCGGGAGCGACTGAAGGAGTTTGGCAAGGAGCCTTGCGAATTCATCCGGGGGGATGATGTCGAGAACCAGCTGCACATCGTGCGCATGAGGGTGCGGCCGATTCCCGATGACATTCCGCTGATTGCCGGCGATCTCTTCTATTGTCTGCGCGCCTCACTCGACCAATTGGTATGGTGCTTGGCGAAGATCAACGCCACACCCGGCTATCCCGAAGGCACTCAGTTTCCGATTTTGGAACAACGGGACGTTCCGAGGTTTAATAGGCAGACGAGCGGTGTGCCGCCAGAGGCGGCAAAAATCATCGAATCTTTTCAGCCCTACAATACACCGAACGCGGCGGATGTGAAGAACCATCTTCTCTGGCGGTTGAATAAGCTTTGCAACGTCGATAAGCATATCCGAATTCCGGTTCATGGAGTCGCGGGCATTGTGAAGTGGGATACGTTCATCCCTCTGCCTTTGCCATCGGAGTTTCCGCTTACCCAATTTGGGGACGACCATGTGATGAAGGTTCCCTTGGCTTTGAAGAGCCAGATGGCGCTGAACCCAAGAATCCCGGAGTTCAAGGTTCTCTTTGGCGATCTGTATTGGAAAATCGAATGTGATTTTGCGGGGATTGAGGCGATCTATGATTTTGTGAGCGGTAGTGTGATCCCTCGATTCGCTCGTTTCTTCCCCTGACACGTTGCAGCGGGAATTCAGAAGAAACTCATACTAAGAGAGGTGGAGTAAGATTCAGAAGCGGCAAGCGCACGGTATGAAATTAAGGAATTATCCCACACGGCAACCACAATCGCGTCGTCCGGGGACGATGGGCGAATTAAGCACCCCTTAAGTCCTCGATCGCCCAAAACCAATCGACCTCTGGCGATCCGAACGGTCTACCGCGCCGCTCCCAGTGGTAGTAGGCGTGTAAGGCGATTTCTTCATCAGGAATTGCGCGCCTCGTTTGCTCCTCTTCAGGCGGCAAAATGCTGGCGTAGACCGTCAGCGTCTCCCAAATCACCAGCTCGTAGAGTGCACAGAGAGGATCGTCATGCGCGCCTCCTCTTCTGATTCGCAGGCCTGGTCCCAGATGAACAGGAGCCAAGACAAACGCAGCCATGACTTGCTTCACAAATTCCGGAGTTTCCATCGGAAACATAACCGTTATGTCGTAGGGAGGCTCGATAATCCTTCCGCCAGCTAGCCGATATTCGCACCCGCGAACGATCTTCCGAATCACGGCATGAACGCTCTCGACTTCTATGGTCAGTTGGCGCTGCAAACTCACAGGCGCCTCGGGGTGCGGACCCAGTCCAGGAATGATGTGTGGCAGCATGTCCGGCGAATAGGGCTGCGCCTCATTCAAAAGTTTGCGCCGCCTTGCCGCGCGATGAAGCATTTCTTCATCGCTTAAACCGGTCACCCCAATACCGATTGTTCTTCGCACTCGTTGATATAAGCCCCTCGTGGCTGGTTTCGTCGGATCGATGCAACACGCGAAAAACACCAGGAGGTCCTTTTCGAGGCGTCCAAACTCTCCGTTGCACCGCGCGCAACTCGGTACAGTCCATCTTTCAAGACCCCGAGGAGTGGTGTTCGGATACCACGAACTCGGAAAGACATGGTCTTTGGTGGGCTTGATCAGAGGTTCCCGGCAGTGAATGCAGCGACCGTCACTCTTCGGCCGTCTAATTCGCCCTGCAGTTGGCACGAGGGTAGGATGCCCCGTCCAGCCCGGGCCGTAAAGAAAATCTCACTGCATCCAACTGGCGGCCGCTGTTGAGGAGTCGTCGGTTCTTTAGATTCTCTCGCCGCTCACAATTTAGGGATGACCGCTGTCGGACGGCGGAACGGTCGTCGTCCGTTAACGCAGCCGTCCCGGAACGTGCCATAGGATCCGTAGCTTCAAAGTGAATTCCGACTCTAAGGAGGATGTCCATGTTTGGAGAAATGAACGTAGTTCCGATCATTAATCTTCGACATGCGTCGGAGGACGTGGGAGGTTCGGTGGATGGGGCCATAGGCCGGTTACTCGATGTGACCGAGCACCCGACGATCACCAAATGGATACAGTTGCCAAAGGCCTTGTTCGTGTTGCTTATGGTTCCGGGAGACCCGGAATCCGGTGCTTTCTACGTGTACGACCGAGTCTCAAGAGTCTGGCTTTGGTTGGACTTTGACGATGAGAAATTCGGCGGCTATACAGTGAGAGATTTCGAGCAACTGGTACGCGAGTGCCACTTCCTCGACATCGTTGAGCACCCTCAACTCCTGCCAAGCAGAACTCGCTGGATCATTCAGCCAGGTGTTCAGCCGCGCCGAGCCACAGAGTTCCAAATGGAAAAACGTCCTGCCTGAATCCCGCGCCGTTAAAGCCTCATCTTCTGCAACTTGCTTCATATCAGTTCGTTAGGTGCGCCAACTCCAGTTATTTGACAAACGACAGGCTCGCGTTTAGGTAGGTGACGCGCGTGCGATCTTGCGTCGCGCCACGCGGGAGGAACCATGAACGGACCCATTCGAGCGAGCCCAGCGACTGTCGCAGATTACGAACGGCTCTTCGTCAATCGAGGGGCATATACGTTGCAATCCTTCCGGCCGAGCCCCGACAGCGGGCGTCACCACTATTTTCGACCCAAGGTAAAGGGATCTGGCCAGGAATTGGTCCTGACGGCGCGCACGATTCGCCAGCATCTGGAAGGCGAACTTACGATCGGCCTGTATGCGATTAACCCCGCCACACAGCGATCGAAGTGGGTTGCCATCGACGCCGACTATGCGGGAGCGATGGAGGACCTTCTCAAACTCCAATACTTCCTCCAGCAGGACCGGGTGCAGGCGGCGCTCGAAATGAGCCGCCGCGGAGGTCATCTTTGGATCTTCATGGAGAAACCTGCGCTCGCCCGCGACTGCCGAATCTACATTTACGACTTGGCGCTCCGGCTCGGACTACGCATTAAGGGGTTTGGTTTGGCCGACGGCATCGAGGTGTTCCCGAAACACGACGAACTGCGCGCAGGAGAGTTTGGAAACGCCATCCGCGGGCCACTTGGAATTCACCGTGGCTCCAACCGCCGATATTGGTTCTACGGAGCAGATTACGACCTACAAAAGCAGATCGATTATCTGAAACGACTTCGGAAATTGAGCGAGGGACAACTTTGCAGGTCGATTGCCGGGAAGGTGATGCCGCCGGAGTTTACGAGGAATCGCGCAACTGCTGAGCAGGCTAGGCCTTTCACTCGCACGTCTGGTCGCGAGTTCCGAATCCTCGACCATGTGGGCAAGGTTCGCATAGTGGGCCGGAATTATGTAACGCAATGCCCGTCGTGTGCCGAGGCCAATCGAGACCGAAAAGGCGACAACTTAGCCATCTCTGTTGACGATCCACGGAAATATCTGTGTTGGGCGGGTTGTTCGCGAGAAATGATCCGCCGAGCGGTGGGCCGCCCGATACCGGCGAGGCAGTCCGCGTAAGGACACATCGACATGCAAAACAAGAGCGACTCCTTGGCCCATCGGGGCCTCACTCTATCGCGGCAAGTGCTGAAGCGTCTCCATAGCGTAGGCATCGTCGTTCAATCCAGTATCAGCCTCGAGTATCAACAGTCGGCCGACCGTTATGTTGTGCGCGGAATCGAATCAGGCGGAGCCGTGAAGGATTTGGGCCGCTACGTTACTTTTTGCGGCCACGATGGTGTGGCTCTCTCGTGTCTTCATCCAATCGATGCGATTGCAGTGAACGGTGTCCATGCAGTAGTCGTAGCACCTGTCCTCGTGAGGATTGAGTTGTTTCGCGCTGGGCGCACTTATCAACTCCTCATCACGCAGCATCAACCGGCCCGGTTGGAGCAAGGACGCCGCCCTCGGATCGAGAGCCGTGTTCTGTTCCGCGGAGTGAATGGCTTCAAGGATTCGAAGCTCTCTTGCGGCACGAATGATTCCATGGCGCAGCGCGTCCCGCGATTCTGGTCCCGCTCTGGGGAAGAGCTCCGGATTCCAGCGATGTTCGGCGAGGGAGTCGCCGCAGCGGCTCATGGGGCCAGTTGCGTAGGATGCTCGCATGCTCACTTCCTAACGACGCCAGCGCCGTTGGTGATTGGTGCCGGACGCGCCTAAGTGGAGGCGAACATGCCAGAGGGAAACGCAACCGATCAAGGTGCTGCGCCCGAAACATCCGTACTGGCGCCGGACAATGGGCAGAAAACTAAAATTGCCGCTGTTGAGGGACCCGAACAGCGAAACCTGCTTGTCTGCGCCCAACGGCACAAGCTCCCCGATGAAAGAAAGTCGATAACGCACAAATTCTCGGTTGGTGGTCATGAAGGCTACATCATCGTGGGCATGTACGCGGAAGGAGCGCCAGGCGAGATCTTCATCAAAATGGCGAAGGAAGGCTCTACGTTGTCGGGCTTCATGGATGGCATGGCACTTTCAATCTCGATCGGCCTTCAGTACGGTGTGCCTCTAAAGGCTTTGGTCGACAAGCTGACGAACACGCGGTTCGAGCCTTCCGGATTCACGGAAAACCCAAGCATCCGATATGCGAGTTCCGTACTGGATTACATTGCCCGCTGGCTCGGCGGCAAGTTCCTATCACCTGAATATCTCAAACCGCGGACTTCACTGGTCGAGCAGGAAGTGGCACGGCCGTCAGTCAACGCGCTGACTGCAAATACGCGGCGACCCGAGTCGAAAAACAACGGCGTTACGACCGGCGATGCGCCTTCATGCTCGACATGCGGCATGCTGATGGTGCCCAACGGAAGCTGCTACAAGTGCACAAATTGCGGAAGCACGAGCGGCTGCTCTTAGGCGCGCCCGATCTCACCCTTTCACTCTGCGATTCATCTAGCTTGTGTTTCTGCTTATCAAGCAAGGAGTGTCTCATGACCACAGACCGCGAAAGAAAGGCTGAAGTACTGAAGTTCTCTGACCGTTTGCGCGCTGCGGCAGTCGCGAAAGTGACGGTTAGCTACTACGGCGACGGCGATGAAGGACGTGCGGAGCCACCTCAATTTCAAGATGCAGCAGGAAATCCCATGCAGGAGTCGCGTTTGCCAACCGATCTCGACCTGCAGACGTTGGGTGATCTCCTTGAGGGTTTTGCACCAGAAGGCTACGAAGACGGCGACGGCGGCTTCGGAACCATTACGCTGGATCTCGAAACGCACGTTATTCGTGTCGAGCACAACTGGTATGAAACCGTCAGCCACCCCGCCGACCCTCGGGAGATCTAGGCCATGGCACATCCATTGGAACACGCCAAAAGTAGCGCCCGCAAATTCGGTGGCGCCCCTGGTGACTACTTGCCGATTCACAAGTGGTTCGACGAATCCAAAGCCATGATCGCAGATGTTCGGCATCGAGCTCTGCGCCATCACGCTGAAGGAATCTTTCTGGCAGAGCGCATCTTTGGGGTAGCCATCCGCAACAGCGAAGGCGAGGATGTGCCTGTGCGATACATCGGAGAGCAGCACGTTCGCGAAGACCTCGGGCGCATACCCAGTTTCCAGGACTGGGCCATGGGAATAAGGATGCAATCGTGGATGTACGGTCAGAAGCTAACGAAAATCTCTGAGGTTTGACTCGGCCGTCCTCCACCGCAACGATCGCACTTCGATTCAGCCTCCCGCACTTTACCAACGATATCCAAAGGCCACGCGCGAGGACCGCCTCGTTCGCAGCTCTTGGATGTGAATTCACACTCGAAAGGAGCATCACATGGAGCAAGCGCAACTCTTGGCTCATTGCGGGAGTTCGAAGATCACGCGAGAGGAATTGAAGCTGATCCCGACTCCCGAAGCGAGCCCTACCCATCAACCCATCCCACACAACCAGATCGTCGAAGCACTGGTGGAAGGCCTCAGCTTTCGCCACATCTCGGCCATCCGCGAGGAATATGCAGTCTCCAGCGATGGCATGAAGATGTTCGGAGTTTTGGACCTGGAAACAACCTTCGACGGATGCCGATTTTCCGTTGGCATTCGCAATTCGAACGACAAGTCGATGCGCCTCGCGGTGACCGTCGGCTATCGCGTGCTCGTCTGCGACAACATGGCGTTCCACGGAGACTTCACGCCCGTGTTGGCAAAGCACAGTAAACATTTCAGCCTCGTCGATGTGCTCTCCATCGGAATCGATCGCATTCAGCGAAATTTCGAACCGATGAGGAAGCAGGTCGAGGCTTGGAAGACCACGCGCATCTCCGATGACTCCGCAAGACTGGTCATCTACCGCGCTTTTGTGCAGGGGGAGTTGGACGTGCCCAAGCATCTAGCTCGGCGGGTCCACGATTTGTACTTCAATCCAGAGGTCGAACAATTTGCCTCGCGCACGACTTGGAGCCTCTCCAACGCCTTCACGAGTGCTTTCAAAGAACTCGACCCCATTCCTCAGTTCCGGGCAACGGCGAAGCTGGCCTCGTTTCTCGAACCGACCACAGCCAGTTCCAACTGATCGTGTGGAAAACGCGGTCACTGTCGCAGAAGGAGGAACGTAAGAGGCAGTGCTTCACCTGCCTCCCGTTCCACTCGTCAGAGTCCGAGAAATCGCAGGCCTATCCGATCATCGCCTGCCGGAGCAAATACAAATGAACGAACCACAAATCTGTTTGCGACCGCATTCTCCTGGTTTCCGCGTGAGTTGTAACGCGGCCAATGCGGGCCAGTTTCAGGCGAACACGGATTCGCTGTGGGTCAGGGTTGCGCAGGGTATCAGACGTCGTGGGAGCGAGGAGATGTGGGACTCCCTAGTGATCGAGAGCACGGCTGAGCAGGACGGCACACTGGTTCTGCGCGTCATCGTATTCAACCCCGACTGGGATGAACCGCTGCAAATCGCCTCCATCCGCTCCCGCCCTCGGGATTTGGACTCCCTGACGACCCTCGGTTGCAACTTGGATCACGTTGTCCTCTAGATCTCGTCGCTAGGCCGTCCG
>Ga0335074_10002529_pt1 | contig 24975 bp, 23 predicted proteins | sample Lox_Sample_23_FD_206715 | JGI IMG/M metagenome (GOLD analysis project Ga0335074, IMG submission 206715) | Soil microbial communities from Loxahatchee National Wildlife Refuge, Florida, United States - Lox_Sample_2.3 | ecosystem: Environmental > Terrestrial > Soil > Wetlands | place: USA... | reverse complement strand
TGATCGTCGCCGCGGATCACGTGCGTGATCTGCATGTCCATGTCATCGACGACGACGCAGAAGTTGTACGTGGGGGTGCCGTCGGAGCGGGCGATGATGAGGTCATCCAGCTCGGCGTTCTGGAACACCACCGGGCCATGCACCTGATCGTCGACGACCACCTCGCCCTCGAGCGGATTGCGAAAGCGCACCACCGGCTCCACACCGGCGCGCGGCTCGGTGCGATTGCGACAACGCCCGTCGTAGCGCGGCTTCTGCTTGCGAGCGAGTTGCTCCGCGCGCAGCTGCTCGAGCTCCTCCTTGGTGCAATAGCAGCGATACGCGAGACTCTCCGCCAGCATCCTCGCGATGACCTCGCGGTAGCGCGGAAAGCGCTGCGTCTGGTAGTACGGCCCCTCATCGCTCGTCAGACCGAGCCACTGCATGCCATCGAGGATCACCCCGACTGCCTCCTCGGTCGAGCGCTCGCGATCGGTATCCTCGATGCGCAGAATGAAGCGCCCGCCGCGGCGCCGGGCATAGAGCCAGCTGAAGAGCGCGGTACGCACTCCGCCGATGTGCAGCAAGCCCGTGGGGCTGGGCGCGAAACGAGTGACGACGCTCATGGATGGGGGGCCGTGGAAAACTGTTAATGCTATCAGCCTGCCTCCCCCTCTGAGCGCACTCGATTCCAGCGGATTGCGCCGACGCGGCCCGATGCTTAGACTTCCGCCTCTTTTATCCCGGGCGGGCGGTTAGCTCAGCGGTAGAGCACTGCTTTCACACGGCAGGGGTCACTGGTTCAATCCCAGTACCGCCCACCATAAATCAACGAGTTAGCGTCTAGGCCGCCCAAAAGTACGACAAAAGTACGACATTTTCGCTGTGGGCCGCGGCCTCGAAAGCTGGTCGGTGCTGGACGCCAATGAATGCTCGGGGCTCACTGCCGGCGGTGCGCTCACCAGGTGAGCCGTCCCTGTGGATCTGGCTCGACGGATCGAATCTTTTCCCAAAACTCTATCGCGCGGGGATGCCGGGCCACGAACGCGAGCCAATAGAGCGGCTGGTTCCCATCGGCAGTCACGAGCTCAGCCACCTCCGCCGTGCTCATGCCAACGGTCCGCAGTAGATTGCGCCAGTGCTCGAGGATTCGGGATCGAACGTAGTGGTCGGGTCTGGCAACATCCCCGACATGGGCGCGCCAGCCAGGTGCAAAGCTGTCCAGGGGCGAATCCTGTGCAGCGATATATCTCCTCAGATTGCGACTTATATCCTGTGAGCTCACGTGGATGAGTATGTCCATACGATCAAGCGATGCGAGCTTGCGAACGACCTCAAAGGGCAAGACGCCAAGACTGTAGGGATCGAGAAAAGCGAAGTGCAGTGCATACGGATTAAGACGCGGCAGGATCAAGTCGATCGTCTCAGCCGCCACTCCAGACAGCGCCTGTACCAGAGCTCCTTCGGTGCGAAGCCGCCTGTCCGCTGCTGCCACGAGATCCGGACTCGCATCCGCGACGTGCATCTCGGTGAACACCGCCTTGCTGGCGACGGCTTGGCGCCAAGCCACCATCGGACTGCCATCCAACACTTCCGGCGTGTCCCGAACCCGTACCCGCCCCGGTCCGGAAAACAGATCGATATAGGTCGCGCCGGCGTCCCCTCTCTTAAGCCATCTTCGCCTCACCCCGATGCCGCTGATATCGACATACCGCCGCAGTAGCGCGTACTTGTGCTTTGCCCACGAGCCGACCAGCTCGCGCGGCAGGCCATCGCTCGCATCGATCTCGTAATACTTGCGATCCAGGCCTTTTGGTAGCGTGGTCTCACCTTCACCGGACTTCGTCACAAAATCTCGCCCCGCCTGCTTGCGCCTCGTGCACGCAATCGGCTGCCATATGCAACCTCCGGAACCTCGTTCCATTCGATGCCGTCCAAATCACGGCCTGCCGCCTTCTTGCCCATGTTTGCGACGATGAGCGGAGCACCAGAAGCCGACGGAAGCACCTTGGTACGATGGGCGAGCGGCCGAGCCGCTGTGACAGGTCGCCAGTTGCCCCATTGCTTAAAGTGGAAGGCGACCGCATGAGCTGCACATTGGTCACGAAGTTGTCGCAGCCAGTACGGGTGAACAGGACGTGCGTAGTGGCCGCTCTCTCCGCCCGCAATGACCCAGCGTATTCGCTCACGCTTGCCTTCCATCCATAAGGAGAGGTCAACCGGTCCGAGCAGAGGCTCGCAAGAGACAAAATGCACCTTCACCGGGTACCGAAGGAGCTCGGGTATCCTCAGCTGTGCGCGCCGTTGATCCTCAGCCGTGGTTCCAAGCCAAATGTTTCCGGGCCAGGTAGTCGTCCACGGCACGAGCTGATCGATTGCTTCCGGACGCTTAGTCAGAATCAACCAGGTGAGATTGGGCGTGCGCTCAATGAGTCCCCAAAGACGTTGACGGCTGGCGTCGAGATCGCGACGATTCTCAAAAACGTCGGCCATAGAGGCGCAGAAAACTCTGGCCTGCATTTGGGCGGCACCCGCCGCCCGATCCCATCGAAGCGGCTGCATCCAGTAGCTGTCGGCGGCTACCTGGCGCGCAGCGCGCTTGCCCCAAAGATCCAAGCCCAATCGGTGAGCGAAGGTCTCCGCATAACAATTCTTGCATGCAGGTGATACGCGCACACATCCCCACCACGGATTGAACGTGTGGTGCGTCCATTCAATTCTTGAGTTCTTCGCCACACCCTCCCTCGTATGGGTTCGTCAACTCTCCTCGCCCACTAAGCGGCGCAGACAGAATAGTGCGCGGATGTTACTGTATATAAACACAGTGCCGCTTGCAGATCAAGTCCGGGCGGGCGGATCGCGCTCGCGTGCCTCTCGGACACGCTCGTGGGTCTCTTTCCATGGGTTGACCTCTCGTGCATTCCCGGACGCAAAGAGCGGGCGCTGCCGCAGAGGCGCTTCGGAAAAGCGAACGGCGCGGTAAGCCAGATCGTCGTGTCCACTTCGGCCCAAGGCGTCGGCCAGAACCAACCAGCCGTTCATCACGGCGTATTGTGAGGGCTTGGAGCCTTCCGCGATCCGCCTGAGGCGACGCGTCGGATCCTCTGGGCGACGCTGCAGCGGCGCACCTCGCTCCATCGCACGGTATAGCCCATCGGGCATGGGATTGCGCAGTTCTCCGCGAATGATGCGCTCTGTAGCATTGGCGGCGATCCCCTGCACGCGAAGGTGTCGCGCGAATTCGAAGCGCCACCTGCGAAGGGTCGGCTTGCGAATGTGCAAGCGCTCACCCTGCTCGCTCACCGCCTTGATGACCATATGAACGTGCGGATGTGGCTCATCGGTGTGCAACGCAAGGACATAGCGATGCTTGAGGCTGAATTCCTCGCGTGCAAAGTTGCGAACCGCCACGAACATCGCATCAGGGGGTGTTCCTGCCGGCATCGAGAAGATCACTTTGTGAACGAGCCTGGGCTTCCGTGCAGATCCACTGACATCCAAAGTGCTCGCGGGACGATCTTCCTCGAGCTCGAGGTCCCATGACTCCACAATCTTCTTCGTGTCTCGAGCACCCACTGCTTCGCCCTCGTCGCTCTCGAGAGTGAGCTCGCCCTGCCGCCCGATGTAGGCGAGGTGTCGAGCCACTGAATGGAGGTCTCGACCGCCCTGCGCGAGCACCTTCACCATGACCTCCGGATGGCGCCTGAGAGTGCGGCCGATGTGAGCGGTCTCCTCGGGACTCAGCAGGACACGCTCAGCCGGACCACGGCGTGCATACGAGGCGATATCCAAAAGGGGACGCCCGTCAAACCTAAGCAGACTTCTCATCCGAGGAACCTCGCTTCCAGGAACGAAGGTTTGCCTGCAGCAACTCCTTGAACTTGGCGTGCAGCGCAGTACAGACCTTGATCGTGGCCTCCATCGGCGGGAGCAAATCCGCTCTGGGGAGTGTGCCCGCGGTGATCGCACGTACAATCTGATTCAGGTTACGGCCCCATGCGCTGAGCTCCGCAATCGCACTCTTGAGTGCGATCAGCTCATCGCGCGGCAACGGCGCAAGCGATCGCAGATGCGCGCGCACCATGACCGAGATGTAGGTCGCGGACGCCATCCCTCGCGCCTGTGCACGGGCCTGCAGCAGCCGGAGATCCTCGGGCCTGATGCGGATGGTGATGCGACAGCTGCGGACCTGGGGCGGCGGGACGGCGCTGATGAGGTCTTCCGGGTTCGCCTGCGGGACCGCTAGCTCGATTACCCGTTTGATGAGCGCGGACTCGCTGATTTGCTCGCGAGCAGCAACCGCCTTGAGGCGAGCTTTCGTCTCCGAGGAGACTCTTGCCGCGATGAATTGATCGGCTCCCATACTGACGATTGTTTAACAACAGCCGACGCCAGTCTATCCTGCATTTCCACCATCTTTGATCAATTTCTCGCATCAGGAAGCATTGTTTGAAAGCTCTGCGGTCACGATGTCCATCACGCGATGGACGCGGGTGGGGGCGCGTGAACGCTGCTGGATTTGTGCGGACGCTGCATAGGCTTCACAGGTTTCTAGCCGGTGAATCCTGAGGTGGATGGGCTGCCGGTGGTCGGCGCAGCTCACATTTGCCGCCGCGCACGCGAGCAAATTACACTGGCGGGTGTCGGGAGATGGCATTCCTCCCCTAACCGCCGCTGCCGCGGCTGATGATGCCTGACGGGGTCGGCGCAGTTATGTGCCGATATGGAAGCGGCGTCCGGACGGAAAGAGCGAGTGAATGTGGAAGTCGATCGTGGCGATCTTCGTGGGCGCGGGAATCGGAGCGCTCCTCCGCTGGTGGCTGGGGCTCAAGCTCAATGCGCTGTTCCCGACAATTCCGCCGGGAACCCTCGCGGCGAACCTGATCGGCGCCTATGTCATCGGTGCTGCAATCGCCTTCTTTGCCTCCTCGACATTGCCTCCCGAGTGGCGGCTGCTCATCGTGACTGGGTTCTGTGGTGGACTTACGACCTTCTCCACCTTCTCGGCGGAGTTGACCACGCTCCTCAGGGAAGGACAGCTCGCCTGGGCCTGCGGATCGGTCGCAGTTCACGTGTGTGGCTCGGCAGCCATGACCATTCTCGGGATCGCATCGGTGTCCTCCTTTAGAGGGTGAATTGATGTCGTCGGGAGGTGCAGTCATGCAAGGCTCGTTCTTCCGCTTCTACGTTCACGAGGACCATCGCCACCGCCATCGTCTGGTATGGGAGTGGCTGCTCGAGGAAGCCAACAAGCTCGGAATCCGCGGCGGTTCCGCTTTTCGGGCGATGGCCGGGTTCGGCCGGCATCACCGCTTGCGAGAGGCGCATTTCTTCGAGCTCGCCGGCCAGCTCTGCATCGAAGTGGAGTTCATCGTCACAGACGATGAAGCGCAGAAGCTTCTCGAGCTGCTGCACCGCGAAAAGGTGCGGCTGTTCTATGCGCAGATTCCCGCACGCTTCGGGGTAGTCAACCCGGACTCGGCAGATCCACCTTCTGTGACGGCTAACGAGCCGTGGGACAGCGGAATCTGGCCCAAACCCTCAGTGCCGTGACGACGGAGTGCGATCAGCCCATGGCCGCGCGCAGAGGCGTACCGTTGCTTCGGTGTCCGTGCACAGAACGTTTACAAGAAGCCGCGAGTCACGCCAATAGCGCGCCTCGCGCTCGAGCGCAGTGCACTCAAGGATCCATCCCGGACGCCCGCGAGCGGCTCGGAGCAACATTCGCTCAGTAACTTTGTCGGGCAGGGGGAGGCTCAGTTCCTGACAGCGTCCTTGCAGCAGGCGGCGTAGGTTCCGCGCGGGCGTTCTCGGCATGCACACCCGCATCGAACCATAGCGCCACGCCCTGAGCCGGCGCCGTTCCCGCTCGCTGTCCACGTCCACCGCAACGAGCACACCAGCAACACCGCCGTGCAGACGCCGCAGCAGCGTGACCATTGCATTACTGACGTTGGCAAATGCATCGAGCAGCAGCACCCCGGGGCTTGCATCGGCCGCCTGCCAGAGTCGAGCACGCGCCGCGCGCCGGCTGATCGTAGCGGTCGCGACAGCGGGGTACGCCTGCTCGAGCGCACGGGTGATGTCATCGAGGTGGTCGGTGCTTGGCGAGTAGGCGCAGGGAACGCCGGCCCGCGACAGGCGAAGCTCAAGCGCTCGCAGCAGTGTCGACTTACCGCTGCCGCGCGGACCAAAGAGCGTCAGGTGCTCACCCTGGCGCAGGCGTGCCTCGAGGTGCCGCATGAGCGCCATCGGAGCGGAAATGCGAGTACTCAGCGCTGAGGTTTGCTCCGATGACACGGGATCTCGCACACGCTTGCCCATTCCACAGGGGCTTGCGTATATTAGGTCTACGGAGATGGCATTCCTCCTGTAACCGCCGGCAGACCCCGGCTGATGATGCCTACCACAGTCCATCTTCCGATCTTTGGAGGATATGGTGGCATCATTTTTCGGACGGGCCCCCGCCCGAGCGACCCTGCGCAGCGCTGCAGCTGCCCCGCGCGACTCAACACTCCTTCTCGGCGCACTTAGCTGCCTCGCTACCTGGGGAACGCGCAAGTGACGCGCCAGATACTTCTGCAGATCGCACAGGTACTGACCGTCATCCTGCTGTCACCGCTACTGCAGGGAGTGATTCTGCAGTGGGAGGAGCGCGTGCAACGCGCCCAGGGACCGGGAGTTTTTCAGCCGTACCGGGATCTCTGGAAGTGGTTCCATAAGCAGCTCGTCGTCCCCGACACGGCGAGCTTCATCTATTGGCTGGCTCCGGTCGTCGCCTTTACGTGCATGCTGACGGTGCCGATCCTGATCCCGGTGCTCACCGATTTTCCGCTGCCACTCTCCGACATGGGCGATATCTTGGGCGGAGGCTTGGTGCTCACGCTCGGTTCCTTCATGATCAGCCTGGCCGGACTGGACTCGGGGAGCAGCTACGGCGGCATCGGCTCCTCGCGGGCCGTGCTTCTCGGCATCCTGGCCGAACCCACCCTGATCCTGGTCTTCGTGGGCATCACCCTGCTGGCGAAGGCGATGTTGCCCTTCGTGGTCAATCATCTGCTCGTGCAGCAGCCGGCTGTCTACTGGAGTCCCGCGCATTTGTTCCTGGTCGCGGCGTTTTTCATCCTGCTGCTCGTGGAGACGGATCGCCTGCCGATTCACTCGAGTACGCACATCGAGGTCTACATGATCGATGAAGCGCGCGTCCTCGAGTACTCGGGCCCACTGCTCGCGCTGCTGAAGTGGGCCTCGATGATGAAGCAATTCATCCTCTACACGATCTTCTGCAACGTTCTGGTGCTGCCCTGGGCACTCTCGCGGCAGGGAAGCGCTCCTGGCACGATTGCCTCAGCGGCGGCCCTGATCGGGAAATTTCTCCTCGTGGCAGTCGCGGTCGTGTTCGTCGAGACCGCGCAGTCTCGGCTGCGCTATTACCGCTACCAGGAGCCCCTCGCCGCTTCATTCCTTCTCGCCATTCTCGCCGTGATCGCGAACCAGCTGAGATGAAGCATGCTGGCCACGCACTTGAATCCCCTCGCCGCCTCCTTGTTCAGCCTGCTCGCTATTGCAAGTCTGCTGCTCGCCTTCGTGCTGCTCGGCTCGCGCTGGCTGCAGGATTACCTCATCGCGTTCGCCGTCGAGTCCTGGCTGATTGGGGCTCTTTCGGCGGCCGTCGGCTTCTACGGCCACTTTCCCGAGCTCTACATCGTTGCCGCACTCACCGTGCTCTTTCGCGGTCTCGTGCTGCCGTACATGCTGTTGCGGATCATCCGCCGGCTGGAGGTGCAACGCGAGATTCACGAGCGCCTAGCGCCCGCCTCGAGCCTCGTGGTCGGTGCGCTGCTCGTCGTCTTTGCCTTTGTGGTCTCGACGCACTTGGGCGACTCGCTGCACCTGGTCGGCTCGGTGGCGGTTCTGGCACTCACGGTCATGCTCTCCATGAAGCTCATCGGGCTGCTGATGCTCATCGTACGTAGCGAGGTGATCAGCCAAATCCTCGGCCTCTTGGTGCTGGAGAACGGCATCTTCCTCGGCTCGCAGATCCTCGTACCAGGCATGCCGCTTCTCATCGAGCTCGTCATCCTTTTCGACCTACTGGTGGTGGTCGCATGCTTCGGAGTGCTGGTGCGCTATCTGGTGGTGCACGCCGGGACTTCGAGCACTCTCAACCTGCGCAGGCTCGCCGGATGAGCGCAAGCGCCCTCGTCACCACGATCCTCGGCGCGCCTCTGCTGGCCGCCCTCGGATGCCTGCTCACTCGCCGGGGCCGCTCGGCGCAGTTACTCAATTTCGCGGCGGCGCTCGCTGTGTTCGTAGCCACCCTGGCGCTGCTGCCCCGGGCCTTCTCCGGCCCCTACACCTTCTGGGGCGGCTACCTGCTCGTCGATCCGCTCGGTGCGTGGGTACTCCTGAGCGTAGCGGTCGTGTATCTCCTCGCCTCCATGTACTCGATTGGATACCTGCGCATTCCGGGGAGCGCTCCACGGCTGCCGGGCTTCTACGCCCTGTTCGCGGCGTTTGCATTCACCATGCTCGCCGGACCGCTCATGAACAACATCGGCGTCTATTGGATCGCGATCGAGCTCACCACGCTCGTGAGCACCTTCCTGGTGGGCTTCGAACGCAACCGGGCGAGCGTCGAGGCCGCCTGGAAGTACATCATCGTGGTATCCGCGGGCATCAGCCTCGCACTGCTCGGAATCATTTTTTTCTACTGGGCGGCAAGTTTTCAGCTCGGACCTACCTTCGATCTCACCTGGTCGGCACTGCGTTCCGTCGCGCCACGCCTCGATCCGACCTTGACGCTGATGGCTTTCTTGCTCGTGTTCATCGGCTTTGGCACGAAGGTGGGACTCGCCCCGATGCACACTTGGCTGCCCGATGCACACAGTGAGGGACCCACACCGGTGTCCGCCATGCTCTCTGGCGCGCTTCTCAATACCGCCATGATTGGAATAGCCCGTTTCATCCAAGTCGCGGATGTCGCACGTCTCGGACTCACACCCCGGAGTGTGGTCGTTGCTATTGGCGCTCTGTCGCTATTCGTGGCGGCGCTCTTCATCACCCGACAGACCGGAATCAAGCGCCTAATGGCCTACTCGAGCGTCGAGCACATGGGAGTCATGACGCTCGGCCTGGGATTTGGCGGCCCGCTCGGCATCGCGGGCGCGCTCTACCACATGCTCAATCACTCACTGAACAAGTCGCTCATGTTCTTCGGTGCGGGGAACGCGATGCACGTCTTTCACAGCCGCCGCATTGGACGCATGCACCACGTGCTCAAGTTGATGCCTGCAGCGGGCCTGTTATGGCTTGCCGGTGCCCTCGCGATCACGGGTGCCCCACCCTTCGGGCTCTTCTTGAGCGAGGTCACGATCATGCGCGCCGGGCTCGCAAGCGCCAACGCCTGGGCGGTGTTCGCGATGCTGGTGCTCCTCAACGTGATCTTTATCGGCTTCCTCAATCACTTCCGAGCCATGTATTTCGGCAGCAATCCAGATGCCGAAGTGCGCATGGCTGAGCATGCGGGCGAGGCGCAGCTCAGCGCTTGGTGCGTCCTTCCCATGTGGCTCGCGCTCATTCCGCTCCTAGTGCTGGGAGTGTGGTGGCCACATGCCTTCTCGACTTATTTCGCTGCGATCTCGCGCGAGCTCCTTGGGAGCACCCCGTGAGCACCGCAGAGCCCAAGACTCGATCGCCTGCGTTCCCCGGACGCATCAGCCTCACGGATGTCGAGCCTGGTGAGCTTCGCGCGGCATGCCAGAACGCACTTGCTACCGGGGCTCGCATGCAGATGGCTTATGCGTGGTTTCCTGATCGCTCCTCTCAGCCGGAGGTTCGCTATCTGCTCCACTGGCGCGGTCGACACCCGCTTCAGCTGTGGCGCACCCGCCCGCAGGCGGACTCACTACCGAGCCTTGCACCGCTCGCCCCCCTGCTTTCGTGGTATGAGCGCGAGATTACGGAATTGTGCGGGGTGACGTTCCAGGATCAGCCGCAGCCCGATCCGCTCGTGCTTCTACCAGGCGCCAGAGCTACAAGGCCGCCCCTTATCCCCGGACCTCCCGTGTCCCTGGAATACACGCCTGCGGCGCACAGCGGATTACCCGAGATGACAGGCCCGGCGTCCGGGGACGTGCAGTGGCTGCCGTTTGGACCGATCCGCGCCGATGTCCTCGAGTCGGCGCAATTTGATTTCTTCTACCTCGGCGAGGCGATCCTGCACTATCACCCGCAGCTCTTCTTCAAGCATCGGGGCATGGAGAAGCGCTTCGAAGGTGTGCGGCCGGAGCTTGGCGTCGTACTCGCGGAGCGCGTGTCGGCGGTGGGCGGCGTCGCTCACGCGCTCGCCTACTGCCAAGCGCTCGAGGCCGCAGCGCGGTGCACCGTGCCGCCGCGGGCTGCCTATTTGAGGGTGCTGCTCGCCGAGCTCGAGCGCTTGTACAACCACTTGCACTATCTCGGGCACCTCTGCCACACGACGACACTCAAGGTGGGTGAGGCTCAGGGAAAGTACCTCGAGGAGCTCGCGAAGCAGATGAATGCCCGCGCCACTGGTAGTCGCCTGCTGAGAAGCTTGCTCACACCCGGTGGCCTGCGTCGGGAGCCCTCGCTGGCGGGGCTCACTCAGGCGCTCGAGCAGATCGAGCGCGAGTACCTGCCTTATGCGGCCATGCTCGAGGCGAGCACCACCCATCTCGATCGTCTCATCACGACCGGACATCTGAGCCCGCAGCTCGCCTTTGACCAGGGGGCGACGGGACCCATCGAGCGCGCCTCCGGTCTCGATCGCGACTTGCGGCGCGACTATCCCTATGCGGCCTACGGCGAGCTCCCCTTCGAGCTCGTATCGAGTGAAGGCTGCGATGCTCACGCGCGTGCACAGGTTCGAATGGCGGAGATCACCCGCAGCATCGAGCTCATCCGATGCATCGAGCGGGAGCTGCCGGCCGGAGCGATCCGTGCGCCCTGCGAGCCACAGGCACGTACCGAAGGCTTGGGGTGGGCCGAATCCCCCCGCGGCTCGCTGTACTACGCCGTGCATCTGAATGACATCGGAACTCTCGCTCGCGTGAAGATCAAGTCTCCGAGCTTCTCCAATTGGCGTGTGTTTCCCTTCACCGTGCACGACAGCAACATGATGGATTACGCAATCAATGAGGCGAGCTTCGGCCTCACCATCGCGGGCTGCGCGCGCTAGGAGCTGTCATGCCCTTCTGGTCGTGGTACGGACTCAATAGCGGTAAGGCCAGCATGCGTTGGCCGAAGGGGGAGGAGGATGGCCAGGAACGCCTGCTCGGGATGCCACGTTTCGAGCCGGCAAAATGCAAAGACGGGTGTCAGCGCTGCGCTGAGGCCTGTTTGCCCGCGGCGATTCGCGTACTGGATGCGGCTGGGAGGGTGGATGCATCGATCCCGCGGGTCGAAGTGGACTACGGTCGCTGCGTGGTGTGCCAGATGTGCGTCGAGGTCTGCCCCACCGGGGCCTTCTCGGCGTCGCAGGATTGGGCATTCGGTGTTCGCCATCGGGAAGACCTGCTGTGGAGAGACGCCGTCAACTCCCCCGATGCCCAGGAGCTGCGCGGCGAGATCCGCCGGGTCTTCGGACGCAGCCTGCACATCCGGCATGTGGATTCGGGCTCATGCAACGGGTGTGAATCCGAGCTGCAAGCACTCAACAATCCCTACTACAACCTGCACCGGTTGGGCATTTTCTTCACCGCCTCGCCCCGCTTTGCCGATCTTCTCCTGGTCACAGGTCCCGTGACGTACGCGCTTCGAGGTCCGCTCCTCGAGGCCTATGGTGCGATGGCCGAGCCGCGCTTCGTGATGGCGGTGGGTACCTGTGCGGTCTCGGGGGGCGTAGTGGCGGGGAGCTACAGCTGTGGCCAGGGGCTCGATGGGGTTATACCGGTGGACGTGTATCTACCCGGGTGTCCGCCTAATCCAACCGCGATCATCCACGCGCTTCTCATGCTGCTCCAGCGCATGCCTCAGCGCGTCAAACGGGGCCAATTGGCCGCGGGTGTCGACCATGCCTGAGGGCCTGATTATCGCCTTCTGGCTTTGGTGCGCAGCGCTATTGCTTGGTCTTGCTCGATGGGCAAGGCTCGCCCGCGTGCTGCTCATCCTAGGCGCCGTGGCGGCGCTCTGGGCGATCCTCACGACTCTACCCCGTGCCACCGGGAATCTGGCGCTCGGTGTCACACTGGCCGACCAACCCGTGCGGCTGCATTACGATCCGCAGGCACTCTGGCTGCTCGGCTTCGGACTCGTCCCAGCCGCGTTGGCCGTGGCACTCACCACGCCCGTACGCATGGCCCGCCCAGGGTGGGTCGCCGGAGCGGCGCTCTCGCTCATTGGCGCCCTCGGCGTGTTCGGTGTGCAGGACGGTTACTCGTTCCTCATCGCTTGGGAGCTCATGAGTGCGGGCGGAGCGGTGATGATTCTGTCCGAGCGCCTCACGAACGGAGCCGGTCACTGCACGCTCTACATGCTCTCGATGCTCGAGTTCGGCGCCATCGCGATCCTGCTCGCGCTCCTGCTGCTGGGGATATCCACGGGGGGTGGGCTCGATTTCGCTCACCTCCCAGCCGCGGCCACAACGCTCTCCGTCGGTCGTCGTATCTTCATCGGCGTGCTCCTGCTCCTCGGGTTTGGCGCCAAGCTCGGGCTGCTGCCTTTCTATGAATGGTTTCCGGGTCTGTATGGCAACGGCAGCGGTGCGACGGGCGCAATCATTTCGGGCGTGGCCCTCAACGCCGCATTCTTCGCGCTCGCGCGCGGGCTCACGGATTGGCTCCCGGGCAATGCAGGCACGTTCGGGCTGGGCGTGATCACGGTGACGCTTGCCGTCGTGACCTCGATTCTTGCGGCGCTGTACGCCTTCCAGCAGGACGACTGGCGACGCCTGCTGTCGTTCTCTTCGGCCGAGAATGCCGCCATCGCGGTCACGGCGCTTGGCGCAAGCCTCCTGTTCCGGTCAAACGGACAGGCGGCCCTCGCCGGGCTGGCCTGGACCGTCGCAACGCTGCACCTTTCCGGGCACTCGCTGGCCAAGGGGACACTGTTCTTGTGTGCTGATGGGATCTTCCAAGCGAGCGGCAGTTACCACCTCGCGCAGCGGGGCTGGTTGCGACATGCGGGACTCGGACTTGGCATCGGTGCGCTTTTCGCGGTCATGAGCCTCGCAGCACTGCCGCCGCAGATTGGCTTTGCAACGGAGTGGTTTACATTCCAGACCTTGTTTCAGGGCTTCCACCTCACCACGCTCGGTGGGCGTCTCACGCTTGCGCTTGCCGGTGCGGGCGTGGCCCTCACTGCCGCCGTGGGGCTCGCGACCTTCGTGAAGGCATTCGGAATCGGACTTCTCGGCACAGGTGCACCGGCTCGCGAGCGGGTGGCACCGCGCTACGCCTGGGGTACCCTCATACTCGGTCTCGCCCTGCTCGCCTTCGCGGTGGGATTGCCTCTCTGGCTTCCAGCACTCAACGCGGCCGATCTGCATGAATTCGGCCAACCGAGCGCGCAGGCCATGGTCACGGGCTGGCTACTGGTCCCACTGACAGACAAGTTCGCCTTCATCTCCCCCTCCCTGCTCGTGATCGTCATGCCTCTGCTTGCGCTGCTGCCGCTCAGCCTGCTCTTCACCGCACGTCGATACGCGGTGCGACGCACCCCTGTCTGGTACGGTGGGATGCCTGTCGACCCGCGGCGAACGCAGACCACCTCGCTCACGTTCTCGAACGCCACGCGTACCTTCTATAGCTTCATCTATCGCCCGACGCTCGATACGGCGCGCGAGCATCGGGCGGTTGCTTACTTCATTCACCGCCTGGAGTTCCGGCACGACATTGCGGACGTGTTCGGACCACTCATCTTTCGCCCGCTGCGCCGACTCGTCTGGTGGCTCGCCGGCCGTATGCGAGCCTTCCAATCGGGGGACCTTAACTTCTATCTGGCGCTGATCAGCGTGCTGCTCGTTGTGATTCTGGCGCTCACTTTGGTCTGACTGCTCAAGCGCATCCACCGGCTCCATCTGCACCGATGACCCACTGATTCTGGCGAATGTCAAGCTGAGTTCCTAACGTCTTTGCGCAAAAACTCGAAAAATCTGCGCAAAGACGGCGGTGAGATTGCTTGAGTTATTGCGCAAAGTCGTTACATGCGCGGGGTTCCAATTTCCGACGTCGGGCCGCAGTCTGTTCAAACTGCCGGATCTTGCCCCGGTACGGAGGACTCCAATGACTCTCCCGATGAAGAAACTCCCCCGCCAGCTCCCGCTAACCAATGGCAGGCTATTGCGATTGCCCGCCGTGTGCGAGCTCACGGGACTCGGCCGCTCCATGATTTACCTCCTGGAATCCCAGGGCAGTTTCCCCCAGAGGATCAAGATCACTGAGCGAGCCGTCGCCTGGCTCGAGAACGAGATACGAGCCTGGATCGCAAAGCGCATTGAGCAGACCCGGGGACGTCCGCAGAAGCTGACCGCGATCCAGGGTGGCGCTGAGCAGCGCACGCTGGATCTGTCGTGACACTAAGGGGGGCGCGCTCGTTGCGGCTCGCCTTCCGGCAAGTCGCTCCTTATCGTTAGCGCCTCAGATCATCTGGACCCGTGCCAGGCGTTCGCGGGCCGTGCTCTGTACGAGATGCCCGTAGTGCTTCTCGATCATGGCTAGCGAGGTACCAACGATCTTTGCCACCTCGAGCGTGCTGACGCCGTCGAGCAGCGCCTGAGTGATGAAGCTGTGACGCAAGGCGTACAGGCAAGTTCCGCGCGGCAGGCAGGCGCGAGACGCCGCAGCCCTAACGAGCTCGTCCCAGTCGCTGTGTGCCCAAGGCATACCGTCGTCTCGGGTCAGAAGAAATGCGCTTGGCAGCTTGTGTCTTGCACAGCGAGCAAAGAATTCAGTTGCCGCGGCCGTGAGTGGGATGGTACGCGGCCCCGTCTTGCCATTCACCGACAGCGACTGCGTCCTCGAATCGAATGCCGACCGACGCGCACTGACGAGCTCGCCCGCGCGACAGCCGGTATGGATGACCGCTTCGATGAGGTCGCGTACGGCGCCCTCGGCCTGCAAGAGAAGCGCTCTTCGCTCCATGACGTCGAGAAAGAGCTCGCGTCGAGCCGACGCACCCTTCAGCGGCTGCACGTCCGCCCATTCCCGAGCCGCGGCAACACCGACGAGCCGGTTGGCCACGGCCAGATTCAACGCGGCTTTGAGCGCCGTGAGCGTCCGATTGGCGCTCGCCTTCGATAGCCCCCCGGAGACGAGCTCGAGGTGCCACTGCCTCAAGCGAGGCGCGCTGACACGGACCAGAGACAGCGCAGCAACCCCGTGCGGGGAATGCTTGGCCTGCGGGTGCGACGCTTCCGAAAATTCGCCCCGCTCGCGCGTCATGGGCACACCGGGCTCCTCCGGCCGCCCTCTGGACTTCGGTCCGAATTCTCCATCGGCCGCCGTGCCGTAAATCGTGCGGCGGAAACGCATGTGCGCATCGTGAGCCGTCCCATGGCGACCCTCCGCCATCAACGAGCGGACGTAGGCGCGGCATGCAGAGGCAACCGTCGGCACCTCCCCTGCTTCATCGCGTCCGCTGATCCCCTGGTCTTGATCGCGGAACCAGGCTTCCGCAGCAGCCTTTGCGGCGTCGAATCCGAACTGGTCGCTGCATTCCCCGAGAGACCTGAAGAATCGGTCACCATCGCCGTCCCGATAGCGCGCGATCCACGTCCCCGCGCTGCGGGAGGTGAGTTTGCGGTAACCGAGATGCCGATCGCGGCCGAGCTTGTACCAATGCGGCTCGCGTCGCGGCTCCAAGGCCTCGCGCCCTCGCTTGGTATCGATTCGAATCATCAGACCCCACGAGTACGGCAAAAGTACGACATAGTTTAGCCTGGAGGCCCTTGGATGACGAGAGCGTCCGGAACTTGTTTTTTCGGCATTTCAGAGACATGCATGGATGTCCATGGACTTCAAAAGTGCGATGAAATGCTTTCACACGGCAGGGGTCACTGGTTCGATCCCAGTACCGCCCACCATTCCGAAACGTAGTTGGAACAAGGGCTTAGGAAATCTCCTGCCGCGACGTCGCGCCCACCAAGCGCGGAGCGAGGGATGAGAACCTCCGCCTAAAGGCGATGGCGCTGCCGCCCTTCGCCCGCATCCGGATGGCCTCCCTCTCGCCCGTACTTGGCGGCCTATCGGGGCGAGCGACTCAAGGTGGTCTCAGGCGCCACCGTCATTCGCGAATTCAACGTCCGCTCGCACGCCAAGCCGACGCCTTCAGGGCGATGAGGAGCCACGGCTGCTCGCGGTGTGCCGCGCCGCGGGCAACCCCTGGCTCGTGCATTTCGTGGCACTCGCCGTCGAAACGGGTATGCGGCGCAGCGAGCTCCTCGGTCTACTCTGGGCCAACGTCGACCTCGAGAAGCACGAACACGCCTATTCAGAGCCGCCGGTCGAGGTCACTTGGGTCCACAGGGAATTCCGAAGAGATTGTTAGCTCCTTGCTCCCCCAACGAGAGTTTGTACAACTCGGTCATGAGAGATCTTAATTCGGGTTCTTTTACAACCGAGAGCGGCTCCGGAGATATCGGCTCACGACATTCACTAGCAAATACCAGGACTATCTCGCCCACCTGAAACGGATATGTGATGCAGGGGTAACCCGCGCAGACTGGTGGCTGTACGGCGCGCAGCGTGGCGCCAGAGTGATAGGGGCCTTTCCACGAGGCGATAACCACCAGGGTCGCCGATGCGCGAGATGATCTAATCTGATCCTCAATAGAACGGTAACCCCCAATCGGAAAGGTAGATTCTCTTACCTGGACGAGCGCAATGATCGGCGAATGCTTGAATGTGACCCCAAGCTCGCCGTTATCCCACGCGAAGGCTGTACAGCTGAGAACAATTGCAAGCAGGAGAAACGGGGCACAACGCATGGCGCACCCAACTCGTCGTTGTTTAGCTTGCAGCAAGCTTAGTATGCCTTCAGTGCCCCTATCAGCCGCGAAAGGGTTTGGGACACTCTGGGACAGTTGGCCGATGACGTTGCGTGATATCGTGACTCGGGACAGGGGTCAGCGACGAGCCGCGCCGAAACGTCGTGAGGTCGTCGCGCGCCGGCCGGCGGCGCGCGCTGCGGCTAGCGCGGCGAGCTCCAGCAGCCCTAAAGCGCCCCCACCGCCGTGACCACCAGCGCTAGAGCCCGTGCTACTACTCGAGGCCACGACATTGATCGTGACCTGCTGCGTCGCCGAGAAACCATTAGCGGCACAAGTCAGGGAATAGGTGAACGTACCACTCTCAGTCGCTGTCTGGACCAGCTGCCCGCTCGTCGCGAGGGAGCCTGACCACGGCGAGCCGTCTGCACCGCCGCCTCCCGCGGTGCAGCCGGTAGCGCCCGACGATGACCAAGACAAAGTGAACGCATCTCCGACGGTCAGGCTAGTGGCGCTCGATTGCAGCGTCGCCGTCAGGTCTTGCACGGTCAGGATGGCGTTGGTCGATGTAGGTGCGACCGTGGCCGGCGCGATGCTCTGGCAACTGATCCCAAAGGTGAAATTCCCGGCTTGCCCGGCTCTATAGCTGAACTGACCTGTGGGCGGGAGGGCGTAGGCTCCATTGGTATCCCAACCGCTATTCGGAATGCCGCCCGTCCCCTCGCAATTAGACGCGTTAGTCGAAGACCACGAGATCGTGAATGCCTGCCCCTGTACGACCGAGGCCGGACTGATTGAGATCGTCTCTGTCGGCGGCGGTGGTGGCAACACAGTCAGCGTGACAGGCGTCGATGTCACCCTCGTCGGCGTGTTGCCCGGGATCGCGCAAGTAACTGAGATCGAATACGTTCCCGGAGCCGGCGGCGCAAGAGTTGCGGAGCCTTGCGCCTGGTAGGGAATATTCAACGGATCATTCAGGGAGTAATCCTGAATACCGTTGATGATGCAGGTCGATATATTCGAGTTCCAATTGAGAATCACATAGTCTGCCGGTGAATTGCTATAGGTCACCGTCGTGGGAGCGAGCGTGGCCGTCGTGTAAGGCGCGTTTTGCTCGAAGGTCGCCGTCACGCTCTGCTGCACGGAGGTCGTTCCTGTTGAACAGGTGAGCGTGTACGTGTAGGTCCCCAGCGTTGTGACATTGGGCGCGAAGGTCGCTGTCGGAGCGTTATTCGAGTTGAAGAACGCGGTGTTTCCCCAACCATCGCCAGGTGCACCTCCCGATGGTATGCAGGTGTTGGCAGCGGTGAGCCAGTGCAGTTCGAAGTCTTGTCCCAGGATGCGGTCCGAGCCCGTCTCCTCGAGGATGAGACTAGGCGTGACGTAGCTCACCGTCTCGTTGATCATTGCCTGAGCGTTGGCAGAACCGCATGTAAGGGTGTAAGTGACATCACCGGCAGTAGCCTGCGTCGTGGTGGTGGTGCCGGAGGCCGCTAGGTTGTCAAGGGACAATCCACCGCCGCTGATCGAACATGGTTTGACATTGGACGACCAACTCAGCACCGCCGGAAGGGTGGTCCATACTGTTTGCGGTACATTGAACTCGATGACCGGTGTAGGACCGGTCCACACGACAGTTACCGATGCCTTCGCAATGCCATTGCCGGGAAACACGCAGCTGAGTCCATAGGTCACGGTAGTGACCGAGGATTCCGTCACCGACTGGGATCCCGAAGCCGCCAGCGTGCCAGACCAGCCATCACCCGGCAGACCGCCGCTCGCGGAGCATTGCGTAGCGCTCGGCCCGGTGGCCCATGAGAGCTCTATGGCCACGCCATCGAGCGAGGTGTAATTGGAAGAGCCAAACGTGATATCGAGGACCGGCAAACTCGATAGTGCTGGTACCGGTGCTGCTTGTGGTGTCCGCCGTCGAATTCCAAACCGCAGCGAGCGCCGTAAAGTCTGCGACTCCGTTGGAGCCATTCGGTGTGGGCGGATTAGAGAGCGGGCAGGACCCGAATCCAGAAGGATCGGTCGTTGTGCGCCCCAGGCTCAGCGACCCGACCAGGTGATTGTTCTGGTCGAAAAGCCCGCTTCCTGAGGCGCCTGGTCCGATGTTCCCGAGTTGGTTCACTGTCTCCCAGAAATCGGAGACATAAGTGGTGCCGAGAACCCCGCTGTCTTGTACGGCCGCGGCCTTACCGAACCACTCCGTGAACTGCTTGTCATACCCCTCCGCATCGTGGATCGTGTATCCCCCTTGGACCGCGCCACCGGAGGCATCGAAGCCCACGAACTGCGCGTCGCCGGCGACTGGGTTGGTATCCAGCTCGATCAGCCATGCATCCTGCTGCTCGACGAGCGTTCTGGCGCCGGTCTGCGTAGGAATTCCGGGGTCATAGATCGAGCCCAGCGGCGCTCCGCACGGGGTGGTGGCATCCCAGTAGACAGTTAACGCGGTCGCCGCGCCCGGGTCGCCACCTCCAAGCGTCCCCGTCTCGCAGTGCCTGGCTGTCAGCAGGTACGGCGTGTTATCGCCGGGCACATCGTTGATCAGCGAACCAGTGCACTCATACAAGTTTCCGATCACGAGGGCAACCGTTGCCGCTCCTGCCGGCGTGTTGCTCGGCGTGATCTGGCACTCGTAATTCGTGACACAAGCAGTGTTGCCCGATACCTGCTGCTCCTGCTCCTTCAGTTGGAGGTAGTAAGGGTGATCCTGCACCCCGGGGCCGAGGGCGCGGTAGCCGGCTTGCAGGCTGACGATGTTGAGGGCCACCTTGTTGCGATCCGTAGCGGCAACCGTCAGCTCGAATTGAAGGGCCTCTCCCGGCTGTATTCGGCTCCATAACTCGCCTCTATGGAGATCTCGTGCGCTATAGCTCGTGGTGGTCTTTGCGCCACGCACAATGAGAGTCGCGCTCGCGGGAAGGGAAGACTGTGTGGCATGAAACGAAAGCGACACAGCAGTTGGAATCGACACGGCGTACTGCCACGTCGCGCGCCCGTTCGCACTCGACCATCGGCCTCCACTCTGTGTCGATACTTTGAAGGGCACCAGCACGGCAAACTGCACGGGCGAGCTGATCGCTGCTCGGATTAGAGGTCTGAGGTCAGTTCGGACGACCTGTACGGCCACCGCCGCATACACCTGCACGGCGAACATGGATGCGAGACTCGCGAACACGGCTGCCTGGAGGCGGCATCTGCGCTCGAATGACTTCATGCTTCGGCACCCCTCTAATTGTTGTTCTGCTTCAGGGTCGCCGCGGTTCGGCGCATCTCCGCGTTCTGCCGGCCAACGGTCGCAACGAGAGACCGTAGCCCCCCTACCCTATCTTTACTGCGCCGTGTGACCTCGGTATTCCAGGCACGCCGTGCCGCGGCCAATAGGCGGACGGTTCGCTCCTACGAAATATATCCGATCGTTCCCGCCCACCAAACCAAAACGTGGTTGGAACAAGGACTTAGGAATTTCCTGAGTTCGCCGAGCCGGGGCGCGTAGGTGGTAGGGAGTCGTCTGCGGCCAAGGCCGCCGCGGCGCGCAGGAACGGGCGCAAAGGCGGCAGCCCGCGGACTCGGACGTCACCGACACCAGGGCATAGTTTGTGTCTGGGTGTCCACGCCACCACCGGGCACGGCTTAGGACGATTAGAGCTGCCGTTTTCGCCCGGCTCACGACACCCACTGATCTTGCGCCGCCGCGGCTCCACGGCAGTCAAGCGTCAGTGCAGCGGCCTACTCAATAAGGCAGCGGGTTCAGGAGATTGTCGAGCTTGATGAGTCCATACGGCGCGCCACCCCCGGGTGCATCGCGCGCGGCTGCCGTATAGACCCCGCCGTTTTCGAGCGTGACCGGCACAGGCCCGATGATCGGCGTCTTGGTACCTGCGGTGGTTACGGTCAGATCGTAAGAGCCTTGAAGGTAACTGACGAAACCCGTGTCCGTCGCAAATGACATAGCTGGATAGGTCGGTGCCACACTCTCGATTCCTGCTCCCGAGGCCGTGAGGTACACATCGACGACTTGCGCCGAGGGAGATCCCTGGATGAAGCGCAGCCGTGCCTGGGTCGAGTAACTGCGGTAGTCATCGCGTGTAATGAACGGGAAGATCTGCGCCAAGGGACCGAGTGCATACAGGGAGTACCCCGTGTACTCGCCGCCTCTGAGGTTCACGTTCTGACTCGCGAGCACATCATTCAGATTGCTCGCCGGCGTGATGGCCAGGTCATAGCTGTTGATGCCGGGCCCAGGAGGGGCGAACGGGTTCGGAATCCCCAGATAGGATGTCGATGCTCCGAAAGCGACACTCGCGACGACCGGGCCGGCGACCTGGCCATTGTTCGAGGTGACTGCGAGGGCGGGCGCATTTGGCGAATCGTTGATGACGCGCAGAGCCGTGAACGGATAAAGCCAGCTGTTCTCACCGAGCGCATCGACGATCGACACCGTGTACTGACAGCACGGCTCATAAATCACTACGCCCGGTATCTGAACCGGCGTGAGCACCGAGTAAATCAGATCTGCCCCCCCTTCGAGCGTGATGGGCCCGGTTGGACCGAACGGCGAGACTGGGTCCGCTAGCCAGAGCTCGCCAGAGGAGGCCGTGAACGGGCCTACTGACCCCCCAGGCGCGGCGGTGCCGATGGGCGTGGCAGAACTGAAGGGCGCTCCGGCAGCCGAGACGTACACGACGATGGGAGAGCTGTACGCGTTGAGGACCTGGACGCGGGTGGACTGGGAGGGAACGACCGCAAGCTCGTGCGAGGTAGTCAGGAGCGACAGGCCCGGCGCCTGGAGGGTTCCGACGAACCCCTCAACCGCCACCACGTAATCCATGTTCGCCGCAGCATCAAGCGTGGTCGGTCCGATGACCGTGGTTGGTGCGCCGGGTGTCTCAATCTGAACGACCAGGCTGTGCGAGCCTGGCGTAATGGGCTGCTCTGCGGTCCCCACCCCATAATCAAGATGTGTGATGAACGGGGTGCCGTCGAGGATGACATCCAGGGGCGGCGCATCCACGGAGGCGTTCACCACCTGTAGGGTGGCGTACGTTCCGGCTGCTGGATATGGAGGATAGTAGTCATGGTCGTCCCCGCCGCATCCCGCCAGAGCACATGGCAGCACGACTAGCAACGCCACGCCAATCTTCATGGCCGTTCCCCCATGCGCGGACCGAATGCTCAACGCACGGCGGTCCAGGACGTTGACACCGTTGCTCTGATCGGGGCTGACACAGGGTCCTCCTCCGGAGTCGGCCCGCGCGCGGGGAGCTATGGATTCAGCTTGTGTTTCTGCCGAATGAGTAGATCACGGTCTTCACGCCCTCGAAACTCATGCGAAAGACCGTGCCGCCACCGAATTGCCCGTCGCCGTTGCTGGTACCGTAGAGGTAACCATCATTGCCCTGAATGAGGTTGCTTAAGCTGGGAGAAGAACTCGTTTGCCCGTCGATCGGAGGGACTAGGTAAATCGGCTCCTCATCGGCGGGTAAAGTAAATTTGAATACGGTACCGCAACCTTCCGAGCAGGCCATGTTGCCGCCGTTTCCCGTCGTTCCGTAGAAGCTTCCGTCGCTACCCAGGGTCAAGGGACCCGGGTAGGCTCCATCGCCGGAGCCGCCTTTGAATTCGTAGAGTGTCGTCTTGGCTCCTGCGGGCGTCATCTCGAAGATAGCGCCGTGACCCTCACCACCAAAATACTCGGCCCCGTAAAACAGACCATTGCTCGCCTGAAGCAAGGGGCCGAATGGCAATTCGCCGTCGGATCCTCCGAGGAAGGAATAGAGCACCGTCTCCGCACCTGCGGGTGTGAGCTGGAAAATGGTTCCCTGATCGTTCCTTCCTCCAATCTCCGTGGTTCCATAGAGATCGCCGTCCGCTCCAACGATCACGCTCGTTGGCAGAGACCCGTCATCCTTCCCTGAGAATGAATAAAGCGCGGACTCTTGCCCGTCGGGCTTGATCTGGAACACGGTCCCACAACCATCGCTTCCACAATCAGTGCTCTCCTCACCCCCGGCCGCTGTAGTTCCGTAGAGGGTGCCGTCGGACGCCTGCGCCAGTCCAGGGTTCGGCTCCCCGCCGTCGTCTGTACCCCTGAAGAAGTAGATGATGGATTCCGCACCGGAGGGCGTCACCCTGAATACCACACCACAGCCCGTCGGACCCCCCGTGTAACCGACCGGCTCATCGCGTTGGCACGCGTTGATCCCGCCATCGTTCGTAGTACCGTAAAAGTTGCCATCACTGCCCTGGATGAGGCCTTGGGGATTTTCACCGTCGGAAGTTCCTCCGGTGAAAGAGTAGAGCACCTCTTCCACTCCCGCTGGGGTCAGGCGGAACACCGTGCCAAGTCCGAAGTCACCGCCGCCAGCCGTTGTTCCGTAAAAATTGCCATCGCTTGCCTGAATCAGGCCCGAGGGCGCCACGCCGTCGACGCGATTAGTTTCCCCAATTTCGGGACCGCTGCCTGCGCCAGTACAGGAAACCAAAGAGCTGATCAGCGTGCAGCACGAAGCGCGTTTCCACTGCATAAAGCCCCCGCCCTCGCGTATCGTCGATCCCTAAGCCTCTGCGTAACGCGCGGCCGATACTGTACCATTTGCTTGCTACGCTTGATGGGATGGAATCGCGAGCTCGACGATGCGACAAGTGCAGTTGGCACGGTGCACTTACAAATCTGCAACAGCTTGATTCGACGAACACAGCTAGGATCGGAAGTAGACAAGCGAGGCGCGATCGTTGTCCGTCGCGGTATTTCATACATGAAGAGCCCCACATTCGTGCTCGCCCTGGCACTCGGCTCCGGCTGCACATGCGCCAGCGCGTCAGATTTCAATCCGCTGGGCTTCTATGTTGGAGCCTCGGTGGGGCAAAGCAGAGAGTTGGACGCCTCTTATGGGTTGAGTGGTGCGACGGACGTAGGCTGGAAAATGCTCGCCGGACTTCGCCCTCTACGATTCGTTGGAGTAGAGGCCGAGTACGTGAGTTTCGGCTCCCCCGCAGTGCACAGGGCGCTCGTCGATGATTCGGCACACGCAACTGCCGCCGGCGCCTTTGGTGTGGGCTACCTGCCAATCCCGTTTATCGACGTGTTTGGCAAGGTCGGCTGGCTCAGGACCCGCACAACTGCGAACGGTCTTGTGTATTGCGCTCCCCCTGCCCTGTGCATCATCTCGGTGCAGGCGGACCGCGCCGATTCGGCGCTCGCATACGGTGCTGGGGTGCAAGCCAAATTGAACGCCATCGCGTTCCGAGCCGAGTATGAGCGGACCGAAACAGGGGTCGGGCATCCGCAACTTCTATCATTCGGCATCACGTGGACGCTCTAAACGCTCTCGATCACCTGAGCGATGCCGGCGTATACCCGTAGCGGTCTCGTGGGGTTGTCGGGTCACGGTCCGCGAATGCGTCCGCCTGTCTGCGACATAGGCTGGGCTCCTCACGCGCTACGCGGCGCTAGGAAGTCTTGCAGGTGGGCATCGAGCGCGCGCTTGAGGGCCGGCCTCGCCTCGCAACGCTCGACATAGGCCGCGAGACGCTCGTCCGCGGCGACCACGTCCGTGTGACCGAGGCCGATTCTCCACCGACGAATCGACAGAGCGCACATCGACACGGGGATTGCCGCCGAGGACTGTAGAATCTCGACCTCGGCTCTCGACGGGAGAATCCCATGCGGCCTCCTCGCGCTCGCTTGCTGGCAACGCTCAGCGCCCTAATTGCGCTCGCCCCGCTGGCCCATGCCGGCTCCGCCAGCCTGAACCATCCCACCGGCACCTCCGGGCTCATCATGGTCGACAAGATGGGCGGCCGCGTGCTGTTCTTCCCCCCGGACGGCGATCGCGAGCTCGGCGAGCTGCGCCCCAGCACGGATCCTGCCCAGCGGCCCCACGAGGTGGCCATCTCCCCGGATTTGCGCACGGCGTACGTCTCGGTCTACGGCGATGGGATATTCGGCAAGAATCCGCATCCGGGTCACAGCATCGCGATCATCGATCTGTCGACGCGGCGCCTGGTCGGCAGCATCGATGTGTCCCCGTATCGCGCTC
>Ga0335074_10002528_pt1 | contig 24977 bp, 24 predicted proteins | sample Lox_Sample_23_FD_206715 | JGI IMG/M metagenome (GOLD analysis project Ga0335074, IMG submission 206715) | Soil microbial communities from Loxahatchee National Wildlife Refuge, Florida, United States - Lox_Sample_2.3 | ecosystem: Environmental > Terrestrial > Soil > Wetlands | place: USA... | reverse complement strand
GGAACAAGGGCTACGTGCACGAAGTCGCCCAGTTCTTCGCCACCGGCTGGCTGGCGAACTACTGGCGGATCGACCCGATGACCGACAAGGACTTCGAGTGGTTCGAGTACAAGTACCCCGGCTGGTATGACCGGTACGGCAAGTGGTGGGAGAACTACAACCGCCTGGCCACGCCGAACGGTCACCACCCGATCGTGGCGGAGGACGTCGACTATGTGTACCCGCACCGGTGCTGGACCTGCATGGTCCCCTGCCTTGTCCGCGAGGACATGGTCATGGACGAGGTCGACGGCCAGTGGCGGACCTACTGCCACGAGGAGTGCCGGTGGACCGACGCGGTCGCGTTCCGGCCGACCTACCAGGGCCGCCAGACGCCGAACATGGGCCAGCTCATCGGCAAGCGTGAGTGGGAGACGCTGTACCACGGCTGGAACTGGGCCGACGTGGTCTCCGACATGGGTTACGTCCGTGACGACGGCAAGACCATGGTCGCGCAGCCGCACCTGAACCTCGACCCGAAGAAGATGTGGACGCTGGACCACCTGCGCAGGATGCCGCCGGTGCTCAGCCCGAACGTGCTGCTCAACGAGATGACCGACGAGCAGCGGCAGGCGTTCCACGCCGACTACATCAGGCAAGGCCCGGCCGGGCGCCCCGCTCCGGCGGTCTCCTAGCCCTCCTCATCGGCCGGCGCCGGAGTGGGCTGCCCTATCAGCGGCCCCCTCCGCGCGGCGGCGCGCGCCCTGCCCCACGCTCGCTGCCCCGCGCTCACTGCCCGGCGCTCACTACGCGATCCGGATCACACGTCCCGCAGCCGGAAGGAGGATTCATGCCCGATAAGCACGTCGTCCGGTTCGAGCCGGTCGGCATCGAGATCGAGGTAGGCGAGGACCAGACCATCCTGCGTGCCGCGGCCGAGCAGGGCATCATGCTCATGCACGGCTGCAAGGAAGGGCAATGCGCCTCGTGCAAGTCCTTCATCCTGGACGGCGACGACATCGAGCACGACAAGTACTCCACGTTCGCGCTGCCCGATTACGAGCTCGAGGAAGGCTACACGCTGCTGTGCCGGGCGCACGCCTACGAGGACCTCACGATCGAGCTGCTCAACTACGACGAGGAGATGATCCGCTCTGGGCTGCCCATCCAGCAGGGCGTGGCGGAGGTGGTATCCACCGACGCGGTCACCCACGACATGCGTCACCTGGTGCTGCGACTCCTCGAGCCGGGCGAGATCAAGTTCTTCCCCGGTCAATATATGGACATCAAAATTCCGGAAACGGCAGTTGTCCGGTCCTTCTCGATGGCGAACACCAGCAGCCGTGACGGCGGACTGCTGGAATTCGTTATCAAGGTCTACCCGGATGGCCAGTTCTCCCGGTTCCTGGCGGACAAGCTGGTCGAGGGCGACCGGCTTGAGCTGACCGGCCCGTTCGGCGTCTTCACCCTCCGCGAGGGTGACAACGACCTGGTTTTCGTCGGCGGCGGGGCCGGCCTCGCGCCGATCCTGGCATTGCTGCGGTCGATGGCCGAGCGCGGCATCGCCCGGAAGACAACGTTCTTCTACGGCGCCCGGACGCGTGCGGACCTCTGCTTCGAGGCGGAGCTGGGCGAGCTCGAGCGCAAGCTGCCGGACTTCCGTTACCTGCCAGCGCTGTCCGAACCGGGCGGCGGCGACGGCTGGGACGGCGAGACCGGCCTGATCACCGACGTCGTCCGGCGGCACGCCAGTGACCTCACCGGCGCGCACGCCTACGTCTGCGGACCGCCGCCGATGGTGGAGGCAGCGCTGCCGCTGCTGGCCAGCCTCGGCGTCGAGGAGAAACGCATCTACTACGACAAGTTCACCTTCACCGGTAACCCGGAGGACTCCCCATGAGCGAGACGACAGCCGAACGCAGCGTCCCCAAGCCTGTCTTCACCGATGCGGAGGCCGGCGCGAAGACCTTCCCGGACTCCACGGCCCGGCGGTTCAACTACTACATCCCCGCAAAGCGCAAGCAGTCCCACTACGAGGACGTCACCGTCGAGGTGCAGCCCGACCCGCGCCACTACCTGTCTCAGGGCTGGCTGTACGGCTTCTCCGACGGCCGCGGCGGCTACCCGCTGGACTGGACCGCGCTGAAGGCGTGGGGCAGCGACCGGCCAGAGCCTGAGCGGTACCCCGGCTCGGGCGGCAAGGGCTACGACTGGCCGTCAACCGGCTGGCATGAGTTCCGTGACCCGAACGAGGAGTGGGAGCTCACCTTCTACCGGTACAACTCCAACGTCGTCCGGCAGCTCAACCAGAACATCGACGTCGCCCGCCAGTCGAAGGCCTTCAGCCAGTGGAACCCCAACTGGGTTCGCTTCGTCGAGTCGCACGTAGGCGCGTGGATGCACGTGGACCACGGCCTGGGCCTGTACCTGTTCGCCAATGCCAACCGGCGGGCGCCCACCAATATGCACAACAACGCGATCTCGGTGAACAGCATGCACCGCATCAGGGCCGCACAGGACCTCGCCCTGTACAACCTGACCCTGACCGAGGAGATCGATGGCTTCGACGGCGCCGCGCACCTGCACGCGTGGAACTCCGACCCGGTCTGGCAAGGCGTGCGCGAGGTCGCCGAGCAGCTCACCGCTATCGACGACTGGTGCGAGGCGATCTTCGCCGCGAACGTGGTCTTCGAGCCGCTGGTCGGCGAACTGTTCCGCAGCCAGCTGGTCATGCACGCGGCACCACGCAACGGCGACTTCGTCACTCCCACTCTGGTCGGCGCCGCCGAGTACGACTTCGCCGAGCGCGACCTGCGGTACACGATCCCGATGTTCCAGCTGCTCACCAGCGACCGCGAGTTCGCCGGCCACAACAAGGGCCTGCTTGCCGAGTGGCTGTCCACCTGGACCGCCCGCTCGCTCGGCGCAGCCCGGACCCTGCAGCCGCTGTGGTCGCAGCCCGATTCCAAGCCGCCGCGCTTCGAGGACGGCCTGGACGCGGCCAAGAGCCGGTTCGCAGGGATCCTCTCCGACCTCAACCTCGACGCACCGAAGGAGCTGAACCAGTGAGCACGTTCACTACCGCGGAGAGTCCGTTCAAGTCCGACAACACGGCCTCGAACATGTGCGGATTCACGCTGATGAACAACCAGATCGGCGCGGTCGTCGCCCAGGTCATGGCCACGAAGCCGAACGTCACGGTGACGCCGCTCCCGTCGATGATCAGGGTGGACGCGGTCGGCCGGATGGACGTGGTCTACGACGAGGTGTCCGAGGCGCTCGGCGAGGAGCCGGGATTCTTCGACGCCGCTCAGTTCGAGGAGAGCATGTCGACGCACTACGGCCGGATGATCCACACCGACGACGCGACGATTATGTTCGCCAATCCCGAGGACGCCGCCGATTACCTGGGCTTTGACCTTACGCCCACGTCGGCGTAGGACCAGAGTAGGTAGTCGAGGCCAGCCAGCCCCACTGAGCACATACCGGGAGGCACCGTGTACGAGAAGGACGGCGAGAAGTATTTCGTGGTCGACGGCCACATGCACTACTGGAATGCGGCGCCGGACAACTGGGTGCCCGGCGCTGAGCAGTACGCCAAGGGCTGGATCGAGTGCTTCCACGCCTACCAGGGGCTCGGGCCGCCAGAGACCCACTGGAGCCTTGAGCACTTCCAGAAGTACTCCGAAGACGACCTGATGAAGGACCTCTTCGAAGACGGCCACGTCGACGTTGCCATCTTCCAGCCCACCTACCTGAAGGAGTGGTATTCCGAGGGCTTCAACACCACCGAGCGCAACGCTTTGATGGGTGAGCGGCATCCCGGCAAGTTCGTCTACAACACCCGGTTCGACCCCCGCGACGGGGACGCTGGCCTGGAAGAGCTCAAGCGGAACGTGGAGCGCTTCGGCTCCAAGGGAGTCAAGCTCTACACCGCCGAATGGAACGCCGGATCACGCGGTTACAAGCTCAGCGACACGGCCGCGTACCGCTACCTGGAGGCTGCGCAGAACCTCGGGATCAAGAACGTCCATGTGCACAAGGGCCCGACTATCTGGCCGCTGGACAAGGACGCGTTCGACGTGAGCGACGTCGACCACGCGGCGACCGACTTCCCGGAGCTGAACTTCATCGTCGAGCACGTTGGCCTGCCCAGGATCGAGGACTTCTGCTTCATGGCGACCCAGGAGCCGAACGTCTACGCCGGCCTCGCCGTCGTGACCGGCGGCCTGATGCACGCGCGGCCCCGGTTCATGGCCAAGGTGATGGGTGAGCTGCTGTTCTGGGTCGGCGAGGACAAGATGATCTTCGGCAGCGACTACGCCATCTGGGAGCCCAAGTGGCAGGTCGAGGGCTTCGTCGACTGGGAGATGCCAGACACCGAGGAGTTCTCCGACTACCCCAGGCTCGGCACCGCGGGCAAGAAGAAGATCCTCGGGCTCAATGCCGCGAAGCTTTACGACATCCCGGTCCCGGCCGAGTACCAGCTGCCAGCCGATGCCGGGGCGCCAGCCGCCCAGCAAGACGCTCAACTGGTCGACTAGAAACATGACGGCAACGGCTGTTAGCACCACGCCGCTGCTTACCGCGCTCGGCATGGTACGCGACCCGGAGCTGGACGAGCCCATTACCTCGCTCGGCTTCGTGGCCGCGTGCACGCTGTCCCCCGGCGGGGACGCCGAGGTCAGGCTCCGGCTCCCGACGTACTTCTGCGCGCCCAACTTCGCCTACCTGATGGTTGCCGACGCCTACGACGCGGTCACCGCGGTCCCCGGCGTGCGGACTGCCCGCGTCCTGCTGGAAGACCACTTCGCCGCCGATGCGATCAATGGCGGCGTCGCAGCGCAAGCCGGGTTCGCACAATCGTTCGACGGCGAGGCCATCGGCGAGCTGCACGACCTGCGCCGTGACTTCCTGCGGAAGGCGGTGCTGGCCGGCACAGACCAGGTCTGCCGGGCGCTGCGGGCCGCCGGGGCGGATCCGGAGTTCCTTTGCGCCATCACGCTCGGCGAAGTCCCGCCGTCCGCGGCGCTTGAGCGGCTCAGGCAACGGCGGGCCGAGCTCGGGCTACCCGTCGGCGACAACGCGCTGCTGCTCGTCGACCCGGCAACCGGCGATCCGGTGAGCGCCCAGGCGGTCCCGCTGCACCTGCGGCGCGCCCGCGTCACGGCGATCAGCATGCAGGCGAACGGCGGCATCTGCCGCGGCATGCTGCGGCAGCGTTACGACATTCCCGGCGAGGAGGACTCTCAATGAAGGCTGTCCGTCTGCACGCGTTCCATCAGCAGCCAGTCGTCGACGAAGTACCAGAGCCCAAGATCGCCGGCCCCCTCGACGTGATCGTGAGGGTCGGCGGGGCCGGCGTCTGCCGCACTGACCTGCACATCATCGACGGGCAGTGGGACGCCGCGATGGGCACGCCGCTGCCCTACATCCTGGGTCACGAGAACGCCGGCTGGGTGCACGAGATCGGCTCCGCCGTGACCAGCGTGGCGGTCGGTGACACTGTCATCCTCCATCCGACGCCCACCTGCGGCCTGTGCCGGGCCTGCCGGGCGGGACAGGATATGCACTGCAGCAACTCGACGTTCCCCGGCCTGTCCACCGACGGCGGGATGGCCGAGTACCTGCTCACCTCGGCGCGAGCGTGCGTCAAGCTCGACCCGACTACCCGGCCGCAAGACGTCGCCGCCCTGGCGGACGCGGGCATCACTGCGTATCACGCGGTGCGCAAGGCCATCCCGTTGCTGTACCCGGGCACCACCTGCGTGGTCATCGGGGCTGGCGGCCTCGGCCACATCGGCATTCAGTGCCTGGCCGCGCTGACGGCCACCAAGATCATCGTCGTCGACCGCAACCCGGACGCGCTGAAGCTGGCGGAGCAGCTCGGCGCGCAGCACACCGTGGTCGCCGACGGCAGCCAGGTGCAGGCTGCCATGGACCTGACCGGCGGCGCGGGGGCCGAAGTAGTGCTGGACTTCGTGGCCGAGCAGGGCGCGGAGCACGACGGCTGGGCGATGACCGGCCGGGCCGGGTCCTACTACGTGATCGGTTACGGCGGCACGGTGCAGGTGCCGACTCTCGACATCATCTCCACCGAGCGGAACATCATCGGCAACATCGTCGGCACCTACAACGAGCTGGCCGAGCTGATGGTGCTCGCCCAAGCGGGAAAGGTCACCCTGCACACCAGGGCATACCCGCTGGATCAAGCGGTCGAGGCGATCGCAGACCTGGATGCCGGCCGGGTCCGAGGGCGGGCAATCCTCGTTCCCTGAAAAAGCAAATCGACATCGCCGCCGCGCCGAGGGAGGACGCATGGCCAAGGAACTACGTTTCGGAGCGGAAGCCCGCAGCTTGCTGCTGGCCGGGGTCGACCAGCTCGCAGAGGCAGTGAAATCGACGCTGGGGCCTAAGGGCCGGAACGTGATCCTGGAGAAGATCACCGGTTCACCGGTGGTGACCAACGACGGCGTCACTATTGCCCGCGAGATCCACCTCAAGGACCAGTTCCAGAACATGGGCGCCCAGCTGGTCAAGGAAGCGGCAATCAAGACCAACGACATTGTGGGCGACGGCACGACCACGGCGACCGTGATCGCCCAGGCAGTCGTGCGCGAGGGCATGCGGGCGATCGGCGACGGCGCCAATCCTGTCCTGCTCAAGCGCGGCATCGACGTTGCGGTCCGCGCCCTAGTCGGGCATCTGCAGCAGGCGGCCCACCCGGTGTCGACGGAAGCGGACTACGCGCGGGTCGCGGCGATCTCAGCTAATGACGACACTTACGTCGGCGCGGTGATCGCCAAGGCGCTGCACACCGTCGGCGACGGCGGCATCGTCACGGTCGAGGAGTCGGCCGTGAACGGGATGTCGGTGGACTTTGTCGAGGGCTTCGAGTTCGAGAACGGCTACCTATCCCCTTACCTCGTCACCAACCCGGCAAGTCTGCAGGCCGTGCTCGACGACCCGTACATCCTGCTGTGCAGCGAGAAGATCACGCAGGTGCAGCAGCTCATGCCGGTGCTCGACAAGATCATGCGGGCACCCAGGCCGCTGGTGATCATCGCCGAGAACGTCGAGGGAACGGCGCTGTCGATGCTGGTGCACAACCACGTCAGCGGCGTGTTCAAGTGCTGCGTGGTGCGGGCGCCTGGTTTCGGCGACCGGCGGCTGCACAAGCTCGAGGACATCGCCGCGATTACCGGCGGCGCGGTGTGCAGCAAGCAGTCCGGATTCACGCTGGAGACAATGACGCTGGACCAGCTGGGCCGGGCTGCCCAGGTGCGGGTGACTGCCGAGCGGACGGCGATCATTGACGGTCACGGTTCGCCGGACGCCGTCCAGTTCCGCCTGACCCAGCTGCGTGCCGAGCGTGACCGGGCCACCTTCGGTATCGACGAAGACGTGCTCACTGAGCGGATCGGCGCGCTATCCGGGAAGGTCGCGGTGATCCGGGTGGGGGCGCCGACCAACGCGGAGCTGAAGGAACTGCAGCACCGGGTCGAAGACGCCCTGTCGGCGACTCGGGCGGCGATGGCCGAGGGCATCGTTGCGGGCGGCGGGGCTGCGCTGCTGCACGCCGGCCCGGCCCTCGATGACCTGGACGTCTCTGGTGATTACGCCACTGGTGTCGCTATCGTGCGCAAGGTGCTCACCGCTCCGGCGTTCCTGATCGCCGCGAATGCTGGCTATGACGGGACCGAGGTCATCACCCGGCTAGCCGGGCTTGGCCCTGACGACGGTTTCGACGCGCTCGAAGGGCGGTACGGGAACATGATCGAGATGGGCATTATCGACCCGCTCAGAGTCGCGCGCTCCGCCCTGCAGAACGGCGCGTCGGTGGCTGGCTTGCTGCTCACGACCAACACGCTGGTCGCCGAGGAGCAGACGCCGTGGGGTGGCAGCCCGGCGCTGATGACCGAGTTCGGCCCGCTGGACGAGGGCCTGCACCAGCCGTCTCCTGACTCCAGCACGCCCCAGTCGCTCGGCCTCGGCCCGTCGATTGGCTGAGGACGCCAACTCCATGCGAGCGGCGATCGCGCCGGGCGCCGCCAGCGTCGCGTGGTCGCCGGGCTGGCGGGCCGTGACCGCGCATCAGGACGGCCCGGGGCGATGGTGACTGCTGCCGAGCCTGACCTCGCCGCGCGGCCGGCCGGGCCTGAGCTTTCCCAGCTGCGCGCCCGCGGGTGGCTGCGCGGGGTGGCTGCGGTGCTCGGCCCCGCGTTCGTCGCCGCGATCGCGTACGTCGACCCCGGCAACTTCGCGACCAACTTCTCGGCCGGCGCGACGTTCGCCTACCGCCTCGGCTGGGTGATCCTGGCCGCCAACCTGATGGCCATGCTGGTCCAGTACCTGTCGGCCAAGATCGGCGTCGCGACCGGGAAAGACCTGCCCGAGCTGTGCCGGGAGCGGCTGCCGCGCCCGGTGTCCCGCGCTCTGTGGGTTCAGGCGGAACTCGTGGCCATGGCGACTGACATGGCCGAGTTCGTCGGCGCGGCGATCGGGCTGAACCTGCTCTTCGGCACTCCGCTGCTCGTCGCCGGCCTGATCACGGCGGTCGTGGCGTTCGGCATCCTCGCCCTGGATCAGCGCGGCTACCGGCGTTTCGAGCTCGCCATCATCGGGCTGCTGGGCATCGTCTTGCTCGGGTTCGCTTACGACCTGGTCGCGGTTCATCCGAGCGCGGCCGGCATCGCGAGCGGTCTGATTCCCCGGCTCGGCGGGTCGGCGTACTTGCTGCTGACCGTCGGCATCGTCGGGGCCACGGTGATGCCGCACGTCGTCTACCTGCATTCGGCGCTGACCAAGTCGCGGGTATCGGTCGCCGACGACGGGGAGCGCCATCAGTTGCTGCGCTACCAGCGGCTGGACGTGCTCGTCGCGCTCGGCGCCGCAGGCCTGATCAACCTGGCGATGCTGGTCGTGGCGGCGGCGCTGTTCAGCCATGCGAGCCGCGGCGGCGCGGCCGCGGCGGTCGCTAGCGGATCGATCGAGGCTGCCCATGCCGACCTCGGCCGGCTCGTGGGCGGCGGCGCCGCGCTTGCGTTCGCAGTCGCGCTGCTCGCGTCCGGACTGTCCGCGTCGAGCGTGGGGACCTATGCCGGCCAGGTAGTCATGCAGGGCTTCGTCGGGCGCAGCGTGCCGCTGTTCGCCCGCCGCGCTGTGACGATGCTGCCGGCCCTGATCGTGCTCGCGGCCGGCCTGCCGCCGACGGCCAGCCTGGTGCTCTCCCAGGTCGTGCTGTCGTTCGGCATCCCGTTCGCGCTGGTGCCGCTGGTGGCACTGACAAGGCGGCGCGACGTCATGGGCGCGCTGGTGAACCGGCGGATCACCACATGGGCTGCGGCCAGCACGGCCGGGCTCATCATCGCGATGAACGTGTACCTGCTCGCTGTAACTTTCGCCCGCTGATGGCGGCGCAAAAGCGATATTCCGGATGAAAGGTGCGGAGCGAGGCCTGGCCTTCCCCACTTTTCACGGAGCGTGACTGACGCACCACTATCCGGCTACATCACATCCAGGTGAAAACCGGACTATCACTTCCCGACGAGACCACGCTCGGCAACAGCAGACGGCGGCCGCGGCACGCTCAGCCACTAGGCTGCGTCCCGAGCGCAGCGCAAGAGGTTGAGGGAGACGATGCCGCCTATCTCTGATGGGATTCCGAACCTCATTGGCGAAGTCGCAGCCCGGTGGCAAGCGATCGATCCGTTGTTGCCAGCGCTGCACCATGCGCGGCCTCATTGCGGTGCACAACTCCAGGTCACCGCCCCGGGCCGAAGCTTGCTCGCTGCCGGGACCTGCGAGCACTGGCACGGAGCGGCTGAGTCGCTTGACCTGACCTGGGGTCCGGCGCACCAGTTCCGGTTGGATGCACTGGTAGCGGGTCCAGACGTCGGGCCGTCGCTGGACCAGCTTCTGACGCTGTGGCGCGACCACCTGGCGGACTATCCTGGCACCGGCGAGGCAGATACCGCCGCGACCGTAACCTGGCCGTCCAGGGACACCCGCGGAGTGCAAGCCCTGCTCCGGCACGGCTTCGTACCATCGGCGGTCGTCGCCGCGCGCAGCGCTGCGGGTCACCCACCTGCGGGGCTCCCGGACCTCCGCGAGGACGGCATCGAGCTGCGAAGGGCCGGGGCGTCAGACATCGACGCGGTGGTTGCCATCGGGCTGGAGGTCATCCGGTTCGACTCTCAGGTCTGCAGCGTGACGGAGCGCGCGAGTACGGCAGCGGCGCTCCGGAACGATTGCCTGGACCTGTTGTCGCGCCCGAAGCCCTGGGCGTGGCTGGCTGAGCGCGACGGTGTCTCCGTCGGCATGGTGATCGCCGAGCCGCCGGATGCGGCAGCGTGGCTGACGCCACTCGTGGGCTCGGCGCCTTGCGCCTACCTCCTGTTGATGGGGGTGCAGCCCGCGGAGCGCAGCCGCGGCGTGGGGGCAGCACTTGCGGCGCGACTGCACGACGACGCGGCTTCGGCCGGCGTGCAGACCATGTTGCTGCACTACGCGCAGGTCAACCCGCTGTCTGCGCCGTTCTGGAGTCAGCAGGGTTACCGGCCGCTGTGGACAGTCTGGGAAGCCCGGCCAGCAAGCACCGTCCGCTAGCCGATCCGTCCGGCGGCGCCAGTCCGGCCCATGATCGTTGCTGGCCTGTCGTGACAAACTTCAGTCCTCTGCCACTTGCCTAAGTTTTCCGTACGTATGTGCGATCGCTTCCGTACTAATGCCGCCGGACACATACGCGCGAAGATTGACCATCAACCTATCTGGGAGTCATAAATAGGAGTTATGATCGCGCAGGTGGTCAATAACTAACCTTTCACCACAAGGCAAGCCGCCTGGCTAACCGGGGATAGCTCAGCGCGGAGCGAGAGGAGAACCAGATGACGGACCACTCAGCCGCATCCGTGCTGGGCGCCTCGACAGCCCCGGCTGCGCGACTCGAGCCGGACGCTATCGGCGTCGCGCAGGACACTGTCATTGGCATGGCCTCATCGGCCCCGGCCGCATCTGTGGCGCTGACGCTGCCGTTCCTTGTCGCAGCGGTCGCCTACGGCACCGGGCCGATCATCATTCTCACCGCGATTCCGATGCTGATTATCGCCAATGCCTACCGTCGGCTGAACCTGTGGAACGCGAACTGCGGCGCGTCCTTTGAGTGGGTCGGCCGTGCGATTAGCCCGTACCTCGGGTTCCTCACCGGCTGGCTGATGATCGCCGCGTACATCATCGCCACAGTCAGCGGCGTCGAGGTACTCGGCCCGTCAGTGATAGCCGTTTTCAGCTCAAGCTCAACGGGCAGCACCTGGGCCGACATCGGCATCGGCACGGGGGTCGGCCTGGTCATGCTCGTGATCGCGATCGTCGGCATCAAGATCACCGCGCGTGCTCAGGTCAGCATGGCCCTGGTGGAGTACGCGATCCTGATCGGTTTCGCGATCGTCGGCCTCATCTTCGTGCTGAACCATCACGCCGGCACCTTCGGGTTCACCAGCAGCTGGCTGAGCTTCAGCGGGATCGGCGGCAAGGGAGACGCGGTGGCGGGCTTCCTCATCGCGGTCTTCATGTTCACCGGCTGGGACGGCACCGTTTACGTCAACGAGGAGGTAAGGCACCGGCGCGTCAACCCAGGACGCGCCGCGATGATCGCCGTAGCTCTCCTCGCCATCATCTACACGCTTGCGACCGTGGGCCTGCAAGGCACCGTATCGCCCAGCAAGCTGCAGGCGAACGCGGCCGACGTGCTCGTGTACGTCGCCAATGCGCTGGGCGGCAGCGGGTGGGCCAAGGTCATGGCCTTGTCGCTGGCACTGTCGGTGATCGCGACCACCGGCACTGGCATCGTGCTCACGGCCCGCATCGTCTACGGAATGGCAAGCTACCGCGCGCTGCCGGAGTCGCTGAGCAACGTCTCTCGCCGGTTCGCCACGCCGGTCGCCGCCAGTGTGGTCGTCGGCGTGCTCATCATCGCCCTCACCTGGGTCTATCTGCTGGCTACATCGGTGGAGAACGCGTTCGACGATGTGGTGGACGTGACCGGGCTGCTGTTCGCCGTCTTCTACATCCTCACCGCGCTGGCAACCATCGTGTACTACCGGCGCCGCGTCTTCGGCGGAACGTGGGACTTCATCGTCCTCGGCGTGCTCCCTCTCGGCGCTGCCGGCTTCCTCGGCTGGATGTTCGTCAGGTCGGTCCAGCTGGCCCCCGAGTCCCAGCGCTGGTCGCTGGTGGGCATCATTGGAGTCGGCATCATCCTGATGCTCATCGCGCGCTTCGGGGCACAGTCGCAGTTCTTCCAGATTGCCCGGGAGAGCGACGACCAGCGGCTGGCCGCAGCTTCCCGGCAGTAGGCCCGCCGGCGTACAGCGGCGCGATCGGGCTGACCTGATCAGCCATCAGGCGATTGCGCCCGGGCAGACCTGACTGCCGTGTCCTGCCTATACTTCCCGCAATGCCATTCGCCAGCATGCCGCCAGCCGAGCAGGCAACTACCAGGGACAAGCGCAAGATCGCCGCCGTCGTCGCGGCCATCGCGCTGGTGCTGGCTGCGGTCGCGGTCTGGGCCGCCGTCCGGCCGGGTACTTACGGCAGTTCGAAAGACGGCTGTGTCACGGTGACGGTGCCCAGCAGCACCGGCGGAGCGCTCATCCACCAGTGCGGCGCCGGCGCACGTTCGCTCTGCAAGCGCGCCTACGCCGGGACGGACAAGGAGTCGCTGCTCACCCGCCCGCAGTGCCGCCTGGCCGGCATTACGCCGGCCGAGGCATCGTCCGCGTCCTGAGCTCAGCTCTCGCTGAGCAGCACATCCGCGTCGAAGCAGGTCCGGTCGCCGGTGTGGCACGCGCCATCGGTCTGGTCGACGCGGACCAGCAGGGCATCCCCGTCACAGTCGAGCGCAACCGAGACCACCCGCTGCACGTGGCCGGAGGTCTCCCCCTTGACCCAGTACTCCCGCCTGCTGCGCGACCAGTAGGTGCAGCGCCCGGTGGTGAGCGTCCGGTGCAGCGCCTCGTCATCCATCCAGCCCAGCATCAGCACCTCGCCGGTGTCGTGCTGCTGGGCGACGGCCGCGACCAGGCCGTCATCGTTCCGCTTCAGCCGGGCGGCGATCTTCGGGTCCAGCCCGGACGCCGCGGCGTCAATCCGCATTCCTAACCTCCTGTGCCGCCACCGGCCGGACCAGGTGCCCGGCCGCCGCGAGCGCATCCTTCACGGCGCCGATCGTCAGTTCACCGAAGTGAAACAGGCTCGCAGCCAGGACCGCATCCGCCCCGGCATCGACCGCAGGTCCGAAATGACTCAGCGCTCCGGCCCCCCCGCTTGCTATGACGGGAACGGGGACCGCCTGGCGAACCGCTGCGATCAGCTCGAGGTCGAACCCTGCTCGAGTGCCATCAGCGTCCACCGAGTTAAGCAAGATCTCGCCCGCACCGAGACTAACGGCCTGCCGCGCCCAGTCGATCGCGTCGATCCCGGTACCCCTGCGGCCGCCGTGGGTGGTGACCTCGTAGCCGGACCGGGTATCCGGGGAACGCCGAGCGTCCACCGACAGAACCACGCACTGCGCGCCGAACCGCTGCGCGGCCTCAGCCAGCACTTCCGGCCTGGCGACGGCGGCGGTGTTCAGCGCGACCTTGTCCGCCCCGGCCCGCAGCAGCCGGTCGACATCCGCCGCGCTGCGCACCCCGCCGCCCACCGTCAGCGGGATAAAGACCTGCTCGGCGGTACGCCGGACCGCGTCGTACATGGTTTCCCGGTCGTCGCTGGATGCCGTGATATCGAGGAACGTAAGCTCGTCGGCGCCAGCCCGGTCGTAGCGCGCGGCCAGCTCGACCGGATCGCCGGCGTCCCGCAGGTTGGCGAAGTTGACTCCCTTGACGACGCGGCCGGCATCGACGTCCAGGCACGGGATTACCCGCACGGCCACGGTCATGGCGCACCGGCCCCCGGCTGACCGGCGCCAATCCCCGGCCTGTACGCAACTGCCTCCACCTCGACCAGCATCCGCGCGTCGATCAGCGCGCTGACCTGAATCATCGAGGTAGCGGGCAGGACACCGGCGAATGCTTCGCCATGCGCCCGGCCGTACTCCTCCCAGCGGGATATATCGGTCACGAACATCCGGGTGCGCACCACGTCGGCCAGGCCGGCGCCGAGCGTTTCGAGCCCAGTCCTGACGTTCGCGATGGCCTGCATGGTCTGGGCGTAGGCATCGCCCGGATGGACAAACTCCGCGCCCGCCACCGACGTGCAGCCGGACACGAAAATGTAGTCGCCGGCCGCGACCGCCCGGCTGTACCCGGCAACGGGTTCCCACCTGGTGCCGCTGGATACCTTACGGACGCCGGTCACCGGGTCACCCCTCATCGGGCCACCTCCGCCAGCGCCTCGGGCAGCGTGAACGCGCCGGCGTACAGCGCCTTGCCGACGATCGCGCCCTCGACGCCGAGCGGGACCAGCCCGGCAATCGCTCGCAGGTCGGCCAGGCTCGACACGCCGCCGCTGGCGACCACCGGCCGGTCGGTCCGCGCGCATACCCGGCGGAGCAGGTCGAGGTTCGGGCCGCGCAGCATGCCGTCTTTCTCGATGTCGGTGACGACGTAGCGATGGCAGCCAGCTGCCTCCAGCCGGGCCAGCGCGTAGTCAAGCTCGCCGCCGTCAGTAGTCCAGCCACGTGCCGCGAGGCGGGTGCCCCGGACGTCGAGCCCCACCGCGATCCGGTCGCCGTGCTCGGCGATCATCGCGGCAACCCAGTCCGGTTTCTCCAGCGCGGCGGTGCCGATCACGACGCGGTTGCAGCCCGTCGCCAGCGCCGTCGCGAGCGACTTGTCGTCGCGAATGCCGCCGGACAGCTCGACCCGGACCGTGAGCTTGCCGATCAGGTCCGCAAGCTGCGGCCCGTTCGAGCCGCGGCCGAACGCCGCGTCGAGGTCGACCAGGTGGATCCAGCCGGCGCCGGCGTCTTGCCAGGCCAGGGCGGCATCCACCGGGTCGCCGTAACTCGTCTCGGTCCCCGCGGCGCCCTGCACCAGCCGGACCGCCTGGCCGCCCGCCACGTCGACGGCAGGGAGCAACTCCAGGCTCACCGCAGCACCTCCAGCCAGTTGGCCAGCAGCACCGCGCCGGCATCGGACGACTTCTCCGGGTGGAACTGAGTCGCCATCAGCGGCCCGTCCTCGACGAGCGCGACAAACGGTTCGCCGTGCGTGGTCCAGCCGGTTACCGGCGGGTCAGTGGCACCGTGCCTGGCCGGGGGGGCCTGCCGCGCGGCGTAGGAGTGCACGAAGTAGAACATGGCGTCCGGGTCAAGACCGGCGAGCAGGCGGGAGGCCGGGGGGCGGGCGACCACGTTCCATCCCATATGCGGAAGGACGGGAGCGGTCAGCTTCTGCACCACGCCCGGCCAGCAGCCCACCCCTTCGGTTTTGACGCCGTGCTCGTCGCCTGCCGCGAACAGGATCTGCATGCCCACGCAGATGCCGAGCACCGGCCGGGAGCCCGCGAGCCTCGTCACTATGACGTCGTCGCCGCCCACGGCTCGCAGCCCGGTCATGCATGCCGCGAACGCCCCGACGCCGGGCACCACGAGCCCGTCCGCACGCAAGGCTGAGCCGGGGTCAGCGCTGATCTCGGCGTCCGCGCCTGCCCGCTGCAGGGCCCGCTGCGCGGACCGGAGGTTGCCCGAGCCATAGTCGAGCACCACAACGCTCGGCCGGCGGCTGGTCATGCCACTAGGCTAGCGAGCCCGGCGTTTTCGCCGGACCACGGCGGGTAGCGAAGGGACGCCATGGACATCACCCAGCTGATCCTGGACGACCACCACGAGCAGCGCCGGCTGTTCGCGATGCTCGAGCAGATCGACTCGTCGGACACTGCAGCGCTCGGCGACATCTGGGAACGCCTGTCGGTCTTCCTTGAACTGCATGCCGAGGCCGAAGAGGAGATCTTCTACCCCGAGCTGCTCGCGCTGGCGATCAGCCCGAGGCCGCTGGCAAGCGCGGAGCCCGAGACTCTCGACGCCATCGGAGACCACAACGAGATCCGGGACGCGATCGCGGCCGTCGCCGGCCATCTGGCCGGCAGCCAGGGCTGGCGCGACGCGATCGCCGCGGTCAACGTGGCGAACGGCAACCACATGGCCGAAGAAGAGCGCGAAGGCCTCACCGACTTCCGGCGCCGGGTCAGCCTGCAGAAGCGGCACGAGCTGGCAGTCCGGTTCGCTGCGTTCGAAGCGCGCAACTTCGCCGGCGTGCAGCCGGTCGACAAGGACCCGGAGACATACGTACTCCAGACCGAAGCGGCGGAGCGGGCTGAGCACGCGGCTGGCTCGCTGCGCATCGGCGACCTCAAGCACTGACCAGCGGTGTCACGCCCTGATCGGGGCGGGAGGACGCGGATGAGGCCTTGACCCTCAGCTGGTGTCAGTCGGCGGCGTAGCCCGGCGCGGGCGCGCACGGTCGGTACCGGTCAGGGGCTCGAGCAGCTCGGCGACGGCGTCCTGGCCATGTTGTCGCGCGCTCTCCAGCGGCGTCGCTCCCCACTCGCTGCTGACGTTCGGATCCGCGCCCAGCCGCAGAAGCAGCCTGGCCATCTCGACATCACCGGACTGCGCCGCCTCGTGCAGCGGGGTGAACCACTGCTGCTCAAGCGGGATGTCAAGACGGCCGCGGGCGTTCACGTCGAAGCCGAGCTCGGCGAGCAAGGCGAGCCCGTCGAGCTTGCGGCCCGCCGCCGCCCACGCCATGAGACCGGGCCGCCGCTCGCGCGCGGCCGGCGCGTAGGCGCGCAGCCGCGCCGCCGTGTCGCGATCCCCGGCCAGGACCGCCGCTATCAGCGCGTTCGTCTCGTCGAGCGCCGGCCGGGCGGCGCCGTGGGCGACCAGCCATCCGGCCAGCTCCGGGTACCCGCTCAGCATCGCCAGCTCGGCCGGGGTGAGCCCGTCCGAGTTCCGCAGCGCTGTCGGCCGCCCGCCGGGTGCCGCGTACGGCGTGCGGACGTCGGCGCCGTGCTCGACCAGCAGCGCAACCCGGTCACGCCTGTCGTGCACGATTGCCCACCACAGCTGGCCGCGCAGCATCTCGCGCGGTGAGTCGGCCTTGGCTCCGAACCGCGCCGCCCACGGCCCGCCGTCCCCGCGGCCAAGACCATGCTCGAGCAACAGGACCAGGTGCCGGTCGTCGCGGCCGAACTGGCGGTTATAGAGAAGCTGGCCGTCGTTCGCGTCCGCCCCCGCTGTCAGCAGCAGCTCGGCCAGCGCGAACGCGTGCGGGTGCTCGTCCTCGTCGTGACTGCCCAGCGCGCAGGTCGCCGCCGTGTACGGCGGGTACAGGCCGTGCCACAAGTAGCCGGTGTTCGGGTCGGCGCCGTGCTCCAGCAGGGCTCGCGCCGTGCCGAGCGTGGCTTCCGCGCTGATCCGCGGGTCGTGCCGGGCGCTCGCGAGGTACAGCAGCGGCACCCAGCCGTACGGGCCGCCCTCATGGCAGGCCAGGGCTGGTTCGGCCGCTAGCTGCGCCCGGACCGACGCTTCGTCCGCCGCGGCGGCCGCGACGTGGATGCTGGACCGCGTCAGCCCGGGGTGAGCGGCGAGCACCCGCGCCGCCCGTTCCCAGCGGGAGGGCTCGTCGTCGCCGCCGAAGCGCAGGCAGGCGAACGCAAGGAAGTCAGCTACCGCGCCGGAGGTCTGGTCGACCTCGTCGGGAGACCGGCGGTACCGCTCGATCATCTCCAGGTGCTGCTCGAGCCGCGCCCACGAGGCGAAGCCGTTGTGCCGGGCGACCACGAGCTGGGCGCCGGTCAGCGTGACCGGGTGCGCGCCCTTCGGGTGATACTCGGCGACGATATCCACGGCTCCGGGGACGCCCGCACGGGCCAGGTCGCGCAGGTCCTTGGCCTGCTTCCGAAGCTGAGCAAGGCTGGCGCCGTCGGGCAGGGACACAGGTGGCATGTGGCCAAGCTCCTTTGCATCGACGTCGCGTCAAGGACGGGCCTCACCGCGAAGTTCTGGCGCCTGCCCGGCGTCTGACGGGTCGCCAGTGTTATGCCGACACTGACACCGGGAGGTGCGCGGGTCCGCGGAGGTTGATCCGGCCGTTCCAGACCACGTCACCGTCGAGGGTTAGCCCGGGGAAGCGCGTCACGAGGCGCTCGAACGCGATCGAGGCTTCCAGGCGGGCCAGTGACGCACCGAGGCAGTGATGCGGCCCGGCGCCGAAGGAAACATGGTGGTGCGCGTTGTCGCGGCTGAGCCTGACCTCGGCGGCGTCGGCGCCCCAGAAGAGCTCGTCGCGGTTAGCCGAGCCGAGGCTGGCCATGACGAAGGCGCCTGCCGGGATGGCCGTGCCGCGGATGGTGACCGGCTCGAGCGTGATTCTCCTGCTGGCCTGCACGGGGCTGTCGTAGCGCAGCAGTTCTTCGACTGCGCTGCCAGCCCGAGCCGGGTCGCTGCGCAGCGCCGTGAGCTGACCTGGGTTGCGCAGCAGGGCCAGTGTTCCGCCCGCGATGAGGTTGACCGTCGTCTCGTGCCCGGCAATGTACAGCAGCAGGGTCTGCGCGACCAGTTCGTCATCACTGAGCGCGTCGCCGTCGTCCTCGGCGGCGATGAGCGCCGTGAGCAGGTCGTCAGCCGGGTTGCTGCGCTTCCACGAGATCATCTCAGTCGCGATCGCGGTCAGCTCGGCGTCTGCCGCCGCGATCGCCGCGACCAGGTCAGGATCGGCCACCGGTTCCAGCGAGCGAACCACCGTGCCGCTCAGCTGCCTGATGCGTTCGTGATCGGCCGGCGGCGTGCCGAGCATCTCCGCGATCACCGCGAACGGCAGCGGAAACGCCAGCGCATCGACCAGGTCAACGCTGCCCTGCTGGTCAATTGCATCGAGCATGCCGTCGACCAGGCTGGTGATCCGCGGCCGCAGTGCCTCCACGGCCCGCGGCGTGAACGCCTTCGAGACCAGCCGGCGCAGTCTGGTGTGGTCGGGCGGGTCCCGGTCGAGCATTGACTTGTCCGAAGCGGGCGCATGGTCGCCGTACATCTGGTCGCGTAGCTCGCGGAACGGCCCGTTGGTCACATTGCGGTCCTCTACCGAGAGCCCGGCGCGCAGCAGCCACGACACGTCCTCGTAGCGCGTGAGGAGCCAGAATCCGAACGGGTGCTGGTATACCGGCGCCTGCGCCCGCAGCACCGCGTACTGCGGATAGGGGTCGTCGGTGAAACCCGGCGCGAACGGGTCGAACAGCGGCGATGGCACGGCCTGAGTCACCGGGTACTCCTTCCTCGCGGCCCTCCGATTTTCGCACGCTGCCCGCATTGCGGCGAAGGTCAGCGCATGCACCAGGGCGGCCTACAGGACGCCCTTCGTGCTCGGCACCGAGCCACCCGACCGCGGATCCGGCGCGGCCGCCGCCCGCAGCGCCCGCGCGAACGCCTTGAACTCGGCCTCCACGATGTGATGCGGATTGCGCCCGCGCAGCACGTCCAGGTGGACGCAGATCGCCGCCGAATGCGCGAGCGACTCAAAGAAGTGCCTGGTCAGCGTCGTGTCATAGGTGCCGATCAGCGGCGACATGCCGTCCGGCTCGGTATGTACGACATACGGCCGGCCGGACAGGTCGACGGCTGCCCGCACCAGCGTCTCGTCCAGCGGCACCAGCGCGTCCCCGAACCGGCAGATGCCGAGCTTCTCGCCGAGCGCCTCGCGCAGTGCCTGGCCGAGTGCGATTGCCGTGTCTTCCACCGTGTGATGGGCATCGACCTCAAGGTCGCCGCGCGCCTGCACGGTCAGGTCGAGCAGTCCGTGCCGGCCGAGTTGCGCCAGCATGTGATCGAAGAACGGCACGCCGGTCTCGGCCCTGCCAACTCCGGCCCCGTCCAGGTTGAGCTCGACCAGGACCTGGGTCTCACCGGTGACCCGGCCGATTCGCGCTGTCCTCGTCATGGCAGCACCGCAGCCGCGCGGCCGTCCAGGACGCTCCTTAGCTCGCTAAGAAACGTGGCATTCTCGGCAGCTGTCCCGATGCTGACGCGGAGCCAAGGGGGCGGGCCGGTTTCCCTGACCAGCACACCGCGGTCCAGCAGCGCTGACCAGATCTCGTGGCTGTCTGCGAACTTGCCGAACAGCACGAAGTTGGCATCGGAATCCCCGGCAGTCAGCCCCATCTCGCGCAGGTCGAGAACGAGAGCGTCGCGCTCGGCCCGGATCGCGGCGACCGAGGAGACCAACTCGGCCGAGTGCCTGAGCGCCGCGAGCGCCACTGCCTGAGTGAGCGCGGACAGGTGGTAGGGCAGGCGCACCAGCAAGAGTGCCCTGACGACTTCCGGTTCGGCGGCGAGATAGCCGACGCGCGCACCGGCAAGCGCGAACGCCTTCGACATAGTTCGGACGACGACCAGCCGCGGGAACCTTGGCAACAGCGTGACAGCCGTCGCCGACGGGTCCCTGGAAAACTCGGCGTACGCCTCGTCGACGATCACCATGCCGGGCGCGGCGGCGCAAACGGCCTCGATGACCGCGAGCGGCGTGGCCGATCCAGTCGGGTTATTCGGTGAGGTCAGGAACACCACATCGGGCTGATGGCGGTCTACCGCCGCGGCCGCCTCGGCAGGCTCCAGGCCGAAATCGCTGCTCCGCTCCGCGGCAATCCACTGGGTCGCGGTTGTCTGGCTGATCAACGGATGCATCGAGTACGACGGCTCGAAGCCCATGGCACTGCGGCCGGGGCCGCCGAAAGCCTGCAGCAACTGCTGGATGATCTCGTTCGAGCCGTTGGCTGCCCAGGTGCGGTCACTAGTGAGCCCGTGTCCCAGGTAGTGAGCCAGTGCGGACCGGAGCGCGACAGCGTCCCGGTCCGGGTACCGGTTGAGGCCGGCCGCCACCTCGGTGACCACAGCGGCGATGTCGGCGACCAGCGCAGGCGACGGCGGGTACGGGTTCTCGTTGGTGTTCAGCCGCACCGGCACATCGAGTTGCGGCGCGCCGTACGGGTTGCGGCCGGCCAGGTCGGCCCGGATCGGCGGGGCGCTCACCGGTGCACCCCGTCGGCCGGCACCCGGACGCGCACCGCCTGCACGTGCGCAGCCAGGTCCTCCGCCCCGCCCAGCGCGTCGATGTGCGGCGCAACTTCCGCCAGGGCTGACTCGTCGCACTCCACCACGTGCACGCAGCGCAGGAAGGACAGCACTGACAGACCGCCGCAGTATCGCGCCGTGCCGCCGGTGGGCAGCACATGGTTGGAGCCGGCCAGGTAGTCGCCAAGCGACACCGGCGCCCACGGCCCGACGAAGATCGCTCCGGCGTTGCGGACCCGGCGGGCCAGGATGGCGGCGTCTCTTGCCTGGATCTCCAGGTGCTCCGGTGCCCAGGCGTCACAGACGGCGAGCGCCGCGTCGGCGTCGTCGACCACGACGCAGGCGGACTGCCCGGCCAGCGCTGCCTGGACCCGCTCGGAGTGCTTGGCCTGCGCCGCTGCCTTCGCCAGCTCGATGTCAACCCGGTCGGCCAGCGCGGCACTGGTGCTGATCAGCAAGCAGGCCGCCAGCGGGTCGTGCTCCGCCTGGGCAACCAGGTCGGCGGCGACGAAACTAGCGTCCGCGCCGTCATCAGCGACGATCGCGATCTCGGTCGGACCGGCCTCGGCGTCGATGGCGACTCGCTCGCGCAGCAGGCGCTTCGCCGCGGCGACGTAGACGTTGCCGGGACCGGTGATCACGTCGACCGGCGAGCAGTCCGATGTGCCGTAGCCGAGCATCGCGATGGCTTGTGCCCCGCCGGCTGCGTGCACCTCGGTGATGCCGAGAAGGGCACACGCCGCCAAGATGGCCGGGTGGGGCAGCCCGCCGTGCTCGGCTTGCGGCGGCGACGCCACGGCGATCTCCGTGACCCCGGCTACCTGGGCCGGGATGACGTTCATCAGCACCGACGACGGATAGGCCACCAGGCCGCCAGGCACGTATACGCCAGCACGGCGGACTGGCAGGTATCGCTCGGTGACTGTGGATCCAGCGGCGACAGCCGTCCAGGTCTCGGCCGGGCGCTGGGCCCGATGCACGAGCCGGGCGCGCCTGGCTGCCTCGGTGAGCGCAGCCCGCACCGCCGGGTCGAGGTCCGCCAGGGCCGCAGCCAGCGCCTCCTGCGGAACGACGGTGCTGGTCAGGTCGACGCCGTCGAACCGGGCCGAGTAGTCCCGCACCGCGGCAGCGCCGCGCTGCCGCACGTCCTCGCACAGCGGCCGCACCTGGTCGACGGCGGCGCCGACGTCCAGCTTGGCGCGCGGAAGCAGCGCCGCCAGGTCCGCCGCCGGCATCCGGCTGGGCACCTGGCCGCGCAGGTCAACTCGCCTGAGGACTGTGTTACCCGGCACTGTGTTACCAGACACGGGGGGCCTTACTCGACAATCTTGCTGATCGGGATCTCCAGGATGTCGCGACCGCCCGCCGCCTTGAGCGCCGGGATCAGCCGGTTCACCCCGCGCTTGGGCACCACCGCCTCGACTGCGTGCATGTCGCCGCGGGCGAGCGACGTTACGGTCGGCGAGGACATGGCCGGCAGGATCGCCGAGACTGCTCCGAGGTCGGACGCGCTGACGTTGAGCTTCAGCAGGACGTTGCCTCGCGCGCTGATGGCGCCGCGCAGCAGCAGCGCCACGTCCTCCATCGCATCCCGCTTGGCCGTGTCGGCGTACGCCGCCGGGTTGGCGATCAGCTCGGTGTAGCTGGTGAGCAGCGTGTCGAGGATGCGCAGGCCGTTGCGCGCCAGCGACGCGCCAGTCTCGGTCAGGTCCACGATCGCGTCGACGATGTCGGGCACCTTGGCCTCGGTGGCGCCGTAGGACGGGATCACCACCGCCTTGACTCCGTGCGATTCCAGGTACCTGCGGGTCAGTGCCGGGAACTCGGTCGAGATGCGAATGCCTTCGGGCAGGTCGGCCGCTGACTGCCAGGGCACGTTGGCCGGCACCGCGAGCACGACCCGGACCGGGTCCGAGGTGGCCTTGGAGTACTGAAGCTCGCCGAGCGACTCGACGTCGGCGCCGGTCTCAGTGATCCAGTCCCGGCCCGTGATGCCGAAGTCGAATAGCCCTTGCTCGACGTAGGACGGGATCTCCTGCGGGCGGAGGAAGCGAACCCGCTCGATCCGCGGATCATCGATGCTCGCGTGGTAGTCGCGGTCCGACGACCGGCGCACCGTCAGATCGGCGGCGTCAAAGAGCTCGAGGGTGGCGCGCTCGAGCGAGCCCTTCGGTATTACCAGCGATAGCAATGATGACAGCCCTTCAAGCGCGGATCCCCGTGCCTGTCCCCTGCGCAAGACTACCGTGGGCCCGGTGACGGGCAGATCGGGCGGGCAGCAGCCGGCTTTCGTGCAGCCGCCAGGTGATCTCGGGCAGCGGCTGGAACTGAACCTGGCTGAGCACGCCAGCCATCTGCACCGTCAGACGCCGGGCATGACCGTGCGCCAGGGGCCGGACCTCCTGATCGCCGACAGCGGCCTCGATGACGACACCTTCAACTTCGTTGGCGCAGCCCGGTTCGGCGCCGCGACCGCGTCAGGCCGCGTGGCCGAGACCGTCGCGGAAGTATCGGCGACCGGCCGCCAGTTCGCCTGGCGGGTCGGCCCGGCAACGACTCCCGGCAACCTCGGGGTGCTGCTGAGCGCAGCCGGGCTGCCGCCGGCCAACACCGAGCCGGCCATGTGGCGTTCGCTCACTGGCGAGCCGCTGCTGAGAGCCGATCCTGCTGCGGCCAGGGCGGTAACAGCCAGCCTGGATATCCGCGTCGTCGCGTCGCCCAGCCAGTTGCGGGATTGGTCTTGGGTGCTGGCCGCCAACTGGGACCCGCCCGCGGCGACAGTAATCGACTTCTTTGGCCGGACGGCCGGGGGGGTGTTGTCGCCGGGCAGCCGGGCCCGCTATCTCATCGGGTATTACGACGACCGGCCGGTATGCACGGCTGAGATCTTCGATTATGCCGATGTAGCCGGTCTGTACAACATCTCGACTCTGGCAAGCCACCAGCGGCGCGGTTTCGGCACCGCGATCACGGCCGCCAGCCTGCTGACTGCCCGCGAGATGGGCGCGGACTTCGCCGTGCTGGCGGCGTCGGACCAGGGCGAGCCGGTCTACCGCCGGCTCGGCTTCCGCACGTTCGGCTTGGTGACTGAACATGTGCTGCTGCCGTGAGCCCGGCACTGCAGCGATCCGAGCTCCCCCGGCGTACGCGGCGATCGGAGCTCCTCCTGCATTCAGCGACCCGAACTCCCCGGCGCACCGCTCAGCGATCCTTCATGGGTTCGTCGACCACAAAGCGGGCAAACAGGCCACGAAATCGTGGCAAAGCCATGAAGCGTCGGTGCGAAACCATGAAGGGTGCACTCGCGGCCCGATCCGCTTTAGGCTGCTCGGATGGCCGAAGCAGCTGATGTGCTGGTAGTTGGAGCCGGGCTGGCCGGGCTGGCCGCCGCCCGAGACCTGGTCGCCGCCGGGCGCTCGGTACTCGTGCTCGAGGCCAGGGACCGGGTCGGCGGCCGGGTAGTGTCGCAGGGCATCGGCGACGGGAAGATCGTCGAGATGGGCGGCGAGTATGCCGGGCCGACTCAGGACCGGGTGTACGCGCTTGCCGCAGATCTCGGCGTGATGACCTTCCCGACTTACGACACCGGCCGGAAGGTCCTGCACTTCAACGGGAAACGCGCTACCTACGGCGGCACGATTCCCCGGATCAGCCCGTTCGTGCTGTTCGATATCGGCCTGGCGCAGGCCCGGCTGGAGGCGCTGGCCAGGAAGGTGCCGGCCGAAGCGCCGTGGACTGCTCCTGACGCAGAGAAACTGGACGGGCAGACGTTCCAGACCTGGATGCGCCGGAACGGCGTCAGCAAGAGCGCCAGGACCCTGCTCGCGCTCGCTGTGGAGGCGGTGTTCGCCGCTGAGCCGGGCGATATCTCCCTGCTCCACATGCTGTTCTACGTGCACGCCGGCGGGTCATTCCAGCGGCTTATCGACACGAC
>Ga0335074_10002526_pt1 | contig 24985 bp, 27 predicted proteins | sample Lox_Sample_23_FD_206715 | JGI IMG/M metagenome (GOLD analysis project Ga0335074, IMG submission 206715) | Soil microbial communities from Loxahatchee National Wildlife Refuge, Florida, United States - Lox_Sample_2.3 | ecosystem: Environmental > Terrestrial > Soil > Wetlands | place: USA... | reverse complement strand
ATCATCCACAGCACGTTCGTGATCGAACGCAACTTCCCCTGGCGTCCGGCGCGTGTCTTCTCCGGTTTTTCCCAACCTGCTCTCAAGCGCCGCTGGTACGCCGAAGGCGATCATGAGCTCCACGAATTCCACATGGATTTTCATTTGGGCGGAAGCGAACGGCTGCGGTATCGCTTCAGGAAGGGCCACCCGATTGCGGGATCGGAGATTGCCAATGAAAGCATTTATCAAGACATTGCCGAGGAAAAACGGATTGTGATGACTTCAAGGATGGCTTTGAACGGAAAGACGATCGCAGTGATGCTGGCGACATTCGAGTTTGTTCCTGCCGACGCGGGAACAGATCTGATCCTCACCCATCAGGGCACGTACATCGACTGGCCGGACGGCGCGAAGATGATCGAAGCCGGCTGGACAGGGCTTGTGGACCGGCTGCAAAAAGATCTGGCGCAATGAGGGCCTCGATGCGGGATAGTCCCATCGATTTCGATCGTCTCTTCCACGCGCTTGGCGATCCAACGCGGCGCGCGATCGTTGATGCGCTCGTCGAGAAGCCGGCATCTGTCTCGAAACTGGCGGGGCCACTCGGGATCACTCTCACCGCGGTGATGCAGCACCTCGAGATTCTTGAGCAAGCGGGGCTGGTGCACACTGAAAAGCTCGGACGCGTGCGAGTCTGCCGTCTTGTGCCAGGCGGGTTAGACGCGCTGGAGCGATGGATTCGCGAGCACCGAACGCCATGGGAGCAGAAACTCGACCGGCTGGGCGAAGTGCTGGGCGAAGAGAATTCCGCTGGCTGAGCCGTTGAACGTTGGGCGGAAAAGGAACGAAACAGCCCTATAGTTTTTCGCGCAGGAAGCTGATCACCTGCTCGGACTGGACGACACCGACCATCCGGTTTTGGGCATCGACCACAGGCAAAGCGTGGAGGTTGTACTTGTCGAAGATCTCAGCCAGTTCGTTCTGTTTCATATCGGCCGGGCAGGAGAGGACGCGGGGCTCGGAGAGCACTTTGAGTCGCGTTTCAGGCTGAGATATGACGAGGCGGGCCAGAGAGACGGCGCCGCGCAGGACGCGTTTGTCGTCGAGCAGGAAGACTTCCGTTACAGTTTCCGGGTCGCCGTCGAAGCTGCGCAGGGCCTGTACGGCCTGGTTCACGGTGGCTTCGGTGCCGACGTATACGAAGTCGGTGGTCATGCAGCCGGCGGCCGAGTGCTCGTCGAACTCGAGCAACTCTTCAACCTCATGGCGCTCCTCGGGCTCCATCTCTTCGAGAATGGCGTCGGACCTTTCTTCAGGCAGTTCGGCGAGCAAGTCGGCGGCTGCGCCAGGATCCATCTCCTCAACGATGTCGGCAATGCGTTCCTCGTCGAGTTTTTCAAGCAGTGACTTTTGCAGCTTGGGTTCGACCTCTTCCAGGGCCTCGGCAGCCACCTCTTCATCGAGCGAGGTAAAGACGGCCTCGCGTTCTGCAGGCGCCAGATCTTCGAGAATGTCGGCAAGCTCAGAAGGGTGTATACCTGCCAGCCGCTCGTGTTCGATGCGCAGCTTGACGCGCCGGGCAGGATCGGGTTCGATTACGTCGACAAACTGCCAGGGAATGGCGCGGGGATGGAAGCGCCGCGAGATCTTTTCCAGTTGCGGGCGCGGCAAGATTCCTTTGAAGAGGCGGCGTATGGCGCCCCTGAGGCCGACTTCGACCTCGGCTACGCGCAGCAGTTGAGCGCTGCCGCGGCCATACCACTCCAGATCGACGTCGTTGACGCGGACCACCTTGCGGCCATAAATGTCGATGATCTGCCGGTCAACCAGGTCCTGCTGCAGGTAGAGGTAGTTGCCCGGTTCATTGAGAGGAGCGATGGCGCCGGGCGTACGAACCTCGAGCGTGCCCGCAGGAGTTTCCATGACCTCGTTGGCGGGGACAATGGCCAGGCCGGTGCGGGTTTTGAGGACGAGGCCGACGACCTTGCCGCCATCGGGACCGGTGCTGACGGCAATGTCCTTCAGTTTGCCGCGGAGCTGGCCCTGCGCATCGGAAACGGGAGTGCCGAGGAGCCCGGTGAGGCTGATGCGGGTAGCGGTCTGTTCGTCAGCCCGTTGCTCGGTGCGTATCTCGGCGCGCGGTTCCATGGGAAAAGTGTAGTCCTTCAGAGCGTGGTACAGGACGGAAGCTTAGCGGAGAATGGAACATGCGGCTTGACACAATCACTCTGAGACTGGAAACTGCCAGCAAGCGTGAAATGCGCCAATGTGGCACGACTTGCGCAGCGGAGGCGGAGCCGAACCCGGTGAGCGAAGCCAGTAAAGGACGGTGGAGTTTCAAGCTCAACTCCACCATGGAAAGCGTCAGCGAGGTAGAGGCGGCAGCCGATAAGGTGGCGGCCGAGGCCGGGATCGATGACGATCTGCGTTTTCACATCACGATGGCGGTGCACGAGGCCACGGTCAACGCGGTGCTGCACGGAAACGAGTACGACCCGTCGCGGCTGATCAACGTAGTGCTTGAAAACACCGGGAACGACTTTATCTTTATCATTGCGGACCAGGGGCGAGGATTCGATCCCGACCACGTGCCTGATCCTCTGGCCCCGGAAAATCTTCTCCGCGGCACCGGCCGCGGGATATTCCTTATCCGATCGCTGATGGATGAGGTACACTTTCGACAACTGGATCCCGGAACCGAGTTAACGCTGGTGAAGCATCTGGCCCCGGGGGAAAAGAAAACCTGAAGCGCCGGCGCGAAGACCGATATGCGGCTTGTTCGCGGCCGGGCCGGTAGCGGGTTCCCCGCCTGTAGCCGCCCCCTGAGGTGCTATAACCGAATTACCGACAAGGAGGAATTATCCGTGGCACTAACTATCGCTTCGCGAGAAGTAGACGGCGTAACCGTTCTGGACCTTAGCGGCAGGATCACCCTGGGCGAAGGCAGCGTACAGTTGCGCGACGCCATCCGCGACCTCATCGGCAAGGGTCAAAAGAGCATTCTGCTCAACCTGAGCGACGTGAACTACATTGACAGCTCGGGCTTGGGCGAGCTGGTAAGTGCCTACACTACGGCGCGCAACCAGAGCGCGGCTCTGAAACTGCTCGGACTCACCAAAAAGGTGAACGATCTGCTTCAGTTGACCAAGCTTTACACAGTCTTTGACATCTACGACGACGAGGCCAGCGGAATCGCTTCGTACAAGTAGTCGCTCGAGCGCTGACGCGCGTCGACGAAAAAGCCATCCTGCATGCAGGATGGCTTTTTTTGTTTCGGAGCTCACTTTACCGGAAACCAGCCGCCTTAAAAGTTCACCTGCGGCGCATTCTGCGCGGAGGGACTGGCGTCGAAGCGAGCGTTGTTTTGGTGGAACCCGAGAATTCCTGCCCAGATGCTGTTGGGGAACTGCAGGATGAAGGTGTTGTAGTCCTGAAGAGCCTCATTGTAGCGCTTGCGAGCTACCGCGATGCGGTTTTCGGTTCCGGCCAGCTCGTCCTGCAGCCGCATGAACTGGTCGCTTGAACGCAGTTGCGGATAATTCTCAGTGAGCACCAGGAATTTGGTCAGCGCATTGTCGAGCTGGCCGTTGGCGGCGATTTTGCCTTCCGGCGTTTGGGCGTTCATCAGGCCGTCCCGGGCCTGTGCGATCTCGGTGTAGACACTGCTCTCTTCTTTTGTGAATCCCTTCACCGTGGAGACCAGGTTGGGGATGAGGTCGGCGCGCCGCTGAAGCTGCACCTCGACCTCAGACCACGCGGTCTTCACGTTCTGATCCTGCGCCACCATCTGGTTCTGTGCGCTCTTGAAGCTACCGTAAATCATCAAAAGCACCAGCAGTAACACGCCAAACACGGCCAGCGTAATTCCAAGTCCACGACTCATACTCTTCTTTCTCTCCTCTGCAAAGCAGCTACCAGCTGCCAGCTTGTCATTACTGAATCATCGGTCGATACGCGACAAAGCGACCTCGCCACATACTCTTTTATCAACTCCCGCTTCGAGCCTCTGCGAATTCGTCCGCCGCCAGACTTAAACCTACTGGCTACTGGCTACCGGCTGTCTTTTACCAGCTTCCTCCGGCCCCTCCGCCGCCAAAGCCGCCGCCTCCACCGCCAAAACCGCCGAAGCCTCCGCCGCCTCCACCACCGAATCCTCCACCGCCAAAACCACCCCCGCCAAACCCGCCACCGCCAAAGCCTCCGCCACCCCAGCCGCCGCGTCCCCAGCCGCCGAAGAACAAGCCCCAACCGAAGAGCATCCTGAGCAGTGAAAAACCCCCAAAGAAGCAGAGAACGATGATGAGCAGGATGAGCTTGGCAATCGCGCCCCCATGGTGCTGCTCTACCGGCGCGTATTCAACCGGCGCAGCCGGCATGTCGACATTGAGCGTGATGTGCGCGTCGGCGGCAAGATCCTGGGCGATAGTTCCGACGGCGTAAAGCGCCGCTCCGTCGTAGTCTTTGGCGCGGAGATCGGGAACCATGGCGCGGCCGATATCGCCAACCTTGGCGTCGTTGAGAACACCCTCGACTCCGTACCCGGTCTCGACGCGGTATTTGTGATCGTCCACAGCCAGCAGCACCAGCGCATACCGGTTCTGGCCCTTGTCGCCCATCTTCCAGTGATCTTCAAGCTGGTTGGCGTAGTCCGCGGCCTCGTCTCCGTCAAGGTTTTGAACGGTAACCATGGCAATCTGGGCGTGAGCCGTCGAGTGGTCGAGTGCAGCGCAGATGGCATCGATGCGGGCAACCGCCTCAGGCGAAAGAACATGGGCGAAATCGCTGACGTAGTCGGTGGGCTGGGGAAGGTCGGAGACTTTTTCGGCGCGGGCGCCAAACGGCAAAAGCAGAAGAAAAGCCGCCAGAATGGGCAAAAAGACAGTGTTCTGACGGCTCCGATGGGCTTTCATCGCTTTCTATTGTACGTGGGCGGGTGAGGAAAGGTTCCCGGAGGCAGCGGGTCAGCGGGTCAGCGGGCCAGCAGCCCCCGGCATTCAGCGCGGGAGGAGGTGAGGCGCCGCCAGTTCAATAAACTCGCGGGCGGTGATGACCTTGGTCGCCTTCCAGAACCTCGGAAAGTGCTTTTGGTTGCCCGTAACCAGGTAATCCGCACGCGCAGCATTGGCACATTCAATAAAGATGTCATCATCGGGGTCGCCGGCGGCTTGAATCCGCACCTTGGGAGCGATCAAAAGGCCGCGATTCTTGATCAACTGGAGCATCTGTAGTTGAAGACCCTTCCGGATTCGAAGCCCGGGACGGGCAAGTACACTTGCGTATTCGTCGAGGATCGGTTGGGAAACGTAAAGGCGGGCCGGCTTGGTTATTGCCAACAACAAGGCAGTTCTTTGCGTGCCATCGGGCCTAAGAGCTGCAGAAATAACCACGTTGGTGTCTAGAACCAAGCGCAGCGCAATCACGGTTGCTTTTTCTTTCGCTCAGCCCGTGCCGCCTTGATCTCTTTCTCAATTTGCCGCGAAGTAAAGAGAGCCGTCTTATTTCGAATCGATTCCTCGCCGATGATCCTCAAAACGTCAGGCTCTGGAGCTGCGAGCTTCACATAGTCACGCAGGCTCAACAAAACGGCCCGCGGGGTCCCGCGCTTTTCAATGACCAATGACCGGCCGTCCGCGGACACGCGATCAAGCAGCTGGCCGAAGCTCGCTCGAGCGCGAAGCGCTGGAACGACGATCACATTGTTGTCGCTAGCGGATGCTGTCATTGAACTCTCCATTCCAAAATGGTGAACTGTACAGTTGGAATCATACCATCTTCCCCGCTAAACTGGAAGACGATGAGTGAGATAGCTGCACCGCCAATTGCACCCAAAATTCCCACTGAGACCCAAAAGCACGGGGTAACCCTCCGCGACGATTATGCGTGGCTGCGCGACAAAGAGAAACCCGAGGTGACCGCGTACCTTGAGGCCGAAAACGCCTACGCGGACGCGGTGATGGCGCCGCTGGCCGGGCTGCGCGAAAAGCTCTATGAAGAAATGCTGAGCCACGTAAAGCAGACCGATATCTCGGTTCCCCATCGCGACGGAGCGTGGTGGTACTACTCGCGCACCGAGGAGGGGTTGCAGTACTCCATCAATTGCCGCAAGCGCGGCGGCGAGGCTGGACCGGATGCCGATGCCGCAGAAGAGGTGTTGCTGGACGGCAATGTGCTCGCTCAGGGGCACGCGTTCTTTGCCATCGGCGATACCGACATCAGCGACGACGGGCGCTGGCTGGCCTACACCACCGATCTGACCGGCTTCAGGCAGTACACGCTGCGTGTGAAAGATCTCGAGTCCGGTGAGACCCTCGCGGGCGAAGTGGAGCGGGTGGGCTCGGTCGCCTGGGCCGCGGACAACGAGACGCTCTTCTACACAGTTGAGGACGAGCAACAGAAACGGCAGTTCCAGTTGTACCGGGCGTGCGGGCAGCGGCTACCGGAAGCGAAACTGATTTATCAGGAAGACGACGAGCGCTTCAACATCGGCGTAGGACGCACGCGCGACGGCAAATACCTGGTGTTCGAGGCCGGCAGCCATACCACATGCGAGTGCCGTTTCCTCGCGGCCGATGGGCCCGATGGCGAGTTCTCGCTGGTTGCCGAACGCGAAGACGACCACGAATACTACATCGATCATCGCAACGGACTGTGGTATATCCGCACCAACGACCAGGGCCGAAACTACAGGCTGGTGACAGCGCCGGTGTCAGCGCCGGGACGCGAAAACTGGACCGAGCGGATTGCGCATCGCGACGACGTGGCGCTGGAAGCCGTCGATCTCTTCCGCGATTACTTTGTGGCGTGCGAACGTGAGGATGGATTGCCGCGGCTGCGCCTGTGGCAGTTTGACGCGGGTGGACCCGAGGCCCGGCCTTCGGGAGAGATCGTGTTTCCCGAGCCAGTGTACGATGCGCATCCGGGCATTAACCGCGTGTTTGAGAGCGGAAAGTTTCGCTACGGGTACCAGTCGCTGGTAACGCCGAGCAGCGTGTATGAGTACGACGTGACGGCGCGGAGTTCGACACTGCTCAAGCAGCTTGAGATTCCCGGAGGCTTCGACCGCACGCTTTACGCAAGCGAACGCATCCACGCGAAGGCGGGGGACGGCGTTCGGGTCCCAATCTCGATTGTGTACCGCGTCGACAGACGCCTACCGGGGAAGAATGCGCTGTTTGTCTACGGCTACGGCTCGTATGGATACGCGCTGCCCATTGGGTTCAACAGCAACCGGCTGAGCCTGCTCGACCGCGGCATGGTGATGGCGTACGCGCATGTTCGCGGGGGGGGCGACCTGGGCGAGCCGTGGCATGATGCCGGCAAGATGCTGGTGAAGCGCAATACGTTTTCTGATTTCATTACTTGCGTGGAGCACCTGACATCGGCAGGCTATGGCGACCCAGCGCGGGTGGCGATTGAAGGCGCATCGGCGGGCGGTTTGCTGATGGGCGCGGTGGTGAACATGGCTCCCGAACTGGCGCGCGTGGTGGTGTCGCACGTGCCGTTTGTCGACGTGATGAACACGATGCTCGATGCATCTCTGCCGCTGACCGTGCCCGAGTATGAGGAATGGGGCGACCCGAACGACGAGAGGTATTTCCGGTATATGTTGAGCTACTCGCCGTACGACAACCTGCGCGCGGCCGAGTATCCGGCGATGCTTGTAAAGACCAGCTTGCACGACAGCCAGGTGATGTATTGGGAGCCGGCGAAGTATGTGGCAAAGTTGCGAACGCTGAAGAAAGAGGCGCATCCGCTGCTGCTGGTGACAAACATGAAGGCTGGGCACGGCGGCGCGAGCGGGCGTTACGACTATTTGAAAGAGATAGCGTTCGATTACGCCTTCGTGCTGCGGGAACTGGAGCTGGTGGATTCATCCGGAGCCTGATGCGAACCCCTGGCTGGAGCCTAAGGACTGTTCCGGTAACCTGATCTTTGGGCGCTACTCTGAATACGTGCCCCCGGTTCTGGGTAAATGAGAGGTTTGCGCGAGCCTATGAAATCGCCCACGGCTTTAGCTCTGCTGCTGCTCTGCACTGCTGGCTTTCTCGCCAGGGGGCAGACGGCTCATGGGGCGCCAGGCGACCCACCCCAGGCGGACCCCGCTTCAGACTATGCCCCATTGGCGGCTTGGCGAGCACTGTTTGTTGATTCTGACCAGATCAGTCTCGGCCAGGTCCGAAGCTTGTTTCTGAACCAGGACATCGTCGTCGGCGGAACGGTAGAGGACCTTGGGCAGAGCAGCCAGCTTTTTGAGTGGCGGATTGCAACCCAATCTCCCGCATTGACCAAGGCGGCGAAATCCGAGGTTCAGAAGACTCCCCGGCCGGCGCGCTACGTTATACCCAATGCTCTTGACGCGCTCCCGGTGCGTTATTCCGGCAAGACAGCCAAAGTGATTGCGATCCAGTTGCATAATCCGGAAGCTTCGGGAGCCGGAAACAACGCGCTGGGAGAAGCTGTCTCAGATGACGGCGTCATCAACCCCTGCTTTGACCTTGTAGCGCAGTTCGACGACGGCACCACTGCAATGACTACGCAATACCCCGCATCGCTCTCCACTGCAAACATTGCGGAACTGGCGTCGGTTATAAGCGCGGCCGTCGAACGAATGCAGCGGGAGCTTCCATCTATCGTAGGCAAGTTTGTGTTCGCGGCCGGATTTACGCAGCTCTACAGGCCGGATAGCAGCGTCGACGACCTCTCCAGCCAGAATGCTGCCAAAAGGCTTGCTCCTGTCGATATTCCATTGTTTGAACCGTTCGAAATCGTGGCTGCGAAATATGTAGAGCCGGCCGGGGTGGTCATCGAGGTCGAGCTTCCCAACGGTGACAAAGCGCTCTCCCTCACGACCAAGACGCAATTATTCTCTGCGCCCGCGAAAGGTGCAGACCAATCGTTCCTGGACCAGGTGATCGGCCTTTTCCTCTCTGAGATTCCCAGCGAGCTGAGCAAGAAAGAAGTGGCCGCGATCCAGAACGGATCGATTTATCGCGGCATGAGAGAAGGAGCGGTGGAATACGTGATGGGTTTCCCGGACAAGGAAAGCAAAGCGAATGACGGGAGCAGGCAACTCACCTTCAGAAAGTCGCTGCTGGTCTACGTAAGCCCGGAGGGGACGGTCGAAGACTGGAAGTTCCTCGACGCGAAATAGGCGACACTTCTTAAGCCAGCTCGGCCAGCGTCTTCTCCAGGCTCGCAGCATCTTCCACATTCAACGAACTGAGCGCAGGGTCGATCTGCCTGAGCAGGCCGCAGAGGACCTTGCCCGGTCCGGCTTCGATATACACATCCGCGGCTGCGACCTGGCCCTCCGCCGCCAGCGAGTGGCCGGCGAGCGACTGTACGCATTCCACCCAGCGCACGGCTCCCGTCACCTGCCTTACCAATGCGTCGCGCGCCGCAATCGCCGTAGTCACCATGCCGCCGCTCACGTTGGCGGCCACGGGAATGCGGGGATCGTGCATGGCGAGCCCGGCAAGGACTCGGGCGACTTCTTCCTGCGCCGGCCGCATCAATGCGCAATGGAAAGGTGCGCTGACCGGAAGCATCACGGCGCGGCGCGCGCCCCTGGCCTTGCAGTTTTCAGCAGCTTTTTGAACGGCGGCGGCAGCGCCGGAGATGACGGTCTGCGTAGGCGAGTTGAGATTGGCGGCCTGCACGGTGAGACCGGTTTCGCGGGCCGCCTCAGCACATGCCTCGGCCACCAGTGCGGCGTCAAGCGCAAGCACCGCAGCCATTGCGCCCTCGCCCGCGGGAACAGCGCGCTGCATGGCGGCTCCGCGGGCCTTTACCGCGCGTACCGCATCCGCAAAACTGAAGGTGCCGGCGATGACGTGGGCACTCCACTCGCCAAGAGAATGTCCGGCAGCGAGAGCAGGCTCGATGCCCTTCTCTTTTAGCACGCGCGCGGCCGCCACGCTCACGGTCATGATGGCAGGCTGCGTGTTTTCGGTCAGCCGGAGATCCTCTTCAGGGCCTTGGAAGCAAAGCTTCGAGAGCGGAAAACCGAGAGCCTGGTCGGCTTCGGCAAAGGTTTCGGCAGCAAGGGGAAAGCTGTCGGCGAGGTCGCGGCCCATGCCAACGGCCTGCGATCCCTGGCCGGGAAAGAGAAAGGCGATTTTCTTTTGCATTGCGGGATTCATTTTATCGCGTGAGGCTTCTGCGTTGGCGGCTCGACCCAATTGCAGAACTCAACCATCAACTGCGTCTGATTTGCGCGCCAGAATATAGGCTCTGTTGCTTTGGAACTCCACTTCAGGTGCGTAAGGCCCGCGTTCCCGCATCTCGACGATCGCAAACCCAGCCTCACGGAGCAATTGTTGAATCCTGAGAGGCGGATGGTGAAAGAACTCCATTGAGACTGACCGGCCCCAAAACTCCGCGGGGCGAAGAGTTTCATCGCCGGCGTGAAAGGCGATCAGAACGAAACCTTGCGGCTGAAGGACCCTGTGCATCTCCGCAAAGACAGTTGGCAGAGAATCCCGCGGAAAGTTCACGATGGAGTAGAACGCGACGATGGCGGCCAGGCTCGAATCAGGGAGGGTCAAAGCCAGCATGTTGCCTTCGCGGAATTCAATGTCCGGGTTGAGGCGCCGCGCCTCCGCAACCATACCGGGCGAAAGATCGAGGCCAAAAACATCGGTACCGAGTTCGTGCAGAAACCGCGATACATGGCCCGGCCCGCAGCCCATTTCGCATACTTTTCCGCGCCCGGCTACGGTCAAAGCAAAACCAGTAAGAATCTCGCGGTCAAAGGGCTTGCCGGCGAGTTCGCCGCCGATGTGGATGGCGTAATCGCGAGCGATCAGGTCGTAGTCGCCACGAACGGTCTTGAGCCGGTTGTCATCCATTGCCCAGGCTTCTCAGTTCCACCGCTTCTTGTCGTTGGGGTCGTCGTCGATCTGGCGGCCCTGGCCGTCGAAGCGCACAGTGCGGCCCTGCGATTTCATGTACACCTCGAACTTGCGTGCGGCGCGGCGGCGCTTCCAGCGGTAGTAGCGGTTGCGCAGGCCGTACCACCGCTCGCTGACGGTGAATCCGAAACCCCGGCTGGGGGCGCGACGCAACCAGATCAACCCGCTCAGGCCGCCGCCGAGTTGCGCGAAGGCGTAGACGCCTTGAGAGGTGAAGAGCAACGCAACAGCGATGAGCGTATAGATGATGGCCAGGTACTTGGCCTTGATGCCTATAGGCAGCGGGAAAAGCATGAACTGCGTCTCGCCATAGCGCACACCGATAACGGCAAGCATGGCGAAGATGGCGCCGAAGGTGCCGGTAATCACCACAACTCCCGGGTAGTAGCCGATAACCGCGCAGATACCATAGACCGCGAGGGCCGAAACCGCCGTTGCAAGGATTGCCGTGACGAAGAGCCCCATAACCCAGGTAGAGCGGTGGCCCATCATCTCAAGAAAGCCGGCCATGAACCAGAGCGAGAGCAGTTCGAGAAAGGTGTTGAAGATACCCAAATGAACAAAGCTGTAGGTGACTGGCTGCCAAAGTGCCCCGTGCATAAAGAAAGGTGGGATGAAGCTCAGACCGTTCTTGATGTCGTCGAACCGATCGCGAAAGATCAGGCCCACAATCAGCAGCAGGAAGTAGGCAGCGAGGTTGGCAAGAACGATGCGGCGCGTTGCGCCGCGAAACTCGGGGAACGAAAGCTGGCTTGAGCCGATTCGGGCCATGACAAGGATCAGGTTAAACTCTCTGCCGGGTGAATGTCACCGAGCGGGTCACAACGCGAACAGGTGCACAGAGAGTGTTGCAAGAGGCAACGTTTTGGAACAAACAGCACTCCAACTGGTGCTAAGCGGGGTCCTTTGCGGGGCTCTTCGCGCGTGGAATGGCCGGGCCGGTAAAGTACAATGGCTGTTGTTTGCAAGGCCTTGACCTGAAGCGGCTTTGCCCTTAAAACTATAGCGGAACCCGGGTGCACACACGGCGGGATCAAGCGGAAGGTAATCCGATTCGGTTCTTCAGGAGTCTTAAAGACAATCAGTCTGGCACGACCCGAGTTGTATGGTTTCAAATAGGAAGTGCGGAGGCTTGCAGGCTGAAACTTCCGCTATTCGGAATTTGCAATCAACCCAAACTTTCGCGAATGCCTGAATTCGGCCACCGCGCTGCGTAATCACAGAACGAAGAGAGAGGAGGCTGCCATGCCCAGCTGCCCTGAATGCGAGAACGAACTGGATATTGAAGAAGATGAAGTGGAAGAAGGCGACGTGGTTGCCTGCGAAGAGTGTGGCACTGAATTCGAGGTGGTGGGCGTTGAACCGCTGGAGCTCGCCCGCATCGACGAGGACTCCGAAGACGAAGAGGACCTTTTCGAGGAAGATGAGGAGGAAGAGTGAATCTCGGCCGCGCACGTCTGCCGGCGCTGGCGGCGCTGGTATTGGGAATCCTCTATGTCAGTTCGTGCAGCGCAATAAGTGGATTTGTCGCGCAGGCTCAGAACCTGGGGGAACGAACCGTTACCGGCACGGTGCTTGATGGCGCCTCGAATCCCGTCCAGGAGGCGACGGTTTTCCTCAAAAACCAGAAAACCAAGACCATCCGCAGCTTTACCTCGCTGGCCAACGGGCACTTCTATTTCGCCCAGGTAAACAAGGCTGAGGACTTCGATCTCTGGGCCGAGAAGGACGGCAAAAAGAGCGAAGTGAAGACAGTGAGCTCATGGGACGATCGCTCGCAGTTCGTCACCGATCTGCGGCTGAAGTAGGGCTGCCGGCGCTCGCCGCGCCGGCTTGTGGCTTGGGTTCGTCTTTCAACCACGTCATTTGGGCTTGCCTCTGCTCGCAAGCACAAACTTGTTCCCTTCTGAATCCTTGAAAATGGCCATCGAGCCCCACTGCTCGTTTCTGGGCTCCGCTTCAAACTCCACACCCTTTTGTTTGAGCGTTTTGGCCGTGGCGAAGACGTCGTCGCACCAGAACGAGATTGGCTGGAAGTCTCCAATGCGGCTTTCGTGCCCGGGAGGCGTGAAGAGCGACAGGCCCGAATCGGCGCCGGGAATCATCAGCTCGATCCAGCGTTGCTGGTCGTTGAACGGCTGGTCGGTGACCACTTTGAACCCCAGCGCCTCGGTGTAAAATTTGAGCGCGGCATCCTGGTCGCGCACGGGAATGCCCACAAATTTGATTCCGCGAATCATCTTGACCTCCCTCCAGAATTGAGCCGAGCATATCGCGACACGTGGAACCGCGCAATCTGCCAGGCGTTGCTATAGTAGTATTCGGTACAGCATGGCGACCTTCGACGAATATGTGATCGACACGTTGATGCGCGACCTGGTGGGTCACGATCACAAGCCGGTCAGCTTCCTGGTGTATTTGTGGATTGCCGCCGAGCAGGAGCGGCGCGGGAGCGAGGTACAGGTGAGCTACCGCGACATGGCCGAGTCGATCGGGGTTTCGAAGAGCTCCGCGCAGGCCGCGGTGGCATGGCTTTTGAAGCGCAAGCTGCTGACGGTGGGGAAAGAAACGGTAACGGCAACACCCGCGTACACGGCCCGAACTCCATGGCGCGATGCTGCCAGGCGGCTGGCCGGCCACGGACGATGAACCCGTGCCAGCCGGATCTTTTCCCTACTCCCTACTCCCTACTCCCTGTTCCCTTTTTTTTCACCCTTCCAGCTTCTTCGTCACCAGTTCATTCAGCAGCGCAGGATTCGCCTGCCCCTTCGATGCACGCATGACCTGGCCCACGAAAAATCCTGCCAGCGTCTTTTTGCCCGCGCGGTATTGCTCCACTTGTTTGGGGTTGGCCGCAATTACTTCGTCGATGAGTTTCTCGATGGCCGAGGTATCGGTGATCTGCTGCGGTTTTTCGCGCTCGTAAACTGAGCCGAAATCCTCGCCCTTTTCAAAAGCGATATCGAAGATCTGTTTCATCTGCTTCGAACTGATCCTGCCCTCGCCGAGCAGGTCGGCGGCTTGCACGATGCCCGCCATGGTCACCGGAGATTGATCGAGTTCGATGCCCATGGCGTTGAGCCGCCCGCCAACCTCGCTCAGCAGCACATTGGCTACGCGGCGAGGATTGCGCGCGGTCCTGGCCGCGGCCTCAAACCGGTCGGCGAACGCGCGCGAAGCGGTCAGGGTCTGCGCGTCCTTGGGATTCAGCTCGTATTCTGCGATCATGCGCGCACGCCGCGCCTCGGGCATCTCGGGGAGTTTTTTCCTCGTCTCGGACAGGAGCTCAGGCGACACGATCAGCGGCGGAAGATCAGGCTCAGGGAAGTAGCGGTAGTCGTGCGCCTGCTCCTTTGAACGCATCTGGTAGGTACGACCCTCGTTCGCGTTCCAAAGACGCGTCTCCTGCACCACCCGTCCGCCCGATTCGATTACATCGATCTGGCGCTCGATTTCGTACTCGAGTGCGGCACGAATGAACTTGAAGCTGTTGACGTTTTTGACTTCGACCTTGGTGCCGAACTTTTCCTGGCCGCGGGGGCGGACGCTTACGTTCGCATCGCAACGCAGCGAGCCCTCTTCCATGTTGCAATCGCTCACGCCGGTGTAGAGCAAGATCTCTTTCAGCCGCGTGAGGTATTCGAAAGCCTCGTCAGGCGTGCGGATGTCGGGCTCGCTCACAATTTCAGCCAGCGGTGTGCCGCAGCGATTGAGGTCGAGATAGGTACGCGTAGCTGAGTCGGGGAAACCGTCGTGCAGGCTCTTGCCGGCATCCTCCTCCAGGTGAAGGCGAGTGATGCCGATTCTTTTCGTACCGCCATTTGCGGTTGGAACCTCGATCCAGCCATGCTCGGCGACAGGCTTATCGAATTGCGAAATCTGATAGCCCTTGGGCAAGTCGGGATAGAAGTAGTTCTTTCGCGCAAAGATAGAGCGCTGGTTGACGGTGCAGTTGAGCGCAAGCGAAGCCAGCGTGGCGAACTCGACGGCGCGGGCGTTCAGTACGGGCAGCGCGCCGGGCAATCCGAGGCAAACCGGGCAAACGTTGGTATTGGGCTCGGAGCCAAACTTGTTGGCACAACCGCAAAAGGCCTTGGTAGCGGTGAGAAGCTGCACGTGTACTTCAAGGCCGATGACCGGCTCGTATTTTGCCAGAATCTCAGGTGCGATCGCGGTTGCGGGCATAGTTGGATTTTATCGCGATGGGCGAAATCCAATGTCCGCCCAAAACGTCATTCGTATCGATACAGCACGATTTTTTCGATGCTCTGCGCGTGCGGATTGAAGCGCCAGGCCTCGCCCTGGTCGTCTTCATCTCCGTTCAAGCGGCGGCCGGGGATCCACTTGCCGTCTTTGAAGTCTCCCTCTTCGACGTACGCGATACCCACGTGCGGCCCGGTGCGGGGATTGGGCATGAAAGTGACGCGAAAGCCTTTGCCCGCGCCCAGAAATTCGCCGTTGCCCGTCGCCATGATCAAGCCAAAGGCGCTCTCGGTGGGCCCATCGAAGCTGTTGTCGAGCGAGACGCGAAGCGCGTAGTCTCCCATGGCGAATTCGACGCTGCGATGATCGCGGTCGAGCACGAATCCGTGAATGTCGCCGGTCTGCTGGTGAGCCAGAATCATCGGTGCAATCTTGGCGAGGGTCGCGTAGCTCTCGCCCAGCGGGTCTTTATCGCTCGCTTCTCTCTCGATGGCGAATGGTGAAAAGCCCAGCCCAGCCTCTTCGCCCAGCGCGTAATATACGTTTGCTGCGCCGGCCGCTTCGCCCCGCGTCTCGGGCATGTAAAGCGGATTGCCATCGCGATGGTAGCGCCGGCACCACTCCACAAAATTCGTCGCGTAGAGATCGGGCGAGTAGATGTCGATGCTGGTGCCGGCCGCGCGCCAGATGTCCATCACCCACGGCTCAGGACAGCCGCTCGGGTAATCGCCGGGAGTCGCGTCATCGCCGCCGAGCCAGGTGTTTACGTACATGGGAATGTTGTATTCAGATTTGCCGCGCGCCCCCACTGCCTGAGTAAAATGCCCATAGTTCCAGGCCATGAAGATCTCGTCGGCCCGCGCCGTGTCGCCGAAGACCTCAGCCCACGTGCCCGTGGTCTTGTCGCCGTTCGCATCCCACAGTTCGCGTAGCCTGGGGTAAAGCGTGTCATGGTGCGCCTTGAGATATGCGGTAAGCTGCGCCGGAACCGGGCCGGCAAAAGCTTTGTTGGCTGCATCGGAGTGGTCGCGCGTGTCGCCCAGTACTCCCACCTCGTTCTCAAGCTGCATCATCAACACGGTGTGATCGTTGCCGTCCACCTCTTTGATGTGGCGCATCAACGCGGCAAAGGCGCGCGAGTCGGCTTCCTCGGTGGCAGCCCCCTGCGGGCTCAGAACCTCTACCACCTCGCCGTGCGCAACCACGCGCGGGAACCGCGTGGTATCTTTCTTGACCCACGGTGGGGCATAGCTCGACATGCCGTTCTTCCACGACGCCAGCCACAAAAATACGATCTTCTCGTGCGCCTCCCGGGCCTGCTTCAGCAGTCCATCGACAAGCGTGTAGTCATAATGGCCCTCTTCAGGCTCAATCAGCTCCCAGCTCAACGGCGTCACTACGGTGTTGAGGCCGAGAGCATTGAGTTTGGGCCAGATGGGCTCCATGTATGCGAGGCTCGACGACGACGAGTTGTGCAGCTCCCCCGAGAGCATGAGGAACGGCGCGCCATCGACGATTAGCTGCGTCGTTTGGCCGCGCTTCTCAAGGTGAGGCGCGGGCATTTGTGCGTTGAGACCCGAGACTGCCAGGCAGACAGGCAACAGCAAGTAGGGGAATGGGAATCGACTGATTTTCATAACGCAGGGAGTCTAGCACACGGGCGCAGTCCGGTTCTGCTTACCCACCCTTTTCACGATAAAACCGTGAACGATAATGCCGTGAAAAGGATGGGGCACCCAACCCTTCCCATTTTGGAGTCACGTTCCGATTCAGTTCAGCCCAGAATTTTTCGAACCGCTTCGATGCTCCGGCTGCCTTTGTGCGGCGCTACGTTGGGGCGATGGCTATTCTCTCAGTCGATCTCGCACACCGAAGCTGGTCCGATCTCGGCATCGTTATACTCGATCGGGTCAAGTGGCAAAACACCCTTGTTGACGCGGATGGCAATAGCGTGAAACCCGGCACCGTGAAATGCGAAATTATCCGGTTCACGGCGGCGGGCTTGAACAGCGCGCTAAACCCGTTTGCCATTGCCCCGCTATCCATAAACCCGGTCGAGCCCGAGGTTCTGGCCGGGCAATTGAATCACCTGGCAAACGTGCGCGGCATTCGCGCCATTGTTCTGAACGGACCGCAGGCGTGGAAGTCGAGCGCGAACGGACTGGAGCATGCAAGGGTAAGCGAACGTCAGCTGAATACATCGGCCAAAACGGGTTTGCCGGGCATCGTGATGCCCAAGACCTACAGGGCATTCGCCGAGTTCTGCATGGATGTGTACGACGGCTTGTGCCGGCGCGGCTGGCGGCGGCTTTCGACGCAGGGCCAGGTGGCCACGCTTGAAGACCGGGTGCTGATTGAGAGCTGTCCACACGCGGCATGGAAGTCGCTGGGGTTGAAGCCGCTATGCAGCAAACGGCGCGCGCGTGTGAGCGACCTGGCCGAAACCTACGCGGCGCTCAACTCGGTCGTGCCCATTACCACCAACCGCCCGCCGACGCACGACCAGTTGCAGGCGATTGTGGGCGGACTTTCCGGGCTGGGAATTGCCGAGCGCAACCTCGCAGCAGTGCGCATCGTGGGCGATGCTCCGCGGCGCGAGCAGGGACATTGGCGCGAAGGGTTCATCGTGCTGCCGCTGGCGCCGCCCGGACACGGAGGCTGGTTAAACGGAATGCGCTGGTTGAACTAGGGCCCTAATAAAGAGGTACCAACGGTCCTGGACTCAGTCAATCGGGATCCTCATGGAATCAGAATCGAAGCCACTTTGAGAGTCGATGAACTTAATATTGAATATTCGGCCTCTCACGACCTTAAGACCATCGATTATGCCCACCGCATCCGAATAGGAAATTGCTGCCCCAAGCTCTGGACCCAGCATGTCTGTCTCATCCGCCTCGCTTGAATAGTCCTTTTCGGAAGGATTCAAGGAGGCGTTCTGGCGCAATCGGCGGCTCACTTCCCCCGTCGCCCAAGCTGCCTGCTTGTCGAGATCTCCCCGTTTTGCGCGAAGGTCCAGATCGGTCGCCAGCTTGATCGCTTCCTTCCTTAGCCTATTGAATTCTGTCAATGGTTTTTGATTTTTATCAAGTTCTCTATAGGTCGCCACAGCGGAAAACCTCCCACAATTATCGTGTCTCAATTCCCGCGTACTTTCAAGCGATGGCTTCTGCATAAGCTGCGCTTTTTCTTAAAGTTATAGATTTTCTGTTCCTTGACACGCGAACCTGGCCCCAGCGCGCAGGGGCGCGCTCGACCCTAAGAAGACGCCTTTGAAGGTGCGGGGCTAACCCGGTGCCGCGCGACTTACTGCTGCTGCACTGCGGGCGCACGAGGCGGAGCCGGGGGCTGCGGGGGCCTGGGCTTGGCCGCGTCTTTGCGAGCCGGTGCAAGGATGGCATGCAGAATCGTGCCCTCCATGCGCGGCATGAACTCCACTATGCCCGCGTCGCCCACATCCTGGATGAGGCGATTGATGATGTTGTAGCCCAGTTCACGGTGCGCCATCTGGCGGCCGCGGAATCGAAGACTGGCCTTCACCTTGTCGCCGTCGTGCAGAAAGCGAACCGCCTGGTTCTTCTTGGTCTGGTAGTCGTGCTCATCAACGGTCACCGAGAACTTCACTTCCTTAAGGGTGATGACCTTCTGCTTCTTGCGGGCAGCGCGCTCGCTCTTTTCTTTTTCGTAAAGATAGCGGCCGTAGTCCTGAATGCGGCAGACAGGAGGAACTGCGGTGGGAGAAACCTCCACCAGGTCAAGGCCACGTTCGCGTGCGATTTTGAGCGCCTCGAAGGGGGGCAGGATTCCCAGTTGCTCACCGTTTTCGTCGATCACACGGATTTCGCGGGCGCGAATCCGATCGTTGACGCGGATAAAGGACTTGGCCGAACGTTTGTCGAGTGCGATGGTGCTCCTCCAGGTGAATTGTTGAGTCGGTGCCATAGGCCGAGCGAGACCGGAAAATCCGGCCGGCAGGCCCGTGAACGCACACTGAGTATAGCATTGGCTCGGCACCGGTGAACCAAGGGGTTAGATGGATTCTCAGCTTGCCGTGGCCGCGCAAAGCCGAGTCGCATTTACGCCGCAAAGCACCGGACACGCAATCAGGGCGCCTTCAGTCGAGAGTCCGGTAACCGCGATACGCAGCAGCCGATTGGCGCCGAAAACGCCTTCCAGCTCAACCGGAAGAAAGTTGTCGGAGAGCGCTTCGCTTCGTCCCTGGCCGGCGAGCGCAGGCGGCGTGCGAAGCGTGATCGCCGCGAGCTCATGTCCGATCATTTGCGACCGGTGAGCGAAGGTCATTTCCCGGGCCAATGAGCGGAGAACGTTTATGCGCTCTTCCACAAGCCCGGCAGCAACCGGCGCCGCTTGATGCAATTCCCAACCTCTGGTGCCGGGCCGCGGCGAGAAGGGAAACAGGTGAAGATAGCCGAAGGGCAGCGCGCGGATGAAAGCAACAGTTTCTTCGAACTCGGTGTCAGTCTCGCCGGGGAAGCCAACCATCACGTCGGCGCCGAGGGTGAGCGCGGGGCCGGCTGCGCGAAGGAGCGCAGCGACTTTCTCCGCATAGTGCCAGGGACGGTAGCGGCGGTGCATGCGGCGCAACACGGCGTCAGAGCCCGACTGCAGCGGCAAATGCGCATGGCGGGCGAGGCGCGGCTCGCGGGTGTGGGGTCCGCCAAATTCGGCCATCAGGCCGATCAGCTCATCGTCCCAGTCCATGGGCTCAATAGAGCTGAGGCGCAGGCGCGGCAAGGCGGTGCGGGTGAGGATGTGGCGGACGAGGGACGAGAGAGAGGTCTTCTCAGTGAGTTCTCTTCCCCACCGCCCAAGGTTGATGCCCGATAGAACCAGCTCGTTGCCGCCGGCGGCGACAAAGCCTTCAACCTGCCGCATGACAGACTCGAAGGCGAGGCTGCGCGACGGCCCGCGCGTGAAAGGAATCACGCAAAAAGTGCAGCGGTTGCCGCAGCCCTCCTGGATCTTGAGATTGGGCCGTGTCTGCAAGCCGGGCACAAGCTGCGCCTCTTCAATGAACGTATGCGCGAACTCGTCATCCGCCCAAATATGCGCAACCGGATCGCGCGCCGCGAACAACGATTCGACGCTGACAAATCCGTCTGCCGTTCTCGCTGAAGCACTCGGCCCGGCGGTCACATCGGAAACAATCTCAGGCACAAGGGCCTTGTGGCTGTTGCCCACAACCGCCGCGACGCCGGTCATCGCCGCCAGCTCTGACGGTGCGCGCTGCGCGTAGCAGCCGGTAACGACGATCTTCGCCGCCGGATTGAGGCGGTTGGCACGGCGAATGAAGGCGCGGGCCTGGCGGTCGGCCTCGGCGGTGACGGTGCACGTATTCACCACCACAACATCGGCTGCAGGAAGCTGCCGCACAGTATGCTGACCCGACGCAGTCAGGCGGGCGCCAATCGCCTCGCCATCGGCGCGCGCGGCCCGGCAACCGAAGTTTTCAATGTGGAAGCCCGGCATCTCTATTTCAGTTTACGAGTTCGAGGGCTCGCGATGCCTCTCATCCATCCTCCCAGGCGCCGGAGGCCTTGCTAAAATTGTCCGGCAATGAAAAAGTACTTTTCTTTTACCCTTTTCGCATTAGTGGTTCTAGGTGCCGCCGCCAGCGCCCAGCAAGTCATTCCCCTCTATCCCGGCGTCGCGCCCGGCTCAAAGCCTGAGAGCTACCCGGAGCGAGAGTACTTCTCAAAGAGCTGGAATACACGGATTGTGGCCAACGTAACCAGCCCCAGCCTGACGGTGTTCAAGCCCGCGCCCGGGCTTGGAAACCAGACCGCGGTCGTGATCTGCCCCGGGGGCGGTTTTATGGCGCTCTCCATCGACAGCGAGGGCTACGACGTGGCCAGGTACCTGGCTGCGAAGGGCGTTACGGCGTTTGTGTTGAAGTATCGGCTCGCGCACACCGGCGACGATGCCAGCGTGGAGTTCCAAACGTTATATGCCGACCATCAGCAGTTCGACGACATGCTTCGCCAGGAGGCGCCGCTGGCCTTTGCCGATGGACTGGCCGCGGTGACCTATGTGCGGCAGCACGCTGCGGAGTGGGGCGTTTCACCCGATCGCGTGGGCATTATGGGTTTCTCAGCAGGCGGAGGGGTCACGGCGTCCGTGGCCTTCCACTATACGGCCGAGAGCCGGCCCGCGTTTCTGGCGCCGATTTACGAAGGCGGATACCCACTCAGCGGCCCCGTTCCTGCGGACGCGCCGCCTATCTTTATTGCGGCGGCAAACGACGATCAGTTGGGCCTGGCGCCGCAGAGCGTGAAGCTCTACCAGATGTGGGCGGATGCCCACAAATCGGCTGAGCTGCATATCTACGCCCGGGGTGGGCATGGCTTTGGGATGCGCCAACAGAACATCCCGACCGACCACTGGATCGACCAGTTTGTCGCTTGGCTTGCACTCCAGGGATTCATGAGCAAATAGCCGGACACGGAGACTGCATCGACACCGAAACTGAATCCCGGTACCGGCGGAATTGCGACTTCGATATACTTATAGAGGCCCATTTCTCACGCTGAGGGCCGATCGCCTGAAATGTCTTCTTCTGCTGCCGTCAGTGCCCCTGTACAAGCTTCCGACGATCCGCGCGGCAGCGTCCGGCATATTGCCAGCTTTGTTTACTTCACCTTCATCTGCTACCTGTCCATCGGGTTGCCATTGGCGGTTCTGCCGCCGTATGTGCATCTGAAGATGGGCTACAGCGCGGTCCTGGCCGGCCTGGTCATCAGCATCCAGTACATTGCGACGCTGGCGAGCCGGCCATGGGCGGGGCGCATCAGCGACAGGCAGGGCGCGAAAATCTCGGTGTTGTGGGGCATGGCAGCGTGTACGGCGAGTGGAGCGCTGCTGGTGACTGCGGCAGTCTTGTTTACTTGGCACATTCACTGGCTGAGTGTGCTTAGCCTGATCATGAGCCGGCTGATCCTGGGAGTGGGTGAAAGCCTCGGTTCGACGGGGGCCACCTTGTGGGGCATCACCGCCACCGGGCCGCAGTCGACGGCCAAGGTGATCGGCTGGAACGGCATCAGCACCTATGGCGCGATGGCGCTGGGCGCGCCACTGGGCGTGATCCTCGACCAGCAGTGGGGGCTCTCATCGCTGGGATTCTTTACCATCGCCATCGGCGCGGTGAGCCTGATAATAGCAGCGCGAAGAGCGCCGGTGCCGGTGATTGAGGGCGAGCACTTGCCTTTTGCGCACGTGCTGGGGCGCGTTGCGCCGCATGGCATGGGATTGGCGCTGGGAGGCGTTTGCTACAGCGTGCTGGCCACGTTCATCACGCTCTACTACGCCAGCCGGCACTGGAACGGCGCCGCGCTGTGCCTGACCGTCTTCGGCCTCGGCTTTGTGCTGGCGCGGCTTTTGTTCCTCCAGACCGTGAACCGCTTTGGCGGGTTTCCTGTGGCGATGGCGTGCCTGGCTGTGGAGTCGCTTGGACTGCTCTTGCTGTGGCTGTCGAACTCGCCGCAGATAGCGCTTGCCGGCGCGGCGCTGGGCGGCTTCGGGTTCTCGCTGGTGTTTCCAGCCATCGGCGTCGAAGCGGTGAAGCGTGTGCCTGAGACGAATCGCGGCGCGGCGCTCGGCGTCTACACCGCATTCGCCGATGTGAGCTTCTTCCTGGTAGGTCCAACCGCTGGCGCCATCATTGGATGGTTCGGCTACCGCAGTGTCTTCCTCTTCGCGCTCGCGAGCGTTCTGGCCGCACTGGGAATTGTGGTAGTGCTGGCGAACAACAGGGGTCAGGAATCAGGATTCGAGGATCGATAGCGCCCCGACCGCTCTGATCTGTTCCCTGTTCCCTGTTCCCTGTTCTCTATTCTCTATTCTCTGTTCTCTGATCTCTGTTCTCTGTTCTCTGTTCTCTGATCTCTGTTCTCTGTTCTCTGATCTCTGTTCTCTGTTCTCTGATCTCTGTTCTCTGATCTCTGTTCTCTGCTTTTGCTATCCTCGCGTCGAGGTGCTTTATATGCCCGAAACTCAAACCTTCCCCTACGAAACCCGCCTGAACATTCTCTGCGAGCCGCTGGAGGTCTTCGACCTGCACGCGATTCCAGGCGCAAATGACTACAAGTGGTTCAACCAGACGCTATGCAGGGTGAACGGCTCAGTCGTGCGCATGGCTGCCATCGAGGGCGAGTACCACTGGCACAAGCACGACGACGATGATGAATTCTTTTACGTGGTCGACGGCGAGTTGCTGATTGATATCGAAGGCGAAGCCACACCCGCTATCGAAGGCCGCACCGTTTCCAGCCGGACAGTTTCGCTTAAGCCGGGCCAGGGATTCGTGGTACCCAAGAAAGTAGTGCACCGCACCCGCGCACCGCAGCGCACAACCATCCTGATGGTTGAGAACGCGGGCATCGTTCCAACCGGCAATTGACACTGCGCCTGCCCGTCCGCAATGCCGCCGCGATTATTCTGAAGTGTGACAGTGAATTCTGAGGCACAGTTCAAACCCTCGCGCCGCAAGCTCTCTGTTTGGTTTTTTCTCCGCTGCTTTGCCATCCTGGTGGCGTCGCTCTGGTTGCTCGCCGCTTTGATGCTTGTGGCTGCCCGTTGGATCGACCCGCCGACCGACGCCGTGCACATCGAGCGCCGCCTGCAGGCCTGGATTCATCACAAGCCGTATCAGGAGCGCTTCAAGTTCGTTCCGCTCGGCCAGATCTCGCCCGACTTTCAGCACGCCGTCATCGCCGCCGAGGACGCCCGCTTTTACCAGCACCACGGCTTCGATTGGCAGGCAATGGAAATCGCGGCTCAAGACGATATGCAAGGCAGCCGCCGCATTCGCGGGGGTTCCACCATCACTCAGCAACTGGTGAAGAACCTTTTTTTCGGAACGGAACGCTCGTTGCTTCGCAAGGGCGCCGAGTTCACCCTGGTGCCGGTGGCTGAACTCGTTTTGGGCAAGCAGCGCATTCTTGAGCTCTACCTCAACGAGATCGAATGGGGCCCCGGCATCTATGGCGCCGAGGCGGCGTCTCGCGCATATTACGGCACATCGGCCGCGCATATCGGCCGGGAGCAGGGGGCGCGACTGGCAGCGGTTCTGCCCGATCCCCGCCGGCGCAGGCCGGCGCGCATGGACCACTACAGCGCCATCATCCTTGACCGGATGGGGCAGATGGGGTGGTAAGCGCCTGTGCTAATGGGGGGTATACCCCCCGGTATTCCCTGTAAGAAAGTATCTTTGTTTTCATCACATTACGTAAACGACGCGCCGATAACCGTCATGAAATCAACGGCTCCCGTCCAAGCGTATGAAAACAAATCTCTTAGCGGCACGGAGTGCAGGTTATCGAGGCTCCGGCCGGTTTATGAAGACTCTGCCCGTTCTCAATGTATCGCGAAGTGGCGAAATTAACTGCAAAAGGCCAGCCGAGTCAGCAGAATTGGCGCGCATTTCTTTGAGGGGCCACAGCGAATGATTTGTATTTACGGGGCTGGCTGACCGGCTGCAGTACGAGCGCCCACGTCCGCACCTTCCAGCCAAAGGCGACAAAACTGATTGCCAAGTCGCTGTTCTCCGGCCTCCACCCAACGGCTACTGCACGGTGAGTGTGACCACGCCCGAAGTGGTTACCTGATGCGTGGCAGGAGGCGGCGGGGTACCGCTGCTTCCTCCTCCGCCACAGCCGATACCGGCTGACGCGACCAGCAGAACCAGGCCCAGGCAGGCAGTGATCCATATCTTGCCGGCGGTCCATTTCCTTCTGAGGCGTACCAGCGGCAGCATGAGGATGGGCAAGAAGATGAAGGCAGATGCTGCACCGGCCACGGTCTCAGTGAAGACCAGTGTGACCTGGTAGGTTCCCGCCGGCGTGGATGATGCCGTTGCGATCGTCAACGTGTTG
>Ga0335074_10002525_pt1 | contig 24986 bp, 23 predicted proteins | sample Lox_Sample_23_FD_206715 | JGI IMG/M metagenome (GOLD analysis project Ga0335074, IMG submission 206715) | Soil microbial communities from Loxahatchee National Wildlife Refuge, Florida, United States - Lox_Sample_2.3 | ecosystem: Environmental > Terrestrial > Soil > Wetlands | place: USA... | reverse complement strand
AGCAATGGCCGGTCGTCGATGACCAGCATGCACTTCGGGGTCTTGTCGGTAATCGGCCGCAGGCGGCTGCCCACTCCGGCGGCGAGGAGGAAGGCCTTCATGTCCGGGTCCTCCGGACGACCCCGAGGGCGCGCATTCGCGCATTGGCCTCGGCCAGCACTCCGTCAAGGCCGTCGATGCCGTCGAGCCATGCCGCGTAGGCCGCGACCGATTCGGCCGGCCCGCGCCGAGGTTCCCACCCCAGCGCCCGGAGGGCGCTTATGTCGGAGACGATATGGCGCGTATCGCCGAAGCGGTACTCGCCGCTCACCACTCCCGGCCTAGCGGAGCCGTACTGGCGCATGACGATGCCGGCGAATTTCCCGGTGGTGATCGCTTGGCCGCCTCCGGCATTGAAGATCCGCCCGACGGCGCGGTCGTCGGTCAGCACCAAGACATTGGCGTCCACCACATCGTCGATGTTGACGTAGTCGCGGATGGCCTCGCCGTCCTCGTACAGCGTGGGAGGCCTGCCCAGGAGGTAACTTAGGCAGAAAATGCGGCACGCGCCCGAATATGCGTTGTAGACCGACTGCCGCGAACCCTGGACAATGCTGTACCTCAGCGCAACGGTCGGGATGGCGTACCGGCGGCCCAGGTTGATGGCGATCATTTCCTGGCCGAGCTTCGACATGCCGTACGCGTTCTGGGGATTCGAGATCCGCTCGGGCGTCGGGCGCAGCTCGAGCGCGCCGCCACACTCCGGGCATGGGATGTCCCACTGGCCAGCCGCGAGAGCACTTTCCGATCGCATGCCCGGGACCTGCTCGCCGTCGACGGGGCACCGGTACAGCCCTTCGCCCATCGCTGACTGCGACGAGGCCACCACGACGCGGGCGAGCTGGAGGTGCTCGGCCACAATGATCTCGTAGAGCATGGCCGTCGAGACCACGTTCACATCGGAGAACCTCGAGAAGTCGGGCAGGTAGTCCTGGTAGGCGGCGAAGTGGTACACAGCATCCACGCGCCGGAGGAGGTTGGCCATCAGATCACGATTGCGGGTGTCGCCCTCGTAGAAGTCGGCCCCCGGGCTCAGGTACGTCGGCCGCCCGTTCCGGTGCACCGGCGTCGTCAGCGCGTCAAGCACGACGACCTCGTGTCCGAGTGACAGGAGCCGATCGCAGGTGTGCGATCCGATGAATCCTGCCCCTCCTGTGACGAGGATCCTCATTTCTGCCGGTGCCGCTGGTGCTCTGCGGCTTCCCGGTACACGTCGAGGGTCGATGCGGCCGTGGCTCCCCACGTGAACTCGGCGGCCCGCTTGAGGCCCAGTTCTCGGCAGTGATCCTGGCCCGGCCCGACCGCCTCGATGATGGCCTGTGCGATAGCCGCGGGTTCTTTGGGGTCGGCCAGGATCGCGGCTCCTCCCGCGGTTTCGGGCATGGCGCTGGTGTCCGAGGTCACCACCGGGCAACCGCAGGCCATCGCCTCGAGGATGGGCAGCCCGAAGGTCTCGTTCAACGACGGGTACACGAGCGCGTCAGCGGCCTGGTAAAAACAGACGGTCTCCGCAAGCGGAACTCCGCCCACGAAGACCGCGTCTGAAGCGATACCGAGTTCGGCCGCCAGCAAACGCAGCGAGTCAACGTACTCCTCATAGCGTCCGGCACCGACGATGGCCAGCTGACGATCTCCGAGTTCACCACGGGCCAGGGCCCACGCCCGGAGCAATCCTTCACAGTTCTTGTAGGGCCACAGCGAGGACACGAAAAGCACGAACGGCTTGGTGATGCCGTACGACGCGACCCGCGCGCGCGCCGCGCCCGCGTCGCCCGGCTTGAAGAGAGAGTGGTCGACCGCCTCGTAGATCAGCCTGAGCTTGCCGGAGTCGACCTCGAGGTACCGCTGGATCTCCGAGCGCACGCTCTCGGAGTTGATGATGATCGCGTCTGCGAGCCGGGCGGTCCGCGGATAGCTCAGCCTGCGGTAGAGGCGAGGCCCGGGGGTGAGTGTTTCAGGAGTGGTGAAGGCGTGCATCGTCTTCATATGGATGACCAACGACCATCGGATACTCACCAGCGGCGCCATCAGCGTATTGAAGACATTGATGCCGCTGAGCGGCAACCGCAGAGGCGAGTAAGCGTGTTCGCTGAGCGTGCGCAAATAGCGGTGCTCATTCGACCACGGGAACGTGATGTAGGAGACGTTCGGCCCGTAACCCTGGTGCATATGCCGCGATTTCGGGCTCACCAGCAGACGCAGTTCCTCGCCGGGTTCCAGTCGTTTGGCCATTTCGGGAATGACCCGAGTCCAGAACCAGTAAGCGCCTGATGGCTTCGCGGGCTCTTCCGTCAGCAGGTTGATCGCCACGCGCATGTGTGCTTTCTGGCTCCGTTCCAAAAGCATAGGGAGTGCTCCTTTCGCGTGAGACCCGGGCCTTGAGCGGCTGTCATGATTCAGAACGCATTCGTCGAGATCGCCTCCGCAGTCATGCGCGACTGGCGGATGTACTGGCCCAGAGAGTGCATGATGGCTTGATGCAAGTCCTCGATAATGCCGTAATTCGCGCAATCGACATGAATGGCGGCCTCAGCCACCTCCTTGGCCTCGCCTCCGTGGAAGCCGGTGAGGGCGATAGTGCGAAGGCCGTGGCGGCGAGCCCACGTGAGCGCCCGCACGATGTTGGGCGAACGACCGGAGGAGGAGACGGCCACGAGCACGTCGCCGGGCCTGGACTGCGACTGGAGCTGATAGACGAAGACGTTTTCATATCCCGTGTCGTTGGCGACGGCGGTGAGGAGTTCGACGTTGGTGCTGAGGCTCACCACGCTGGGGGTGAGGTCGGTTGTCGTCCGGACGTTCTTCACGTGATCGCATTGCATGTGGTTCGCGATCGCCGCCGAGCCGCCATTGCCACAGGAGAACACTCTGGCCCCGCTCGCGTACGCCTCGAGCAGGATGGCTGCCGCCCGGTCGAACGCAGCGAGCTCGATTGTCTTCCCGGCGCGGGAAATTTCCGCTGCGTAGGCGTCGAAGTACGATGACGCATCCGCGTAGGGCACGACCGGGAACTTGGTTGAGCGGTCGGCAGATGGCGTGACCGCTTGAAGAACGTTGACAGAGCTCATACAGCGACGCGTTCCAGGATGAACGGGGCCGCGGCGGCGAGGCTGGGGAACGACCAGACCCCCGGGTGCTGGTCGCTGTCACTTCCCAAGTAGACGGCCTTGGCCCCGACCGCCTTGGCGAGACCGATATCTTCGGGTCGGTCGCCTACGACCCACGACGCGGTCAGGTCGAGGTTGAGCGCGGCGGCGGCCGCCTTGGCCATGCCCGGCCGCGGCTTACGATCCTCGCTAGTGCGGGCAAAGGCCTCGACCACCCCCGCGGGGTGATAGGGACAGTACACAAACAGGTCGATGCGCGCACCATGTTCCGCGAGGCGGGCTGCGATGTGCTGGTGCACCCGAGCGACGTCGTCGATCCCGTAGAGACCCCGCGCGATCCCCGCCTGGTTGGTCACCACGGCGACGGGCATGCCGGCCGTGTTGAATCTGGCGATCGCCTCCGGCACGCCGTCGATGAGCTCGACGCGATCGATCGATCCCACGTATCCGTGGTCGATGATGATCGTGCCGTCGCGGTCGAGAAGGATTCCGGACCGCGCGCGCGAATTCCGCGCCGCGAGAACCGATCCGCTCCGGCCTGCGGGCAGCGGGTCAGCGCTCTCCTCGCCCGGACGTGCCGCGCGCGCCGGGCCGACGTCGCCAAGACCGGCCACTGCCGCCGTCACCGCGTCACCTCACCTGGTCTGCTCGCGCAAGGGACCTTCAGCTCCGCGTGCATATGAGCGCTCAGCGGGTGGCCGTGATACGACGACTTCCACCTGGATGTATCAGGAGCAGATAGTCGCGGGTCCCCTAACTTGTCAGGTAGTTGTCATACCACCGCAAAGTTCTCCGGAGACCGTTGCCCAGACCGTTCCACAGAGCGACTAATGCCTTGGTCACCTCTATGCGTCGCACGATCGTTATCCTTGCGCGCGGTGCACATGGCAACTAAGGCGGACGTCGACGCAGGGACGGTCGGGCCGAGGCTGGCGAGGTCACGAAGAGCAGTCTTCCAGCGGCTGCGGAGCCACGCGGCCCGCCGCATGGGCTGGGGTGTCGCGGACCAGGCGGTGTCCAGCCTGACCAACTTCGCGGTGAGCATCTACGTGGTTCGAACGCTGGGAGCGGTCCAGTTCGGTGCGTTCAGCCTTGCCTACGTGACCTACGGGTTCACCCTCAATGCGTCGCGCGGCCTGGGCACCGACCCGTTGATGGTCCGGTTCAGCGGCAGGGACCTGCCAACCTGGCGGCGGGCCGTAGCCGACTGCACCGGGACGGCCGTGGTCGCAGGCCTGGCGATCGGCGCCTGCGTGATCGTGGCGGCAGCTGCGCTTCACGGCCCGGCCGGCGCTGCCTTCCTCGCGCTGGGACTGACCCTGCCGGGGCTGCTATTGCAGGACAGCTGGCGATTTTCGTTCTTCGCGCTCGGGCGCGGGAGCCAGGCGTTCCTTAATGACATGGTCTGGGCCGTGACCCTGCTTCCCGCTTTGGTGCTCCTGCGCAGGACCGGTCATGCCGACGTTTTCTGGTTCGTTTTTGCGTGGGGTGCGACCGCATCGGTAGGCGCTGTGGTCGGGCCGTTGCAGGCGCGGGTCGTGCCCAAGCCAGCTAGCGCATGGCGGTGGGTGTCACGACATCGTGACCTCGGACCTCGTTATCTGGCTGAAGGCCTCTCTAACAGCCTCTCAGGTCAGCTGACCACCTACGGCATCGGCCTCATTCTGGGCCTGGCCGTCGTCGGCTACGTACAGGCTTCGAAAACGCTCATGGGTCCGGTGGGAATCCTATTCCTCGGGATGTCCCTGATCACCTTGCCGGAGGCTGCCCGGGTTCTGCGCCGCTCGCCGCGGCATCTTCCGCTGGTCTGCATGCTCGCTTTCGGCGGACTCGCTGCCGTGGTTCTCGTATGGGGAGCCGTGCTGCTGGTGGCGGTACCGAATGGGCTTGGGGCCTTGCTGCTGGGCCCCGTCTGGCGGCCAACATATCCGCTTCTCGTGCCGCAGATTTTTTACTATGTGGGCCTGGCTTTCGCCTTCGGCATGGGCACCGGCCTGCACGCTCTGGGAGCCGCCCGGCGTAGCCTTCGCGCGGTGGTTATCAGCGCAGTAATATGCCTCGTCGGCAGTCTAGCGGGCGCCGTTATGGATGGAGCGTTCGGGGCAGTTACGGGTCTGGCAGTTGCGCAATGGATTGTCGCGCCGGTGTTCTGGTGGGAGTTCCGCGCGGCGATGCACGAATCCGGCCGAGTACCTGACCCTGGCTGGTTCCGGTCGATCCGTCCGAACAGCCGATACCTCAGATCCTTGACCCGCTTGCGCTCCATGATCGCAACTAAAGACCACTGACGTGATCTCAGCGAAGTAGATCCGACGCCGGGGCGTATCAGGACCAGCAGGTAGCGGGTCACCTATAGGAAGGATCGTGCTACCCGGGAGGCGGCGTGGGTGAGGCGGCGACCAGGGCGGCAGCCCCCCCGCGCAGAGGGCGGCTGGGCCGGGCTGGCTGGCCGACTACTGTCCCCGCGGGGCGGCTGCTCAGCAACGCGGAGGGCGCAGCCTACTGGCTGGTAGTAGCGCCGCTGGCAGCGCGCCTGCCCGCCAGCCTGGCCTACCGTGTCGCCTGCTGGCGGGGGGACTGGGGTTTCCGGTATCGGGCCGGGAAGCGCTCCGAGGTAGTGCGTAACCTGCGCCGGGTGCTCAGTGACGAGCTGGGCCTGGAAGAGGCTGAGGGCCTGGCCCGGGAGTTCTTCCGGATGGTCTCCTGTGAGGTCATCGACGTGATGCGGCTGCGGGGCCGGGCCGGGTCCCTGGGGAAACTCGTCGAGGTCCGCGGCCGCGAGCACCTGGACGCCGCGCTGGCCGGGGGCCAGGGTGCCATCCTCTGCAGCGCCCACTTCGGTTCCTACGGCAGCGCCTTTTCCCTGCTCAATGCCAGCGGGTTCCCGGTTACCACAATCGGGCGCTGGTACTGGAATTACACGCCCGGCGTGTCTTCCGCCGAGCGGCGGTTCTGGGACTTCGTCTGGGCCAGGCGCCTGCTGCGCCACCGGCAGCGGCCGACGATCGAGCCCTGGCCTGGCCGGATTCAGGTCGCCGCGCGGGCCGCGCTCGCGCTTCGCGCCAATGAGGTGGTGACGATCGTGAGCGACGCCCCGCCACTAGACGCTGACCAGCCCCGCACGGTGGAGGTAGCCTTCCTCGGCCGACAGGCCAGGCTCCTGCCGGGGGTCGTGACGCTCGCCCGGATTTCCGGTGCCCCTGTGCTCATGGCGTTCATGTACCGCTCGGCCGACTATCGCCACCAGGTGCTGGAAATCTCGCCGCCGGTGCCGGTTGAAGGCGAGACGGCAACGGCGTTCGGGCGCTGCGTGGCCGCGATGGACGCCGCCATCAGGACGAACCCCGCCCACTGGTTCTACTGGGCCAGCACGGATGACCTCGCCAGCCTCGGGCTGCTCCGGGATTCGACCAGTTCGAGCACGGCCTGGTAGTCGGCCTTCCCCCGGGGGCCCCGTGGTAGCTCGCCGACGGGCAGGATGACATCGGGAACCATGTAGGGCGGCAGGAACCGGCAGCAATGCCCGATGACCGCATCGTGCTCCAGTGCTCCCCCGTCAGCGAGGCGCACCACGGCCGCCAGTACGTCGACGTCGCCGCGCCGGTATTTGACGACGGCGGCTTCGTCGATCTCGGCTCGCTGCTCGAGCACGTGCTCTACCTCTTCGGGCTGCACGCGATGCCCGCGGACCTTGAGTTGCCGGTCGACCCGGCCACGGAAGGTGAACCCGCGGGCGTCCTGTGAGACGAGATCGCCTGTCGCGTAGTACCGGCGCCCGCCGGGCCCGGAGGAGAATGCCCGGGATGTCGCGTCCGGACGCCTCCAGTATCCCGACATGAGCGAATCCCCGGCGACCAGCAGCTCGCCCGCCCCGCCATCCGATGTGACGGGGCCATCCTCCGCCGCCATGAAGGTTCTGGCGTAAGGGCAGGGCCGTCCGACGGGGATGGGATCGCCGCCATCGATGTCGCGCCCGGTCAGGTCGTGGAATGTGCAGACGTTGGTTTCCGTCGGGCCGTACCAGTTCGCGACTCGGCAGGACGGCGGCAGGTGGTGCCACAGGGCGCGCAGCGGTCCGGTCGGTATCTCCTCCCCGGCGAAGATGACCTGGCGCAGGGCGCTGCCCTGCAGCAGCGCGAGCGACTGCAGGGCGCTGGCGCGCAGCAGAGCCGACGGCACGGAGTACCAGACGGTGACACCGGTCGCGGCGATGAAGCGGCACAGGCTGGCGACGCGGCCGAACGTCGAGGCGGGCACGAGCGCGAGCCGGGCAGCGGCCATGGCCGCCCCGAAGAAGTCGAACACGCTCAGATCGAACGACGGAGACGCGTGCTGGGAGACGACATCGTTCTCCTGCACTCCCGCCGCGTCGACCGCCCACCGGACGAACGCCAAGGCACTGGCGTGGGTGTGCACCACGCCCTTCGGCTGGCCGGTGGAGCCCGACGTGTACAGGATGTACGCGAGCGCCGAGGCCGGCACCTCGGCCGGCGAGCGCCATCGGCCGATCCGCTGCAGCCGCTGCAAGCTGTCACTCACCGGCCGGCGTTGCGGGGACCTGCCCGGATCGAACCAGCCCCGGCCGAGCCAGTGCAGCGCAGGAGAGTTGTCACCCGGGCCGTCGTGAGCCAGGGACGCGTCGCCGAGCAGCATGGCCCGCAGCGTCCGCGGGCCGCAGACCACGGCGACCGGCTCGGCGTCGGCGGCGATAGCGTGCGCTCGCGCTGGTGGCGTCAGGTAGTCGATCGGCACGTAGGCGCCGCTGGCCAGCAGCGTGCCGAAGATGGCAATCGGCAGCGCGACGTCCTTGGCCAGCGCGATCACCACCCGGTCACCCGGCTCGATGCCGTGCTCCACCAAGGCGCGGGCCAGGCGCATGGAGCGGTCATACAGGTCGGCGTAGGTCAGCTCGCCGTCGGGCGACCAGACGGCCGGCCGGTCCGGGTGGGCATCGGCGGCCTGTACGAGCAGATCTGACAGCGCCGACGTCATTGCAGTATCCCGAGCTCGGCAGCGATGATTTTCCGTTGGATGTCAGACGTGCCCGAGTAGATCGTCGCGCCGATGGCGTTGAACAGATCACCCGTGCGCGGCGAACCGGCGAGCAGCTCCGCCGCCGGGTCGGTCCCGGCGAGGTCGTGGCTGGTCGCAAGCTCCGCTTCGCTGATCCACAGCTTCGTCAAGCTAGCCTGCCCAGGAGTGAGCGTGCCCGCGGCCAGCTTCGTGACCGTGTCCCGCACGAGCAGCCGCCCGAGGAGGTAGCGGCCCGCGATTTCGACGACCGCACCAGCCGACTGGTCGTGGGCCGGTGCGGCGTCGATCGCGTCGGTCAGCTGACGGCGCATCGCCCCGACCGCCAGCCCCGCCAGCAGGCTCCGCTCCCAGAGCATCGCATGCGCGAAGACCTGTGATCCCTGTCCGGCGCGTCCCAGCAGGGCGGCCTGGGGAACGGTCACCGAGTCAAGGTGCACCGTGCCCATGAAGCAGCCGGTGAGGCCGATCAGGTGCTGTTCCGGTCCGAGTGACAGGCCGGGCGCGTCGCGTGGCACAAGGAACGCGGTAACGCCCCGCCAGTTCAGCCTCCGATCCTTGGTGGCGAATACCACGAAGTAGTCGGCCAGCCTCGCATTGGTCGCGAAGTGCTTCGTCCCGTCCAGCACGTAGTCACCGCCGACCGGGACGCAACGTGTCCGCAACGACATGATGTCCGAGCCTGCCTCCGGCTCGGAGGCCGCGAAGGCGGCGATCACGGTCCCGTCCCGCATGAGGTCCAGCACCCGACGTTGGGCCTCGCCGCCGAACCGCGAGATGGCGGCCCCCGCCGCGAAGCTGTGAGCCCCTACGCTGAGCAGGAAGCCAGCATTCCGGGTTCCCTCACCGAGCCCCTCCAAGGTGCCCAGCACAGCGTCGACGTCCAGGCCCGCGTCGGGGATCACGAGCCGGTACAAACCGGAATCGGCGAACCGCTTCCAGGCTTCCCGGAACCCCTCGCCATCGTCATCGACACAAGCGTCGGGCGCATGCCGTCGCGCCAGCTCCCTCGCCGCCACGTGATCCGGGCCCGGCTGCGGCAGCAACGATCGCGCCAACCGCTCAGCAGTCACGTCGCTCCCGCAGGCGCCGCGATGCTCTGGTTGAACTCTTCCAGGGCGCTCAGGCTCTGCGACAGGATGGCCTCGTCCACTTCCACCGGTTCGATCTCCCCGGCGGCGAAACTGCGGTAGGCACCCAGGTCCAGCAAGCCGTGCCCGCTGATGTTCACCAGGACGACCAGCGGGGCCTCCTGGCGCGGGTGCCGGGACACGACATCGATCATCCCCGCCACCGCGTGGGCGGATTCAGGAGCAGGCAGAATTCCCTCGGTCTGGCAGAACAGCATGCCCGCCGCGAACGCGGTGAGCTGGTCGACGGCCATCGCCTCCACGGTGCCGTCCGCGTGCATGGCGCTGGCCAGCGGCCCTGCGCTGTGGTGCCGCAGTCCGCCCGCGTACACCGGCGGCGGCACGTAGGTGCTGCCCAGCGAGTAGACCTTGGTGATCGGGGTTGTACCCAGAGCATCGCTCAGGTCGTACAAATAGCGGCCTCGGGTCAGCTTCGGGCACGCCGCGGACTCGACGGCGACAAGCCGGACCGGCCTCCCGCGGTCCTCCGCCGCACCGAGCAAGGGGAGCGCGATGCCGCCGAAGTTCGATCCGGCGCCCATGCACGCCACGACGCAATCGGGGAACTCACCCAGCTGGGCCAGCTGCGAGATGGCCTCCTGGCCGATGACGGTCTGGTGGAGCAGCACCGAGTTCTCGCCGCTCCCGACGGCAAACCGTGATTCGCTGCTCTCGGCTGCGAACGCCAGAGCTTCCCCGGTGGCCATCGCCATGGTGCCGATCGCCGACGGATCCTCCTTGAGCGCCCGCCGCCCGATTTCGGTCAGGTCGCTGGGGCTCTCATGCACGACCGCACCGAAGAGCCGCATCATCTCGCCGCGGATGGGCTTCTGACGCAAGGTGGATCTGACCCAGAAGACCGTGCAGCCTAGGTCGAAGACCCGGCATGCGTAGGCCAGAGCGGTCCCCCACTGGCCCGCGCCCGTGCCCGTGACCATGCGCTTCACGCCCGCGCGGGCATAGTAGTAGGCCTGCGCCAGCGCGGTGTTGAGCTTGTGGCTCCCGGCGAGGTTCGCGCCCTCGTACTTGTAGTAGATGCGAGCGTTGGCGCTGAGACGCTCCTCCAAGCGCACCGCCCTGCGCAAGGGCGTCGGACGGTACTGCGCATACAGGTCGAGGACCTCGTCGGGGATCGGTATGAACCGATCGGCCGTGTTGAGGGACTGCCGTGCGAGTGAGAACGGTTGCTGGAGCTGCACGCCGTGTCCCGCGTACTTCACCGCTCCCGACAATCGCGATCTCGGCACAGCAGAGGCCACGTACTGCGGCCGGTCGTACAGGATGTTGAACCAGTGAGTAGGGAGCTGCGGGTCTCGCGGCGTGGCAGCCATCGCGGCGACCTCCACTAATGCTGGGGTCCAGACGTCACTTTGCCGACAGAAGCGAGATGCGCTCGACCAGATCAACCAGGTCCGCCACGGTCACCAGCTCGACCGTCATCAGTTCCTCATCCTCCAGGTTGACGCCGAGCGTGCTCTCGAGCTCCACCAGCAGCCGGACGAAACGCAACGAGTCCAGTCCCAGATCGGCGTAGAGTTCTTGCCGCTCGTCCAGTTCCTCGACCCGCATGCCGGGGGTGACGGCGGTCAGGGCCTCGAACACCAGGCTCGTCACCCGGCGTCGGTCCAGATTCGGCCTGGCTGCCACTTCGCTGCTTTCCCCAGTGGCCATAACGGTACCTCCGCTTGCGAGGAACATTTCGTGCTGGTACGCCAGCGAGAAGGTGGACGCGGGCGCGATAAACCATCCTGCGTATACGTGACCCGCGACTGCTGGTCCTGATACATCCCGAGTCGGCCAGTGCGCGGCCGGGGCTAACGATTCAGCACCGTTGAATACCATCGCGCGACCGTTGCGTCAGCCGGAGATACCAGAGATGTCCACGGCCTAGGGTCTGCGCCCGTGCGGTAGCCCCTCGGCGTCCGCCGCTCCACGTGAGCCCACTCCTGGGAATAGACGTAATCGAGTGTCGCCCATCGCCGACGAGCGCCGGAGGTCTGCCGCTGAAGTATGTCGGCCACAGCCGATCGGACCACGCCATCTTCTTGCGGTTCGCACAGACGCCAGAGCCGTTCCGATGTGTCCAGGCGGTTCCGGTACTGGAAGTGGTGCATGAAGGCACCCTGGCGCGGTTCGTGCACCCTGACCGGGCTCCGCGCGCGGTGCGTGCCGTAGCCCGGAAGCACCTCGGGCCCGCAGCGGTCCCAGCGGATAAGAGGATGCTTCCAGTGACGAATGCTGCACCAGGCCATCGGCAGTTCCTGACACAGGGGTTGATAGTCGAGCGGATGGCGGCCAGGGACGTTCGCGGGCTCGCTCGTCGGAAAGTGCTCGAACACGCGCGCGCCCACCACTCGAAAACGGCGATCAAGCCCGGCCAGGTAGTCGATGATCCGCAGGCCAGATGGGCCATGGACGAACTCGTCCGCATCGGAGACCAGCCACCACACATAATCGGCGGCAACCTCAGGCGACACTGTGTCGATTACGCTTCTTACTTCAGCTGCCCGGCGCGCCATATCGTTGAAATCGGTGCCGTAGACACAGGCTATTTCGGCTCCGGCGGCCTCCGCTCTCTTGACGGTGTCATCCGGGCTCTGGTTGTCGACGATGAATACCCGTTCGCAGCCCTGCGCGACGGCATTTTGAACGGTGGCCTCGATGACGTCTCCCTCGCACCAGGTGGTCACGATGCCGAACAGCCGTACCGGAAGCACCCGGTCGGGCCTCGAGGGATTCGCCGCCACGCGGGACCACCGGCGGCCGACATTGAACTGCAAGCTCAACAGCCCGACGGCATCCCGAGCCCGGCTCGAGAAGGGCACCTCGACGTGCGGAACGGGAGCTCTCATCTCAGCCATGACCGACAATCTCCTTGCTGTCAAGCCGCCAAACTTATGAGATCCGCCCTTCAGGCCCTGATACGCCATACGCAAAAATGATCAGACCGCCCCTGGGTGCCCGTTCAGGGTGTGAGGCGATTGCTGGCGGGAGCGACGCGTCGGCTGGTGACGGAGTGGCTGCTCCGCATAACCGCGAAGTCGAGTATCACGGCCCGCCGCCCTGCGCTCTCGTAGGCGGGTCCGGCGCTGGCCATGCTCAGGGGACGTGTCAACCATGAGAATCTTCAAGGACCGCGAATCTGCGGTGCGCAGCTACTGCCGGACATGGCCGAAGGTATTTGACCGGGCGGTGGGCAGTTGGCTGTACGACGAGGACGGCCGCGCCTACCTCGATTTTTTCACCGGGGCCGGCGCGCTCAATTACGGCCACAACAACCCGGTGATCAAGCGGGCGCTTCTCGACTATCTCGCCGGCGATCGGGTGATCCACTCCCTGGACATGTTCACCGTCGCCAAGGGCCAGTTCCTGACCGCGTTCAACGAGCTCATCCTGCAGCCCAGGCAGTTGAACTACCGGATACAGTTTCCGGGCCCCGGCGGCACGAACGCGGTTGAAGCGGCACTCAAGCTGGCCCGCAAGGCCACCGGCCGCACCGAGATGATCGCCTTCAACGGCGCCTTCCATGGCATGACGCTCGGCGCGTTGGCGGTCACCAGCAGCAGATTTCACCGCGACGGCGCGGGGATACCGCTGCCGCACGTCACTCTGGTCCCGTTCGGTTGTGATCTGGACGGTGGTGAACCGGGCTCGGCGGGGATTGAGCACCTGCTGCAGGACAGCCACGCTGGGCCGGACGAGATCGCTGCGGTGATCGTGGAGACCGTGCAGGGCGAGGGCGGGATCAACGCAGCCCCGCTGAAGTGGCTATCTGAGCTAGCTGGGCTATGCCGGCGGCATGGCATCCTCCTGATCGTCGACGACGTGCAGATGGGCTGCGGCCGCACGGGACCGTTCTTCAGCTTCGAGGCCGCTGGCATCAAGCCGGACATCGTGTGCCTGTCCAAGTCCATCAGCGGCTACGGCCTGCCGCTTGCGCTCACGCTCATCCGCCCGGACTTGGACATCTGGAAGCCAGGGGAGCACAGCGGGACCTTCCGCGGTTTCAACCCGGCGTTCGTCACGGGCACGGCAGCGCTGCACGTCTACTGGCGGGACAAGGCGCTAGAGCACGGCACCCTGGCCAAGGGGCAGCGCATTGCCGCGGCGCTCAGCGCGCTCGCGAGGTCCGTGCCCGGTAACCCGATGCAGTCACGCGGCCGTGGCCTAGCGCACGGCTTGGCCTTCGAGCGCGCGGAGCTGGGAGGGAAGGTGTCCGCTGCCGCCTTCGAGCGCGGACTGCTGGTGGAAACCGCGGGCTCCCAGGGCGAGGTGATCAAGCTGCTGCCTCCCCTGACCGCCTCCGACACCGAAATCGACCAGGGACTGGCGCTCCTCGCAGATGCTGTTCAGACGGTCCTGCGGAAGCCCACGCGCGGCGCGAGAACCATGACTCCCGCAACAGCCCACGGTCTCGCGGCCAGGGGAATACCCTAATGGCCTGGAAAGGGACACGCCTGCAGAAGATCATGCGCCTGGCGCGCACGTGTGCTGTTGATCCGGTCGTGGTAAGCCGAGCTCTGCCAGGGGAAATGCGGCAATGGTACCAACTCCACCGGCGCCGGAAATACCCCGCGTTCGCGGCGGACGAGGATTGGAATCAGCACCTACACGAACTGCTGGGTGCGCCTTGGCCTTGCCCGAAAGATCAGCGGCTCGATGACATAATGACGGACATCGGTGCGGTGCTGGAGGCCAGGGGATGGGGCTTTGGGCGGGACACCTATGCCTGGTACGCCGACGGCGACAGTTCGCTGTGCCGTGCTGTGTGGTGCGTGGCGCAACATACCCGGCCTGAGGCCGTGATCGAGACCGGCGTCGCGCACGGCGTTACGAGCCGGATCGTGCTCGAGGCGCTGGAGCAGAACCACCTCGGCCACCTGTGGAGCATCGATCTGCCCTTCCCCTTCGACCATCGGCTGCACACCGAGACAGGCATACTCGTCACCGATGCGTGCCGCTCCCGGTGGTCGTACCTGAAGGGCTCAAGCAAGCTGCGACTGCCGCCGCTGCTCGCCGAGGTCGGCCACGTGGAGATGTTCATCCACGACAGCCTGCACACCGCCGAGAACACGGTGTTCGAGATGGAGCAGGTGGCCTCGGCTATGCCGAAAGGCGGGATCATGCTGGTGGACGACGTCGACTCGCACCTGGGTTTCGCGACCTTTGCCAAGCAGCATCCCGGATACCAGACCGTGATCTGTCCGGCGGCGGACAGGAACGGGCTGTTCGGCATCGCGGTCAATACCGCCAACTGATTTATCCGCAGACCCTCACGGTCCGCATCCGTCGCGGGCGACCTTCGGAAGATCGTTGTTGTCCGTCGCGTCTGCACGCAAGCCGTCCACGAAATACCTCCGCTTGCCGCTCGGGCTTCGCTCGATGGCGGAGACATACTCGAACTCAAGGGTGGCCACCGGAATGTGCCGTTCGAAGGTCCGCTGGATCTGGTCTTTTTCCGCCCCCGGATTTGTCACTATCCGCACGCGCAGAAAGCCCGCCTTTTCCTGGACGAATTGAATATCCATTATCTGATCATAGAATGCGCCGTGGTCCAGATCCCCGAACGCGTAGCCATAAAGCGACCTCCTTCGCCCCGAGCTGTCGACGAAGGTCTCCTGTGATCGCCCGACGATGGCGCTGGCGCGGGGGAAGTTATCGGCGGCGCAGCTCCCGGCCGGATCGACGGCCAGGTCGCCAGTGTCATACCGGACGAACTGAGTACCGATCCAGTTGAACGACGACGCCACAATGCGCCGACACCCCTCGATCTCGGAACGCAGCAGCTCCACGCGACCATACGTGGGGTAGAAGTGGAAGCCGCGGCATTCGCGGCAGCAGTACGCCAGGGCCGCGTACTCGCTGTGACCGTACCAGTGGGCGATCTTGATGCCGAAATCCTGCTCGAACCGCAACTGCTCATCCGCGGGGAACATCTCGGAGGCGGCGATAACGCCCCGGACCGGAAGACTGCGGAACAGATCTTCGCCGACAAAGTCGATAAACGTGTAGAGGGAACTCGGATACACGTGCAGAAAGAACGGCGGTAGTGTGCGCAGCCACTTCCGCAATCCGCCGAGCTCCCGCTCTACTGTCGCGCCGGGCGAGACGATCCAGACGTTCTCGAGCCTGTTGTAGTGAAGCATTCCGCCGTGCATATCACCGGCGTAACGGACCCTGAGATCGTACGGCGCGTATCCCACCTGGGACCAGACGTCAAAGAGGTAGGCGCGCTCCTTCTGACGGCGCGCGAACACGTCTGCCCTGAAACGAAGAGGCTGGCCTGATGTCCCGCTGGTCCGCACCGTGCGAGTGAGCAGCGGCACGTCCCACCGGGTGTACCGGCGCAAGTACCGGCGGTAGTCCTCCCGCTGTGTGATCGCATCGCCGTATCGGAGCATCAGCCGCCGGAACCGCGGGTCCTGATACTCCCCGATCTCGCTAGGCGACCAGCCCTTGGACCTCTTGATCAGGCGGCGGTGGCGGAAGTAGCTGGGGCCGAGCAGGCCTTCCCTCACTTCGGTCACGACCCATCACCGGACCGGACACCAACGACGCCACCGACCCGCCGTAGCCCGACGAAACGCATACACCCCCACACCCCAAAACGGCATCCCAAAATCTCGTTAGCTTCGCTCCCGTCGAATACCTCTGACAGAACCTGTAAAAGAGGAGTCTTTGGCAGGCGGCCGTGATACCGCCACGGCCCGCTGCCGTCGACAGTGGGCGGCTCCCGCCGCGCTCGCAGCGCGACGTCGACGTATCAGAGCAGTATTCAGCGCTCTCTTGTTGACGTGATCAGGCGGCTCGACGCGTGCAACCTGAGCCCGGTCTGGCTGAATTGTGAACCACAGCAGCGGTCGTCCCGGGTTAGCGAGTGCGTACTTTACCTGCACTAGATGGGAGCGTTGCGTGCGAGCCAGCGGGGTGGTCATTGTCGGTGCCGGCCCCTACGGTCTGTCGATCTCCACGCACCTTCGCGGGCGGGGGATCGACCATCTCATCGTGGGCCGCCCGATGGACACCTGGCGCACCCACATGCCGGTCGGTATGTACCTGAAATCTGAGCCTTATGGTTCGGACATGTCGTGCCCTCAGGCCGGATACGATCTCGCGGGCTACAGCCGATCGGAGCGAATCGAAGGTATCGAGCGGGGGACGCCGCTGCCGATTGAACGGTTCCTTGACTACGCTGACTGGTATATCAAGCAGGTGGTACCCGACGTGAGTGACGTCACGGTGACCCAGATCAAGGCCACGAGCGACGGGTTCCGGGTCGCATTCGCCGATGCTGAGCCGGTTGCGGCCAGAAGCGTCGTGATCGCGACCGGTGTCCTTCCGCATTGTTACATCCCGGACGAGCTGGCGGGCCTGCCAGCCGAGCTTGTCTCACATACCGCCGATTACCACCGGTTCGACCAGTTTCGGGGTCGGCGGGTAGCGGTGGTGGGCGCCGGCTCCTCGGCGCTGGAGGCTGCTGCCCTGCTGCATGAGGCCGGCGCCGAGGCGCAGCTTGTGGTGCGATGCCCGGACTCCCCCATGTGGGGGACCAGAGCTAAGCCGCTGACTCCACTGGTGCGGCTCCGCAACAACAAGCTTTGCGAGGGGTGGAAGTGCCCGCTGTGGAATTCTCCGACCGCCTTCCGTCGGCTGCCGCAACGGGTGCGGGTGGTCAAAGCGCGAACTGTGCTGGGGCCTCTTGGCGCTTGGTGGCTGCGAGACCGTGTCGAAGGCGTGATCGAAATACTGGGTCCGGCTCACCTGCGAGGAGCTGAGCCCGGCGGAAGCGGCGTGCGGCTGCTGCTTGACGGTCCGAGCCGATCGAGCCTCGAGGTCGACCACGTGATCGCCGGCACGGGTTTCCGCATTGATATTGCCCGCTTGGCCTACCTTCCGGAAGAGCTTCGGGCGCGTATCGCCACGCTCGACGGCTACCCGGTACTTACCCGGGCCGGGGAATCGACGGTTCCCGGCTTGTACTTCGCCGGTGCCCCGGCGGCCTTCGGCCTCGGCCCGTCGATGCGGTTCATCGCCGGCACGCACAATGTGGCACGCCAGCTCACCGGGTCGGTGGCTCGCCATGCGAGACGCTGACCAGCCTGCGGGTGGGGTTCGATGGATGAAGAGGCCGTACGAACGTTCTGGCAGGGTCACGCTTGCGGAGATGCCCAAGTGGGCGGGCTTCGCAAGCGTTTCCAGGACGACTACGACAAGTTCTTCATCGAATACGACCGCTTCCGCTATCAGAACGAGCGCCATCTGCCCGCCTGCCTCGGAGCGCTGAACGTCGACGGCAAGCAGGTGCTCGAGATCGGACTGGGTGAGGGATCTGATTCGGAGCGTCTGATCCGCCAGCGGGCCCGCTGGTCCGGGGTCGACCTGACCGCGGAATCCGTAGCGAGAGTCCGGGCCCGGCTGACGCTGCGGGCGCTTCCCTTCGGGGAGCTACGGCAGGGCAGCGTTCTCGACCTGCCTTTCGCCGATGACGCCTTCGACGTGGTGTTCAGCCATGGGGTCCTGCACCATGTGCCCGATATCAACCGAGCCCAGAGCGAGATGCACCGGGTGCTTCGACCGTCCGGGGAACTCGTCATCATGGTGTATGCCCGCTGGTCCTTGAACTACCTGGTGTCGATCGGCTTGGTACGCCGTGCCGCCCTGCTCGCTGCCTTCCCGTTCGCCCAGGCGGGAATCCTCAATCGTGGCGCCTGGCCGGGAACGCTTCTCGGGCATCTCGAAAACGCCGAGAAGATAGGGCTGTTCCGCTACCTGCGCCTGCAGGAGTTCATTCATCACAACACCGACGGGCCGGCCAACCCGTACTCCGTGGTCTACGACCGCCGCCGCATCGAGCAGAACTTCCCCTCATTCCGGGTTACCGGCACCTACAAGCGGTTCATGCATGCGCCGCCCTTGCCGGTGCACGGACTGCCGGGCGAAACCCTCATGGGCTGGCATTTGTGGGCGCACCTGGTTCCGCGCCCTGACGCTAGCCGTCAGACGTCAGAAACCCGCGACGCCCATTGACCGCATGTGGCGGTACCACAGCTCCAGCGTCAGCAGCTGCCAGATCTGCTTGGAGCGGTCCTCGCGGCCGGACTGGTCGTCACGGATGAGGTGCCGTAGCGCGTCCGCGCTGACCATCCCCGACCCGGCCAGTTCGCCTCCGACCAGCACGTCGTTGATGACCTCTTGCAGATCGTTGCGCACCCAGGCCCGGAGGGGGGCGCTGAAAGAAGCCTTCGGCCTGTGCACGATCTCACGTGGCAACCAGCTCTCTGCGGCGCGCTTGAGGGCAACCTTGCCTTGCCGGTGCCGGATCTTGTCCGTGCCCTCGATGGAGAACGCCGCGCGGGCCACGACGGGGTCGACGAACGGGACACGTACCTCGACCGAAGCGGCCATGCTCGCCCGGTCCGTGTAGGCCAGGTTAAGCCCGGGCAGGAACAGGCGCGTATCAGCCAGGCACATCCGGTTGACTTCGTCATGCAGTGAGTTATCGCGGTAGACATCGCTGTGACCCTTGACCACCTGGTCCACGTAATGGGCCAGATCCGGGCTGACCAGGAGGGCGAGCTCGTCCGCATCATACAGGGTGTAACTGCGACGGAACCGTGGCTCTTCGGGCAGCTCGGCGAACGTCAGGAAGCGCTTCGCCCACCGCGCGTAGCGCAGGCCCCGTCCCCGGAAGGTGACCGGCAAACGGTCTGCGGCGTAACGGACTCCGGCGCGGGAGATACTAGGCAGCCTCCGATAGCGGCTGGCCATGACGCACGCGAGATGCTTGCGGTATCCGGCGAACAACTCGTCGGCGCCCATGCCGGATAGGACCACCTTGACGCCTCGCTCACGCGCGGCCTCGCACATCAGCAGTGTGTTGATGGCGGCCGGATCGCCGATCGGCTCGTCGAGCACGTCGACGATGTCCGGCAGGAGGCTGACGATGTCGGGGGAGATCTCGATCTCGTGCAGCTTGATACCGAAGCGGGTGGCAACCTTGCGGGCGTAGACAGCATCATCCGGCATCGCCTCGAGCCGTTGGTCCTGGGGCCTGAACGTGATCGTGTAGGCGTCGATGTCCTGGGCGATCTGGTGGGCAAGGACGGTGATGATGCTCGAATCCAGGCCGCCGGAAAGAAAGCTCGACACCGGCACGTCGGAGACCAGATGCGCAGCCACCGACTCCTCGATCACGGGAGCCAGGCCGATCGCTGGCGCCGCCGCGGCTTCCGCTGCCACCTCCGCGATCCGCCAGTACTGCTCTAGGCGAGAACGACCGTCTGCGCTGAAGCGCGCCCACCAGCCGCCGGGCAGCTTGCGGATGCCTGCCACCGCGCACCGCTCCTCGGGCACCCAGTAGTAGAGCATCGACGCCACCAAGGCGCCTGGGTCGATCCGCAGTTCGGAACCAACCGCTGCCACCAGGGCCTTCAGCTCGGAGGCAAACATTATTCCCCGGCCTCGCGGCAGAAAGTAGAGCGGCTTGATGCCCAGCGGATCACGCGCCAGGACGAGATCGCCGCTCGCCTCGTCGGCCAGTGCGAACGCGAACATGCCACGGAATCTGCGCAGAGCCTCCGACCCCCAGTACCGCCATGCCTCGAGGACGACCTCCGTGTCGGACTTGGTGACGAAGTGGACTCCGCGGCTCGCCAGCTCGGCCCGCAGTTCCTTGTAGTTGTAGAGCTCGCCGTTATAAACGAGCGTCAGGCCGCGTTTGGCCAGCGGCTGATCGGCCGCCGCGGATAGGTCGATGATCGAGAGCCGCCGGTGGCCAAGCTGTACCGAGACCCGGTCGTCCTCGTAGGTCCACGTTCCCTTGGCATCAGGACCCCTGTGGGCGATCCGTTCGCTCATTACGTCCACGAGTTGCTGACCCCCGGGCTGCTGGTAACACCCAGCGATTCCGCACACTTAGGCTCCCGCGATCGACTCGAGAGTCGCGGTGCCGACGGTCAGGCTCCACCGCGCCTGGGCCAGGAGTTCGGCAAGGGGTTCAGCGTAGCCGTGTACCTCGTTGGGCTGGACGTACAGCCCGGCATCGGCGAGAGAATCTTCCGTCTCGCGCAGATCCAAAGTGGCGACAGACGGCTTGAATGCCATACGCTCCCTGGACTTGCTCAGGACCGACACGCGGTCAAGCGTGTCCCTCAGGACTCCATTTCTAGTAGAACCTATAGCGGGAGACGGTGATACGACGCGCTGCGAAATCCGCCGCGATTACGGCGAGCAACAAAACAGGCTCCCTTCTAGCGCTGTTTGTTCGCCGTTCTCTTGGGGAGGTTGTGGCGTGGCGTGGCTTCCGTGTGCCTACATACCGCTCGGGAACCAGCAGGCCGTTCCCGGCGTGCTCGTCGCTGGCGTGCGCGCTGCCGGTGAGCGCTGTCCCCTGGGTGCCTCGCAAGCCTATTCAGCGACCGCGACCTGCTGTTTGTCGAAGGCGACGTAGCCGGTGTAGTCCTTGCCCACCCGGCCGAAGGAGGACGAGTACGGGTGCGGGTAGCTCCACGCCGCGTCGCGGTGGGTCGAGCCGGCCACCGAGATGTCGTGGTACTGCGCCACGCCTTTCCACGGGCAGGTGTACGGCGTCGGGCTGTCACTGAACGCGTCGGCGCTGAGGGAGGAGGGCGGGAAGTAGTAGTTGCCCTCGATAGAGATCAGGTCGGAGTCCGGGGCATCGGCAACGACCGTGCCGTCGATAGAAGCCTTCATGTTCAGTGCCCTTCAGGCTGTCGGGTGGTTTCTTCATCAACTCCGAGCTGGCCCTGGGCCTTCCCGGCCGGCCTGCTTCGCCACCGCACACGACGCGGCCTGCGCACCGCGCCAGACCCCGCTGACGGCAACGGCGGATCGCGTCCCCGGACGCGAGTGACCACATAAAGCCCGCTACGCAGAGGCCTGGCCCGCGCACGCCCGAAAGGTCGCTGGCCGCACCCGACGACGTACGATTGGCTGCTCGTTCACCAGACCGGGTCCTATTCGGCGATGATGCGCGGGTCGTCGGCCGGCGCGGCTCAGGATGGAGAAGCACTGGATGCTTCGCCGTGCCCGGCTCCCCAGGCGTTGGCCAGTCCTTCCAGGTCCGCCACGGTCACGGTGAGCGCCGAGTGGCCACTTCGGCGAAGCGCTGAGGGCACCTTCTCCGCGAAATGGATGCACACCCCCGCGTTGTAGTTCGTTCCAAAACTCAAGCCGTCGTCGACCATGGATCCGCGAACACCAAACGCGGTCCACCAACGATAGTTCCGGTGATGTGCGCCTCAGTGACATTTGCTAGCGGCGTCTTGATCTTGAAGAAACCGAAAGTCGCCGAGAGGAAGCCTTCGTCCGTGAGCGTTACACCGTCTTTTGAACCTCGAAATCCGAAGGGCATCAGAAACGGCAAATATCGCTTATCAATAGCGTAGGCAAAATGTCTGGACATGATGGGTCCGATCCTCTGTCATGCATGCGCGCGGCTGAGCCCAGGTGTTATTCGACCTCCACGTTACTCTCGCGCCACTACCTTCCATTCGCCGCCCTCGGCGGTAGATCTGGACGATAGGTCACGTCTTCGTGGGTAACTGGATAGGTCCCTGAATTGGCTCGGGGCGGCCGTTCGGGCAGCAGGCAGGGCTGCGTCACTTCCAGCGGCGGCCGGCGTAGTATTTGCGTCATCGCGTGCCCAGGAGGACACATGCGGCGAGGCGAGGTCTGGTGGGTCGAGTTCGATGAGCGACGGCCCGTCGTGCTGCTGTCGGAAGAAGGGCCATCCGGGTTCCGCGCGATGCAGGTCGTCGCTCCGGCGGGCGCCGGCATCTCCGGTCTGGGCGTTGAGGTGGCAGTTGGCGTCCTGGAAGGACTGCCCTTCGAAGGCGTGCTGCGGCTCGTGTTCCCGCGCGCGGGCTTTACCCCGTGCACCTGGCTGACCACCCTGAGCCGGGATGACCTGATCGAGCGGGCGGGCGCGCTGTCCCCCGCGAAGCTCAGCGAGATCGGCGATGCCCTGCGTGCCGCCGGACAGGGGACGGAGTGGACTCCGGCCGCTGGATGAGTATCAGGTGGTGCCGGGGATCCAGGGGTTGCCCTCGGCGGCGCGGGTGAGGGCGTCGAGCCAGGTGATGCCGTGGCGGGCGGCGGTGGCGAGGTAGGAGCGGATGCGGACGGCCATCACAGCTCCCGGCCGCCTCCCCCGGGAGGGAGTCATGACCGCCGGGCCCATCGCCCTGTCATCCCGGCGTCGGCGCTGGCCACCGTCTGCCGGGGAAGGCTGGTACTACCGCGCCGGGTGGCGTTCGCGGCGAACGGTTGCACTCCGGCCCTTGATGCTCGTCCGCCGGAGCGCCGCCACCACGTCGTCGGCGGCTGACTCCGGAACCTCGACGAGGGAGAAACGATCGGCGATCTCGATCGCACCGATGTCCCTGCCGGGGAGAGGTACGACTCGCCTGTGATAGCGCCCACAAGATCTTGCGGCCGGACTCCGGCGGAACGGCCGGTGCCCACGAACAGGCGTGTCGTGTCCGCAGTCGCGCGGCGACCATGCCGCTGGTCACGGCCGGCGGCCGAGCGCTGGTCACGTGGTTTGGCCTTCCGGCCGTCGCGGCGGCTGTCCGTCGGCGGCATTTCGACCGCAGGGATCTCCTCTTCCTCGCGCGGTGTTCCGCTCGCCTCATGGGCCAGCTTGACCGCGGCGAGCGCTACCTCGAAGAGGTCGAACTCCGCACCGAGCGGCCCGACAACAGCCCGGAAGGCGTTAAGGTCACCGTCTTTGAGCAGGCTCTCCCGGAGCGCGGTGCGCATCAGCTCCAAGCGCATGGCATGCAGGTTGGCGACGGTCGGCAGCTTCTCGATCGTGATCGGCTGCTTGGTCGCCCGTTCGATGGTCTTGACCAACCTGTGCTCGCGCGGCTCGACCAGGGTGATGGCCGTGCCTTCGCGGCCAGCCCGGCCAACGCGCCCGATGCGATGCACGTACGAGTCCGGCCCGTTCGGCACGTCGTAGTTCACCACGTGCGTGAGCTGGTCGATATCGAGACCGCGTGCGGCCACGTCGGTGGCCACGAGAAGGTCGATGGCCCGGCTGCGCAGCCGGCCCATGACCCGGTCGCGCTGCTTCTGGTCCATTCCGCCGTGCAGCGCCTCAGCGCGATAACCACGGCTGTTCAGCGACTCGGTGAGCTGGTCCACCTCGTCCCTGGTACCGCAGAAGACGATCGTGGCCGTCGGCCTCTCCAGGTCGAGCACGCGACCGAGAGCGGCAGCCTTGTACCCGCGCGGCACGAGGTAGGCAGCTTGCCGCACCAGCAATCCGCCGGCTGACGCCGACACCTGGCGACCGAGTTCGACCCGCACCGGGTCATGCAGGTGACGGTGCACCATGCCCTCGATCCGCGGCGGAATCGTCGCCGAGAACAGCGCGGTCTGCCGCGTCTCGGGGGTGCTGTCGAGGATCGCCTCGATTTCCTCGGCGAAACCCATGTCGAGCATCTCGTCCGCTTCATCGAGGACGAGGATCTCCAGGCCGTTCAGCTTCAGGGTTCCCCGGTTGATGTGGTCGAGGGCACGCCCTGGCGTCGCAACCACGACGTCGACGCCTCGCTTGAGCGGGCCAAGCTGACGACCTATTGGCTCCCCGCCGTAAACCGCAAGCACACGCGCACCCATGTCATGCCCGTAGCTGCGCATCGCCTGGCAGACCTGCACCGCGAGCTCGCGCGTCGGGACGAGCACGAGCGCGAGTGGCTCTTCCCGCGCGCCTTCGGCGAGTATCCGCTGGAGGATGGGAACCGCGAAGGCGGCCGTCTTCCCAGTCCCGGTCGCTGCCTGCCCGACCAGGTCACGGCCCTCAAGCAGCGGCGGGATGGCGGCAAGCTGTATCGGCGTCGGCTCCTCATAACCGAGGCCCGAGAGCACATGGCACAGTTCCGGGGCCAGCGTCAGGTCGGCGAAGCCGCTCGCACCCCCGCCGTTGTCCTCGATCATGTACAACCACCTTGCTCCACAAACACCTTTGATTCCCCACTGGTTTCTGCCCTCGGCCACGTTATGACGGCGCGCCTGGCCGGGGGCTCATTAAGCGCGGCGGTGACTTCCCCGCCACTCGCCACGTCGCAGCGACGGCCACCGTCGCGACGAATTACCGTTGCGACGGACGTGCTTGGGTCGACGCCAACATGTGGGTCGGCCCACGGCTAGCTGCTGTTCACTGAGCAGGCTTAGCCTGCTGTGATATGTCACTCCTCAAGGGCTGGATTCGGGTCCGCACGGTGCGATCTTCAGGCGGGTTCTCGGCGCGACTTCCCCAGATCCCTGAAGGGGCGCACGCAAAATCGTTCTCTGCGAGCGTGCAGACGACACGAACGCACAAGACTACTGCCACCGTACGGTAGAGCCGATCCGGCGCCCGGTTCATTCCCGCCCAGAGGCAGTTGCCGCTAGCCTATGCCGATGCCCTGTCACCTCATACGACCTCGGCATATACGGATCAGGTAGGCAGTAGCGGTTCCACGACGCCGAGTGCGCGTCGCCATCCCCGGCATTGGAGCTCCGGAGTGTCGCAGGTACCAGGTTGCGGTGCCGCGCCGCGGCGGCTGGCGGCTGGGAGGTGGCCGCCGCGGCGGCCGAGGTCCGGCCCGCGCCATTACCCGCTGAGGGTGTCTCCGGCCGCGCCGCCGCGAGCGCTGCGGCCAAGTATGAG
>Ga0335074_10002524_pt1 | contig 24986 bp, 21 predicted proteins | sample Lox_Sample_23_FD_206715 | JGI IMG/M metagenome (GOLD analysis project Ga0335074, IMG submission 206715) | Soil microbial communities from Loxahatchee National Wildlife Refuge, Florida, United States - Lox_Sample_2.3 | ecosystem: Environmental > Terrestrial > Soil > Wetlands | place: USA... | reverse complement strand
TGCACCACGAGTTCGACGGCACGATGCGACTCGACGGCGCCGACATCCGCTTGGCCAACGCACGCGCCGCGCGAGACGCCGGCATAGGCATGGTGCACCAGGAACTTTCTGCCGTGCGCGAGCTGACAGTGGCCGAGAACGTCTATCTCGGGGTCCAGCCGCTCACCCGTTTTGGCACCATCGACTGGCGCGCCATGAACCGCGGCGCCGGCGAGCACCTCGCCGCGCTCGGCATCGATCTCGACCCGCGCACACGAATGGGCGCACTCCCGCTCGGCCTGCAGCAACTCGTCGAGATTGCCCGCGTGCTGTTTTCCGGGGCGCGCATCGTGATCCTGGACGAGCCCACCTCCGCGCTGTCGCCGCCCGAGGTCGAGCGACTGTTCGGCGTCCTGCGCCGGCTGCGCGAGGCCGGGCGCAGCCTGATCTTCATCTCGCATTTCCTCGACGACGTGCTCGCGGTCTGCGATCAGGTGACGGTGTTTCGCAACGGCCAAACCGTCGCCACCGCGGCGTGCCGCGACGTGGACAAGGCCTGGATCATCCAGCGCATGATCGGCGCTGGCCATGACGAACTCGCCGACAGCTATACTGGCGAACACCAGCTCGCCGTGCCACCGGCGGCGCCCACGGTGCTCGATGTGCGCAACCTGACCTGTGCCGGCGCATTCCGCGATGTCTCGCTCGCCGTGCACGCCGGTGAGGTGCTGGGCATCTACGGCTTCATGGGCAGCGGCCAGCTCGAGTTGGCCCGCGCGCTGTTCGGCAAGCTGCGCCCCACATCGGGGCGGATCGCGGTCGCCGGGCGACCCGCATCGCTGCGCGGCACCGCGCGAGCCAAGCGCGCCGGCATCGCGCTGGTGCCGGAAAGCCGGCGCAGCATGCTGTTCGCGCAGGAGCCGGTGTTCAAGAACGTAACCATCAGCATGCTGGAGCGCATCTCGCGCATCATGCTGCGGCCGGCCGCCGAGCGCGGCATCGCCCGTCGTCTGATCGGCGAGCTTCGGATCCGCCCGCCGACGCCGGACCGCCCGCTCGGCACGCTCTCCGGCGGCAACCAGCAGAAGGTTGCGCTCGCCCGTTGGCTCACGCATCTGCCGAAAGTGCTGGTGCTGAGCGAGCCCACGCGCGGGATGGATGTTGGCGCCAAGGACGACGTGGTGAAGATCGTCCGCGGCCTGCGCCAGCAGGGGGTGGGCATCGTGGTAGTTTCGACCGAGCCCGAGACGGTGCTGGCGCTTGCCGACCGCATTCTGGTGATGAAGAAAGGCGCCGTCGTCCGAGAATTCGCCGGCGAGGCCGTCAGCAAGGACCGCCTGCTGGCGGCGGCATGAAGGAGCGATGATGTCCGAGCAGGTGGCATCGATACGCCAGCGGTCCGCGGCGGCCGCGTGGCTGCGCGCACAGCTCCGCAACATTGCCCCGTTCGCGACGCTGCTGTTCCTGGTGGTGTTCTTCTCGGTGGCCAGCCCGTCCTTCGCCTCGGTGGGGAACCTGTACAATATCCTGACCCAGGTTTCGGTCACCGGGATCATCGCCGTCGGGCTGACCTTCGTCATCCTGTGCGCCGAGATCGATCTGTCGGTCGCCAGCATCGCCAATGCCACCGGAATCATGGTAGCGTTCTTCACCGTGCAAGATTCGACCGTGAACATCGCCAACGTGCCGCTGGCGGGATGGGCGGCGATTGCGATCTCACTGGCCGCCTGCATTGCACTCGGCGCTGTGAACGCGTTCGGGGTAACGGTGATCGGTATCCCCTCGTTCATCATGACGCTGGCAATGCTGCAGATCGGCGCAGGAATATGCGCACTGCTGGTGCGCGGACAGATCGCTTATGCGGTGCCGAAGCTGGTGCTGACACTGGGGAGCAAATCGCTTGGGCCGGTGCCGTGGATCGTCATTGTCGCAGCGCTGATCCTGCTGGCCGCGCATCTGGTGCTGGCCTATACCCGCTTCGGGCGCTACGTGTACATGGTCGGCGGCAACCGTGAAGCGGCCGAGTATTCCGGCGTCAACGTCCGCGCGATCCTGTCCGCGGTGATGATCATCTCGGCGTTGTGCTCGGGTATTGCCGGGATGCTGGGCGTGGCATATTTCGGCAGCGCGCAGCAGAACGAGTTCGACACCTACCTGCTGGATTCGATCTCCGCGGTGGTGGTGGGCGGCACCAGCCTGTTCGGTGGCCAGGGTGGCATCGGCAACACGGTGATCGGGCTGTTCGTACTGGGCGTGCTGAACAACGGCCTGGATCACGTCGATATCGACAGCTTCCTGAAGATCCTGATCCGCGGCCTGATTCTGCTGATTGCGCTGGTCATCAACGTCTATGCGCAGCGGATGCGCAGCACGGAGTCGGCCGGCAGTTAGTTCCCTGTTCGCCCTTCGGGGGTCAAGGAGGTTTCCCAATGAAGATCACGGACATCAAGTGCGCCGTCATCGCCAGCAGTCCGGTGATTCGGATCACGACGGACGGCGGCATCACCGGCTGGAGCCAGATCGAGACGCCCAAGCCCTACCTGCGGCCGATCGTGCTGCAGCTAAAAGCCTGGCTGGTCGGACAGGATCCCGTCAACGTCGAACGCGTGATGCGCCGCATCCGCGTGCGCGGCGGCTTCAAACCATGGGGCGCGGCGGTGAGTGCCATCGAGATGGCGCTGTGGGACATTGCGGGCAAGGCGGCCGGCCTGCCGGTTTACCGACTGCTCGGCGGCAAGGTGCGCGACCAGGTGCGAACCTACCGCACGCTTTATCACGAGCCCGGCACCAAACACACGGTCGAGGATTACGTGCGCTGGGCCGAGATCGCCAAGGCGCTCCCCGAGAAGTTCGGGATGTTCAAGCTGCCGACCTCGTTTCACTCCTCAATGGTCAGAGAGGTGCCGGAGTTCTTCTATGGCGCGTTGCAGAGCGATGCCCCCTACCCGTATCCCCACCGTGGCGCATTGACCGAATATGGGTTCAGGCATCTCGTCGAATGCATCACCACCGCCAAGCAGACGCTCGGAGAGGGATACGGTCTCGCAGTGGACGCCGGTCCGGGTTACCTCGCCCATGATGCGCTGCGCTTTGCGCGGGCATTGGAGCCGCTTCACCTGCTTTGGGTCGAAGACATGATCACCGGCGATTATGTCCCGTTCGTCAACGCCGACGTCTATCGCGAGGTGACCGCACAGACGACCACCCCTATCCACACGGGCGAGCAGATCTATCTGCGGCAGAACTATAAGGCGCTGATCGAAGGCCACGCGGTGAATGTGATCGGCCCCGATCCGTGCGACGTTGGCGGCATTGCGGAGCTGAAGTGGATTGCCGAATACGCCGACCTGCATGGCATCGCCATGGCTCCGCACGGCACGGCAAACGGAATCTTCGGCCTTGCGGCGCTGATTCAGGTCTGCGCCACGCTGCCCGACAACTTCATCGCCTTCGAATACCCGGCCCGGTTCGAGCCGTTCTGGTACGAGATCACCGAGGGTTTCGATGGTGTGCCGGTGAGGAACGGGATGATCAACGTCCCCGATCGCCCGGGAATGGGTGTGAACCTTATGCCCGAGGCGGCCCGCGCTTACCTGTCGGAGGGGGATGCGGACTTTTTCGATTAGGGGAGGTCGTCACGGCGGCCTCAGCCATGCACGGCAGCAAGGACATGTGGCTACGGCAACAGGTCATACCGACCGCCAGAGAGAGTGACCCACGGCTGGCGGTGCTCACACCTGCGTCATGGTGCGCCCCCCCAACGTCATGGCCGGCCTTGTGCCGGCCATCTCCTGCCGGTTCGCGCTGAGGTGCCACAACGGGCACGAGATGGCCGGCACAAGGCCGGCCATGACGAAGTGGGATTAGGTTCGCCCGAGAGTCAATCTTTCGGCCGCCTGGTGTCAGGGCGCGAACTTGGCCACCGCCTGGGGAAGCTGCGAAACAGCAGCATCAGCCGCGAAGCCGAGGGCGAAGGCCTCGACATAATCATATCCCCTGGCGCCGAACGTGGCAGCGCGGCTGCAATAACGCCAATAGTACACCGTCAGCGCGATCAGCAATGCAAGCGCGAAGCGCAGGTTGATAAACTCGTCGGCGACAACTTGCGCAGCCGTGACCGGCGACGGCGAAATCAGAACCGTGCTCGTGCCTTGACCCAGAACCGTCCCGGTCGTCTCGCCCGGCTTCGGATCTTCGATTGCCGTTACGGCCAGATGCACCGTAACTGGAGCGTCGTAGGTGTGGACGATCTGCCGGCCCTGCCGAAGCGCCTCGGCACTCACGCTGAACGGCGGCTTGCCATCGCCGAAATCGATGCGGATCGTTGTGGAAGCACCCCAGACCGGATCGGCGCCTCCCACGGCAAACGTCAGCTCGCGGCCGACCACGCGCTCGGTGAGCGGGGTGGACGTCTCGATGGTCAGCGTGCGCGGGCGATCCTTGTTTGCCTCCGTCAATTCGACCGCGGCGGCAATTCCTGAAGCCTGAGCCAGCCGCAAGCGCGTCAGCGCCGGGATCGGCACATCGACTAGGTTGGCGGTAAAGATCGCGCCGGAGAGCGTGTTGATCTCATTGCCCAGACCAAGCAACTGGTTCATGCAGTTCGGGGTTATCGTTTCTGCATCCGGGCCTTCGCGCTGCATGTCGAGTCGGATCTGGTCCAGCCCGCGATCCCATGCGTCGAGTTGCGGTCCGGCCGGGAGCTGACGCAAGTCCGCCTCGATCCGGCCGGTATTGCGCTGGAGGTCGGTGTAATATTCCAGGCAGCGGGGGTGTTCGAGCTTATCCAGCGCTTGCTGCACGAGATGACTGTTCCACGCGGCCCAACCGTTGATCAGCTCGCGGTACGGCGGCCCAAGTTCAACCAGCTTGCCGGATGCGACAATCGCCCGCATGGCATCGATCTCGTGCTGCAACCTGTCGCGTACCGGCAATTCGTTCACCTGTGCGACATGCGCCTGCCACAGCGACAGGATTTGCGACAGCCCAGCCTGTTTCATTTCCAGCGTATGCGGTCCCGGCGTCTCCTGTAATTTTGTTGTCAGGGTCTGGACGTCGGTGTAATCCGTGCGTTGATCGACCGCCGCGATGGTTTCGTTCACCCGGCTCTTGAACATGTTCGCCGAGGCGCGCACTTGCGCGGTCCAGGCGGCATCCAGCAGGCGGTTCGCGTCTCTGAATTTCTCCATCCCGGCATCGCCGTCCAACTGCGTGCCGGCCTGGTCCAGCAGCGACAGGATGGCTTGCCGGTCGTCGGCAGACATATCGTCGTGCGCCACGCGGTCGCGCAGGGCGCGGTCGGTGTTGAGCATCCAGCCGGCATCGACGACCGCGGTTCGATACATCGTCAGCGCGCGATTGAGAGCGAGCGCGGACCGCTCCAGCCAGAGCCGCGTGTTCAGCGCCAGTTCGCGCGCCGCATCGCCTTCTCCGGCCGCTTGCTCCAACGCCATGCGTCCGAATTCAGTGGACATCTCGGCGACAACGAGGGTAGCGGGATCGCGCAACACGCGGTTCCGAAACCGCAGCAAAAAGGCATCCAGCTTGCCGGCAGGACCCTGCTCCGGTTCCGCCGGCATTCCCGCGGGAAGGGCGGCGATCTGTTGCAGGGTCGATTGCAACCCGTTCCAGTCGCGTCGCACATCCTCGACTTCGGCCGCGCCACGCGGCAGGCCGACAAGGTCACCCCGAAGCTTTGCGGCGAGTTTCCCGGCCTCGTCCAGATATGGCTGCGCCTCCGCCTCGCGGTGATCCACAATCGATGCCTGACGGCGCTGGCTGAGGCTGGCGATGGCAGCGTCGAAATCATGGCCCATCGTCTCGACGTCACCGGCGCGACTTTGCGGTGCGGGATTCGACTCCAGCACGGTATGGATCTCCTCGCGCGCCTGCAGCGCATCGTGGAGGCGTGTCTTGATCGTGCCTTCGCCGGCGAGAAGATTGACAGTGCCGAGCAGGAACAGGCCCAACAGCATGCAGAGCACGCCCCAGAACGGAGCCGCGGGAATGTCGAAAGAGACCGGCATGGTGAAGCTGCCGCCGGACGCCGCCATGATCCGGGCGGTGGCGACGTATTTCCCGGGACGCGCCGGCACGGTTCCCTGCAGCGTCAGATCAAGCGACTCGCCGGGAGCCAAAGGGCTCGTTTCCTTGTTGGCCTGAAGCGACAGACCGCCGGGCACCGTGATTCCCGACCCGTCACGGTGCAGCGGATCGAGCGTAATCCGGTCGATGATGAGCGGCGCATTGCCGGCGTTGACGATGCTGACGCTGGTGGGACGCAGGGGCATCAAGGTGTCCCGGCGCGCGAATGGACCGCGAAGGGAGACTTGCCTCACGGCAAGCGCATCCGGTCCGGCGATACGGGATTCCGGCGGCCCGGACGGCGTTGTCCCTACAGCGTCGGTCGGCAAGTTTCCTCCTGGACGGTTTCGATTCTACAGCGCAATTGGGGTGGCTTCCAGCGGTAATAAGCGTAATTCAGAACAAATTCCGTAACGTAAGTTGGCAATGCCCGCAGGCGGGGAAGGCGCTTGCCACGGGCATGACTTACCTTTACGCCAATGCATCACCTTTGGGGAACGTCCAGATGCTGCTAGCTGGCGATATCGGCGGGACGAAGACCTTGCTGGCGCTCTATGCGCCGGCCTCCGGGGCCCGACAAGCTGTTGCCGAGGCGGAGTTTCATAGTGCCAGCTACCCTGGCCTGGATGCCATCGCGCGCGAGTTCCTGAAACAGCAGAGCCAGCCTGCCACTGATGCTTGCTTCGACGTGGCGGGACCGGTGATCGGCGGCCGCGCGCACCTGACCAACCTGCCCTGGGATGTCGCGGAAGCGGCCCTGCGCGACGGCCTGGGTCTGCAGCGAGTCACACTGCTGAACGATCTGAAGGCGATTGCCTACGCCGTGCCGCATCTGCTGCCGACGGAACGGCACTGTATCCACGCCGGAACGCCGGAGCTGAACGGACCGATCGCGATAGTCGCTCCAGGCACCGGTCTCGGCGAGGCATTCCTGATCTGGAACGCCAGTTCCTATATCGCCTGCTCGTCCGAAGGCGGCCACGCGAGCTTCTCGCCCACGGACGAACAACAGGCTGGATTGCGGCAGTATCTCGCCGGGCGCTTTGGGAATGTGTCGTTCGAACGGGTCTGTTCCGGGCCCGGGATCGCCAACATCTACGACTATCTGCGCGCGACCAGGCCGGAATTGGAGCCGGCCTCGTTTGCCGAGACATTGTCGCACGCGGCGGACAGGACCCCATTGATCTCACAGGCCGGGCTCGAAGACCCGAGCGGCAATCCGCTGGCCGCGGCAACGCTCGAGATGTTCGCCTCGATCCTGGGCGACGAGGCCAGCAACCTGGCGCTCAAGGTGCTCGCCACCGGCGGCGTGTATCTCGCCGGTGGCATTCCCGCTCATGTGTTGCCGAAGCTGACGGATGGCCGGTTCACGCAAGCCTTCCTCAACAAGGGCCGGCTGTCCGCACTGCTTGGGGCCATGCCGATCCATGTCGTGACCGCGCGCGCGGCATTGCTTGGCGCGGCGCTATACGGCCTGGATCACATGCAGCCGGCCTGAACTGCGGCGTCCGGGCCGGCGAGCGGACCCAAACCCGCGCGCTGCCTTCGACACACGGACAGGACCAGTCCGCGCAGCCAGCGGTGAGGCGGATCAGCGTCCATGCGCGGATGCCACATCTGCGAGACAGTGATCGCCGCCGTCCGCACCGGCAGCGCAAAGCAGTGCACCCCCACGTCCTGCTCGGTGCTCATGAAGGACTGGGTCACCAGCGCCACGAGATTCGACCCACGCGCTACCGCCAACGCGGCCGGGAAGCCCGGCACTACGGTGACGACCGTGCGCGCGAGGCCGAGTGCCGCCAGCGCCTCGTCCACCGGGCCATGCATGCGCCCGCGGCGCGAGGCGACCACGTGGCCGCACGCGGCGTAGCGCTCGGGCGTGACTTCGCCGGCCAGGAGCGGGTGGCCCTGCCGTGCCACGCCGACGAATTGATCGTGGAACAGCGCCTGGGTCCGCACCTCCGGCCCCGTCTCGCCAAGAACGCCGATGTCCACGTCAACCTGGCCCTCCCGCAGCGGCCGCACGTCTTTGTCGGGCTTGGGCGCGAAGCGCAGGCGCACGCCGGGCGCCGCAACGGTCGCTGCCGCAACGAGCCGCGCGGCGAACGCCTCCACGAAGCCATCGTTGGCGCGCAGGGTGAAGGTTCGCTCCAAGGTGGAAAAATCCAGCCCGGTGATGGCGGGCCGCAGCACGGCCCGCACCTCCTGCGCCAGGTCCCGCACACGGTCGCGCAATGCCGCGGCGTGCGGTGTCGGCACCAGGCCGCGGCCCGCGCGTACCAGCAGCTTGTCCCCGGTGACCACGCGCAGGCGGGCGAGCGCGCGGCTCATCGCCGATGCGCTGAGCCCCAATGCGCGCGCGGCGCCCGCCACGCTGCCTTCGGCGAGCAGGGCATCGAGTGCGGTCAGCAGGTTGAGGTCGGCATCGCGCATAGACGAGGCTAACATGGCGTCGGGTGCACGTATTCACTGCATCCGCCGCGCCTTCCGCGGTGTTTGGCGGCCCCTACCTTGCGTTGAACAACCGCATGTGGAGACACGATGCCGACACCTTCTACATCCGACAGAAACCTGCTTCTCATCGGGGCCTCGCGTGGTCTCGGCTACGCCCTGGCCGAGGAGTTCCTCAAGCGCGGCTGGCATGTCGTCGGGACCGTGCGAGGGGGCAAGACCCGGCTGCACGACCTTGCGGCGACCTCCGCCGGGTGCCTTACGATTGAAACTGTCGATATCACCGAGTCGGCGCAGGTCGCCGCACTCCGCGCACGTCTGGCAGGGCGGAGGTTCGACCTGCTGTTCGTCAATGCCGGGGTAAAGAATGACGACCGGGAGATCATCGCTGACGTTTCCACCGAGGAATTCGTGCGGGTGCTCGTCACGAATGCCTTGAGCCCGATGCGTGTCGTCGAGACGCTGCAACATCTTGTGGTTCCAACCGGCACCATTGGCGTGATGTCCTCCGGACAGGGCAGCATCGCCAACAACGAGGTCGGCGGATACGAGGTTTACCGCGCGAGCAAGGCGGCGCTGAATACGCTGATGCGCAGCTTCGCGGCGCGCCACAAAGGCGATCCGAGGACGTTCTTGCTCATGGCTCCGGGCTGGGTGCGAACCGATATGGGCGGCCCTGGAGCCCGCCTGAGCATCGAGGAGAGCATTCCCAACCTCGTCAACACCATCGAGGCACAATTCGGCAAGAGTGGCTTGCAGTATCTCGACTATCTCGGCCGCACCGTCCCCTGGTGAAATCCGCCGCTCCCGCTCTGCGGGAGAGGCCTCCGCTCGGGCTCCGACCAGAGGGGCGCCGCGCGCAACACGGCGATGAGGTGCCACGGCCCGGCTTGTTCCCACCGCATGCGGACCACGGCCCGTGACCTTGCCCCCTTCACCGGCTCCAGCTTGAGTGGGCGGCGTATGGACGATCGCGAGCATGAGCCGCCGAGCCTCGATCAGCTTGCCGCAATGGCGGAACAAGCGCTTGCCACGATACCGCCGCGCCTGGCAGCGCACATGGACAATGTGAGCTTCGTGATACAGGACTGGCCGGACGATGAGACACTGCGCGGGCTGGGCATCCGCAACCGGTTGCGCTTGCTCGGCCTATATCGCGGCACGCCACTGAACAAGCGCAGCGTGTGGCAGATTGCGCGCTTCCCGGATCGAATCTTTCTTTACCGACAACCGATCATCGACTCCGCGAGGCGGACTGGCACCGACCTCGCACATGTGGTTCGTCATGTACTGATCCATGAGATCGCTCATCACTTCGGCTATAGTGACGAAGACATCGCTGCACTGGAGGCGAGACCGGATTGATGACAGATGTGTCCGGACGCGTTGGGATAAGGGACTTCGTTGCCTGTCGCATCCTCACTCGGATCGCTCCGCGATCCGACCTCTCCTGCAACGCGGGCGAAGTGAAAGGGGGCTATGCCGCCTCGGCCAATACCAGCCGCCGGCGGGGCACCGTCTTCACCGGCATTGCCGCATAGACGTCCTTGACCGCCTCGGTGATGGTCACGCCGGCGAGCGCCGGCAACAGCCGGCGTCCGGTCCGGTCGAGCAACGGGCCGCTGCGCAGCACCAGCCGCCAAGTGATCGGCGGCAGGTAGAGAGCCGCGTCGCGCCGCTCCACCCGGAATAGCGAGGCGGCCAGCAGCCTGCCGAGCTGGCCGGTGGAATAAGGCTGGCCGTGGCCGAACGGCGTCGCTTCCAGATAGGCCCAGAGCCCGCTGCGGTTGGGCACCACAATCAGCAGGCGCCCATCGTCCTTCAGCACACGCCAGACCTCGCGGAGCATGCGCCGGGCGTTGTCTGCCGCCTCGAGCCCATGGACCAGAAGGATCCGGTCGAACGTCAAGTCGGGAAACGGCAGCGCGTCTTCCTCGGCGGTGCAGGTCAGGTTGGGCGCCCCGCCCGGCCAGCGCGCCACGCCGATCTGCGCCGGGGTGACGCCGATGCAGCGCCGGGCCTGGTCACGCCACAGCCTGAGGTATGGGGCGCCATAGCCCAGCCCGAGCAGGGACTGGCCGGTGAGGTTCGGCCACAGCAGGATCAGGCGCTCGCGCAGCAGGCGTGCAGTCACCGCCCCGCGGGCCGTGGCGTAGAAGTCCGCCGCCGCATGCACATCCGCCGCCATCGGCCCCTATATAGCACGCTGGACGGCTTGCGGCGGCTCTCCCGGGTGCTACCCTTCATCCATGAGCATCACCGCGACCCCCGTCCCGATCCTGAAGGACAACTATGCCTGGCTGCTGCGCGACAGCAGCGGGGCCACCGCCATCGTTGACCCGGCCGAGCCGGAGCCGGTGATCGCCGCCTTGGAGCGCGCCGGCGGACAGCTCGATCTGATCCTGCTGACGCACCATCACGCCGATCACGTCGCCGGTACCGATGAGGTGCGGGCGCGGTTCAGTGCCCGCGTCGTGGGCGCGGCGGCGGATGCGCGCCGGCTGCCGAACCTGGATCAGGCAGTGCGGGAGGGCGATCGGGTGGCGCTGGGCGACGCTGCGGCTGAGGTGATCGACACGCCGGGCCATACGCGCGGGCAGATCAATTTCTACTTTCCCGACGGCGGGGTGCTGCTGAGCGGGGATACGCTGTTCAGCCTGGGCTGCGGGCGGTTGATCGAGGGCAGCGCGGCGGAGATGTTCGCCAGCCTGCGCAAGCTCGCCGCGCTGCCAGGCGCGACGCAAGTGTGCTGCGGGCACGAATATACCGAGAGCAACGCACGGTTCGCCCTGTCGGTCGATGGCGGGAACCAGGCGTTGGTGCGGCGCGCCGAAGAGGCCAGGCGGCAGCGCGCGGCCGGGCAACCGACGGTGCCTTCGCTGCTGTCGGACGAACTGGCGACCAACCCGTTCCTGCGCGCGCCGGACGTGGCGAGGTTTGCCGACCTGCGGGCGAGGAAGGATAGGTTCTGAGGCGCGGCAAGGAGGGGTTCCGCGCTGGTCCCGTCGGTTGCAGGCGAGAGAACGCGGTCCTATAAGGCCGGCCCGCCGCGGAGAGGTGCCGGAGCGGTCGATCGGGGCGGTCTCGAAAACCGTTGTACCCTTTGGGGTACCGAGGGTTCGAATCCCTCCCTCTCCGCCAGTTCAGAACAGAGCTGCGAACGCCGGGCTCAGCATGGTTCGCCTCATCTGTAGCTGTGTCGTCGAGATAGATTTCGTCTGCCTCGCCGCGGCTGGCGTCCCACCGGAAGATCAGCCGCCACTGGTTGTTGACGTGGATCGAGTGGAACCCCGCCCGATTGCCCCGCAGCTTCTCGAAGTGATTGCTCGGCGGCACCGCAAATCCGGATCGGTCGTCGCGTCGTCGCACGCCGCATCTCCTGGCCGCCGTGCTACGCGCGGCGACCCCCGGATCAGGTCTGGGAGGCCTCGGTCTGATTCTCAGCCCAAGCCCGCAGAGCAGGAGCGGTGAAGACCGCAATGGACGGCGGCGCTCTCGCGCCCCACATTCTTGACGGCGGCAACCGAGCGAGAGCAGGTGATGGCGGCACCGACCCCGTTCCGCATGACGGTCTGTGGACTGGACGAACTGCCGGGCCACTGCGCGGCAGGGGTTACGCATGTGCTGTCGATTCTCGACCCACAGATGTCGGCCCCCTCTGCCCCTACCGACTGTCAACGCCTGGAGTTGCGCTTTCACGACGTGATCGAGCCGAGGGCGAACATGCATCCGCCAGGCCCGGAGCACGTCCTCGGCATCCTGGGTTTCGGTCGCGACCTGCTGGCCGCACCGAAGGCGGACGCCCACTTGGTGGTGCACTGCCACGCCGGCGTTTCGCGCTCGACCGCGGCGATGCTGCTGATCCTGGCCCAGGCCGAGCCGGGCCGCCCGGCGGCGGAGGTGGCCGCCGAGCTGTTGCGCATCCGCGCCAAGGCGTGGCCCAACCTGCGGATCGTCGAATTCGGCGACCAGATGCTCGGCCGCGGCGGCACGCTGATCGAGGCCGCCGCCGCTATCTATCGCCGCCAGCTCGAGCAGCGGCAGTACCTCGCCGAGGTCATGATCGCGAGCGGCCGCGGCCGTGAGATCGCGGCGGCGCAAGCTGGCACTCGAACGGGCGGGAGATGGCCGGGATAAGCCTGGCTTGATCCGGCCGTGACGAGGGCGCCCAGCCATGGCAGGGCGACGACGATCGGCCCCCCCAACGGGAGGCTAGACTGTCTTCAGGAAATCCGAGAGCTTGCCGGCCGCGGTGAGCTTATCCGTCTTGTCAAGCGCCGCCAGTTCGGCCGCCAGCCGATCCATTGCAGCCTCGTAGATCTGGCGCTCGCTGAAGCTCTGATCGGGCTGGCCGGCGTTGCGGTGCAGGTCGCGCACCACCTCGGCGATCGCCAGCGGATCCCCGGAATTGATCTTCGCCTCGTATTCCTGCGCGCGACGCGACCACATGGTGCGCTTGATTCGGGCCCGGCCCTTCAGCACGTTCAGGGCCTCCTCGAACAGCTTGCGGGTAGCCAGCTTGCGCAGGCCGGCGCTGCGCGCCTTGCTGACCGGCACCCGCAGCGTCATCCGGTTCTCTTCGAACGTAATGTGGATCAGCTCCAGCTTGTGGCCGGCGATCTCCTCGACCGCAATGCGCTCGACCTTGCCGACCCCGTGGGTCGGATAGACGACGTGGTCGCCCTCTGCGAACACTTCCGGTTTGGCGGGCGGCCGCGGCGGCGGGGCGGCTCGGTTCATCGGCGCGGCCGGGGCAGCCGCGCGGGGAGGCGGAGCGTCGCTGTCAATCGACGCCGTCGGACTCGACGCAGCCGGGGGCTCTGCGTGTGTCTCGGCTACCGCGGTGGCCGCCGCTGGCGTGATGGCGGCCAGCTCCGCAGGCGCCTCGGCCGGAGCAGGTGGCGTCTCGGCCACTGGCGCCGGTGCCGTGGGCATAGCGGCTTGCGCGTCCGATTGCCCTACCGGCGGCTCGGCAGGTGGCGCAGGCTTTGCCTGGGCGGATGCTGCCGTCTTCGTCGCCGGGGTCGTGCCGGGCGCTTGTTTCGGGGGGTGCGACTTGTTCGGCTTTGCAGGTGCCGCCGCTTCAGCCGGCTTGGTCTCCGCCCGCTTTTCGTGGGTCTGGTCAACCGGCGGCACGATTCGTGGAGTTGTTGCTTTGGGGTTTGTGGATTTGGCAGAAGACGCCTTCGCCACGGGTTTGGCCTGCGCCGGCACAGGCGCGTCTTGCCGACGCGTCGGGCTCACGGTCGCCGCCGGCTTGGCCTTTGCCGGCCGGACCGGCGCGGATTTCTTGGGCGCCGCCGAGACGGATTTGGCAGCGGCCCTGGTCGCAGTCTTCGCCGCGGCGCGCGCAGTCGGACGACGTCCCGCTGCCGCGCTCCCGGCACCAGCCTTCATGTCAGACACCCCTATCTTTATCCCCTCCGACGATTCGCGCCGACGCAGGATGTTCACCCCCGGTCGACGGATCGGCTCCCCACGGAAAAGCAACGATGGCCGCACATTTGCCGAGCCCGCGAGGCCTTACGCTGCCGCCATCGCCTCCGGACCGTCATATAGCACAACGCGGCGCCCGCGTCATGGGGGATGGCAACATAATCCTCGTCGGACCCTCAACTCCGGCTGCCTGCAACCTTTCGTTGTGCACTCAAGGTTTGCCCGGCTCCGGGTCGAATTCCCCCGCCTTTTCGGCCTTATCCTTCCACTCGTCCGCATCCGGCGGCGGCGTGCCCTTGCGCGTGATATTAGGCCACATGCCCGCATAGGTCCGGTTCTGCTCGACCCAGGCCGAGGCCTTGTCGTCGCTGTCGGGAACGATCGCCTCGACCGGGCATTCCGGCTCGCACACGCCGCAGTCGATGCATTCGTCCGGATGGATCACCAGCATGTTGGCACCGACGTAGAAACAATCGACCGGACAGACTTCGACGCAATCCATGTATTTGCAACGAATGCAGCTTTCGGTGACCACATAGGTCATGCGGGCCCCCTTTGGGACGGCAGCGACGGCGGCGATATGCCGACGATCACCGCGGCACGCAAGGTCGGGCTGGCGCTTTCGCTCAGCCGACGATCTCGTCGTAGAGTAGCCGCGCTTCCGTCGCCGGACCGCGTCGTCGGGCGAGCGCCAGCACGCGGACGACCCGCACCGCGCCGTGCACCGGCACGGTCAGCACGTCGCCCACCCTGAGCCGCGCATGCGCTTTCTCGGTCGGCTGGCGGTTGATGCGGACCGACCCCTCGGCGACCAGGCGCGCGCAGTCGCTGCGCGCGCGCATGAATCGAGCGCACCACATCCACTTGTCCAGTCGCTGCCAGTCGTGGTCTTCCTGTTCGTTCATGATCAGCGGTCGGACCGCTGGCTACTGACGGCCAACCACTGACCGAGTGCGGCGAATGGCCCGCTCGCTTCGACGGTCGGCTCGGGCGCCCTCGCTTGGGGCGGCCCGTGGCGGCGCAGAGGTGCGACCATTGGCGGGGTCGGGGGCCCGTGCTGTCCAGCCGGCAAGCTTCCACCGGGCACGAGACGGAAGCCGAGCCGGCGCAGAGCCACCGGCGCCAGCTCCGGGCGAATCGAGAGGCGACTGGCGAGCCCGGCGGGCAGCGCGGCAGCGCGCCGGCGTGTCGCCCAGCCCAAGTCCGCCGCGACCCGCTCGGCGATATCGAGGCGCAGCAACACCGGGCCGGCATCGATCCATCCGAGCGACTCGGCGAAGCCGGGGGGCCAGTCTGGCGGCGCCAGCGCCACCGCGCCGGGTGGCGGCGAGTCCGCCGGCACTGCCACGCCGTGCTGAAGCGCCCATAACCGCGCCCGCATGATGCGCGCGCGCGGCTTGAGCAGCGCCGGCAGGAACAGGGCGAAGCGGCCAGCCTTGACCCCAAGCGCCTTGAGCCGGCTGCGCAGGGTGGGATCAAGGTGGTCCCCGGCCGGTCCGGGAATAACGCCCAGCGACTCGGTGAGTCGGTGCAGCGGGCCGCGCAAGGTGCTGTCCTTGGCTGCCTTGGCCGAGGCTAGGAACAAGGGAGCCAGATCGGCCTCGATCTGCCCATCGAGGAAGCGCTGAAGCCGCTCGCGCAGCCGCTCGCGTTGAGCGCCGTCGAGGAACTCGCTGTCCAGCATCTCGACGCGCGGGCGCAGGGCCGAGACGCCTGGACGCAGGCGGGCGATCTCCTGGCTATCCCAGATCACCCGGTGCGTCGGGGTAAGAGAGAATTCGTTGTCCTCGGCCGCTTCGGCGGCGGCGACGCGGCGCGGCATCTCGTCGCGCAGCGCCCGGCGCGCGGCGCGCAGGACTAGCTTCCGCCCTTCGCCCTCGGTGCCCGGGTCGGGGAAGAATGTGAAGCCGAGGATATTGCCGACCGGGTGACCCTCCACCACCACTTCACCGCGGCGGGTCACCGCTGAGAGCAGCTCCTGACCTTCGGCCGCCTCCAGCCGGCGCATCAGATGCGCCGCGCGGCGGTCAACGAAACGGCTCATCAACCGCTCGTGCAGCGCGTCGGACAGCAGGTCCTCCACTTCCCGGGCGCGGCCCTGCCAGTGGAGAGCGTCCTTCACCCAGTAGGAGCGGGCGGCGATGTAAGACCAGACGCGGATACCGGCGAGCCGTTGCATCAGCGTGTCGAGATCGCCGTCCGCCCGTGCCAGCCCGGCGATCTGACCGGCCAGCCAGTCGGTCGGCAGCACGCCGTCGGTGGCGACATGGGTGAACACCCGGCCGCAGAGCCGGGTATGCGTCTCATCGGCGAGCTTGCGGAAATCGGGGATCTGGCACGCTTCCCACAGCTTGCGGACCATGCCGCGGCCGTGCGCCAGTCGCCGGATGTCGGCCTCTCGAGCCAGGGCAGTCAGCGTTTCCAGGTCGGAGGCGTCGTTGCCGCGCACCAGGCCCGGTCCAGGAGGCGGGGCCATCAGGCTCGCCAGCAGCGAATCGGGGTCGCGGAAGTCGAGCGCGCTGTTGCGCCAGACCAGGCAGTCGAGCGGCTCGAAACTATGCGCTTCCACCTGCGCTATGACCTCGTCGGGGAGTGGCGGGCAGGACGCGGTGGTGCCGAAGGTGCCGTCGCGCATGCCGCGCCCGGCGCGGCCGGCAATCTGCGCCAGCTCGGCGGGCGTCAAGCGGCGCAGCCTGTGACCGTCGTGCTTTGTGGTACCGGCGAAGGCGACGTGGTCCACATCCATATTGAGGCCCATACCGATCGCATCGGTGGCGACCAGGAAATCGACCTCCTTGTCCTGGTAAAGCGCCACCTGGGCGTTGCGGGTGCGCGGGCTGAGCCGGCCCATCACCACCGCGCAGCCGCCTCGGCGGCGGCGGATCAGCTCGGCGATGGCGTAGACCTCGGCGGCGCTGAACGGGACCACGGCACTGCGCGGCGGCAGCTTCGATAACTTGATCGGTCCGGCATAGCCGAGTTGGGACATCCGCGGGCGGGTCTCGATCTCGGCCGACGGCACCAGACGGGCCAGGAGGGGGCGGATCGTCTCGGCGCCGAGGAACATGGTCTCCACGAGGCCGCGCGCGTGCAAAAGGCGGTCGGTGAAGACGTGGCCGCGATCGGGGTCGGCGCAGAGCTGGATCTCGTCCACCGCCAGATACTCGACGTCGCGATCGAGCGGCATCGCCTCCACGGTGCAGGAGAACCAGCGTGCCTCCGGCGGGACGATTTTCTCTTCGCCGGTGATCAGCGCGACGTTGCGGGCGCCCTTGCGGGCCGCCATGCGGTCGTAGTTCTCGCGCGCCAGCAGGCGGAGGGGGAAGCCGATGATCCCGGAAGAGTGGCCCAGCAGCCGCTCGATGGCGAGATGCGTCTTGCCGGTATTGGTGGGGCCGAGGACGGCACGGACCCGCGAGTCGAAGCCGGACATGCCGGCGATGTTTGGGGCTTGCAGGGCGGAACGCAAGGCCCGCGCCCGGGATTACACGACGCCACTCTGCCGGAGCCACGCGCCCTCGGTGGCCGAATAGCCGAGCTCGCCGAGCACCTCGTCGGTGTGCTGGCCTGGCGACGGGACGTCGCCCATCGCCGCCTCGACGTCGGTGAATGTCATCGGTGGCAGCAGGGCGCGCACCGGCCCGGACGGTGCACCCACCTCGCGCCAGCGGTTGCGCGCCTCGAGCTGGGGGTGCGCCCAGACGTCGCCGGGTGCATTCAGCCGTCCGTTGGCGATGCCGGCGCGGTCGAGCAGATCCACCACCTCGCGGGTGGTCTTGTCGGCGAAATGCGCCTCGATCGTGGCTGTAAGCTCGTCACGATGCTCGCAGCGGGTGACGTTGGTGGCGAAACGCGGATCGGTCGCCAGGTCGGGGCGACCCAGCACCTCGGCGCAGAAGATCGCCCACTCGCGTTCGTTCTGCAGGCCGAAGATCACCTGCCCGTCACTCGTGCGATGCGCGCCGTACGGGGCGAGCAGCGGATGACTTGTTGGCGCGCGCGGCGTGATCGTGCCGGCATAGCCGAAACGATAGAGCGGGGGCATCATCCACTCGACCAGGGCGTCGAGCATGGCGACCTTGATATTTGCTCCTTGCCCGGTCCGCTCGCGTCGCAGCAAGGCGGCGAGCACGCCGTTCTGTGCGTACGTGCCGGTGGCGATGTCGGCGATCGAGATGCCGGCGCGTGAGGGTGCATCGGGCGTGCCGGTCACGCTGATCACACCGGCTTCCGCCTGGATCAGCAGGTCGTATGCTTTCTTGCGGGCGAATGGTCCGCTGTCGCCGTAGCCCGAGATGTCGCACACCACCAGTCGAGGATGCTCGGGTGCCAGCGCCGCATGCGACAGGCCGAGCCGTGCTGCCGCGCCCGGCGCGAGGTTCTGCACCAACACATCGGCGGTACGGATCAAACGATGCAGTACGTCCCGCCCGTCGGGTGTCTTGACGTCAAGCGTCAAGCTTCGCTTGCCGCGGTTGAGCCAGATGAAGAAACTGCACTCGCCGTGCACGAAGGTATCGTAGTGGCGGGCGAAATCGCCGCTGCCCGGCCGCTCGATCTTGATGACATCGGCGCCGAGGTCGGCGAGATGCCGCGTGCAGAGCGGTCCCGCCACGGCATGTTCCAGCGCGACGACGCGCAGTCCGTCCAAAGGTCGCATGACGACAGATGGTACGCATCCAGCGTGCGTGCGTCGAGGTGGCGGTCCCCTGCCGCGGAGCACCGGGGTGCCACGGCATCAACGTGTCCCATAGTCGTCGTCCATCAGCCGTGTTGTAAAGGAAAGAATTTAACCGCAGATGCAGGAAAGATGTACGCTGATGCACGCAGATAGTAATAAGCTGAATGATCTGTCGTTGCGTGTGATCGGCAGCTCGTGCTGGCACATGAACTACCTGGCGCTGGCTGCACAAAGCCACCTGGCTGCGGCTGAATTTCGGCAAACCGCGGCTTGAGCCCAAACGCGTGGCAAACGACCTGCAAGCCGCACTGGAACGTCTGCGTGAATCGGCGTGCATCTGCGCCTTCATCTGCGGTTAAACCTTCTTCCTTTGCCGAAGGGTCCCGGGTCATCGTGCGGTCCCCGTTTGGCAACGGACCGCCTGCTCATGGCGGCTGGAAGTCCTTGGATCGACTTCTCGGCAACTTCCTCGTTGCGCCACGTTCACATCATGGCCTACTTTCGGCGTGACGGCCGTAGCAGGTTCGCTGGGGGAACGAAGCGCAATGAGGAGGATCGTCGTCCTTGGCGGCGGCTTCGCGGGACTGTGGAGCGCGGTCGGGGCGGCACGCAAACTCGACGAACTCGGGATTTCATCGGATCGGATCGAGGTTGTTCTGGTGGATCGCACCGATTGGCATGCGATCCGCGTTCGCAACTACGAGACGGACCTTGGCGACGTGCGCGTTCGATTCGACGACGTTCTTTCGCCGATCGATGTCAAGCGGGTGCGGGGGGAAGTCAGGGATATCGATCTCGATCAGCGCCGGATCGCCGTCGAGGGCCTGTCCGAGCCGATCAGCTACGATCGCCTTGTCTTCGCGCTCGGCAGCCGGCTCGCCAGGCCTGCCTTGCCCGGGCTGGGCGAGCATGCGTTCGACGTCGATACGTATGAAGGCGCTGTTCGGCTTAGAGGCCACCTCGCAGGCTTGCCGTCGTCGCGTGCGCCGCGTGGCCGCCGTACGGTGCTTGTTGTCGGTGCCGGATTGACCGGCATCGAGGTGGCAACCGAAATGCCGGCCCGCCTCGCTCCGATCGGAGGTGGACGCGTCGTTCTCGCGGATCACGCGCCTTGGATCGGTTCCGATATGGGCGAAGAAGCACGCGAAGTGATCGGTGGCGCGCTGGCGGCTCTGGATGTCAATACGCGGCCCGGTGTCGCCGTGGCGTCGATCGATGCCGATGGAGCGACGCTGGCAGACGGCGAGCGGATAGAGGCTGGGACGATCGTGTGGTGTGCGGGGATGCGGTCGCACCCCTTGACCTCGCGGTTTCCAGTCCCGCTGGACGGGTTCGGGCGCCTGCCGGTTGATCAATGTCTGAAGGTGAAGGGGCTGAATACCGAGTTCGCGGCCGGCGACTGCGCATGGTTCGAGATCGACGGTAGGCATAGTTCGGTGATGTCGTGCCAGCATGCCCGACCGATGGGTCGTTTCGCTGGACACAATGTTGTGTGCGATCTGGTGGGCGAACCAATGCTGCCGCTCTGTATCGATTGGTACGTGACTGTGCTCGACCTCGGATCCTGCGGCGCCCTGTACACGGAAGGGTGGGATCGGCGTGTGGTCCTGGAAGGGGATGGCGCGAAGCGGGTGAAGCAAACGATCAACTGTCGGCGAATCTACCCACCACTGTCGGGCGATCGCAAAGCGATCCTCGAGGCAGCGGCACCTTTGGTTCAGGCGCCGCCTCCGCTGCGGCATTGAGGCGGCTCTGGATTGTGGTCCCCACACAGCCATGGCCGGCCATGTGCCCGGCTGTCTCCCCCTCCATCATCATGCCGCACGGGCACGTCGGCTTTATTTAAACACGGAGGACACGCGAGGACCACGGCGGGCCACGGAGGTAGGGCTATACGATTTGCGCCGGGATCCGACCGGACAGTTTCCCGGCTTCGCGGATTTGAGTTTAGACTCCGTGGCCTGCCGTGGTCCTCGCGTGTCCTCCGTGTTGAGTCTTTGAGGAACCAAGCGAGGCGCTCGCCATGACGCGATGGAATTGAATTGAGAGCCGTGGCCTTGATGCCGTCCCCCCTCTGGGCGCAGGCGGGGCATCTACTGCTCTTCTTCCTGTTCCGTCCAACCCGGCTCCAGGTGATCGTTGACATCCGGCTCCAGCGCGCTGATCCTGGTTAGATCGGCAACCGGGGTGCCATCCTGGGAAATGCTGATCGCGTCCGCATAGCGCATGCCGAAGCGTAGATCTTCCGGCCCATAGGTGTGGCCGTCATACACCACTGTCGCCAGTGTCGGGTCGCGCGCTTCGAGCGTCAGGAACATTCGTAAGTTCGCCTCGATCGCTCGCGACTCGTTGTAGCTGTATAATGGGCTCCGCTCATCGAGCACATGCATGAGCGTCCACGTGAGCGGAAAAACGGGAAGGTGCGCCCGCTGCAGGCGCAACTCCTGCACGCGACGAAACAGGGTGCCCTCTGCCGTTGTCTCGAAAAGCAGGACACTCAGCTTCGCCGTTGCATTCGTCAGCGGCGCGGCGCGACCATTGCCGAGGCGCACCATCAATGTCGGCTTTCCATTGTGCATCGCCACCACAGGATTGGCGGCGAAGACAAACCTGGCCCGTGGTCGCGAGAAGCGGACGAAGGTGAGCCCGGTCAGGATGGCCGTGAACGCGATCCCGCACGCGATCTCGGTGGACGCGATGACATGACCGTACAGCGTAGCCGGATACATCTCACCATAGCCGACCGTCGCCAGCGTTTCGATGCTGAAGAAGAAGTCGTCCAACGGGTTACCCGGTCGGGCATTTGCAACAGAACCGGGGACCAGCCAGAAGAGCGCCGCGAAGATGGCGTTCACCAGCAGAAAAAGTGCCAGCAAGGCCGTAAGAAATTGCCGCCAGCTCAATGCCACGGCGAGATAGTAGGGATCGCGCAGATCGAACCGCGAAACGCCTTTCTTCTCGAAAGTGTAGGCACCAACGCGGACCCGCGCCGCCTTTTCGTGCGGCACGCGCTCGATCCGGATGCGGCGGTCCCGCCTGTTTGGCATCTCTCGCCGCCGCCTGATCAGCCGCCGCACAATCCGCCCGAGATATCGTCCTGCAGCGCGGCTATCTCGCTCTGCATCCAATCGAGGAACGGCGACAGCCCGCGCGCCATGATCTCCCGCACCGTCTGACTTGCCAGCATCGCCAGCAGGTTGTCCATCCGCTCCATCGGCCGCGCCACACCGCGCAGATGATAACGGCTGCGAAGCTGCGCCAGGTGCCATTCGACCTGCGACAGGTTCAGCCAGACCGAGCGCGGAAACGCGCCGTTCTTCAACAGGAACGCGGCGACCTCCTCGGCACGGTAGCCGTGCGGATGTTCACGGCGATAGGCGTGGTAGCCGGAGGCGGCCCGCAGCAGCGTCATCCAGTTGCCGGCGTCGATCTCGCCATCGGCGTGAGCGCGCCCGGCGGTCACGCCCTCCGAGGCCATCGCGTTGAACCGGGTGTCGAGCAGGCGCGTGGTCTGATCCGCCCGTTCGATGTGACGTCCCAGCGTGTAGAAATGCCAGCACTGGTCGCGATAGAACGTGCCCTCGGTGATTCCGGTGTGTGCCTGGGTGCCCTCTTTCAGCATGGCGCAGACCAGCGAAAGCCGATCCGGCGCGATATCGAGTTCGCATAGTGCCGCGATCTGGCCGTGGAAGACGTTGATCTGCAGCCACATTTCGGTGGAGATCAGCGCCCGCAGCGTGCGTGCGTTCTCGCGCGCGAAGCGGATCGCGGACTGCACCGAACTCGTGGTGCCGGCGTCCAGCAGATAGAACCGTGCTACGCTCTCGGCATCCGCCACCGCGTGGGCGGCAAAGAACCCCGGCTCGTCGCCGTTGATGCGCAGGATGGCGAGCCAGGTGCGTTCGTCGCCGCGGTTGCTCGCGTACGTCTTGGTCACGTCGAGCAGGCGGGCGAGGTTCTCGATGCGCTCCATGTAGCGGGCCAGCCAGACCAGGCCGCCGGCGTGCCGGGCAATCAGCGGGCCTTGTCCGGCGATGGTTTCGCTCATGCTCATGCCAGCACCCAGGTGTCCTTCGATCCGCCGCCCTGCGAGGAGTTCACTACGATCGAGCCGGCACGCAGCGCCACGCGGCTGAGGCCGCCCGGCAACACCCAGGTGTCGCGCCCGGTTATCGCGAAGGGTCGCAGATCGACGTGCCGCGCTGCCACGCCGTGCTCGCACAGGGTGGGCGAGACCGACAGATTGACCATCGGCTGGCTGATATAATTCGCCGGATTGGCGCGGACGCAGGCGCGGAAGGTTTCGAGCTCCTCGGCGGAGGCGTGTGGGCCGATCAGCAGGCCGTAGCCACCGGATTCGGCAACCGGCTTGACCACCAGCCGATCGATATGTTCGAGCGTATAGGCGAGCCCTTCTGCCTCGGCGCAGATCATGGTCGCCACATTCGGCAGGATCGGGTCCTCCGCCAGATAGTAGCGGATGATCCTGGGCATGTAGGCATAGACCGCCTTGTCGTCGGCCACGCCCGTGCCGACCGCGTTGGCCAACGACACCGCGCCGCGCCGCCATGCCTCCATCAGGCCGGGCACGCCTAGCTGGCTGTCCGGTCGAAACACCGCCGGGTCGAGGAAATCGTCGTTCAGCCGCCGATAGATCGTGTGCACCGGCGCCAAGCCCGCAGTGGTGCGCATCCACACCATGCCGTTCTCAACCAAGAGGTCGCGACCCTCGACCAACGGCACCCCCATCTCGCGTGCCAGGAACACGTGCTCGAAATAGGCGGAGTTGAAGATGCCTGGGGACAGCAGCACCACTTGCGGGTCGTCGATCCCCGCCGGCGCGATCTCGGCCATCGCCTGATGCAGCCGCACGCCATACTCGTCGACACCGCGCACGTGCAGATCAGCCATCAGGTCCGACAGCACGCGTAGCGACATGTGACGGTTCTCGACAACATAGGCAACGCCGGAGGGCGTGCGCGCATTGTCCTCCAGCACCATGAACTGGCCGGTCTCGTCGCGCACGATATCGATGCCGCAGACATGCACATAGGTCCCGCAGGGGACGTCGAAGCCTTCCATCGCCTGGCAGTACGCGGCGTTTCCCAGCACCAGCCGGCGCGGCACCACGCCGTCGGCGAGGATGCGCTGGTCGTGATAGACATCATGCAGGAACAGATTGAGCGCGCGTACGCGCTGGATCAGGCCCGCTTCCAGCGTGCGCCATTCCTGGGCGGTGATGACGCGCGGGATCAGGTCGAACGGCAGGATGCGGTCGATCGCCGTGGCGTCGGAATAGACGGTGAAAGTGATGCCGCGCTCAAGCAGGTCGCGCTGCGCATCGGCGGCGCGGCGGCGCAGTGCCTCCACCGGCAGTTGCGTGAGCCGGGCCAGCAGCAGATCCAATGCGAGATCCGGCGGTCGCCCGGGGCGGAGCATCTCGCAGAACAGCCCACCCGGGTCATAGCCGCCCAGAACGCCCTGCCGCGGCAGCACGTCTTGATGCATCGATTGTGGCTCCCAGCCCGTGTTTCGGTCATGTTAAGCACCCCAGGCGCGAGGCGGGAAACGGGTTTCTGCGGGTTTGTCGACCTTGCGGGGCCTCCTCCCCCCGCCCCCTCCCGCAAGGAGAGGGGTTTTCTTGCACCCGTTGGCGAGGCGTGGTGCGCTGGGGATCGAAGCAGAAGGAAACGCCCAGCCATGCCCGAACCGCGCCGCACGCGCATCGTGCCCGAGGTCGATTTCGAGAAGAACGGCACGCAACACGGGTTCTTGCGCCTGTTCCACTCGACGCACGCCTCGGCTTATGGCTTCATCCCGATCCCGATCGTGGTGATCCGCAACGGCAGCGGCCCGACAGCCTTCTTCATGTCAGGCAACCACGGCGACGAGTACGAAGGCCAGGTGGCGCTGTGCAACCTGGCCAAATGGCTGACGCCGGAGAAGATCAGCGGCCGCGTCATCCTGCTGCCGGCGGCGAACTTCCCAGCCGCGATGGCTGGCCGTCGGGTGTCGCCCATCGACGATCTCAATCTCAACCGCGTCTTCCCCGGCGATCCCGATGGCACGGTCACGCAACAGATAGCGTGGTATATCGAAAACGAGCTGATCCCGATGGCCGATATCATGGCGGATCTGCATTCCGGCGGCTCCTCGCTGATGTATGTCCCATCGGCTCTGGCTCAGCTCCGGAGCGACGAAGGGCACCAGCGCCGGCAGATCGCTGCACTGAAGGCGTTTGCTTCGCCGAGCGCCTATGTCACGCGATCAGGCCCGGGCGGCGACGCCACCGCGTCGGGTGGCGCGGGACGGAAGGGCGTGGTTGCGATCGGGACCGAGGCCGGCGGATCGGGCA
>Ga0335074_10002523_pt1 | contig 24988 bp, 22 predicted proteins | sample Lox_Sample_23_FD_206715 | JGI IMG/M metagenome (GOLD analysis project Ga0335074, IMG submission 206715) | Soil microbial communities from Loxahatchee National Wildlife Refuge, Florida, United States - Lox_Sample_2.3 | ecosystem: Environmental > Terrestrial > Soil > Wetlands | place: USA... | reverse complement strand
AGCAATCCCACTTTGTTCTTGATGATCTTTTGATCCGTGTTCACTGACATTCTCCTTTTTGCGCCGTTCGGCGCATTCTATCAGAAAATGTCAGATCAAGTCGTGACTAGGACAGATCTTGCGTTCTTGAAATCACTTTGCTTCCACGCAGCTTTACATCCACCTATCGTGTCTAACGCGCCCTCTTTTAAAAAGGAATCGACAGGCTTAGCAGTTTTTCCCGTGGCGCCCGGTTGCTAGCCTGGTTTCAAACTGTATCCGATGCCTCCGCCGCCAGCTTGCGGATCGCCGACATTCTAATAATGATGGATGACGACCCGAGGGGCCGCTCTTCCAGCGATACCCGCCACGCGCTCACGGTCGCCTTCGTGACCCCCGGTCGCGGCGCTCGCCGGAACCAGGCCATGAATTCGTTCAGCGCCAAGTTGTACATGCGTTTTGTGATTGGCGAGGAGACGCCATCCAGCACAAGCGCCTTCAATTTCTGCCTTTGCGCAATCCGTTCAACTGCAATCAAATCAGTCATTGTGCGTCCTTTTGCTCCCTGATAATAGGCATTATCGGCCACCTGAACCTTAGCTCAGCGTGAGGCTGACATCAACAGAATCACGGGATTTCTCAGCGGGCTCGGAGATTGTTCACCTGCCGACGGAACCGAGGAGCAGTATGATAATTTCGCATCCAGGCCCGCGACTGTCCATCTGAGCGATATCATCACACCGTGGAGATGCAGTTCGAGAAATTCATCGGCTTTCAGGATGATGGAGCCTGATCGTATCGCCCGTCGCACATCGGCCTTCGCTCAAACGCATAGCGTGCTCCCCGCGAATCTACAGCGTCATCGACGTCGCCGTGCTTCACCTCTCGCCCCGCTCGAATACGTACCTCTTCTGGGCACTATCGAGCAGCAGCTTTTGCCCACCCGCATCCACCAGCAGCCTCAGTCCGCCCCGCCATGGCGGGCTGACCAGCCGCAGCAGCCGGTCCCCGCCTTCGCGAACCTCCGCGCCCACTCTGCTGCTCCATTCGTCGAACTCCATCTGGTACCCCTCCTCGCGCCTCTCTAGCAGCGCATTCCCCAGGTCTGCGGACGTGTACCACCCCGCCAGCTCGCCCACCCATTCCATAGCCGCCGGATCGGTGGTCACCTGCCGCTGTAGGACCGCGATCGCCTCCGCGTTCATCTTGGCAGCCATCTCCACCGTCTTCTCCGCCTTCGCCTCCGCTCCAAACACCAACTCAAAAACTTTTTGCCGCACCGCCCTCAGAAACCCCACCGCCGCGTACGCATTCGTCAGCACCACCACTCCCAGCTCCCGCTCCGCAACAAAAAACAGGTCCGCGGAAAACCCCAGCGTGTTTCCGCCATGGTGAATCACCTGCAGTCCCGCCTCCTCGCTCACAAACAGCCCCAACCCGTACGACGATTTTTCATCGATCTTAATGCCCTTCTTCCGCCGTTCCAGCAGCGTTGCCTCCCCAATCACGCGCTCGCCATCCGGCATCCGCCCCTTGCCCAGTTCCAGCATCAGGTACCGCGCCAGATCCAGCACTGTCGACCACGCCCCGCCCGCCGGCGCCACGCTCTCCACCGATCCCTCCAGCCTCAGCGGAATCCGGCTCGCCCGTCCGTCAAAGTCCATCGCATGGGGTCTCGCCGCTTCCCTTCGGACCGCCTCCTCCTGCCGCAGAACCGTGTCCGCCATTCCGAGCGGCTCCGTCACGAGCGCGCGAAATCCGCGCTCGTACGCCTCGCTCAGCGACCCCTCGCCCGTGAACGCCCGCGCCGCAGCGTACCCGCCCGCCGCCACGAGCAGATTCGAATACTGAAATGTCTCGCCGAACCCCGTCGTTGGCGTCATCGAGCGCATCTGCTCCATCCGCTGCTCTGCGGTGATCCCCGAATACCGGAAGATAAACTCCGTATCCTGCCGCGGCATCCCCGTCGAGGCCGAGGCCGTATGAAGCAGTTCCAGTCGCGCTGTCAACTCCGGATCCGCCAGCGCAAATCCAGGCAACAGATCGCATACCCGCGTCTTCCACCCGACCTTGCCCTGATCGATCAGCTGCGCCATCATTAAGGTCGTCAGCGGCTTGGTGCTGGACCCGATCATGAACCGCGTCCGCGGCGTTACTGCGGCTTCTTCGCCCAACCCGTGTACTCCGAACCCCTCCGCCCATAGCACCTTGCCGCCCTGCACCACGGCCATAGCCACCCCGGGTACCTGCAGTGCCTCCATTGCCGTTCCCAGAAATCTCCGCATCGCGCCGCTCTCCCGCTCCGTCCACGGATTCGCCGCCTTGCCCTTCAAATCCGTTTCCCGATATCCCGCCGGTTTCCAACTCGTAACCGCCTCGGTGAGCTGCGCCCCGCGGCGGCTCACCGCTGCCGTCGTTCCCCGCACCAGGTTCACAAACATCCGTCCGCCGAGCCTCCTGACCAGCGCAAGTTCCACGCGCCCCTCCGAGGGCGGCACTTCGTACACGACCTGGTGCATCTCGTCCCACCCGTCCGGTGCCGGCACTGCCACCGCCATCCGCACCGTCGAGCCGAACCCCGACTCAATTCTCCGCCAAGCTGCCAACGCGCCCTCCTGAGGGCTTCCCCCGCTTTCCACCTCGACGAACGTGATTCGTACATCCCCTTCCGGCCCCACCAGCGTCGGAACCCCGCCCGTCGCCTCCACCGTCCACCTATCGGGAACCGTAAACTCGCGTTTCTCTTCCGGTATCACCCGCCCTTCCTCCTCCCGCCATCCTACCAACCGCCCCCGCCCAGCCGCGCGATAGGTGCACTCCCTTGCGTTGTTCTTCGAGGACTCAATCTTCGTTGGTTGGCGCGGTACCCGCGCTATCACGCGCTTTTCACGCTGACCAGCGGCAGGTGGCGAGATCATCGCCCGAACGCTGACGTGGGGATCTCGCCTTCGCCAACGTATCACACTGTGGACATCTCAAGACCGGAGACCCGACCCCGCAAGAAGTCCAGACGGCTTTGGCGGGTGCCACCGGGAACTAATTGAATCCGCTGACGTCTAAAAAAGGAAATGGCCGACTGCCCGCATCAGCACGCAATCGACTACGCTAGACGCGCCGGGGAGCGCGCCGCCGCCCTCTCTCGACACAAACTGAGCCGCGGCACCCCAATTCCTCCGTAAGGCCCTGGGGACAGAAAAACCTGGGCACATAACAAAACAAGGACGGACAGGCCATGGACGACGCATCATCGAATGAAACTCGCGTAAATCCGCGTGGCGCGTCAACGCCGGTGAGAGACGCCTATCAGCTCGGTTCGCTGGGAACACCATGGGGGAGCGTCCAGGAAGGGCAAGGCATTGCGGGAGATTGGCAGGGAATGGTCGGCGAAAAGAAGCGTCGCTTGGTCGTGCGCATTGCTGCGGCAGACGACGGCGGGTGGAAAGCTACGTTCCACCCAGTCGATCAGACCATGCAGCCGATCCCAATCGACTCCGTGGTCCTCGAAGGCCACTCCCTCAAGTTGGCGATCAATGCAATTCACGGCACCTACGAGGGGACCATCAGTGCCGACGCGAACTCCATCGCCGGAACCTGGACGCAGGAGAAATCGCTGCCGCTCGAACTGCGGCGCGCGGCGAAGGAATCCGCATGGCTCGCCGCGCCCACTCCTTATCACGTGCAGTTTATAGAAGTGGAGGCTGACGTAAAGCTGGAAGTGGTTGACTGGGGCGGCTCCGGACGGCCGCTGGTCCTGTTGGCGGGCCTTGGAGCCAACGCCCACACATATGACAAATTTGCTGCCAAGCTCACACCCTCCTACCACGTCTACGGCATCACACGCCGCGGGTTCGGAGCCTCCAGTGTTCCTCCCTCTGGCTACTCGGCCGACCGGCTCGGCGACGACGTACTCGGAGTTCTTAACGCATTGAACGTGAATCGCCCGGTGTTGGTGGGGAACTCCATCGCAGGCCAGGAGCTAAGCTCGGTCGGATCCCGCTATCCCGACAAAGTAGCTGGATTGGTGTACCTGGACGCCGCCTATTCGTACGCGTACTACGACAGCTCCCTTGGCGACCTGAACATCGAACTGACCGAATTGAGACGGAGACTCGAAGAGCTGCAATCGAAGTTCCTGCAGGATACAAGACCGATGATTCAGGAACTGCTGGAGACGGACCTCCCAAGGTTGGAAAGGGTCCTGCGGGAGAGACAGAAAGATCAGCAGGCGACTCCCGCAGCACTTTTGGCAGTGTATGCGCAAGCGGATGTCCATCTTCCTCCGGCGGTTCCGGCAATCCATTCAGGGCGACAAAAGTACACACGCATTCCCGTTCCAATTCTCGCCATCTACGCGCTTCCGCCGAATTTTGAAGACCTGCCCGGCGGTGATCCCGCCGAACGAGCGGCATTCGAAGCCCGGACTGCGATTACAACCGAGGCACAGGCGAAGGCGTTCGAAGCTGGCGTGCCTTCTGCGCGTGTGGTGCGCCTGCCGCACGCTAGGCACGAAGTGTTCTCCTCGAACGAAGAGGACGTACTCCGCGAGATGAATGCTTTCATTGGAAGCCTGCCATAGCGCCGCTTGGGCCGGCTTAAAAGGGCGCGCAATCTCTACGCTGAGAAAGGCTCCAATGCCGGCTTCCGATAGTCCGATCCTACGTCCACTCGGGCGCGAATCGTTGATGGACGCACGGGCCGCGAAACACGATTATGGAAAAGCTTCCTGATGCGCGGCATTGTCGGAAGCGGCCCAAGTCGCTCGCGAAGGAAGTCCATCAAAGTTAATACCTGCCTGCTAATGGGCTGACGTAATGAACTCGAAAGTTAGAAACATTTGTGACGACTGCTGCGTCACCCCCGGCTGCGTGGGCACGCGCCGCCGCGCGATATCGGCCGCGCGACTGATCGCCGCCTGATTCAGGCTCGAGTCCGTACTCGACAAAATCTCAATCTCGGTCAATTGCCCCTCGCCGGCAAGATTGCCATACAGCGCGATCACTTGAATCGCCGCATCGGTCGTACTCGTTGGCATCGGCTGTCCCGGAGCGTTCAGCACGATCGGCCAGTTGAACCCCGGATTCATGGCGCGGCCGACTCCTAACGGGCTCAAGCCTGCGGTGCTGAACATCGGGTCGGTCGCCGGCGGCGGATCGGCGACGCCGACCGTTTTCGCGTCCAGCACAGTTTGCCCGCTCTCCGAAATGGTGAACGCATTCGCAATCGACTTGTTGTGAAACTTGATCCCCGCCGAATAATCGTAGCGAATGTACAAGCCGGGCACCGGTGAATATTGGGTAAGCAGCCCGCTTTGCGCGTCCACACAGTATTCGGCTTCTTCCCAATTCCGCCCGCCGGTGAAAGTGCGGTTGCCCGCGCCGATCACCAGCAGAACGCATTGCTCTTCGGCGCCGTTCAACTCGCCCATAGCCGTGCGCACGGAAGCTTGCGGACCAACCTTCGGAATCGCGAAAAAAATCGCCGACCGCGCCTGAATCAGGCGCAGCGGGAGAACGCCGCTGCCTTGATTGCCGTACAATCCATTGGCGACCGTATTCGGATAAAAATTGATCGCAGAATAATTCGGGCCATTTGCCGTCCAGCGATACATGCGCGCGCGGGAAGTATCTTCCAACATCCACGCGCCATCGGAAACGAGCCCGCCCGATGCCGTAAACGACGTTTTCAAATCGTAAGGCTGCGCGCGAACGTTCGACAACTGACGCGCCTTGTCGAGCAGCGAAACCGCGGCCATGCGTTGCTCCGCGTTCGTCACGGCCTGCGCCTCCCCGCTGACTAGTTCCAGGGGATCGGCTGGAATGGGCGGGCGTGGAATCGCGTTGACATCGAGCCGAGAAACCCGCGGCGCGGAAGACTGCGCTAACGCGGCAGGAACGGCCACAACAAGCGCGACCAGAAATCGAAGTGGCATGCCGCTGCCCTTTCTTCCCAAAGTATATCCAACTCACATTTTGCAGTCCGCTTACAAAGGCAGCCGACGTTTTTCAAGGGCTCATCGGCTGCTTGGTCTGGCGCAAGTCAAATCTGTGCGCGCTTACTGGCAAATCTGAGTTGACGGCGTGTCGCCGACTCGTGGAGCGGCCACAGGGCGGTGGTGGAGTGAAGGGACTGATGTCGCGGATTGTCGCCCGAAAGTCACGCATTTCGGCAACAGAGCCATTTCGGTTTTGAATGCATCTATAGTATGAGACCGAGCATGGATTTCGATCTTGTCGTCCTCTTCGAGCACCCCGAGTGGCAAAAGCCGTTGTTCTCGGCGTTGGACAGGCGAGGTGTGCGCTACGGGGTGTTCGACCTCAAACACGCTGCCTTCGATCCCGACCGCATCCCTGACGCGCGACTGTACTTCAATCAGGCGAGCCCGAGCGCCTACGTGCGTGGCAACACCCGCGCTGTGCCTCTGGCCCTTTCCCTGATGCGATCCCTCGAACTTGGAGGAGCCAGAGTGCTCAACGGTTCGCCGGCGTTTTCGTTGGAACTGAGCAAGTCCATGCAGGCGGCCCTGATGCACCGTCTGAACATCCTGCACCCGCGTACGCTCGCGTTTAATGATGCGGATGCGGCGCTCGCGAAGTGGGAGCACGGTTGGCCCGCGCTGCTGAAGCCCGAGCAAGGGGGGAGCGGTGCACGGATGTACTTACTAAACTCCCCCGAGGATCTCGTTCGCCTGCTGCGCGAACGGCCCGATCTTTGGCTTCCCGATCATTTACTCACGATTCAGGAGTACTTTCAGATCGCTCCGTCGCAAGGTATCGTCCGGATGGAGTTTCTCGGTGGCAAATTGCTCTATGCCATGCGAGTCGTTTCTCACGGCTCCTTCAATCTTTGTCCGTCCGAAGTGTGCAATCCGGAAACCGGGGAATCGCACTGTGAATTGCCGGAAACAAAACCTTCCGGCCCGGTTGAGTTCCATCCGTATCCGGGAGTACCGTTGTCAGCCGTGGATGCCGGCGGCAGACTGATGGCTGCTGGCCAGCTTGACGTTGGTGGCATCGAGTATCTGGAGGCTGACGACGGCCGCCTGCTCTTCTATGACATCAATGCGAACTCGAATCTTCGCTTACCGATCGGGCAGGCCTTCGGTTTTGATCCGTTCGATAGGGTCGTAGATTTCCTGGTCGAACAGATTCACGCCGTCAGACCGTAGAAGGTCGGCCTTCCGCCTGTTGTGTGGTGTTATCGGCACTGGCGCCTAACGTCGCATCCGCAACAGCAATAACGACGTCTACTTTGGCAGCGAAGCAATGCGCGCGGCACGGACGCGATCGCTGGAGAAGTCCATCGGGCAGTACACAGGACTCATTCGACTCACAGGCGATGCCGCCTCGAACTGTTTTTTTGCACGGCTTCCACATCTGCCTCGTGCATTGAGTCGGCCTGAGTAAGAAGCGTGCTAATGCCGGAGAAGTGCATCCCAGGCGGTCATCACGTAAGTGGCCGGCGGGTCGGGCTGTTCGACACCTTCGGCGAATAAAATCCTCGAGCCATCGCGCGTCTCCGCCATCGGCACTTCGTCGGAAGTGAGTGCACCGGGACGGCGAACGCGAAACAGGACTTGCTGCGGACCGGCGCGTATTATGCCGCCAGTCACCTCGACGTGCAGGGAACATAACATGTTGCCATTCAAATAAAGAATCTCTTTCCCACTGCGTCCCCACAGGGGATGCGATCCACGGTTCGAGGTCAGTTGAAACGGCAAGCCTCTCAGCGGAAATCGCTGTGCGTAGATCTGATCGTCGCGCATATACGCGACCCACCGTCCATCGGGTGAAAGGCTGCCGCGCACCGACTCGGCCACGGCGGAAGCCGTCGCACCCGGATGGTTCAGGGGCAGCGAATAAAGTCCACTCCTGGTGCGATACAGCAAGACCGTTCCGTCTGGGGAAATCTCGTTCAGATCCCAGAGATCCTGGATGCGCACTATTTCCTTCTCGCGCCCGCCTTCAAGAGCACGTTCCAGGACGTGATTGCCCGTTCCATCTTTTCGTTGAAATAGAATGTGCGCTCCATCCGGCATCCAGATGGGGTCATCGACATCTTTCAGAGCGACCACTCCGCCATGATCGATCTCCGAGATCCCATAGCCGACGCCGCCGATGGGCGTATAAAGCAAAACGTGCCGTTCGTCCGGCGACAAACGGACCGGGTAGGAGTAGCACAAGGGTCCCATGGTGCCAAGAACCTTGCCGGTCCGGTCGAACCAGGTCAATTCCGCCAGCGCGGCCCTTCCCGCCTGCCACACTAAGACTCCGTTGCGCGAGACCGAAAAATGTGGCCGCACTAGTACCGGCTCCGAGAAAACGCCATCGACGACGTGCTCCGGCGGACCCTCCAGCACGCCGCGGCTTACATTGAGCTTCTGCGCATAGAGGTTGTCATTCTGCACGTACAGCAGCCTTCCCCCAGCGGCAGGCGAATAATGCCCCGCAGTCAAATTCCTGCGCAAGAAAACGGGCTTCGTAATGCGGCCGTTTTCCCAGTTCGCTAAGTACAGCCCGACGTCGGTATCACTGTCGTTGGCCCACGCGAACAGGATGTGCTTTCCATTCGGCAAAAATTCCGGGCGATAGAAGCTTCCGCCCGTAAGCGAAGAAACCTCGACCCGCTTGGGGCTATGGCTTCCGGGCGTAAGCATATAGAGCTTGCCGACGGACGCAAGAAGAACAGTTCCGTCCGGCGCCCAGGTGCAGCCGCGCTCCGGGCCGAGCTCGGATTCGCTAACTTCAGCCAGACCATTCGGCAGGGACATTCGCGTGAATCCGAAGGGATCACTCTGAAACCCAATGCGGGAACTGTCGGCAGCCCAGTACGGTTCATCGCCGACCCGAACCGACAAGGGAATCTCATCAAGTGAGTCCAACCGGCGCAAGATCAACCCGCGCGGCGAGCGGTGCAGGACACCCGAACCGTCCGGAGACACCTCCGCCTCACCAATCGCCCCGAGCGATAGTGTCCAGTTTCGTTGTGGAGCGGTCGCGGGCCGCATCCAGGCGGCGATTCCCGCAACCACGGCCAACACGGCGACGGCGGTCACCGCAACCCAACTCAACCGGTTCAACGGAAGCGGCTCGGCAGCCGGAGCATCCGCGAACCACTCCAGATTCGTCTTGAGATCTTCCGCCGACTGCCACCGTTCTTCCGCGTTTTGGGCCAGACAGCGCCGGACAATCCGGGCCAGAGGCGCGGGCGCTCCCGCCAAGTCATCGCCTTGAAAGGGCCTCTTGCCCGTCAGCATTTCATGCAGCACGACTCCGAAGGAAAAAATGTCGCTGCGCGCGTCTGCTTCCTGCCCGTCGGCTTGTTCCGGTGAAAGATAATGTAACGTGCCAAGGACGGTTCCGGGAATCGTGCCGCCCTCGCGCGTCGACTCCATTTTCGCGATCCCGAAGTCCAGAACTTTGACCCCCGATTTGGCGAGCATGATATTCGCTGGTTTCAGGTCGCGATGTACCACCCCCTTGCGATGCGCTTCGACCAATGCGGCGGCGATCTGAATCGCGAAGCGAAGAGCGTCTTCGTTCGACAAAGGACTCTTTGCCAGGCGTTGGCCCAGCGTCTCGCCATCGATGAGCTCCATCACGATCGCCGTGCGTCCATCGATCTCCTCCAGGCCGTGAATTGTGCAGATATTGGGATGATTCAGCACCGAAGCCGCGCGCGCCTCCTGTTCGAAGCGCCGCAACGTGACTTCCGGAATCTCCGGATCGGAGGAAGGCAGAAGTTTAATAGCCACGAAACGCCCCAGGCGGGTGTCCTCGGCGCGATACACGACGCCCATTCCACCTTCACCCAGCTTTTCTAAAATGCGGTAGTTCGAGAACACCTTTCCGAAACATTCGACCGGGGCGGCAGCAGGTTCGAGCGGCGCCGGGTCGGCGTCCGGCTCCGGAACCATGTCCTCGATCAGCTCGCCGAGGAACCGATATCCGCGCCTCGGAATGGTTTCGATATAGCGCGGCCGATCACCCGTTTCGCCCAGGGCCTGACGCAAATTCTTAATCGCGGTGTTGATGCTGTGGTCGAACTCGACGACCGTGTTATTCGGCCATAATCTCTGCTGGATCTCCTCACGCAAAACCAATTCGCCCGGCCTATCGAGCAGCAGTGAAAGGACCTGGAATGACTGTTCCGGAAGACGAACCCGATATCCGTTTTTGCGCAACTCTCCGGTCCGCAGGTTCAGTTCGAAAGGTCCGAAGCGCCGCAGCCGATGCAGAGGAGCCATCTCCGTAGTGCTCCAAAGTCTACCATAATCAGATATTTGGCAATTCACCTCAAAATCATCTGAATTTCCCCTCGTCTGCATCGCTCCGACCGCGCAGGAACGGGCAAACTCGAACGAAACGTATCACCCTAAACCCCGATAATAAGGAGATTTGAATGTTCAAGAACCTGTTCCTGCTGATTGCTGCCAGTAGCTGTGTGTCGCTCCAAGCCGCCACACTGATCGTAGGACCGAGTCAAGGTGTCTGCGCGAATGCCGCCTACTCCAGCATCACCGCCGCGCTCGCCGCGGCGAAATCGGGCGACGAAATCGACATCTGCCCGGCGCTTTACTCCGAGCAGCTTACGATTACACAACCGGTCACGCTGAAAGGCATCGGAGCAAACGGAAACAATCGCGTCCTGATTCAGCCGGCGGCGATGACCAACGTGCAGAATCCATCCCCGAATGCCCCCTACACTCCGTCTCAAGCCGTGATCAGCGTCTTCAACACCAGCGACGTGGTGATCGAAGACCTGGCCATCGATGCCAGCATGAACACAGTCAGCGGCTGCGCGGTCACTCTTGCGGCCATTCATTTCTCCAATGCCTCGGGCCGGGTGGCCAACAATGCCATCTCCGGAGCTCAGTTGAGCAACCCTCTCAGTTGCACCACGCTGTTCCCGGGCAACGGTTTCGGTGTGCAAGTCGATACCACCGGTCAAACCGGGCCGTTTACGGTTTCGATCTCAGGAAACACAATTCATGATTTCAACCGCAACGGCGTTCTGCTCAACGGCGCCGGCATCACCGCGGTCGTTTCCCGTAATGTGATTTCCGGCGTCGGACCGAGCACCGGCTACAGTCAGTTCGGCGTATTCGTCGCGCTGGGCGCGGTGGCGCGAGTGACCGGTAACATCGTCAGCCAGGGAAATTGCGGAGCGATCGACGTGAATGACTGTATCAAAGTGCGGAGTGAAGGCGTGGTATTCCGCGCGGCCGGCGACGGCTCCGTCGCCGATTCGAATACCATCACCGACGTCCAGAGCGGAATTTTTCTGAATGGGGCCAACAAAGCGCAGATCACCAACAACGTGATCATGAACGTCGACGCGCTTGACGGGATCGATGTTCAAGGTACCGCTTCCGGCTATTTCACCAACAGCGTGATTTCCGGGAATACCATTTCACACGTCTTTCCGATCAGTTCGATCGACAGCGTTAACGAAAGCGGCTGCGGGATCAACGAATACTCGGGGACCGGCGTCGCGCAGAATGTGATCTTGAACAACACCGTGAACGACGCCTATTGCGGAGTCGCCTTTGTGACCGCGGATCAACTCCTGACGGGTACCTACGTGAATACCTTAATCGCGAGTTTGAACGCGGATCAGTACCCCAACGCATTTCCTCCGGTCGTAGAGCCGTAGCTCGAATGCGTCGCAAAGCCGCGCGGACCGCCAGATGATCATCATTACCTCCGTGCGGCTCCTGCCTGTTGTCTCCTCTTATCGGTCCACACCAACTCCAGCTTGCGCAGCCGGCGGCGAAGATCGCTCATTTCCGCCAGCCCGGCTTGGTCGCGTCCGCACTCCGCTCCAATTCCGCCAGACGCGCATCGATGTCCTGCAATTCGATCGCTTTCTCGGCGTGGTTCAGCACGCTTTCGGCGGCTCTCACTTTGGTCGAGGCGGGCGTGCCGGGGTCCATCATCACTTTGAGCAGCATGGACGCAGCGGCCGGCGCCGCTTGCTGAAGTCGAGCGATGGTTTGGCTGAGCGCTTCCTGGCGCGGCCGGCGAAGAGCCGCCTGAAACTCCGGAACCTGCTGCCAGCGGAGCAGCGTCTTATGCGCGACGCCGATCGCGCGAGCGGCTTCCTCCGTGTTCCGATGCGTGACCAAAGCGGCAACAGCCGATTCCATCTTGCGCCCGAATTTTGCTCCGTGCCCGGTCATCTGAGGACATCTGGACCTGTTCCCGGCTGCCGGCGGATTCGGCTCCATCGGGCACTCGTCCTTCCCCGGGACGAGTCGCACGTTGAACACGAGCGATGCCTCATCGAGCTCTTCCTGCGTCGGTTGGGGGAAGCGCTCGCTTCCGGCACCTTCGTCGCGCATGACGACACGATACGGGACGGCAGCTGGTCCTTTTTTAAAGATCCCGACAAAACGTGGGGACAGAGTGTGCCAAATCGTCCTGACCGATTCCGAACGGTCTCGGTGAGTGAAGCACAGGCTGTCTCAAATCGCAGCACTCCTTTACCTCCTGTTTGCCCTCGGCCAGCACGGACCGTTCTAGGGCTGAATCGGGATCACGAGTTGTTCGGGTGGACTCGAGTTAATTGTCGTGGGCGAAGAGACGCCGTTGACCTGAATCGAAATCGGATATAGCCCCGCGGGCTGGCTGGCGAAATCCTGCGGGATGGTGAAATTGATCTGGAACTCGCCCACCGCGACCAAGCCCGCGAAATCCGCGGGGATAACTTCATTGCCGATGGTCACAGTTACTCCGTTCACGCTCTCCTGAGTCGGCAACACGCCCGACGGAGTCGTGACCAGCCCCGTGGCGTAAAGCTGAATCACGTCTCCCGGCGTGGCATTGCGGAAAGCCGGATTGAACGTGGGATCGCCGACGAACTTGCCGTCCAGGAACACGCCGGCGGGGTAGTTGATTCCGTTTTCAATCACCGGAAAAATGCCCGGCGAATTGTTCGAGGCGGCGGCCATCACCGCGTTGCTGGCCACTCCATCGTTGATAACCTGCACTGAAGCGTTTCCCGAGACGCCCGATGGCACCTGAAAACTGATTTGTCCGGGGCTGATGAAGTAGACCGCCGCGGGGTTGTTGTTCACCATTACCTGAACGCCGCTCAAATTGGTCGGCAGATTATTGCCGAGCCCCGCGAAATCCTGCGAATCCCACGGGCGCGTGATGTTACTCAGGTCCGTGCCCTTTACCAGGGCCCAGGAACCAGGCACCAATCCACCGGCGAGATACGTTGCGCCATTCGCCAGCGTCCCCTCTGTCAACACGGGCACCGCTGGAGACACCGGGAGCTTGAACACGATTCCGTAGCCGTGCGTACCCCCGGAAAACGTGGTTCCGTAGAAGTTGCCGTCGCTGCCTTGTACCAGACCCGCTGGAGAAGTCCCATCCGTGCAACCGGCGCCGCCCTGGCTGCAGAAATTGTAGAGGGTCGTCAACGTCCCAGAAGGGGTGAGCTTGAACGCGGTTCCACCCCCCGATGCACCTCCCCCAAACGTAATGCCGTAGAAATTACCGTCGCTGCCTTGCAGCACCGCGCCGGGTACGTTTCCGTCCAGGCAATTTCCATTTCCTACAGTGCAGAAGTCGTACAACACTGAGAAGACGCCCGCCGCGGTGATTTTGAACATTGTTCCGCCGCCGTTCCCCGTCGCCGAGTTCCCCGTCCCGCCGTCGCCTGTGCCGCCATACAAGTTGCCATCGCTACCCTCAATAAGGGTAATGACATTGTCCCCAGTCTCACAGTTCGAAGTGCAGAAGGTAAACAGAATGGTATGGGAGCCCGATGGAGTCATTTTGAAAATCGTGCCGAACCGGCCACCACCCACACCGAGCGCGCCGCCCGCTTCGGTACTGCCGTAGAAGTTGCCATCGCTGCCGAGGAGGAGGCCGGTCATCGGAATGGCTCCATCCGCGCAATTAGTTGGTACGGCCGTACTCCCGCTGCTTTGGTCGCAGAAGCTGTATAACGTCGTGAAGCTGCCGGAGGGCGTGACCTTAAAGACCGTTCCCTCGGCGTTGGCGCCGCCGTAACTCGTCGTGCCGTAGAAGTTGCCATCGCTGCCTTCGACCAGACCGGCCGGTGGATCGAAGCCGTCGGAACAACTCGCGCCGCCTTGCGTGCAGAAGCTATAGAGGGTGGTAAAAACGCCTGATGGCGTGATTTTGAAGATCGTACCGCAGCCCCCGGCATAGATGCTGTTGGGGATCGAAACGACACAGTTGGCGGGGGTACCGCTGCCTCCCGCGGAAGTTGTTCCGTAGAAGTTGCCGTCGCTGCCTTCGACCAGATTACCTATGGGGACAAATCCATCCGTGCAATTCACGCCGCCTTGCGTGCAGAAGCTATAGAGAGTGGTGAGGGCGCCGGAAGGGGTAATTTTGAAGACTGTGCCGCAGACGCCCGTGTAATAAGGAGCGTTACAGTTGCTGAGATTGCCCCTTCCCCCAGCCTCCGTGGTTCCATAAAAGTCGCCGTCGCTGCCCAGAATGATCCCGTTCGGGAAAGCGCCATCACAGTTGGCTTGGCCGCGGAGTTCTTGGACACCACCGAAACTGCAGAGCACCGACTCGGTGTAGGTCTGCGTTTGCGCCGAGACAGTCCCGACAGCGAGCCACGCGAACACAGGCGCGATAAACCACGCCAGCATATTGCGGCGCAGGTTGGGGCTTCGATGCATGACACAGGGTATCTTCATTTTTCACTCCCGCTCGATTTCAAGGTGGATCGGGATCACCAGTTTTCAAGCGGATTCGTATTGAACCGGAATTTCCGTTTTCGCTTTCCGTACCGAGTTATTCTACACCGTCGGCGGCCACTCTCATTCGACAGGCCCCGCATGTTGGCGCTGAAGACCAGTGCAGCGATCGCGAACAGAAATACTCGGCCGTCGAAAGCGACCGTCGCCAGATGCTGCTCGCGCGGGAGCCGTACGGCTGGACCGGCCAATGCGGGGGACATGGAAGAAATCGTGCTTAGGCGTTCAACAACGGACTGCTGAAACTTGGACTCCGTTTGGAACACCGCAAAGGACCGATCGAGACGATGGTCGTGGATCACGTAGAAAAGACTCCTATAGAAAATTAGGTGCCATTGCCTGCCATGATGAGGGACCCTGCTCTCAGCAGCGAAAAAACCCTGTTTTCGCCGACCGGGGATTCTCATCGGGTAGCAGGTGGGCCGCCTGCTGTGTCGCAATATCGGTAGCAGTCTGGAAGAATCGCGTCGGTGAATAGCAAGAACGGATTACCACAGGAAGGGTTGGAAAACCCCGCCGAGCAGCTTAATTTTACGGCGTGAATTAAAACCATGGTGTAGTTCGGGACCTCTCGTGCCGCGCGTGAGCTTCGTCATGCGCGAGCAGAGGCGTCCGGCTGAGATTCACTGAATTGTAGCGGACTGGATGTATGCGAGGTAGACCGCGAAAGAGCCAAAATCGGCGTTGCCACCCGCGACCAGAGGAGGCGTGAAGGTGGTTGCCATGGACGACTCGGCCGACACGTCGCCCCCGTTGTTCTCCGTGGCTTCTACCTCGATCTGGGCGGTTCCGGCCGGTAGATACGCAAGCGCGGCCGCGGGGATCGTGTATGTTCCGGGGCCCGCATCGACGGCGCAGGCAATCGCGACATTGTGGACGGTGCTGCTGGTGACCACGTCGTCGATGATGACGATGAGGATCTGGTCGAATCCGCTGCCGGCCCAGCTTACGGTGAGCGGCTGGGAACGGTTCACTGTCGTAAGCGAGCTGAAATTCGTGACATTGAAGCTGGTAGGCAAAGTCGCCGAGATGGTTGAAAACGCGGCGACCTGCGTGCCACCGTTTCCGGTAAGCGAGTAGGTTCCGCCGGGCTGGAGCGCTGGCGACGTCTCGTAGACGGGGCCGGCTCCGCCGGTGGTGCCGGTGATGGAGCCCGAAATTCCAGGCCCCGAATATTGAATCGAACCCGCGTTGAGAATTGAATCGGGATATGACGGCTCCTTCGCACCAGCGGGATAAGTTTCGTCCAGCACGCGGCACGGTCCGAACGTGGGTCCGGAATAGGGGATGAGGAATTCGGAGGCTGTCTACTGGTTGAAGATCGCGCCGAGCGACGTGGTGGTCGTCGTGACTCCGTTCGAAACGAAGTAAGTATTTCCGACAAAGGCCGCCGCCATGACGATGGAGCCTCCATTATCGAGCTTGGAGAGCGTCGTCTGGCTGATTTGCGTGGAACACGAGTTCTGCCCCGCGGCCGCGACAGGTAGGGTCGCCATATTGCTCAGTTGTCCATTGGAGCTGACCTGTAGCGCCGTAAAGCATTCGGCTGAAGTTGCGGCCGGAACGGTGAAGACCAGCACCCAAAGCCCCGGATACCCGGCGACGGCGCCAGTGTAGGCCGGCGTGATGGTCTGGCTCCCGAGGAGGACTTGAAAATTCCCCGCAGCGGTCTGATCGCCTGAGGAGCCGCCTGTATCGTTCGCGGGATCGGCGCCGCCTCCAGTTCCCCACAACGAAACCACGTCGAGCGGATGCACGGGCGTATTGGTGAACGTCCCCGCCACCGGCGGCGTCGGCGAGACCGTGAATCGCGAAAGGCTGAAGCCGGCGTTTACGTTGCCGATGGTCGCTTGGGCGGTGCCTGTCCCGATGCCGTTCGCGGTGGCGATATTGAAATCGCGAGCCACAATCGTCACGTTCTGCGGCGCGCTGGTTTGGTTCTGGTAGGCGACACGGACTGCGTAGGTCCCTGGCGTGATCGAGGATGGAAGTACTCCCGCGACGGCGATAGATTCGCTATATACAAGCTTCGGAGTGATCGCCGGCCCTCCGGAAATGGGTGTGAAGGTGATCGATGTTCCCCCGAGGCTCGCGGGATAACTCGGCGCGCTCGCGACGACGATCGAGGATGGGCCGAGATTCTGGCCATAAACGGCAAAAACGGCGTTGGGAGCGAGGAGCGGCTGTTCTCCACTCACATTTACTATCCCACCGGAGTTAATGGATGGCTGCGCGAACGCACTTGCGCTGATTGCCAGCAACACAAACAGTCGAAGCATGTGCAAATCGTTTCCTTTCGCATCAAAACAGGTTTACTTGGCTACTGAATCGTATATGTTTCCGGCCTGGTCGAAAGCCATTCCGCCGTGAGGTCCCGCGAAGGCAAGGTTCGCATTCACGGCTGGTCCGCCATCGCCGAGCGGACCACCGACGCCTGCTCCAGCAAAAAGAGTGATGTTTCCCGACGCGTCCACTTTTTGGATCTGGTGGTTTAAACTATCGGCGATATATACATTTCCAGACGCATCAACGACGACGCCCACCGGCGTTCCGATATTTGCGCTGGTTGCGGGGCCGCCGTCGCCGGATGCAAACCCAGGCGAGCCCGTCCCGGCAAAAGTAATGATGGGCTGCGACCAGGCCTGACACGCAGCGATCGATAGGCTGAACCAAGAAACGAACTTCCTTCTCGTTTTTGAACGCATGAAAAAACCTCTGAATACTCGAACTGGCCTTCGCCATTACATGGCAGCTTCAACGCAGCGTGGCGGCACTGGAGCCGGCGGCTTGATGCTGATGCGCCTTTAGCTTTCGTTGTTGCGCACGCTGATGAGGTTCGCTGTTGGTTGCTACGGAACGTTCATCCCTGAGATACGCCGAGACAGCCGGGTCAAATCCGCACGCGATGATCGATCGGATCGCGAAAGATGCTCGGCGGATGGGATTGTCTCCTGTACGAATGAAGCCGGCGGGCGAAGTACACGGCACCGCCAAGCACAAGGAACAGACTGGAGGGTTCCGGCGCCGACGAGACGGTCCCAGTGAGACTCAGAGCGCTCGTGTCCGTGAGCGTTGCGGTCCAATCGAGCGTAAAGCCGTTGAAGACGGTGTCGGATCCGTTGAAAGTCGACGTGGTAACCGCGGTTGTCGCGCTCCCATAGATATCCAGATAAACCGTCGAAGGAAGGCCGGAGATCGCTTGTGAAGTGGCGTTAGTGATGTCGAATTGGAACGCTGCGCTGGTCGTCCCAGGAATTGCGTAAACGCCGATTCCGGTCACGTCTCCTTCAAGCAAGTAGGGCCCGCCAATATTTGCATTGGACATTGAGATCGTGCCAGCGGCGCCAGCCGGATATGGTACAAGCTCCTCGTAATAGACGCTGGTGTCGACCAAGGTCACCAGTTCCCCATTGCCGACGTTGGATAAGAAGTAGTTGGGGGCGATGGAGAGCCCGAAGTTCCCGAGCGGCGTGCCGTCAGGCGTGCTTGCCGCGAAACAGGACCCTCCGGAGCACGAGGTAACATCGTAATAATCGTAAAAGAACCCAAAAATGCCGCCGGGGATGTTCCAAGCGGAATAAACCACGTCCCCTGTCCCGGTGCCGGTAAAGAAGATTTGCGCGGCCGAGGCCGTCGAAAGACTCAACGCTGCGGCGAGCACCACACCTACGAATCTGCTCGGGTTGTATCGCAAAGCACACCTCCACTTGATTTGTATCGCTTGCATCGTTCCAAATGACCGGTTCGTACTTTTCATTCGGTTTCCTTACCAGGGATGGCGCAGATTCCGGGAAAATTGCGCGCGGAAGCGTACTAGAACGAACATAGGTCGCCGTGAGCGGATAGGTGTGGTAAGATCCGGCGATGGGTCCGGCGCCGAGGATCACGCAACTGCTCGAGGAATGGCGCCAGGGCGATGAAACCGCTTTCGAGCAGCTGGCGCAGGCGGTTTACGACCGCCTGCACGCTATTGCCGAATCTTATTTGCGGGGCGAGCGTCCCAGCCATGCTTTGCAAGCAACGGCGCTGGTGAACGAACTTTTCCTGCGGCTGATGCAGAACTCCGACGTGCAATACGCCAGTCGCGAGCATTTTTACGCCTTTGCTGCCAAATTGATGCGCCGCATCCTGGTGGACTATGCGCGGCGAGACGCATCCAAAAAGCGCGGCGAGCGGCCGGAGCGCGTTACGCTCGCGCCGGAATTGGCATGGGTGGATGCCGCATCGTCCGAGTTGCTTGATCTGGATCGCGCGCTGACCGAACTCGCGAAGTTGGACCCGGCCAAGGTCCGTACGCTCGAAATCCGTTTTTTTCTCGGCGCCACATCGATGGAAACGGCTGAATTGCTGGAGCAGTCGCGGGCGCGAGTGGATCGGGATGTGAATTTTGCGCTCTCCTGGCTCCATCAACGCCTGCGCGGAGGGGAAGCGGCGGGGAGATCCCGCGAGCAAAATTCCGCCGATTCGAGCCATCTCTGATAGGAGGACGCTCATGGAGGGACCAAAGCCGACGGAGCCATTCCCGGTGCAAACAAGCCACTATCAGCGGGTGGAGGATCTGTTCCACGCCGCATTGGAACGAGGCCCGGAGTACCTCGAAACGGCGTGTGCGGACGATCCCACGCTGCGCGCGGAAGTAGAGGCGCTTCTCTTGAGCTTCCGTGCGTGGAGTGCGTCTCTCCCGCCTGTGGGCACACCAGTTTTGCCGCGGTTCGGGGCGTATCAGTGCGACGAAATCCTGGGATCCGGCGGCATGGGGACGGTGTACCGCGCGCATCGCGACGACGGTCAGTTCCGCCACGAGGTGGCAATTAAGGTTTTGCGCGGGTCGCTACGCTCGGAATGGTATCGCGAGCGCTTCCTGTCCGAGCGCCAGATTCTGGCGCGCCTGAATCATCCGAATATTGCGCGCCTGCTCGATGGCGGAATGACCAGCGAAGGAGAGCCGTACCTGGTCATGGAATTGATCGAGGGCGAGCCTCTCGATGCCTACTGCGACGCACGTCGATTGCCGCTTAACGACCGTTTGTCCCTGTTCGGCCAGGTGCTCGATGCCGTCGATTATGCTCATCGCAATCTGGTGGTGCATCGGGACCTCAAGCCGGCGAATGTTCTGGTAACAAAGGAGGGGCGAGCGAAGCTGGTCGATTTCGGCACTTCCAAGCTGGTGGAAGCCGACGCTATGACGACATCGCTGCATGCCGTGACGCCTGCTTACGCCAGCCCCGAACAATTACGCGGTGAGCCGGCTGGCGTCGCGAGTGATGTTTTTTCCGCAGGCGTGATCCTCTATGAGCTGATTACTGGCGCGTCGCCTTTCGGCGCTTCGGAGTCGATCACGGACGCGCTGCGGCGGGCTTCAGGCGAGGTTACTGCAGCGGCTCCAGCGACCGCGGTGACCGCGGAAACAGTACAGCTTCGCGGTGTATCGTTGGACCGGGCGCGCAAGGTACTGACGGGCGATCTCGCCGCGATCATGCTCAAGGCGCTGGAACCGGAACCAGCGCGGCGCTATGGCACGGCGCAAGCGTTGGCGGACGACCTGACGCGATACCGCGAAGGCCGCCCGGTGATGGCAAAACCTGCCAGCCGCCTGTATCGCGCGGCGAAGTTCGTTCGCCGCAATCGAGCCGCGGTCGCGGCGGCGGCGATTCTCACAATTGGTTTAGCTGCCGCGACGGTCGTTTCGACTTACCAGGCGAACGTCGCGCGGCGCGAAGCGCGTCGCGCGGAGCAGATCAACACCTTCCTGAACGATATGGTGGGCGCGGCGGATCCGAGTTGGTCCAAGTCTCTCCAAAGCAAAGGAGCGTCGGTTACCTTGCTCGATGTCGTTGATGAAATGCGCGACCGCATCGACTCCTATTTCGGCGGAGACTCGGAAGTGGAGATTCGCCTGCGCCGGACGATCGGGCAGATGTATGCCGTGCTCTCGAAACATGCCGAGGCTCGGATTCAGCTCCGGCTTGCGCTCGAAAAGCAACTACTGGTAGCCCGTGCAGATGATCCTTCCTTGGGTACGTTGTATGCGGACTTAGCCGGGGTGGAGTACAGGAGTCAGCAAGCCACAGAAGCGGAGCGCGACGCGTTATCCGCAATTCGCATTTTGGAAAGGGCACGAGGCCGCGCCAACAGAGTGGCCCTCATGAGCGCCTACAACTATCTCGGCGTCAGCCGCACTCAGGACGGCAAATCTTTTGCCGAGCAAGAGGAACCCATGCGGCGGGCGCTCGAAATTGGCCGCGAACTATATGGAAATGAGTGGCCCACGGCCGTAAATCTAAGCGTGCTGGCAACCACGAATCTTAAGGCGGGACATTTTGACCAGGCGGAAAAATATCTCGGCGAGGCGATCGCGATTGGCGACGCGCGGCCCGGCCCCAAAGGTTACGAATACGTGGCTCTGCTTCGCGACCGCGCCCGGCTCTGCCTGGAGCGCAAGGACCTGGCATGCGCCGCTCGCGGCTACCAGGCTGCGCTAGATTTCATCCGGCCATTCGAGAACGGAAAAGATTCAGTGTTTACCATCAATATTCGTGAATGGCTCGCGCTGACAAACGGGCTTCGCGGCAATTATGCGGAGGCAGATCGGGAGTTTCAGGCTGCCGGGGCGGAGATCGCAGCCATAGGAGGGTCGACCACCGAATCTTATTTGGCCGGGCTCAACGACCTGCGTGCACAGGTTCACATGGCCGCCGGGAACTTTGCACTGGCCGAGCGCGAACTTCGAGGTTCGTTAAAGTTCTATCGTGAACATCGCCAGGACGAAGTTCAGAACGCGGTCCTTGCGAGCCGCCTCGGCGAATCCCTGGCGCGCCGGGGTGATAATGCCGAAGCCGCGCCGCTTTTGCGCGATTCCTACCAGACGATCCTCAAAGCCATGGGTCCGAATCACATTTGGACGAAGGATGCCCGCGCTCGCATGCGAAGCGAACTCCGTCGGTAGATCGCTCCCGGTCGGAGAAGTGCTTGATGGCACGGCAGCACCAGGGCAGCACGTCGGCGTTCCGTGGGGCTACAAACGCTCGGTGGACCAAATGAAATGGACCGAAAACAAAAGTAGTTACACCCAATTGGACCGGAGATGAGTGCCACGGACCGGATTCGATTCCCGTTAGCGCTACCATGTTTTCATAAACTTACGGGCCGCAGGGCAGCACAGGGCAGCACGCGTTGGGCACCACAAGAAATAATTAAAATCATATAGTAGGAAGTGGGATCATCAGCTCTGCGGCTGATTGCGAAAATAGACCACGGCGGCACATAGTCCGATGAAAACCGCTCCCAACGTCAACGCCTCGATTGTTGGGCTCTTCGGAACTCCATCGTGGACTCGCGTTGCATCATGCTCGCAATTCGCGTGGCAGGCGTCATATTCTCTCCCGAGGTCGGCTACTGCCCGCACCTCAACTAGGTAGTTTTGTTCGAACGTTCGATTGACCCGCTTTACTCTAACCGACGTCCCGGCCGCGAACTCATCGAGCGTGCCCAAATGCTTCCCATATTCCGGCGTTGTGTGTGCTACGGCACCCAAACTAGTCCACGTCCCGTAATGGTTTCCCAAGCCGCTCTTTTTTGGCCGAATTAATAGATCGCCGCCCTGCAAATGATATTGCTGCCCGGTTGTAATCACCAAAACAGTATAACGCCCCGATTCATGTTTCGTGCTGGTGCCCACGGAAGGAGATACGCGTATTTGCCCGCCCAATCCTGATCCGTAGTGACAAATCGCGAATATGCACGGCTTCCTTGATCAACCAGCTCTTAGCGTCGGTGTCAATGACGCGAGACCGAACCAATGCCACGGATCAGGCCGATTTGGCGATTGCTTCTAGCTGATCGACGGAGTTCGAGAAGACCTGCTCGTGCGAATTCTTCACGATAAGTTCATTGAGGATGTTCACCCGTTCCTCGTGAGCGGACTCGTTAGCATCAGCCCCGACGTGGACGAGCATCATCGCGTGTGTAGGCGAGATCGGATAGTAGAATTCGAGCTCTTCGGGAATGCCTTTCCCGTGCGTTGCATGGAGATTGATGATAGGCTGATCACCCGTGATGAAAGAAACAGCCGTTTCGTTTTTCAAGGTAACGATCTTGTGTTTCGCCCGGTCCTGAAACAGCGAGTCCGCTACCTTCAAGGCGGAAACTAGGGTGAAGAGGCCGCGGACGCGATTCGTGTCGGAGCCTGGAAGGGGCGAATTCACGGCACCAATTGCTACGCGCATTTTTTTCGTTCGGAAGTACGTACGCAGAGGGCGTAGAGGAATTCGTAGCAGGCCTTCGGATCGGAGTAAAAGTATGTGTTTTCTTTGAGCATGTCATCGAGCGCGGGAATCAGCCCGTGTTCGATCATGCAATGATAATCCTCCTCGCCGTTGACGATTTGTTCTTCAATCCATTGCGCAGCCTGCGGGTGCAGCGCGGGCATGGACTTCAAGAGCTTCTGGACGGCATGGGGCAGCGTGAAGCACTGAATGAGCGATTCGGCGAGCTTATGAACGAAGTGGTTGGCCGTTGCAAGCAGTGCGCTCCGAACCAGTGTCACGTCATCCTCAGTTAGCCGCTGAAGGCGGTAGAAGTATTTCTGAACAGCCACGTCACCTACGCCGACCATCTTGGCCACGCCATCTCGCAGCAATGCGACCTTCTGCCCGGTGCACCATGGTCTCAGGTAACGCTGGAATACGTAGTGTTGTCTTGCCTTTTGTCCGCAGAGCTTGAATACGATCTCGGGAGCGGGCGTTGAATCTGGGGATATAGACATCTCCTTTGGTCAGAATATCCCGAAACGCGGGTGGACATCCAACGACACCTCAGGCAACAGCGTCGGATCCGTCCGGTTCGCTCGCGAGATAAGTCCCGATAACCGTCGTTTTGAAGTTTACGGAAACGGCTCCGTTAGGATGTTGAAACAATAGCCGATAATGTTGCCGGCGCCGTGTTTCCCAACCTTTATTTACCGCCACTGGCCAGCGTCGGCATGGAAACCGGCGTAGCCTGGGACATATCCGGCTCGTAGATCCGCTCATAGGTGTCGAAGTTGGTGTGGTGCGTGTAGGTCTTGTAATCGAATGGATCTTGCCTGTAGCCCACGCCCGGCAGCCCGGCGACCGACATCGGGCGTCAATGGTGCACGTCGCGTCTCACAGGGCGGGATCTCACAGGGCGGGGATTGACAGATATTTGGTAATCTGATATACCGGATATCGATATAGCAATGCCGATCGTCAGGCCTACAACCGAAGAATTTCTTCCCCTCGCCCCAGCGACGCTCCATATTTTGCTCGCGCTCGCGGGGGAGAGGATGCATGGCTATGGAATCATGCAGGAGATCACCCGACAGTCGGAGGGGCGCTATAAGCTCGGACCGGGTACGCTGTACGACAACCTTCAACGATTGGTAAGGGACCGATTGGTGGAAGAAGTCGGTTCACAAGATCCGCGGCGACGGTATTACAGATTGAGCACGCTCGGACGAGGTGTCCTGACGGCCGAAATTGCGCGGTTGGAGGGCGTGATCCGAACGGCGCACATTCATCTTCGACCGAGGAGGACGTGATGCGGCGAGTAATGTATCGATTGCTTCTGCGCTTCCACCCGGCCATATTCCGTAACCGATTCGGGGCAGAAATGCTGGAGATTTTCGAAAATGAGGGCGAACCGCTGCGGCTGATTCTGGATGCTCTATTCTCCCTCTCGCGGCAGTGGACCTTGCGGCCGGAGTTTCGCCGCGAGTGCTCGCCTGCGGTCGCTTCCTACGACAACATCCCGTCGTTCCACCTGATCGAGCCGGACCGACTTGGTGTCCCGGCGCTAGTGGAGGGCGGGCTGATCGCATTGGCTGTGCTGTTCGGATTGGTTACGGTCCTGGGACAAGAGGTTAGGCACCCCCGTTTTCTGATCGGCTCCTATTATCCCAGGCCACATCTGTTTGCGGCGGATCGATCATCGCTTGCGGGGAGCGGGCTGGATACTATTGTCAGCATTCGGCCAAAGCCAGAGGACCCCTTGCGGAGGATCGCCGCGCAATACTTCAAAAGGATCCGTGTACTTGCGGTCCTCGATCGTGATCAGGATCTGATTATCACGCCATCGGAGATCCGTGCAGCCCCAGGGGCGCTGTGGAGGCTCGACATGAACCATGATCGAAAGCTCAGCGCCGAAGAGTGCGGCTTTCGCATGGCGGGAGCTTCTTCGCCACAAGCTGTGGAGCAAGCGAAGAGCGCGTTTATGCGCGAGAACCCTGTTCTGGCGGCGCTCGAT
>Ga0335074_10002522_pt1 | contig 24995 bp, 20 predicted proteins | sample Lox_Sample_23_FD_206715 | JGI IMG/M metagenome (GOLD analysis project Ga0335074, IMG submission 206715) | Soil microbial communities from Loxahatchee National Wildlife Refuge, Florida, United States - Lox_Sample_2.3 | ecosystem: Environmental > Terrestrial > Soil > Wetlands | place: USA... | reverse complement strand
GGTTCTTCGTCATTCACACGCGTGGCCTTTAACCTCGGTGTACAATGTCCGGAGAAGATGGGCACACAACCGTTTCGAGAGCCTGCGTCCGATACATTGATCGAGACTGCAGCCCCCCGCGTTACCCTGCGCAATTCGTTTGCTCACCCCTTCGATTCCGCGATTGCCGCAGCACGCACCTGCTACGCACCGCGCTTGATCGGACCGGAGGAGGTGAACGAGAAGCAGCGTTCGCTGATCGGTTCCGCGACGTATTATGGCGGCCACCACACCGTCTACCAGCACGCGCACTTTGAATTTGGGTTGGAGAACATCAGCCGCCAGTTTGTCTGGTCATTCCTTCATGCCCACCCATTTTACAATTCCGAGCAGCAGAGCCAGCGATATGTTCGGCTCGACTGCCCGAGGGCCTACGTGCCGCCTCACGGGACGCCGCATTTCGGTGAGGCGGAGCGTGCCATTTACGAGAGCGCCGTTGCGCGCGCCTGGGGGTCTTATCGCGAACTTTCGCGCTTGCTTGAGCCGGCCGCGCGCGAAATTCTTGGCGATATCTGGCATGTGGAAGCGACATCGCATGCGAAACGGGTGCAAAAGGTTCAGCGCCAGTCGGAAAAGCGCGCCATTGAGATAGCCCGATACGTCCTCCCGGTGGCGGCGTTTACCACCATGGTCCACACGATTTCGGGCATCGTGCTTCACCGGCTGTGGCGCTTGTGCGAAGCATGCGATACGCCCTCGGAATCACGGCAAATCGTCGGGCAAATGGTTCAGCGTGCGCGCGAAGTGGACCCGCAGTTCTTCGACCGGTTTGATACGACACCCATGGAGGATTTGCCCGAATGGCAGGCGCCGCAACATCAGGCAGACGCGTTTGCTCGCGAGTTCGATCTGAAACTGACGGGTGCGACTTCAAAGTTGATTGATTATTCGCGCGGATCGGTTGGAGCGATCGCGAATGCTTATCGCACGGTGGTCGGCCTCACGCTCGCCCAATGCGACGATGACGAGGCAATTGACCGGCTGCTGAATCCTGCGCGCAATCCGTATCGGCGGGAGACGCTGAACGTCGGGGTGCACGCGCCAATGATGCGCGCTTTGGAGCATGCGAATTTTACGTTTGCAAAGAAAATCAGCCACACCGCCGACAGCCAGGACCAGCGCCACCGAATGGTGCCCGGTTCACGGCCGCTGCTTACGTTGGCTGATACGCGTTCGCCAGATTACATCACGCCGCAGCTGGTCCGAGGCAATCGGGAGGCCCTTGAAGTTTACGAACAGGCCATGGACGATGCATGGTCGGCAAAGAATGCCCTTCTCGATCGAGGTGTGCCGCTCCAGTTCGCTCTGTATCTGCTGCCCAATGCGAAGTCGATTCGACTGATTGAGTCAGGTTCCCTGCTTCACTTGCTGCATAAGTGGACGATGCGGACCTGTTTCAACGCGCAAGAGGAAATTTATCAAGCATCCTTGGAAGAGGTGGAGCAGCTTTGCGCCGTATTTCCCGAACTCGGCCGTTACGTTGGGCCGCCGTGCCATCTGCGCGCGGGCATCTCTACACCGATCTGCACCGAAGGCTCCCACTTCTGCGGCGTGAAGGTGTGGCTTTCCTTTCCCAACATAGAACGCCGGATATGAGCCCCAGGTTCGAAGTAAGGGCCACGCAGGTAGAAGGTCTAGAAACAAAAATTCCGGGGGGAACTGGTGTCCCCCGGATGTGACTTGTCGTGATCTACGCCGCCGCAATTGCCCCAAGGTCCTTCTGACGGCGCCACAGAAGCAAGATTGCCCCGAGGCCAAGAACCAACATCAGGATTGTCGAGGGTTCCGGCGTCGTCACAACCATGAACTCTTGCGGCGGGTTGCTGGAAGAGCAGGGGCTCTCTACGGCCATGGTGCATTGATCGAACGAATAAATGAGCACATTCGACCAGCTGCTCGAGTCGTAGTTGCTGGCCATTTCCGCCTGGGCGATATAGTACAGGACGCTGCCAGCGGTCGTCGCCGACCCCTCGAAGCTCGCAAACTGCGAACTGGTCAATTCTCCACCCAACCAGTTCTCGACTTCATTGTTGTATTCCCCGCCTGCAGCCGTCGTGTCCATAAGTTGCCAAAGGGCGTACTGAATGGCGGTGGCATTCGTGCTGTTCGCCGGATTAGCGAGCAAAGTGGCTAGATAGGCGCCCTCGTCGTAGAGCGTCTGGTTGTCGCCCCACTTCAGATTCGAATCCGCCGGTAGATTCGATACGTTGGTCGTGATCGCAGTCCAGCTCTCTGGAACGTACGACTCGTCTCCGAAGTCATCGCAAATCACCGGAGTCGATGCTCCATTAATTGTGGCCTGGTAAGGACCGATGTAAACGCCGGCGTATGCGCCATTGGTGCCGACGCCTGTCAAATCCATGCTCGCCGTTTGATCCGCGACTGCCCTGGGGGTGAGGGAAACCACCGCAACCAACGTGGCCAGCAGCATCTTCCAGCCTGTCTTGATCATTTTTCGTCTTTATCCTAAGCGCCTCTTGCGACGCTTCGTCCAGCCCCTCAGCTGTCTGGCGTCCCAAACAAAACAGAAACTGCTAAGCTTTGTGCGACAGCCTTGATAGTACGGGGATCGCAAAAAGGCCGTCAAGATGAACGTTTTTTCACACTTGCACCCATGTCTTGCCACTGTAACATACTGAAAAAAGGCTGGTTGTTTATTGGTCTACTCTTATGGCTTCGGATTTGCGGTCAGAGCGGTACCGTTTGCTGAAAGGAATCATTCTTTGGATGCGCGCGCACCGGTAATCGGGCTCGCCCTTGCAGTCGCCGAACTAACGTTCTGCTCGCCGGAATCGTCTCAATAACCAGGACGGGTACGAGGGGGCATCCCTAAATCAATTGGAGACTCCTGGCGACTCATTTATAATCCCGTTATTCAGGAGTCGCCTGACCTCGGTTCATAAGGAATCGTTTAAATGTTAAAGAGCATTCAACAACGCGATCAAAAGGGTAATCGTTGGATCAAGATCACGATGACTGTGATTCTAGGACTCATCTGCCTCAGCATGGTGCTGTACCTGATCCCGGGCCTAATGAGCGGGAATCTCACGGCCAGCAGCAGCCCGGACGCGTTGGCGACGGTCGGCGGGCAGGATGTTTCTCTTGCCGATGCTCAGCAGCAACTTGATCTTGCGGCGGAATCGCAAAGCATACCCGCGATGCTCCGACCCATTTATGCAAAGCAGATCGCCGACCAAATGATCTTTTCAAGTGCTTTGGAGCTGGAAGCCAACCGTCTGGGCATAACTGTGACACCACAGGAGGAGCGCGCCAGGATCAAACAAATCCTGCCGATGTCGTTTGCGGGCGATACTTGGCTGAAAGATCGATACGCCAGCGACGTCGAGAATAATTTACACATCACGGTTCCGCAGTTCGAAAGCGAGCTTCGGGACAGCATGATCCAAGAGAAATTCCGCCAGTTGGTGACGAGCGGCATTACCGTGAGCGATGCAGAAATTCAGCAAGAGTTTCAAGCAAGGAATGAAAAGGTCCAAATCCAATACGCGTTGATCAAGCCGGCGGACTTGACGTCGATTATTCATCCGACCGATGCGGAGCTCGCTGCGTACTTTGCAAAGAACGCGGCTAAATATCAGGTCCCTGAAAAGCGGGTAGCGCGTTATGCACTTCTGGATTTGGATCAGCTGAAAGCGACTATGCAGGTGACCGATCCCGAGCTGCAGGCCTACTACAACGCCAACCTTGACCAGTACAAGGTGGAAAACCGGGCTCATGTAGAACACATTTTGTTCAAGACGGTCGGCAAAACGGATGCGGAGATCGCGGAGATCCGCCAAAAGGCGGAAGATGTACTGAAGCAGGCCAAGAGTGGTGCGAATTTCGAGGATCTCGCGAAGAAGAATTCTGAGGACGATGCGACTAAGGATAAGGGAGGCGACCTGGGCTGGATCGTGGATGGGCAAACGGCGCCACAATTTCAAGAAGCCGCGTTCAGCATACCGGTTGGTTCGGTCTCCGATCTGATTCAGACCGCTTATGGCATTGAAATTATAAAGGTCCTGGACCGAGAAACGGCCCATACGAAATCCTTCGATGAGGTGAAGGACTCGATTCAGCCAATCGTTTTGGAGAATAAGGTGAATGCGGAGGCAGACGACGTAAGTAATCAGCTTGACGCATCGATCCGGCAATCTGACCACCAGTCGTTGGATAGCCTGGCGAAGAAGTTCAACATGCAAGTTGCCGAATCCGCGCCCGTGACCTTTTCGCAGCCGATCGACGACTTGGGCGACTCTTCGGATCTTCACCGGCTCCTGTTTGAACTCCAGCCTGGGGAGGTTGGAGAGCCCTTGCGTATCGATAAGGGCGTCGTCGTTCTCACGGTCGCAAGTATTCAGCCCGAGCACCAGGGCACGCTCGCGGAGGTTCATGACCAAGTTTTGGCGGAGTATCAGCACGAGCAGGCCACGCAGTTGGCCGCCTCGCGTGCAAGCGATCTCGCTAAGCAAGCGCAAAGTGGACAGGACTTCACGAAAGTGGCCAAGACACTCGGTTTGAACGCGAATACCTCGGATTTCTTCGCCCGGTCGGGATCGATCCCTGACGTGGGCACCGGTAAGCAAATTCAGGGCGCATTCACACTTCCGGTCGGTAAGGTTAGCTCCGCGATCAACCTTTCCGGGAATTGGCTCGTGTTCAAAGTGGTGACGCGCAACGAGCCGAATCCCGATGATCTAGCCGCGCAGCGTGAGGAAATCCGTCAACAACTGCTGCAAACGAAGCAGGACGCGGCGTTTGAAGCATTCCATACAAGCTTAGAAGACGAATTGGAAAAGGAAGGGAAGCTCGTGATTCATGGCGACGTGTTGGCGAGCTTCACTAAATCCGCCACTTAGCCCTCCACTAAGCCGCTGAAAGCATTGCACTTAATGCAGTAATTGAGGCTATTGCCGTCAGTAGCCGCCTCCGGTAGACTAATTGTGTCCGCAGAACCTCCCCGAAGCCAGCGGGGGTACGTTGGTAAACAACCACAAGCGCCATCGGTAATGAGCGAATCTTTCCTTTGGGAGGAGCGATTTATGCGGACGAATCGGGTCAGCGCCACGGGCAAACCGGCAGTTGCAACTTCCTATGAGAGCCATGCGATGTCTAGGCAAGCAGCACGGAGAAAACCGAGGAACATTATGTCAAGGAGTGGTGCGTCGGTAGTGAACGAGTATTCCTGCGCAATCGAAAAGACCCAAAACGGCAAATACAACGTTCGGGTTAGAGCGAACTTCCCCACCCCTAACGGAACCAATGTCGCGCCATGGGCGCTGCGGCTGTACTTCCTCGCGTCTTCGTTTAACGCTGCGATGAAGAAGCTTGAAGAATCGCTTCAGCTCCTTCAGAAAAACGAAGAGAAGCTGCGTTTCTGGGGCGTGGAGAGGACGGACGACCCGAATTTCGCGGGTGATCTTCTGCGCGATTTCGGTCTCTGGCTCGACCGTCGACATGATTTTCCACGCAAAGTGGCGACACTCGCCATTGCGCGCGAGCGGCAGGTTCCGGCCTCTCAGCTTGCGCAGGTGCGTCGAGTGCTTGCCGATTCAATTGGGCAAGAGCGATTTGTGTATCAGGCTGCTTTGGCTGGCGACTGAGTTACCTGCCGCGCAGAAGGACTTCCCCTTGCGCGGCGACGGTGTCATTCAGGAACACTTTGTATTTGAAAGACCCTGGCGTTGTTCCGGCCCGTGGTGTTCCGCTCATCAGTCGCGTGCCTGCCGGTGCCTGAAAGACGTTGGAGCTGAATGGGCACCGCTGAGGATCGAATTCTATCCTGATCGTGCCAGTGTTCGAGTACCAGACCGCTTGGTCGCCTGGATCAAGCGCGATAACCTCAGGAATCATTCCAATTAGAACGAGCTTGTCTGACACCCGTACCCCCCTCTTAGCTCGCAATCGCCTTATTGAGCGCGTCCAAAGCAGCGGTACTCGAAGCCGCGGGCTTTCATTTCGCTGGGAGAAAGCAGGTTTCGGCCGTCGAGGATCAACGGGCGGAGCATCGCTTTTTGGACGCGGTCCCAATCGAGCGTCTTGAATTCGTTCCATTCGGTGGCGATTACCAAGGCTTCCGAATCTTCCGCGACTTCGTAGGGCGATTTTGCGTATTCGATGTCTGGCAAAGCGCCCTTGGCGCGCTCCATTGCTTCGGGGTCGTAGGCCTTGATCCGTGCGCCTTGCTCGAGGAGCTTGCGAATCAGAGTGATTGCCGGCGCAAAACGGATATCGTCTGTATTGGCCTTGAACGCTAGTCCAAGCACCCCGATCTGCTTGCCGCGCACAACCCACAAGGCCTCGCGAATCTTGTCGCAAAAACGGTCGATTCGGTGGAGGTTGACGCGCTCGGCTTCGCGCAGCATCGAAAAGTCTACTGCGTTGCGTTCGGCCAAATGGATGAACGCTTGCACGTCCTTCGGCAGGCAGAAGCCTCCGAATCCCAATCCGGCGCGGAGAAAGCTCCGGCCAATGCGCGGGTCCATGCCTACCGCATGCATTACTTCCTCGATATCCGCGCCCAGCTTCTCGGCCAAGTCCGCCACCATGTTGGCGTAAGAGATCTTCACGGCCAGAAACGAATTCGAGGCGTGCTTGATGAGCTCGGCGCTGTTAATTGTGGTGACCAGAAAAGCAGGAGCCGGGACTTCCGGGCACGCCGATGAATGCAAGGGGCAGTTGAATTTGCGCTCAAGGACAGGCTTATAGATCTCGCGCAGTTGCTTTTCCGAAGCCTCGTCTTCAACTCCGACTACGATGCGATCGGGGTGAAGGAAGTCTTCAACGGCCGTTCCTTCACGGAGAAACTCGGGATTCGAGGCCACGCTGAGCTTGACGCCGCTCTTCCGACCGTATACGGCTAAGGCGCGCTTCAGTTCCTGTCCTGTTCGAGCCGGTACGGTGCTTTTCTCGATCACGAGTTTCGGTGATTCCGCTACGGTTGCGATTTGCCGGGCGACGTTATCGATGGCACTGAGGTCGGCATCGCCATCGGGAAGAGGAGGGGTTCCGACGCAAATAAATATGGCATCGCCTGCTTTAATCGTCTCGGCAGTGCTTGGGGAGAAGGTCAAAAGCTTCTTGTTCCTGGCTTTGTCGATCACTTTGTCGAGCCCGGGCTCGTAAATGGGCAGCCGTCCGGACTCGAGGACCTTCAGTTTCGCGGGATCGTTATCCGTACAGACGACCTCGTGACCTATTTCAGCAAAACAGCAACCCGTCACCAACCCAACATATCCTGCACCAATCACAGAAATCTTCAAGACGCACTCCCGAACGGGACAATCACCATAGCGAGTCTCAGGTTTGCCCGGAGTAAACCGATTGCGCACCGATGGCGCCAGCTTGCGCCGGAACCGGCTATATCGTAAATCCTTTAGAGCCCTTATCGATGACTTTGATAAGCCTATGTGATGGAACGAACGGCCTCGGCTATATGTTTAGCCGAGAGACCGAAGGCATCCACAAGCTCGTCCGGCTTCCCTGAGTGCGGCATATCGCGAACCGCGATGAGCTTGAATTTTGCGGGCGCCGTTCCCGCCCCGGCCAAGGCCGACAAGACTGCCTCGCCGATTCCGCCCTCGGGCCAATGATCTTCGACCGTTATGAGGCGGCCTCCCGTGGCCGCGACCTGCTCGGCGATGGCCTCCCCATGGATCGGCTTCACGCAATATAGATCGATGACGCGGACGGCAATGCCTTCGGCCTTGAGCTGATCGGCGGCCTTGAGCGCCTCGTGCAGCGTAATACCGGCGCCGACCACAGTAACTTTATCCTGCGCGCTTTGGCGAACTACCTTAAAGCCCGGGACTGGGAACTTCTCGTCCCTCGAGTAGAGGATTGGCGACTTTGGGCGAGAGGTTCGCAGGTAGTTGATGCCTGGGCGACGAGCCATAGCTTGGGTTAGACGTTCGGTAGAGATGGCGTCGCTGGGATAAAAGACTGCTGAAGAATGGACGGCGCGGAAGGCGGCTATATCCTCGAGGGCCATTTGCGATGGGCCATCTTCGCCGATCGAGACGCCACAATGCGAGCCGCAGAGGTTTATATTTGCACGGCTGATTGCGGCCATCCGAACCTGGTCATAGGCCCGGGAGAGAAAACAGGCAAACGTGTCGAGAAATGGAACCTTTCCTCGGGCGGCGAGGCCGACGCCGGCACTCACGAGGTTTTGCTCCGCGATGTAACCCTGATAGAAATGGTCAGGGTAGGCGTCACCGAAGATCTCCGAGAATGTGGAATTCTTCACGTCTCCGGAGATCGCGACGATGTGGGGATTGACCGCCCCCAGCCGCTTTAGGGCGAAGCCGTAAGCTTCGCGGGTGGCCACGGGCTTCGATAGATCATAGTCGGGCGGCGCGGGCTCAGGGAAGGCGGGAGGCGTTGGCAAGCTCGTTCTGGCGTAAGACCTGCCTGGATCGGGCGGCAATTCGATTGGGGCACCGATTTCTTTGATGGCGGCGGCCAACTGATCCTTCGGGATGGGTTTACCATGCCAGTGTTCTTTGCCTGCGAGAAAGCTTACGCCATGGCCTTTTATCGTTCTGGCCAGGATGGCTTGGGGCTGGCCTTTTGTTGATTTCGCCCAATCCAACGCCTTCAGGACGGCGGCGACATCATGGCCGTCGATTACCTGGGTGGCCCAGCCCTCTGATTCGAACTTCTTGCGGTAGATTTCCATGTCGTGCTGGTACATGGTGGGCTCGCTCTGGCCGAGAGCGTTCACGTCGGCGATCGCCGTGAGATTGTCGATTTTGTAGTGGCCGGCGAACGCTGCGGCTTCCCAGACCTGGCCTTCGGCCATTTCACCATCGCCCATAAGGACGTAAACGCGCGTCGGGCTCTTGTCCATTCGGGCGCCGATCGCCAGCCCCGACCCAACCGATAGACCCTGGCCGAGCGAACCAGTCGCCGCGTCCACGCCGGGAATTCGTGGCGTGGGGTGGCCTTCGAGTTCGCTAGAGAATTCGCGGAGGGTCATGACTCGCGATTCGGGGAACACGCCGGCTTCGGCGAGCGCGGCGTAGAGTACAGGTGCCGCGTGGCCTTTCGAGAGGACGAATCGATCACCATCGGGAGAGTTGGGATTTTTCGGGTCGAACTTCATCGCGTAGAAAAAAGTGCCGGCGACAAGTTCCGCCGCGGACATGCACGACGTGGGATGGCCCGAGCCGGCCGCTGTGGTCGACATCATCGAAAGGATGCTGAGCCGTTTTGCTTTTTCCTTGATGGATTCGATTGTGGAAGCGGAAGGTGCTGCCGCGGTGGTGGCGCTCATTTGAACTCTCCTCAGGTATCAAGGCGATTGTACCCATGTTTCGGTCCGGGCGAATGCAATTTTGCTCTGCCTTCGATTGCGATGGACATCCATTCCTTTCTAATCGCACATAATCGTCTCTTGCGTTACGGTGTCCACTATAAATTCCCCTCGCTTCGCTTTCGCCTTTTATGCGCTTTTCGCGTCTGGGAGGGTACCGTTTTTCTATCGATTAGAAATTTGCAAGTGATGGATTCAAAGGACTTGCGGCGATTTCTAATCGTTTTTACTATCGATTAGAATTTTCCCGTTTTGCGAGCCGCTCTGCTCCGGGCGCACCTCCCCTGTTTGGTTTCCGCACCTTTTTCGCGGAATTTTTTTCCGCGACAGCGCGGATTTCAGCTTCAAAAACAATGGAAGGGTAGCATGCACAAAGCGTGATTTCTATTGTGGGAAATACGGAGTATGGAACTCATAGGACTATGGAGCAGAGGAGGTTGAGAGGCAAGGGAGGCAGAGGATACGGCCTGCGCGGCGGGCGTGAGGCTGTTGCGGCGTCAAAATGGCACCTTAAAAAGGGCCAAATTGCGCGGTTTTGAGGCTTAAAAGGGCTTATTTACGCGTGTTTGCGCGAAGGCGAATTCGGAATCAAAAAAGGGAAAAGGCCGGCCGGCGGGTGGTGGACGCCGGACGGCCTTGTGGGATTGTACAACGTAGCTCTTTTGGAGCGGCTGAACGGTTACTTGGCGTTCGCGCTGCTGAACGAGTAGATGAAGCCAAGAGTGGCCGTGTTCTGCTCCTTGACAGTGCGATCACCAGACCCGACTTCGAAGTCCGGCTGACTCAAGAAGTCGTACCGGTATTCGCCACGGACCTGGAGTCCGCTGGTGATGTTGTAGCTATACGTTCCGGTAAATTCCTGAGCGTGAAGGTGAAGAGTAGGATCGTCCTCATCCTCGAAGGCATAGCCGTCGGGGTCGCCAAAGTACTCGTAGCGAGCCGCGAAATAGCTCTTCGGGTTTATGGTGTATTTGGCATAGCCAGCCACACCCCACCAGTTTACGGAGGGTGCGGTCTGTACGTATCCCGTCGGGAGGGCTGCCGGATGTACGGTGACACCACCGGTTTCCTCGAACCCGTAAGTCTTGGGGCCGAACCCATAATCGCCATTGAGTGCGAAGGCCCATTTCGCGTTAGGGGTGTAACCGATGACGGTGTCAGAAAGCTGCTTCCAGTCGTTAATCGTAGTGCCACCAGCATCGCTGGCGATTTCATCGATGACAGGGCCGGCGAAGTAGTTCTCGGTAACGGCCCATTTGGCGTTGGGGGTATAGGCAATGCTGGTACCGTAGGTGAGGCCAGCGGAATTCAGGCCAAAACTCCCGAAGGTCGTGTTGTGGAATATCGCGCTGTTGTTCCAGCCGTTGACCAAGTAGAAGGTGGCTGCAATCTTCGAGTTCCACGCATACTTCGCGTTCACACCGACGTGGAAGTAAGGAATCGCGTAGTAGAACAGCAGGCTGCGAGAGTAATTCCAGTTGCCGCTCGATTCGATGACTTCGTTGCCCACCGGCGTGACAAACTTTCCAACTTGGATTGTGAGGCCCTTGCCGATTGGCGCAAGGTATTGGCCGTAAGCTTCTTTGAGGTAGAAGTTTGCGGCCGCCTCGTCTGAATATTCACCAGGCAAGCCGTAGAAATTGGCGACGTCCGAGCCATTGACGATGGCTGCGGCATTTCCATATCCGGCAGCCACGTGATAGCCGAATCTACTGTCAGCTGAAGTGGCGTCGGGCGGCTTGTCGACAATTAACTCGACCATGTTTAGACCAAAGGCGTTGGTGTTCGCGGTGAACGGCGTCAAGAAATCGGTGTTGTCCGCCGGATGGTTGTAGTCATAGCCGTAGTATGCGTCGACGACGCCGCTGATGGTCACCGGGCCGAGGAGGCTCGCCAAGCTGATTTTGGCGGCTTCGGCAGGCGCGGCGGCGGGCGTCTGGACATAGGAGGCGGCCTGGACCGAGGGCGCCGCTTCCTGCTGCGCCTTCAGGGCAGAAATCTGCTGTTCGATTGCGGCCATCTCCTTTTGAAGGTCATCGAGTTGCTGCTGCGTATTTTTGGCCGGAGCCGCAGAAGTGGAAGCAGACGAGTCTCCCCCCGCCTGCACCGCAGACTGCGCCTGCCCGGCCGGAGCCAAGCTTAAGGCCAAAACCGCCGCAAATATGCCCGTGGCAAACCGCGAAGCACGTTTAGTGGATAAATAGCTCATTCGTACTTTCTCCCCTCCCAGTCGGTACTCTTGTAGGTTTTTTTGGCGAGTAACGACGGCGTGTAAGCAAATTACAGACGGAGGGATGCAGGGTCAAACTCAGAAAATCTATGCAAATCATCGAAATATTCACGAGGCATACCTATGGAATCTTTACAGGTATTCCTGTAGGCGTCCCGGAGGCAGGGCCTTAGAAGGGAAAGGGACCCGAACGCGGTTTTTGGGACGTAACACAAAGCGGGCGGCGAATTTAGGCAAACAAGGTTGCAAAAAGCGAGGCGCGACAAAAGCCCAGGCGCGAAGTTGAGTGGGCGGTTTGCAGAGTGAAACGCGGGTTTCAGGAAATGAGGATGGCAGGCGGGCGCCAGATGAGGCGGAAGGACGCGGCGTTCGTCAGTGGCGAGCGACCCAGAACATCAGGCCAAAGATGATGACGGGTATAAGGGCGAGCAAGACGTAAAAAAGCACGCGGCGGATCCAGGGAGTGCGGCGCTTTTTCCAGTCGCGAAGTTCGGGGCGCTCGGCGACGCCGACTTGTTCCTGATGCAGGAGATCGTTGGCAAACTCGCGCGCGGTGGCGTAGCGGTTTTTGGGGTCGCGCTCGATCGCGCGGTAGATGATCTCCTGAAGCTGTGGCGAAACAGCGGGATTCAATTCGCGGGGGGGAACGGGATTATTCAAGAGCCGGTCATTCATGATGGCGAAGGCGTTCGGTCCTTGAAACGGCGTTTTACCAGTGACCATTTCGTAGAGCATGACACCCATGGCGTAGATGTCACTGCGGGCGTCGCCGCGTTTACCCTTTACCTGCTCGGGAGAGATGTAATCCGGCGTTCCCATAACCTGGGAGAGCTTGGCGAAGGTGAGGCGGCGGGCGCCTTCCTGACCGGCAATGCCGAAGTCGATGAGCTTGATATGGTCATTTGCGTCGACCATGATGTTTTCCGGCTTGAGATCGCGATGGACGACGCCGTGGCTGTGGATATAGGAGAGCGCGTCGCAAACAGCGACGGTGATTTTAATGGCGCGATCGATGGGCAGCTTGCCTTTTTCCGACAAAATCTGGCGAAGCAGACGGCCATCGACCCACTCCATGACCATGTAGAGCTGGGTGCGCTTTTCGTCGTTGTAAACCTTCATGACGCCGGGATGATCGAGCGATTTACCGATGGCCTCTTCGCGATGGAAACGATCGAAGAGGACAGGGTCCATCTCCATTTCGGGATGGGGGACTTTGATGGCGACCTGGCGGCCGTCACGGAGGTCGGTGGCGCGAAAGATGGAGGCCATGCCGCTGCGAGCGGCTACAGCGTCAATCCTATAGTGATCGAGTTGTTCGCCGGGATGAACGGAAGTCCTCGCAGGAGAGCGTCAGGCGGCGGCCGAGCAGTCGCTTGGCATAGGCATTAAGGCAGACGATAAGGCCGCCCGCGGTACATGCCGACGCGTTCCACGTTTCGAATGCGGATGATCAGCGCGGAGATATTATCACTGCCGTCGCGCTGGTTGGCAAGATTCACGAGGCGTTGTGCCGCGGTGTTCAAGTCGACGTCGCCGGCGAGCGCCGAGGCCATTTCCGAGCCGCTGACGGAGCCGTGCAAACCGTCAGAGCAGAGAAGAAGAATGTCACCGGCCTGGACCTGGTGTTCGCCGACGTCAACCTTGACGATAAGCGAGGAGCCGAGCGAACGGCTGAGAACGTGGCGCGTTTCCGCGCTTTCGAATTCGGCGGCGGAGAGGACGCCGAGGCGGAATTGTTCGCCGGCAACGGTGTGATCACGCGTGAGCTGAACGGCCTGGCCGCGACGGATCAGATAGCAGCGGGAATCGCCGACGTGGGCGACGGTGGCGCGGTCGTAACGCAGGGCACAGGCGACGATGGTGGTCGCCATGCCTGTACCGGCGGAATGGCCTTTATCGATGACCTTTGTGTTGGCAGTGGTAACGAGGCGGTTCAAAAGGGAGCTGTGGGATTCGCCGGCGACCGAGCGCCGAAACCCATCGAGAACGGATTCCACGGCAGTGTGGGAGGCGACTTCGCCGAGGTCGTGACCGCCTACGCCGTCGGCAACGGCGAAAAGCCAGCCGTGGGAGCGAACGCGCTCCGGCGAATCGGGTTGGACGGCGCCAAGATAGTCCTCATTTCCGGTGCGGACGCGGCCCAAATCGGAAATCTGTGCGAACTCCAAGTCCATATTAGGCAGAGCGATGCGGGCCCGAGCAACAGCGGCGCTTGCACCGGAAACTGCGGTTTCTTTTCCCCCAAACATTAGACATCATCTCCCGCGAAAGACAAAGGGCGGACGCGCTCAACTGACGCGTCCGCCCCGTGTGGATGAGATTCGTGCGTCAGGCCTTGCTCGTGACGAGCGTGGAGCGGCCTGTCTTCTTGCTGGATACGACGAAATAGATGCCGCCGTAGATAGCCCAGACTGCGGCTATGCCCAAGGCGGTGAAGGGTTCCAGCTTCGTGCCGTAACCCATGAACGGAAGCACCAGATAAGCTCCCATGCAGATCAGGTTGGCAACGATGCCGAAGATTGGAATCAGCATGTGCTTGACGAGGCTGAAGTTCGGGTGCCCGCTATAGCAGAAGATGCAGGTCACGCAGCTCAGCATATAGAGCAGGAACGTGCCGAAGTTCGAAGCCAAGGTGATCGTCAGAAGGCTGTTTGGCAGCTTGGCCATTGTGTCGTGAGACATGTACCCGAAGCTGGACCAAAAACCGGGTGGAAGTGCCTTGATGGTGGCATCCGAGAGCGCGGGGCCGTCACCGAAGAGCACGAGCAACGCGAGACAGCCGAAGATCGCGGAAATGACGGCGAGGGTCCAGATGGCGCGATGCGGGCTGAGGTTCTTTTCGTGGAGAATGCCGAAGTGCTCGGGTACTTCGTTGTCCTTGCCCATGGCGTAGGTGACGCGGGCTCCCGTGTTCATGCAGGAGAGCGTGGTGCCGATGAGCGCGAGGAAGACCGTAATCGCCTCGATCATCATGAAAGCGCGGCCATGACCGTGGAAGAGGGCGTCGCCGACCATGACCATCATGTCGCCGATGGGAGCGGCGGACTGAGTGGCTGACGTCATGGGATAGCCGCTACTTAAGAAGTAGTTTGCGGCGAAATACTCAAACAGATAGCAGAAAGCACCCTGAACCAAGAGCGAGGTGATGACGGCTATCGGGACGTCGCGCTTGGCGTTTTTGGCCTCGCCGCCGAGGGCTGTGACGGACTCAAATCCGACGAGGATGAGGATGGCGACGGTGGCCTGGACGAACATCCAGTTGAAGTTGTGGATGCCGATCACTGAGCCGGCCGTCGCGTGACTTACGAAGTTGCCGCTGGAGTCATTCGTCGGATAGCTCACATGATAGGGAACCGGATTACCGGCGGCGTCTGTCTTGCAGGTCGGAACTCCAGCCGAGCTGCGGACGATGGCACCGGAGGCATCTGTGGCGAATTCGCAGCTATAGCCGTGGCCGGAGGTGGCATCCCACTGGTAGGCCACGCTGCCTGCCGGATGGCTGACGCGGTAACTGATAGCCATCACGGAGAAGACGATGAGCGCGGAAATCTGAATGACGTTGATGGCGACGCTGACCGCGGTGGAACCGGTGACGCCGCGATGGGCGATGTAAGCAACGCCGAAAGAGAAGATGATCGCGACGGCCATCATGAACATGGGACCGGGGTTGGCGGCGCTCATGAAATTGGGCCACAGCGTTCCTGTGATATATCCGACGAAGACGCCAGTGACGGCAACCATGACGCCCGGGTAGATCCAATAATAAAGGTGGGAGCCCCAGCCGACGATGAACTTCATCAGGCGGGCGTATTTCCAAGCCTTGTCATGATTGAGGAACGCTTGCTCTGCGAAATAGTAAGAACTACCGGTTCCAGGATAGAGCTTCGCCATTTCCGCGTAGCTGACGGCGGTTGCCAGACAGAGCAGAAGGGCAAACAGAATACCAATCCACATCGACGGAGCCGTCGATCCTTCAGTTGCTTGTGGTGCAAAGGTGAGCCAAAGGAAAGCGCCGGGTGCGATGAGCGCCATAGCGTTCATCGTCAGCCCGGTCAATCCTAAGGTAGCCTGCATCTCACCGGTAGTCTTTTCGGCCATTTAGACTCTCCTTGTGAAATATAAAAATTTCGTAAACGCACGAACCCGAGGCTGGGAGAGTAGCCGCAAGGCGGGCGGCAGTAAAATGCAACGTTTTGATTTGAGGGATAGAGTTTTCAAATGGCCTGGGGAAACATAAGAAAATGCGAGGCGATGGATCAAAATAATGGATTGGACCGTCTTCCGCGGCGGGTGTTAGGCTTCGCGGGCGACGCGCTGGTGCGGTGGTGTGCGTCGCGACCTTCCAAACTGCAAGTCAGGATATGAAACTTCTGGGATTTCTACTCATGCTGGCCGGGTGGGCGATTGTGCTCGCGGCCGTGATGTTGCTGGCGACCGCAGGCGCGCGAACGGCTTTCATCCTTGCGGGAATCGGAGTTGAGGCGATTGGGCTGGCGCTGGTGATCCGCGCACATCCGGCGCCGCGAGGCATTGAGGACTGATGCCGACAGCCGCACCCTCTCTCTCGGACGCTGCGATCGCCCTGAGCATTGCGTTCATTTTGCTCGTACCTTTTGCGATTGCAGGGCTTTCCCTGGTGAATACGGGGCTGGGGCGATCGAGAAGCGCCGCGCAAATGATGATGTGCTCGCTGGGCGTGGTTGCGGTGGCGGCGCTTACGTACTTTGTTATTGGATTTGCGTGGCAGGGTTATGTCGACAGCCAAGGATTCTATTTTCTGATCGGCGGGAAGGAGTGGAATTGGATTTCTGCGGACCGCTTCTTTTTGCGGAGCGTGCCGCTGAACGGGTCGCCTGCGTCGCTGGCGGTGTGGCTGGAAATGTTCAGCGTGTGCCTGGCGGCTATCATTCCGCTGGGGAGCGGGGCTGACCGGTGGCGGATGAGCGCTGCCATGATTTCGACGGTTTTGCTGGCCGGGTGGACATATCCCCTATTTGCGCATTGGGTGTGGGGCGGCGGGTGGCTCGAACAGCTTGGCGTGAATTACGGGCTGGGGCAGGGGTTCATCGATGCGAGCGGATCGAGCACGATACAGTGCGTGGGCGGGCTGACCGCGCTTTCGATTGCGTGGATTTTGGGCCCGCGGCGGAATAAGTACACGCGCGAAGGGCTGCCGACGGCGATTCCGGGACACAACGTGGTGTATATGACGGCCGGGTGCCTGCTGGCGCTGATCGGATGGATCGGGCTCAATGGGGCGGGCGCGGTATTGCTGGCGGGCGTCGATCCGGGGCTTGTGGTGCTGATCGCGGTGAACACGATTCTGTGCGCGGCGTCGGCGGGGTTGACGGCGGCAATTGTGACGAAGATACGATTTCGCAAGCCGGATGCGTCGCTTAGCGTGAATGGATGGGTGGGCGGACTGGTTGCGAGCAGCGCTGGGTGCGCGTTCATCAAGCCACCGGAAGCGGTGATAGTGGGGATCGTGGCGGGAGGGATCGTCACGCTGTCAGTGGAATGGTTCGAATTGAAACTGGGCGTGGACGATCCCGGAGGGGCGATCTCGGCGCACGCGCTGGGCGGGCTGTGGGGCGTGCTGGCGGTGGGATTCCTGGGAACTATTGGTCCGGCGGGAGCGAGCAATTCGGGGCAAATGGCGGCGCAGCTGGTGGGGGTTGCGACGCTGCTGGGGTTCGTATTTCCGCTTACTTATGGGCTCAACTGGCTGCTGGATCGGATCCACAGGCAGAGGGTTGAGCCGGAAGGCGAACGGCAGGGGATGGATTTATACGAGCTAGGCGGCGGCGCTTATCCGGAATTTATGACTCACGACGAACATTCGCAATAGAGTGGCTCGGTGTTGCGCTCGCGGGCGCAAGAAGAGCTGCTGAAGACCAGCCCGGCTCGGTAACGGATGTTTTGTGAAAACTTCAGAAGAGGCCGGGCTGGCGACGGGGCTCGTCAAGGCCGAAGTGCCTGTATGCGAGGGCGGTTGCGACGCGGCCGCGGGGCGTACGATCGACGAGGCCCAGCTGCATGAGATAAGGCTCGTAGATTTCTTCGATGGCGTCTTCTTCTTCGCTCAGCGCGGCGGCGAGCGTGTTCAGTCCTACCGGGCCGCCCGAGTATTTCTGAATGATCGCCAAGAGCAAATTGCGGTCTGTGTCGTCGAGGCCGTGTTCATCGACGCCTAGCATGGCCAGAGCGTCGCGCGCGACACCCAGGGTGATGTGGCCCTGGGCGCGAACCTCGGCGTAATCGCGGACGCGGCGCAAGAGCCGGTTCGCAACACGCGGAGTTCCGCGGCTGCGGCGGGCAATCTCCAATGCGCCATCGCGGTCAATGGTGATTCCCAGAATCCCGGCGGAGCGCGTGACGATCCGCAGCAAATCCTCCGGCGTATAAAACTCGAGGCGGTGCACAATGCCGAAACGCGAACGCAATGGCGCCATGATGAGCCCGGCGCGGGTTGTGGCGCCGATGAGCGTGAAATGATTGAGTTGATAAGGATGCACGCGCGCGCCGGGTCCCTGCCCAATGATGAGATCGACGCGGAAATCTTCCATCGCGGGATAAAGAATCTCCTCGAGCGAAGGCTGCAGGCGATGGATCTCGTCCAAAAAGAGAAAGTCACGCAGATCAAGAGAGGTGAGGACGGCGGTGAGATCGCCTTTTTTCTCGAGGAGCGGTCCCGAGCTGATTTTGATCGCCGATCCCATTTCGTTTGCCAGAATCTGCGCCAGAGTGGTTTTTCCCAAACCAGGCGGTCCGTAAAGCAGCACATGATCGAGCGCTTCACCGCGCGCGCGCGCGGCCTGAACGGCAATTTGCAAGTTTTCTTTGACGCGGTCCTGGCCGATGTAGTCCGCAAAGCTGATCGGCCGCACGCTCGCGTCGAGGCGCGCATCTTCGTCGAAAGCTTTGCCGGAGATGATACGGTTGCGCGGCTCGGTCATTGATCGCTATTCGTTTCCCGCATGCGCGGACTTCTGCATCGCGGCGGCGCCAAGAATCTGCAGCGCACCGCGCAGCAATTCCTCGAACTCCGCTCCGTGCGCGCCGCGCGCTTTTTCTACAGCTTTCTCGACGGCGCGCGCTTCGTACCCCAGATTGACGAGCGCGGAGGCCACGTCCGCCTCCATTTGGGAGCGTGTCGCCGGTTTTCCGGCCCCCGGCACGTCAATGATGGCCAGCTTGTCGCGAAGTTCGACCACGATACGTTCCGCGGTTTTGCGACCGACGCCGGGTATTTTCACGAGCTGCGCGAGATCGCCTTTGCGGATGGCCGGCACCAAATCGTCCATACCCATCCCGGAAAGGATTTTCAAACCGAGCGACGGGCCGACGCCTGAGGCAGAGATCAGGAGTTCGAAGCACTGCTTTTCGCGAGCTGTGAGAAATCCATAAAGCGAAAGAGCGTCTTCGCGGAGATGCGTGTGAATGAGAAGTGTAGTTTCCTGGTGCAGCGCGCCGAGTCCGGCGAATGTGGAAAGCGGAATCTGCACCTGATAACCCACACCGCCTACATCGATCAGCACCTGATTTGGGCGTTTTTCGACGAGAGCACCACGGAGCATACCGATCATGAGCAGCGATTATCGGTTAGCGGAAAAAAAGTGTCAACGAACCGACCGCGGCACGCTTCGCAAGGCGGGGGATACAGACTTCGTGAAACATCTTCCGATGTTGCGAAAAGTGAGCGCAGAACAATCCGTCAGCGGCGGGAGCGGTCGTTTCGAAGCGCTTCGTCAATCAGGGCATCAAGTTCCTGGCGGGTCAAAGTGATGCGCTCGGTCTCATTCGCGTCGCTTGTGACCGGGGGCTCGCGGTGCGCAGAAGCGGGAGGACCGATGCCAGCGCGCGCGCGCAGTGCAAGCAGGTCCGCTACATCGCTGCTCGATAGCAAATTCTGTTTTCCCAGCATCTCCGTTACCAGGGTGACACGCGCGAAATGCTCGACGGACTCGATTCGACAAAACGCGGTGAAAAGATCCGGCCCATAGCTGACGACGCCGTGATTCCCCATGAGAATCGCGTCATGGCCGTGGACGAACGGCTCAAGGGAAGCCGAAAGCGCGGGAGTGCCAGGCATAGCGTAAGGCGCGACGGGAATTGCGCCAAGCGAGAAAACCGCTTCGCACAAGATTGCTTTGTTCAACGAAACTCCCGCCGCTGCAAAACCGCTTGCCACCGGCGGGTGCGCGTGGCAGACCGCATGAATATCGGGGCGACAGCGGTAAATCAGAAGATGCATGCCCAGTTCCGACGAGGGCGCCCCTTTTCCCGCGAGCTTTTTACCGTCAAGGCCGGTGACGATCAGATCGTCCGGTTCCATCAGGCCCTTGTTCACACAGGTGGGCGTGGTCAGAATCCGGTGAGTGTCGAGGCGGACGGAGATGTTTCCGTCCGTTGAGGGAACAAAGCCGCGTTCGCGCATCCACTGCCCGGCGATGCAAATGTCGCGGCGGTGTTCGGATTCTGTTTTTTGGGTCCCCGGCGAAATCGCGAAGGTCGGCAAAGTAGCCCCCGAGAGTGCGGACACAATACCACTTCGCGGGCACAAGGGAAGCAAAAGTTTAAAAAACAAGGGGTCCGGAGAGTTTTTAGGCGTAGAAACCGCGCAGCGTCAGCGCGCGGGCTACGCGTTCGATGGCGACCATGTAAGCGGCGATGCGGTTGGTGACGCGACGGGCCTCGGCATAACGGACCACCTCCGCGAAACTGCGGTCCATAACGTCCTGCAGGCGTTCGTTCACTTCGCTTTCACGCCAGAAAAACCCCTGGCGGTCCTGCACCCATTCGAAGTAACTCACGGTGACGCCGCCGGCGTTGGCCAGAATGTCGGGAATGACGAAAACGCCTTTCTTTTCGACGACCGGATCGGCGTGCCAAGTGGTGGGTCCGTTTGCTCCTTCACACAGAACACGGCAATCGAGGCGGTGCACGTTTTCCGAGGTGATCTGATTTTCCGTGGCAGCGGGGACAAGAATATCGCAAGGACGAAACAGAACCTCCTGCGCAGAAAGCTTTTCGCCGGCTGCGGGAAAGTCCGGCAGCGGCCGACGCCGTGAATAGACCCAGTCGTAGAGGAGCGGAATATCGAAGCCGGCCTCGTTGTAAAGACCGCCGTGAATATCGGCTATGCCGACGATGCGATAACCTGCGGCGTGCATGAGCAGGGCGGCCTGCGATCCGACGTTACCGAATCCCTGGACGATCACGCGGCAATTCTCGCGCTTGAGGCCGAGCTTTACCGCTGCGCTGTTGCAACACATCATCAGGCCGCGGCCGGTCGCTTCGTGGCGTCCTTGCGAGCCCCCCAGTTCGAGCGGCTTGCCGGTTACCACGGCCGTGGTCGCCTGGTTGACGTGCATCGCGTAAGTGTCCATCACCCAGGCCATCGTCTGCTCGTTTGTGCCGATATCGGGCGCAGGGATGTCGCGTTCGGGGCTGAACCAATCCGCGAGCTGCGCGGTATACCGGCGCGTGAGCCGCTCCAACTCGGTTTTCGACATTTTCGACGGATCGCAGATGACGCCGCCCTTTGCCCCGCCAAAGGGGATATTGACGACGGCGCATTTCCACGTCATCCAGGCGGCGAGGGCGCGCACTTCATCCAAGGAGACATTGGGCGCGAAGCGGATGCCGCCCTTGCCGGGCCCACGCACGCTCGAATGCAACACGCGGTAGCCAGTGAAAATTTCCATGTGTCCGCTGTCGCGCGCGACGGGAATATAGATGGTAATTTCGCGATCGGGGTATTTCAGATAGCGATAAACGCCTTCTTCGAGGCCCAATTTTTCCGCGGCCGCTTCAAATCGCGCTTCCGCGGATTCGTATACGTTGAGTTCGTCCTGGACGGCGACTGGCACAGCATCCCTCCACCACCACGAAGCCAGTATACGAGCGTGGGGGAGTGGAGGCCAGTTGCGGTGACAATCAGACAACCCGCAAGGGGTCAAAAGAAAAGCGCGCCGAAAGCTTTGGAGCAGGCAAGACGTCTGCCCCTCTTGACGATGCGGCGCGCCGAGTCTTTTTCCAGTTTGTTATCGCGCGGCAGCGGCTTGAGTTGTCTTCTCGATGGGCGCGCCGACGAGATTGCCCCACTCGGTCCAGGAGCCGTCGTAATTTTTGACGTTGTCATAGCCGAGCAAGTATTTCAGAACGAACCAGGTGTGCGAACTGCGCTCGCCGATGCGGCAATAAGCGATGGTTTGCTGATTGCCATCGGTGACACCCTTGGCTTCGTACAAGGCTTTCAGCTGATCGGCGGATTTGAACGTACCGTCTTCATTGGCGGCCTGGGTCCAGGGAATATTGGCGGCGCCGGGGATGTGGCCCGCGCGCTGAGCCGTTTCCGTCATGCCCGGTGGCGCGATGATTTTGCCGGTGAACTCGTCCACGGACCGCACGTCAACCAATGCGCCGGACTTCTTGCGCTCGATGACCGCGAATACATCTTCTTTACGGGCGCGCAGCGATTCGTCGGGACCGGTGGCTTTGTAGGTGGCCGGCGTAATTTTAGGCGCGTCGGTGGTCAACGGCCTTTTTTCTTCGAGCCACTTCTTGCGCCCGCCGTTCATCAGACGGACGTCTTTCACGCCGTAATATTTCAATTGCCAGAACGCATAGGCAGCGAACCAATTGTTGTTATCGCCATAGAGGACGACCGTGGCGTCATCCGAAACGCCTGATTCGCCCAACAATTTTTCCAGGGCGGGCTTATCGATCAAATCGCGGCGGATGTTGTCCTGCAGTTGCGTCTGCCAGTTCCAACCGACCGCGCCAGCGATGTGGCCCTGATCGTAGGCGCTGGTATCCACGTCCACTTCGATCAGCCGCACCTTGGGATCATTCAGGTGGTCGGCAACCCATTGCGTCGAAAGCAGAACTTCAGGATGCGCATATTCAGCCATTTCATCTCCTCCTCGAATTTTTCGCGAAAGTCGCCGGAAAATCAAAAAAGCCCATCAACCAGTTTCCCTGGCGATGGGCTTCGGAATTCCTCGCTTGCGTCGCTGCTTACGTCGCTTGCCCGCCTCCGCCAGAGCACACACTCACGCTACAACAACAGCAGCTCCGGCTCATTCTCCGCATCGTGTCTGCCATACCAGCACAGCCTACACCTGCCCCAGCGCATATGCAAATGCAGCGATGCGGCACCCGATTGTCATCGTTTGCGGGTCACGTCATAATCGTTATATGACATCAAACACCACAATGGCTAAATCGCAGTATTTGGGTTCGCCGGAGTTCAGCAAGAACCTCGACCGGCTCGCCGAGGTGGCGGTTCGCGTGGGGCTCGGCCTCGCGCCGGGGCAGGAACTTGTGATGACGTGCACGCTTGACGCGGTGCCGCTTGCGCGCTTGATTATCGAGCACGCTTATAAGGCAGGAGCCAAGCTCGTCAACACGCTTTACAGCGACGAAGAGTCGGCGCTGCTGCGCTTCCGTTACGCCCCGGACGAGAGCTTTGACGCAGCTCCGGCATGGCTCTATGAAGGGATGGCCGCCGCGTATCGCAGCGGGGCCGCGCGGCTGGCTATTGCGGGTAACGATCCTTCGCTGCTTTCGAAAGAGGATCCAGAAAAAGTGGGGCGGCTGAACCGGGCCACATCGAAGGCCTATCGGCCCGCGCTGGAATATATCTCGCGGCACGACATCAATTGGACCATCGTTTCTTGTGCGACACCCGCCTGGGCCGCAGCCGTGTTTCCGGAGTTGCCACAGGAAGAGGCTCTCGAAAGGCTGTGGCACGCGATTTTCGCGGCGTCGCGGGCGGATCAGGCGGATCCGGTTGCCGCGTGGAAGAAGCACGACGCGACGCTGCACGCCAGCGCAGCGCGTCTGAACCAAAAGAACTACTCCGCACTGCATTTCCGCGGACCCGGCACCGATCTTCGCGTAGGGCTCGCGGATGGTCATCTCTGGCTTGGCGGAGGGACGGTGGCGCACAACGGGAAATACTGCATTCCGAACATGCCGACCGAAGAAGTCTTCACCACGCCGCACAAAGATCGCGTGGAAGGCTACGTGACGAGCACCAAACCGCTGTCGCATATGGGGACGATGATGGAGGGAATTTCCGTTCGTTTCGAAGGCGGCAAAATCGTGGAAGCGCGCGCGTCCAAGGGCGAGCAAGTGTTGCAGCGGATGATCGAAACCGATGAGGGCGCGCGCCGACTCGGAGAGGTCTCGCTGGTTCCGCAGTCCTCGCCGATCGCGTCAAGCGGCCTGCTTTTCCTGAACACCCTGTTTGATGAAAACGCGGCGTGCCACATCGCACTGGGAAAAGCTTACAGTTCGTGCCTCAAGGACGGCGATACACTCACGCCGGAACAGCTCGCCGCGCGCGGGGCGAACGACAGCCTGATTCACGTGGATTGGATGATCGGGTCGGGTCACATTGATGTTGACGGAATCAATGCCGCGGGCGACGAGGAAGCGGTGATGCGTTCGGGCGAATGGGTGTAGAGTTTCTGGCTTGGCAGCGAGATGCCTGAGGAGGCGCATTTAGCCGGCGCGCCTCTTTCGCGCATAATCCTAAATGAGCCCGTATAATCCCCCTGGGAGAACCGCCTTGAGCAAAATCTACGATGAACTGACGAAGGCAGGGCTATCGCGCCAGGCAGTCAACGTGGTAAGCGCGGGCTTGCGCATTAAAGGCGAGATTTCGGGAAACGAAGACCTGGTTGTCGACGGCGCCGTCGAAGGACCGATTCAGCTGCAGGACGGGACGCTGACTATCGGCGCGGCCGGCAAAATAATCTCGGACGTTGTGGCGCGCGAAATCGTGGTATACGGCGAGGTGAAGGGAAATCTGAGCGCCCGCGACCGCATCGAGATCAAGAATAACGGATCCGTGTTCGGCGACTTGAAGACCGCGCGCATCCTGATCGAAGACGGCGCAACTCTCAAAGGTTCGATCGAAGTAATCAACCGCGACAAGTCAGCCCGCAGCGCAGCGACCTGACAATTTCACACGGGCCTCAGCGAGCCGTCTGCCGCAGATTCCCACTCGATCCGGATCAGCCAATCGAAGTGAAATTTCTCCATCGCGAACCAATTCTCTAATTCCTCGCGTCCTCCTGCGTCAAATTCCACGAGCATCTTGCCTTCGTGCATGTTGACAAGCACGCGTTTTGCGGTCACCGGGGCAGCGGTGAGGAGTTTTTTCGATAACTGCTCGGCTCCCTGGCGCGTGAGGCAAGCCAATGTGTGTTGAGAGAGATAGCGAGGCATTCGTTTCCTCTTGTGGTTGTTGTCCGTGCGACGGTAAGGGTGATGGTAGGCCCGTGCGGGCTCGAACCGCAGACCTCCACCGTGTCAACCTACACATACTAACAAATACAACGAATTACAGCGTGTAGAGGACCGTCTTCCAGGCTCGTTATCGCTGTTACAGGTAGG